>FWWL01000998.1_pt1 | contig 71180 bp, 70 predicted proteins | sample 2228331 | NCBI WGS metagenome assembly FWWL01 (sample SAMEA103939775, study PRJEB20133) | metagenome
CCGCCGCGAACAAAAGCCCGTCGAACCGATCGAGTAGGCCTCCGTGTCCGGGCAGAATCCTCCCCGAATCCTTCACCCGGGCTTCCCGCTTGAGGGCGGACTCCCACAGGTCTCCGGCCACCGCCGCGGTGCTGCAGAGGATCCCGGCCACCACGGCCATGTCCAGAGGGATTCCAAACCCGGAGGCCACCAGCACGGCCCCCACAGCACCGCACACTACGCCCGCGGTAGCGCCCTCCACGGTTTTGTTGGGGCTCACCTGAGGGAGGAGCTTGCGCCGGCCCACCCACCGGCCCACGAAGTAGGCGGCCGCGTCCGTGGCCCACACGGTCCCAAACACCAAGAAGGTGAACGCCATGCCCTGCTTGAGCTGCCGGAGGAGCAGGACGTGCGCGGCGAAGTAGCCCACGTACAGGACCCCGAGGAGGGTGCCTGCGGCGTTGGGCAGGGCCCGACCCCGGTAGGGGTTGAGCTGCGCGAACAGGACGCACAGCACCACCGCGGCGAGGACGGCCAGCACCCACCGTCGTTCGCCGAGGTAGGCGAGGACCGCGATGGCCACACCTCCCAGGATCCCCACGGTGCGGCTCGGGGCGTACCCTGCCCGGTCCACGAGGCTGTAGAACTCCCATAGCCCCGTCACGATGAGGGCGGCCACCATCACGAGCAGCACCTCCCCTCCCACCCACACGCCGACCGCGATGAGGGGGATCCCCACGAGGGCCGTAAGGAGGCGCGGGCCTAGCATCCGGGGCCGTGCGCGCCGTCGAACTCCAGAGACCCCAGCCCCCCGTAGCGGCGGGTGCGCCGTTGGTAGTCCCGGAGGGCGGCCACTAGGGTATCCCGGTTGAACTCCGGCCAGAGGACCGGAGTGAAGTACAGCTCCGCGTACGCGCACTGCCAGATGAGGAAGTTGCTCAGCCGGCGCTCCCCACCGGTGCGGATGATGAGGTCGGGGTCAGGCAGAGGATGGGTCTGGAGGTAGCGGGACACCACCGCCTCATCGATCTCCTCCGGCCGGAGCTCCCCCGCGGCGATCGCCGTGCCGATCCGCCGGATCGCCCGGGTGATCTCCGCCCGCCCCCCGTAGTTCAGGGCGCCGACCAGGATGAAGGCGTCGTTGTGCTGGGTAGCCTCCTCCGCGAACCGGATCGCCTCCTGTAGGCTCGGGGGAAACCGGGTCCGGTCCCCGATGATCCGGATGCGCACGCCTTTTGCCGCGAGCTCCGGGGTCTCCTCCCGGAGGACCTGCTCGTAGAGGGCACAGAGGGCCTCCACTTCCTCCCGGGGGCGCCGCCAGTTCTCCGTGCTGAAGGCGTAGAGGGTCAGCACCCGCAGGCCGAGTTCCCGGGCCGCCTGGACCGTACGCCGAATGGCCTCCCGGCCCGCCCGGTGTCCCTCGACCCGATGGAGTCCCCGGGCCGTGGCCCACCGGCCGTTGCCGTCCATAATGATGGCCACATGACGGGGCATCCGATTGGGGTCGAGCCCCAGGCTGCGGAGGAGGCGAACGCGGTCAGGGGACTCGAGGCGGAGGGAGTCCGGGGCCTCACCGGCGTTCATACCACTCCCAGGCCGCCACGAGCTCCACCGTCCGGTCCCGGAGGCGCTGCCGCACCACCCGTCGCTCTCCCGTCCCTCGGCCCGATCGGGGTGGTGCCGTCTCCTTCACCTCCACCTGGCATCCTTCTGCCTTCAGCTCTACCAGCGCCTCTTCCAAGGGGTAGCCGACCACGTCCCGCACCTAGACCTCCAGGATCTCCGCCTCCTTGCGCTGCAGCAGGGCGTCGATCTCTCCGATGAACCGGTCCGTGAGCTTCTGGAGCTCCTCCTGGGCGCGGCGGGCTTCATCCTCCGAGATCTCGCCTTCCTCCTCCATCTCCTCGATCATCTCCTTCGCCTCGCGCCGGATGTTCCGGATGGCCACGCGGCCCTCCTCCGCCAGCTTGCGGGCCAGCCGCACGAGGTCGTGCCGGCGCTCCTCCGTGAGGGGCGGGATGGGCACGCGGAGGACGTTTCCGTCTGAGGTGGGCATAAGCCCGAGGTCGCTCTGCATCAGGGCCTTCTCGATGTTCCGGAGGGCGGATTTGTCCCACGGCTGGATCACCAGTAACCGCGGTTCAGGCGCAGTGATGGTGGCCAGCTGGTTGAGGGGGACGGCGGTCCCGTAGTACTCCACCCGGATGTGCTCCACGAGGCCTGGATGGGCCCGGCCCGTGCGGAGCCCTGCCAGCTCCCGACGGGTGGCCTCCACGGACTTCTGCATCCGCTGACGGGCGTCGGCTAAGACCTCCTGGATCATCGTTCCCCCCCGATCAGGGTCCCCACATGCTCGCCCCGCACGATGCGTTCCACGTTTCCCGGCTCCACCAGCCGGAACACCCAGATATCCATGCTGTTGTCCATACACAAGGATACCGCGGTGGCGTCCACCACCTGCTGAATGCCCCGGTTGAGGAACTCCAGGTAGGTGAGGCGGTCCAGCAGCACGGCATCCGGGTGGAGGGCGGGGTCCTTGTCGTAAACCCCGGCTACCCGCTTCTTCGCCATGAGCACGGCCCCCGCCTCGATCTCGATGGCCCGCAGGGCCGCCGCGGTGTCCGTGGTGAAGTACGGGTTCCCCGTGCCCGCGGCGAAGAGGACCACCCGCCCCTTCTCGAGGTGGCGGATGGCGCGGCGCCGGATGTAGGGCTCTGCGATCTCGTGCATGGCGATGGCGCTCTGCACCCGGGTCGCAAGCCCCTCCCCCTCCAGGACCTCCTGAAGAGCGAGGGCGTTGATCACCGTGGCCAGCATGCCCATGTAGTCCGCGGTGACCTTCTCGATGCCGAGCTTCCGGCTCAGGTCCGCGCCCCGCACGATGTTGCCGCCGCCCACCACGAGGGCCACCTGGACGCCCAGCTCGTGGACGGACTTCACCTCCCGCGCCACCAGCTGCAGCACCTTGGGGTCCAGGATCTCCCGACCGTCCCCGCTCAGCTCCTCCCCGCTCAGCTTGAGGACGATGCGCCGGTAGCGCAGGTCCGCCATGGCGTTTGCGCGTCTACGACAGCTCCCCCACCCGGAACCGGCAGAACCGCCGGACCACGATGTTCTCCCCTGTTTTCGCCGCCACCTCCGCGATCACGTCTGCCACCTTCCGCTTCTCGTCCCGGATGAAGGGCTGCTCCAGCAGGACCACGCTTTCGATCCACTTCTCCACCTTTCCCGCCACCGCCCGCTCCAAGGCCTGTGGGGGTTTTCCGGCCATGGCCTCCTGGAGCTGGCGGAGGGCGATCTGGCGTTCCCGCTCCAGCTCCTCTGGCGGGATCTGGTCTCGGGAGATGTACTTCGGGTCCGTGGCCGCCACCTGCATGGCCAGGTCCCGCACCAGCCGCCGGAACTCCTCTGTGCGGGCCACGAAGTCTGTCTCGCAGTTCACCTCGATGAGCACCCCCAGCACCCCGTTCCCGTGGATATAGGCGTCCACGATCCCCTGGGCTGCGATCCGGCCAGCCCGCTTGGCCGCAGCCGCTAGCCCCCGCATCCGTAGGATCTCGATGGCCCGCTCCAGGTCTCCGTTCGCCTCCACCAGGGCCCGGCGGCAGTCCAGGACCCCCGCACCCGTACGGGCCCGAAGTTCCCGGATGGCCTCAAGGGAAACCTCCACGGTGTGCTCGCTCACAGGTCCTCCTCCTCGTACTCATCGAAGGCTTCCTCGAACGCCGGCTCGAGCTCCTCGAAGGCCTCCATCTCCTCCGGGCCTTCGGCCGCCTGCTCCTCCGCGGGCGCAGGCGGGACGGATGGGACGGCCACGGCCTCCTCCCCAAGGAGCTTCCGCCGTTCCTCGATCCCCTCCAGGCACGCGTCCGCGATCTTACTGGTCACGAGCCGCACGGCCCGGATGGCGTCGTCGTTCCCGGGGATCGGGTAATCCACCTCGTCCGGATCCGCGTTGGTGTCCACGATGGCCACGATGGGGATGCGCAGCTTGCGGGCTTCCGCCACGGCGATGTACTCCTTGTGGGTATCCACGATATACACGGCACCCGGGAGCTTGGGCATGTTCTTGATCCCGCCGAGGTACTTCTCCAGGCGCTCCAGCTCCTCCAGCACCCGGGCCTGCTCCTTCTTCGGCAGGAGGTCAATCTCCCCTAAGTGCTTGCGCATCTCCAGCTCCCGCAGCCGCTCCACCCGGCGCCGGATGGTCTGGAAGTTCGTGAGCATCCCCCCCAGCCACCGCTGGTTCACGTAGGGCTGTCCGGCCCGCGTCGCCTCCTCCCGGATGGCGTCCTGGGCCTGCTTTTTGGTCCCCACGAACAGGACCTGCTCCCCGGCCGCGGTGACGCTGCGCACGAATCGGTAGGCCTCCTCCAAGAGAGGCAGGGTCTTCTGGAGGTCAATGATGTGGATCCCGTTGCGCTCCGTGAAGATGAAGCGGGCCATCTTCGGGTTCCACCGGCGCGTCTGGTGGCCGAAGTGGACCCCCGCCTCCAGGAGCTGCTTCATGGTGACGACCGCCATCCCGTTCTCTCCTCCCTCCACCCCGCGGGACGCCCGGAGCTTGAAGCCGAGAGGGACGCACAGACCGGCACGTACCGCGGGCACGTCGGTGCCCGCGGTAGTATACCAGACCCTCCGACCCCCTGGAAGCAAGGGGTCAGCTCGCGGACCGCAGGCGCTCCAGCTCCTCGCGCAGGAGGGGGTTGAGGATCTTGATGTAGGTACCCTTCATCCCCAGGGACCGGGACTGGATGACCCGGGCGCTTTCCAGCTTGCGCAGGGCATTTACGATCACCGACCGGGTGATCCCGGCCCGGTCCGCCACCCGGCTGGCCACCACGATTCCTTCGGTGTCTCCCAGTTCCTGGAGGATGTGGCGGATGGCTTCCAGCTCCGAGTACGAGAGGGCCCCCAGGGCTGTCCGCACCTGCTCCGCGGCCTGATCCCGGAGCTCCGGACGGCCTTCCAGGAGCAGCTGGAGGGCGAGGACCGCGGCCACGTACTGGGTGACCCCCTCCTCCTCCGGCCCGAAGGCATCCTCCCGGACCACGAGAAGGGTTCCCACCCGCCTTCCGGAGGCCACCAGCGGAAAGGCTGCCACCCACTTCCCCTCCGCCCCCAGGGCCCCTGCCACGGGTCCGGAGCGGATGTCCAAAACGGGCTCCGTCAGGGCCTCCAGAACCTGCAGGGCATCCGCGGGGAATTCGGCCTCCAGGGGGACGAGGAGAGGACCTACCGTGGCGACCACCCGTCCCTCCGCATCGAGGAGGACAGCACCGCTTCTGGTGGACTCTCCGAGGGCAAGCAGAACCGCATCGATCGCCGCGCGGCCAACTTCCTGGCCCACCGCCCGAGCGATCCGGCGGGCACTCGTGAGGATCTCTCCCGTCAACCCACCTCCGAGGCGCTCCCGGTATCCCTCCGTGAGAATTTTAGCAGATCACAAGATGTACCGACTTAAGTCACGGTCCCGCAACACGTCCGCAAGCCGGTCCCGGACATAGGCGGCATCGATCGTCACCTCCCGGGGCCCCTCAGGTCCTGTGAAGGAGATCTCCTCCGTGACCTTCTCCAGCACGGTGTGGAGCCGTCGGGCGCCGATGTCCTCCGTCTGCTCGTTGATCCAGGCGGCGATGCGGGCCATCTCCCGGACCGCATCGGGCGTGAAGGTCACCTCCACGCCTTCCGTCCGCATGAGGGCCACGTACTGCTTGAGCAGGGCGTTTTCAGGCTCCGTGAGGATCCGCACGAAGTCCTCCTCCGTGAGGCGGTCTAGCTCCACCCGGATCGGAAGGCGTCCCTGCAGCTCCGGGATGAGGTCGGAGGGCTTGCTGGTGTGGAAAGCACCCGCGCAGATGAAGAGGATGTGGTCCGTACGTACAGGGCCGTACTTGGTCACCACGGTGCAGCCTTCGATGATGGGCAAGAGGTCCCGCTGCACCCCTTCCCGGGAGACGTCCGGTCCCACGGTGGGGCCAGAGCCCGCGATCTTGTCGATCTCGTCGATGAACACGATACCGAGCTCCTCCGCCCGCCGAACGCCCTCCCGCTGCACCTCCTCCTGGTCGATGAGCTTGTTGGCCTCCTCCTGGGCGAAGATCCGCAGCCCTTCTGCCACCGTGACCCGACGGCGCTTGCGCCGTTTCGGCAGGATGCCTCCGAGCAGGTCCTGCACATTGACGCCCATCTCCTCCACGCCCTGGGCGCCGATGATCTCGATCACGGGAAGCCCGCTCTCCTCCACCTCGATCTCCACCACCTCCCGGTCCAGCTCCCCCCGCACGAGCCGCGGCCGCAGCTCCTCCCGCCGGGTGCGCACCGCGGCGAACTCCCGGTCATAGAGCTCCGTGGAGCCGGAGGTAGGCCGCCCGCCGAACAGCACCTCGAAGGGGTTCTGGGGGCCTGGCCGGGGCGGATCAGAGACCAGCACCTGCAGCATCCGATCCTGTGCGAGCCGCCAGGCCTCCTCCTGGACGGCCGAGAGGCGCTCGGAGCGCACCATCTGCACGGAGACCTCCACGAGGTCCCGGATGATGGCGTCCACGTCCCGGCCCACATAGCCCACCTCCGTGAACTTCGTGGCCTCCACCTTCACGAAGGGGGCCCGTACCAGGTTCGCCAGCCGGCGGGCGATCTCGGTCTTCCCGACCCCCGTGGGACCGATCATGAGGATGTTCTTGGGGATCACCTCCCGTCGCAGGGGATCTGGGAGGAGGGCCCGGCGGTACCGGTTGCGCAGGGCGATGGCCACGGCCCGCTTGGCAGCCTGCTGGCCCACGATGTACTTGTCGAGCTCCGCCACGATCCGTCGGGGCGTGAGCTCCCGCATGGATTCCACCAGGGCTTGGTAGGACGTCACGGCAGGGTCTCCACGGTGATCTCCGCGTTCGTGAAGATGCAGATCTCCGCGGCAATCCGCATGGCCTCCCGGGCGATCTCCGCCGCCGAGAGGTCCGTGTGTCGGGCCAGGGCCCGGGCTGCCGCGAGCGCGTACGGCCCACCGCTTCCGACCGCCGCGATCCCATCGTCGGGCTCCACCACGTTGCCGTCTCCGGAGAGGACGAAGAGGTGCTCCCGGTCACAGACCACCAGCATGGCTTCTAGCCGCCGCAATACGCGATCCGTGCGCCACTCCTTCGCGAGCTCCACCGCGGCCCGGGGAAGGTTCCCGCGGTACTCCGTGAGCTTCGCCTCGAACTTCTCAAACAAAGTGAGCCCGTCCGCAGCGCTCCCCGCAAACCCCGCGAGCACCCGGTCCCCGATGCGCCGCACCTTCACCGCCCGGTGCTTGAGCACGGTCTCCCCCAAGGTGACCTGTCCATCGCCCGCCACCGCGGCCTCCCCCCGGCGGCAGATGCCGAGGATGGTGGTGCCGAAGGGTTTTAAGCCCTGGGATGCGATCGGTCGTACACCTCCTTCAGGCGGGCCCGGGAGAGGTGGGTGTAGATCTGGGTGGTGGCGAGGGTGCTGTGGCCCAAGAGCTCCTGGACCACCCGGAGGTCGGCCCCGCCTTCCAGCAGGTGCGTGGCAAAGGTGTGCCGGAGGGTATGGGGGGTGGCGCGCACACCCGGCAGGCGTTCCGCCAGGCGTGCCACGAGGTACTGCAGGCCCCGCACGGAGAGGGGCCGGCCCCGGGCGTTGAGGAAAAGGGCTTGTGGGTCCGGGCCCCGCACGAGCCTGGGTCGACCGTGCTCCAGGTACGCCACAAGACACCGCCCCGCGGCCTCCGTGAGGAGGACCACCCGTTCCTTCCCACCCTTCCCCAAGACCCGCACCTCCCGCCCTTTCTGTTGTACATCCTGGACCCGCAGGCCCACCACCTCTGACGCCCTGAGCCCGCTCCCGTACAGGAGCTCCAGTAAGGCTCGATCCCGAAGGCCGAGGGGCCCTGGGCGTCCTGGGGCCGCAAGGAGGATCCGGATCTGATCGTGGGTGAGGGAGCGCGGGAGGCGGCGGTCAGGCCGGGGTGTCCGGATCGTCCGCAGGGGGTTAGCAGGAAGCCGGCCTTCCCGCACCAGGAACCGACAGAACCCCCGCAAGGCGCTGAGCCGGCGGGCAAGGGTAGCTCTGGAGGCTTCCCGGCTCTTGCGGGCCAGGTACCGGCGCACCACGCTCGTCGAGAGGTCCTCCCATCGGGAGAGACCCTCCTGCTGCAGGAACCGGGCCACTTCCAGGAGGTCCCGGGCGTAGGCCCGATGGGTATGGGGGGAGATCGCTCGCTCTGCCACCAGGACCTCCAGGAACCGGATGATGTCCGCCTCTAAGGACGGGCTCCCACGGCTTCCGGGGTCTGGACCGGGCGCTGGGTGCAGTCGGGGTTGAGGCATCGCAGCTCCTCCTTCCCGCGCCGGGTGCGCTTGTACGCCATGGGGTAGCCGCACGCAGGACACCGCACGTCCTGCGGCCGGTCCCAAGAGGTGAAGGTGCACGCCGGGTAGTTCACGCAGCCGTAGAAGAGCCGGCCGCGGCGGCTCCGCCGCTCCACGATCTCCCCGCCGCACCGGGGGCATCGGACGCCGATCCCTACCGGCCGGGTATAGGTGCACTGCGGGTACCGGGTGCACGCGATGAACGTCCCGAACCGTCCTTGTTTGCGCACAAGGGGTGCATTGCACTGTGGGCAGCTCTCGCCCGTGGGTTCCGGCCGCAGCTCCACCTCCGCGATGAGCTGCTCCGCCCGCTGGAGGTCCTGCTCGAAGGGCTCGTAGAACTCGCGGACCACCCTTACCCAGTCCGCCTTGCCCTCCTCGATGCGGTCCAGACTGCTCTCCAGCCGCGCGGTGAACTCGACGTCCACGACGTTCGGGAAGTGGGTGGTGAGCAGCTCATTCACGAGCCGGCCAAGGGGGGTGGGCACGAGGCGCTTCTGCTCGGTCCGCACGTACCCGCGCTTTTTGAGGATCTCCAGGGTAGGCGCGTAGGTGGAGGGGCGTCCGATGCCCTTCTCCTCGAGGGCCTTCACCAGGGTGGCCTCCGTGTAGCGCGGAGGAGGGGTAGTGAAGTGCTGTTGGGGCCGCAGCTCCACGAGCTCCAGCACCTCCCCCACCTGGAGCTCGGGGAGCCAAGTTCCCTCCTCCTCTTCGGGATCTTCCCGGTACACCACCAAAAACCCCGGGAACTTCAGCCGCTGCCCCGTGGCCCGGAAGAGGTAGGGGCCTGCGGTAATGTCCACGGAGAGGGTGTCGAAGACCGCGGAGCTCATCTGGCTCGCCACGAACCGGTCCCAGATGAGCTTGTAGAGCTTGAACTGGTCCGGCCGCAGGTACGGGCGCACCCGCTCCGGCGTGCGGAACACGGAGGTGGGGCGGATGGCCTCGTGGGCGTCCTGCGCGGACGGCTTGGTAGTATAGCGGCGAGGGATCGGAGGGACGTAGTCCGGGCCGTACTGCTCCCGGATGTAGGCCCGGGCCTCCTCCACCGCACTTGCGGCCACCCGCACGGAATCCGTGCGCATGTAGGTGATGAGGCCCACCGTCCCCTCTTCCCCCAGGTCCAGCCCTTCGTAGAGCTGCTGGGCCAGGGTCATGGTGCGGGTGGCGGTGTAGCCCAGCCGGCGGTGGGCCTCCTGCTGGAGGGTGCTGGTGGTGAACGGAGGGGCGGGGTGGCGCTGCTGGTCGCGGCGGCGCACCTCCGCCACCCGGTACGTGGCTCCCCGAAGATCCTCTAGGACCGCCCGGACCGCCTCCTCGTTTGGGAGCTCGCGTCGTTCCGTGCCGCGGCTGTGGAGCCGGGCTTCGAAGGTCACGGTGTCCTGGGACTTCCGGAGGAGGGCGGAGAGGGTCCAGTACTCCTGAGGCACGAAGGCCTCGATCTCCGCCTCCCGTTCGCACACGAGCCGCAGGGCCACGGACTGCACTCGGCCCGCACTGAGCCCACCACGCACCTTCCGCCACAGAAGGGGGCTCAGCTTGTAGCCCACCAGCCGGTCGAGCACCCGGCGGGCCTGCTGGGCGGCCACCAGGTTCAGGTTGATGTCCCGGGGGTTCTCCAGGGCTTTGCGCACCGCCTCCGGGGTGACCTCGTGGAACTCGATGCGACGGATGTTGGGGTTGGCCTCCTCCAGGAGGTGCTTGAGGTGCCAGCTGATGGCCTCCCCTTCCCGATCCGGGTCCTGGGCGAGGTAGACGGCCTTCGCACGCCGGGCGGACTCCCGTAGCACCCGGAGGATGGGTCCTTTGCCCTTGATCACGATGTAGTGCGGCCGAAAGCCCGCCTCGATGTCTACGCCGAGCCTGGACTTGGGGAGGTCGCGCACGTGCCCCATGGACGCCAGGACCTCGTACCGGCGGTCCAGCATCTTTTTTAGGGTCCGCGCCTTGGTCGGCGATTCCACCACGATCAGGCTCTTCGCCAAGCCCTTCCTCCTCCCCTTGGCAACTGGCTCCGTCGCGCCCCATCGTAGCACAGGCCGTCAACCCGCGCGCAGGCGTACAATCTCTGTGGGATGCCACAAACTGCACTGCCCCCCGAGACCCTGGCGGCCTTTGGCGGAGACCGTCTCCGGGCCCTGGTGTTCTACGAGAAGTACGCCCTGCGGGACCTGGAGGACCGCGTCCTGGAGACCCGCCCGGAGCAGATGTGGGCCCGGGTGGCCCGGGAGCTGGCGAGCGTGGAGCCCGACCCCGAGCGGCGGGCCTCCTGGGAGCGGGCCTTCTACTGGCTCCTGGAGGACTTCCGGTTCCTGCCGGGCGGCCGCATCCTGCACGGAGCCGGCAACCCCCGAAAGGTTACCCTCATGAACTGCTACGTGGAGGCCCTCCAGGGGGATCGGCTTGAGGCCATCTTCACGGCGTTGCAGAACTGCGCCCGTACCTACAGCCGGGGCGGTGGGGTGGGTACGGACATCTCCCCCCTCCGGCCCCGGGGTGCCCCCGTCCACAACGCGGCCCGGGTGAGCACAGGAGCGGTCTCCTTCATGGAGCTCTTCTCCCTCACCACGGGCGTTATCGGCCAGGCGGGCCGCCGGGGGGCGCTGATGATCACCATCGCGGACCACCATCCCGATGTTCTGGAGTTCTGTCGCGTTAAGCGCGACCTCACGTCCGTCCGATTTGCCAACATCAGCGTCCGGCTCAGCGATGCGTTCCTCGAGGCCGTGGAGCGGGACGAGCCGTGGCGGCTGTGGTTTGAGGGTCCGGAGATCGGCCGGATCGAACGGGTGATCCCAGCCCGACAGCTCTGGCAGGAGCTGGTGCAGGGGGCGAGGGACTGGGCGGAGCCCGGGGTGCTCTTCTGGGACACGATCTTGCGGCTCTGCACCTCCAACTACAACGGGATGACGCCGGTGACCACGAACCCGTGTGGCGAAGAGCCCCTGGAGCACGGTGGGTCGTGTGACCTCGGTTCCCTGAACCTGGTGCAGTTCGTCCGGGACCCCTTCACCCCGCAGGCGCGGGTAGACTTCGAGGCCCTGGGCCGCGCGGTGGAAGTCGGGGTGCGGCTTCTGGATAACGTGCACGACTACAATCGGGGCCGCCACGCCCTCCCCCACCAGGAGGAGGCATCATTGCGGGCCCGCCGCATTGGACTCGGGATCACGGGGCTTGGGGACGCCCTCATTCTGTTAGGGCTCCGGTACGACAGCGACGAGGCCATTCAGGCGGCGGAGCAGATCCTGCGGTTCATCAAGGAGCGGGCGTACCGGGCGAGCATCGCCCTCGCCCGGGAGAAAGGACCCTTCCCCGCCTTCGACCCCGACCAGCACCTCCGCTCTCCCTTCTTCCACGACTTCCCGGAGGACATCCTGGAGGGGATCCGCACCCACGGGCTGCGGAACGCGAGCCTCCTCACCATCCCGCCCGTGGGCAGTGGCTCCGCCATGGCGGGTGTGAGCAACGGGCTGGAACCGGTCTTCGCCCTCAGCTACGTGCGCCGCAGCGAGTCCCTCCCGGAGGAAGCGTTCCGGGTCCTCCACCCCCTCGTGGCCCGGTACTTCGAGGTCGCGGGGCAATCCCTGGACCTCGCAGAGCTCGACCGTACGGAGGATCCGGAAGGGTATCTCCTGGAGCGGCTGCCCCCCTACTTCGTTACCGCCCACCGGATCGACCCTCTGCGCCGGGTGGAGATGCAGGCGGCTTTACAGCGCCACGTGGACCAGAGCATCAGCAGCACCATCAACCTTCCCAAGGACACGCCCGTGGAGACCGTGGCGCGCATCTACCGCTCCGCCTGGCGGGCGGGGTTAAAGGGGATCAGCGTCTACCGGGAAGGATCCCGGGAGGGGATCTTGCTCACCCCGGAGGAGGCGAAGCGGCGTGGTTCGGTCGTGGTGCTGAGCGAGCGGGTCCGGACGATCGCGCGCCAAAGCCTCCCGGATCTCGTGGTGGACGAGACCCTTGCGCCGGAGGCCCAGATCGAGGCGGTGGTCCGGGCCCTGGTGGACCGGGTGGGGGGAACGACCGCGGAGGGAGGGGGTCTTTTGCGGGAGCGGCCGGAACGGCTGGAAGGGCCGACTTACCGCATCCCCACCCCTTTCGGCACCGCCTTCATCACCATCACGGAGCACCACGGCGAGCCCTTCGAGGTCTTCGGCCGGCTCGGTAAGGCCGGCAGCGACGCGGAGGCGGACGCGGAGGCCATCGGCCGGCTGTGCAGCATCCTCCTCCGGCTGCGGGGCCCGGGAAGCGGCCTAGAGCGCCTACAGCTCATCGTGGACCAGCTGGAGGGGATCGGCGGATCCCGGTGGCTGGGCTACGGGCCTGAGCGGGTCCGCAGCATCCCCGATGCCTTCGCCCTCGCCCTCAAGAAGTACCTCCAGGACCGGGGCGTCCAACGGGAGGAAGTTGGGCCCGTCCCAGCCCGCCAGGAGGGATCGGTGTCCGCAAACCTCTGCCCCCGGTGCCAGCGGTGGGAGCTCGTCGCCCTGGGTGGATGCACGGTGTGCACCTTCTGCGGGTTTCGGGAGTGCTAGGCGGTCCGCACGTACTGGCCTCCCGGAAGCCGACGGACGAGCCCCTGAACCTCCAAGGCCAGGAGTACTGCGGATACCGCGGCAGCGGACTGCCCTGTGGCCCGTACCAGCTCATCGAGGTGGGAGGGCTCTTCGAGGAGCTCCAAGAACGAAGCCGATTCCGGAGGCGGTGCGGGAGCCCAGGACCGCCGGGGAGAAAGCCCGAGCACGGAGAGGACGTCCTCTGCCGACTCCGCGAGGTGGGCTCCCTCCCGCAACAGCTGATGGGGGCCGCGGCTGCGGGGATTGAGTACGCAACCTGGTACCGCGAACACCTCCCGCCCCAGCTCCAGGGCGAACTCCGCGGTGATGAGGGCCCCACTACGCTCCCGGGCCTCCACCACCACCACGGCCCGGCTTAAAGCTGCGAGGATCCGGTTGCGGGCCGGGAAGTGGTGCCGCAAGGGCGGGGTACCAGGCGGGTACTCGGAGATGACCGCTCCATGGGATGCCACGGCCTTGCAAAGGTTGGCGTGATCCGCGGGCCAGACCCGGTCGATGCCGCACCCCAGGACGGCCACGGTCGCGCCCTGGACTTCTAAAGCCCCCCGGTGGGCTGCGGCGTCGATACCCCGCGCAAGCCCGCTTACGACGCAGATCCCGGCCGCCGCGAGGTCTGCGGCCATCCGGCGGGCCACCTCCACCCCTTCTGCAGAAGGCCGGCGGGTCCCTACGATGGCCACACAGGGCCCTTGGGGGAGACGACCCCGCACGTACAGGGCGAGGGGTGGGTCCGCGAGGGACCGAAGGAGGGGAGGGTAGTCGGGGTCGGCAAGGGTGAGGATGCGGGCATCGACTTCGAAGGAGAGTCGGCCATGGGCGGCGCGGAATTCCGCGATCCGGTCCGCAGTCCGCTCCGTCGAAAGATCCGCCAGAACATCCCGAGAGGCCTGAAGGACCGCGGTGGGAGAACCGAGGGCCGCGAGGAGGCGGTGCTTTGTGCGGGGCGAAATCCCGGGCACCGCGTTGAGCAGGATGTAGGCCTCCCGGTCCGTCATGCTCTTACTCCTACGGCGCGCGGCGATCCAGCACCCGGTACTGGATGGCCTCCGCGAGGTGGGCGGGCGTGATGCGCTCAGAGCCTTCCAGGTCCGCGATGGTCCGGGCCACCCGGAGGATCCGGTCGTAGGCGCGGGCGGAGAGGCCCAGGCGCTCGATGGCCGTCTGAAGCAACGCCTTGCCGGCCTCGTCCAGGGAGCACACCTTCCGCACCACCCGCGGGGGCATCTGGCCGTTCGTCCGGTACAGAGTTCCCGCAAACCGCTCCTGCTGGATGCGGCGGGCCCGCGCGACCCGCTCCCGGATCACCGCGGAGCTCTCTCCCGGACGCTCCTCCAGCAGGGCGTGCGGCGGAAGCCGCGGAACCTCCACGTGCAGGTCGATGCGGTCCAGGAGCGGCCCGGAGACCTTCGTTTGGTAGCGCCGCACCTGGGAAGGCGTACAGGTGCACTCCCGTACCCGGTCGCCCAGGTGCCCGCAGGGGCACGGGTTCATGGCGCACACCAGCAGGAAGGAGGCAGGGAACGTCACGGTGGCCGCGGCACGGGCGAGGGTCACCCGGCCTTCCTCCAGGGGTTGCCGCAGGGCCTCCAGGACATCCCGGTGGAACTCAGGGAGCTCGTCCAAGAAGAGCACGCCCCGGTGCGCGAGGCTCACCTCCCCGGGCCGCGGGATGGTCCCGCCTCCGAGGAGTGCCGCCGCACTCGCGGTGTGGTGCGGGGCCCGGAACGGCGGCCGCCGGATGAGGGTACCTCGGGCCGGAAGCATCCCGGCCACGCTGTAAATTCGGGTCACCTCCACGGCCTCCTCCCAGTCGAGAGGCGGGAGGATGGTGCTGAGCCGGCGGGCCAACATGGTCTTGCCGGAGCCGGGCGGCCCCACCAGCAACACGTTGTGCCCGCCCGCGGCCGCGATCTCCAAGGCCCTACGGGCATGCTCCTGTCCCCGGATCTCCGCGAAATCCACCTCCTCCGGTGGGTCTCCCGCTTCCGATCCGTTGCGCTGGACCGGATGAAGTGCACGCTCACCCGCCAAGAACTGGACGGCCTCTAGGAGGTGAGAGACCCCGTAAGCCTCCAGGTCCGGGACGATGGCCGCCTCCTGGGCGTTATCCGCGGGCACGAGCAGGCGCCGCAGCCCCATCCGGGAGGCCACGAACGCCGCGGAGAGAACCCCTGTCACCGGCCGCACGCTCCCATCTAAACCAAGCTCCCCGATCAGGGCGGTTCCGTGGCACGCCTCAGGAGGAAGCTGCCCTGTGGCCACGAGGATCCCTACCGCCATGGGGAGGTCGAAACCCGGCCCCTCCTTGCGCACATCCGCGGGTGCGAGGTTCACCGTGATGCGGCGGGCGGGGACCTCGAAGTTCGCGTTCTTGAGGGCGGCCCGCACCCGCTCCCGCGCCTCCTGAACCGCGGCGTCCGGGAGCCCCACGATGTTAAAGGCGGGAAGCCCCGTGGCCACGTCCACCTGGACCTCCACGGGGTATGCCTCGAGCCCGAACACGGAGGCCGAGAGGACCTTTGCCAGCATCCTCGTTTCCCTCCTGCTCAAGTGAACGCAGAAGTTATTGGGTTTCGGGCAAGGAAGAAGGTGGGTGGGTGCCGAATTCAAGAGTTACGGGAGGTGGAACCATGGCCGATGTGGTCCGCCGGGTGGAGTACCAGTACGTGGTGGTCCCGGACCGGCCGGGCGAGGGGCTACGGGTCCTTGCAGCCCTGCGGGACGCAGGCGTGAACCTTTTGGCTATCCTGGGATTTCCGCTGGGGGACGGGAACGCCCAACTTGACCTCGTGGCCGAGGATCCGGAGGCCCTGCGCCGGGCCGCCCAAGCAGCCGGGTTACAGCTGAGCCACGTGAGGTACGCCTTCCTCATCCAGGGGGACGACCGCGTGGGGGCAGCGGCGGAGCACATGGAGAAGCTGGCTCAGGCGGGGATCAACATCACCGCGGCGGCCGCGGTCTCCGCCGGAGGCGGCCGGTACGGCATGATCCTCTGGGTGAAGCCGGAGGACTACGAGCGGGCCGCCCAGGCCCTCGGGGCCTAGCTACCGGAAGGTCTGGAGGATCGGCTCCAGGTCGACCTCCGCGAGCTCCTCCTCCCACAGGGGGAGCCGGTGGGCTTCCTTGTGCCGGCGCGCGTTCCGGTAGATGACCCCAAGCGGAACCTTTCCCTGCTGGGCAAACGTCCGAACCAACCGCCAGGCCGCGTCCTTGTCCGAGGGATCGTGATCCGGGGGTACGTACGCCACGTGCTCCCGGAACCAGTCGTAGGTGTTGACTTTGTTGTAGGTGACGCAGGGCGAGAAGTCGTTGATGAAGGCGAATCCCGGGTGCTGCAGGGCCTCCACGATCATCCGGGCCGTGTGCTTCACATCTCCGCTGAAGGACTGGGCCACGAAGGTGGCCTCGCTCGCCAGGGCGAGAAGGACGGGATCCACCATGGGCGGGTGCTCCTCGGTCCACACCTCTATCTGCTGGCCCAGCCCCCGGGTCGGGGAGTCCTGACCCTTGGTGAGGCCGTAGACGCCGTTGTTCATCACGAGCAGGACGAGGTCCGGGTCCCGGCGACAGATGTGCACGAAGTTCTCGATCCCGATGGCGAACGTGTCCCCGTCTCCGGCCAAGCAGATCACCTTCAGCTCCGGGTTCGCCATCTTCACGCCCAGGGCGTAGGCCAGAGCTCCACCGTGGGTGCCGTGGAAGGCGTTGCCGTTGAGGTAGTTGCGGATCTGCCCGCTGCACCCGATCCCCCCCACCAGGAGGAGCTCGTGCGGCATGATCTCGAGCTCCGTGAGGGCCTGCTTGAGGGCCGCCAGCACCCCGAAGTCTCCACAGCCCGGGCACCACTGGATCCGGTGCCTGGGGACCGCGTTCTCCTCCCAGACCTTAACCTCCTTCGCGCCCATTCCGTCCCACCTCCACCATTACCGGGGATGCGCCGCCGATCCGTACCACCGCGCCCTCCCGCCGCAGGGCCTCCTGCACTCCGTCCGCCACCTCCGTGGGATGCATGGGGACGCCGTCGTACTTCAGCACCCGGCGGGTACGGATCAGGAGCTCCCGCTGCAGGAGATCGGCAAATTGCCCGCTGTAGTTCTGCTCTACCACCACCACAGGCCCCGCGTCCGCGAAGAGAGGTTCGATGAGGTGCTTAGGGAGCGGATACACGTAGGTGAAGTGCACCAGGGCCACGGGAATGCCCCGCCGGAGGAGGATCTCCCGGGCCTCCTGCAGCACGGGCCGGGTGTTCCCCCATCCCACCATGACGGGGTTTCCCCGCGTCTCCCCGAACACGTAGGGGCCCTTCGCGTCCTCCCGCAGGTAGGTCTGTAGCTTCCGCATGCGCTTGTCCATCTGGGCTGCCCGCTTGCGCGGGTCGATGCTGACGAACCCGAACTCGTCGTGCTCCGCCCCACTGGACTTAAAGATGGCACCCGGGGTCCCCGGGAGGATGCGGGGGGAGATGCCGGAAGGCGTAACCTCATAGCGGCGGTAAGCCCGGCCCTGCACCTCCTCCGCCCGCAGGATCCCGTGCCGCCGGATGGATGGCCGCTGCTGGAACAGGTCCTCGAGAACCGTCTTCTTCCCTTCGGAGAGGTTCAGGTCCGTGAGGAAGAACACGGGGCACTGGTACTTGTCTGCCAGCTCGCAGGCCTCCAGCATCAGGGTGTAGCACTCCTCGATGGTGGAGGGTGCGAGTACGATCCGCGGGATCTCCCCATGAGCCCCGCTCGTCACCAGGAAGAGGTCTCCCTGTTCAGGCCGGGTGGGCATACCCGTGGAGGGACCCGCCCGCTGAGCATCGACCACGATCACGGGCGTCTCCGTGGCTCCGCTCACCCCGAACTCCTCCACCTTGAGGGAGATGCCGGGGCCGGAGCTCCCCACCATGGCCCGCACGCCCGCCAACGATGCCCCGATGGCAGCCCGGATGGACTCCCGTTCGTTCTGGCCCTGGAGCACGCGGCCGCCGTAGCGGGGCAGCCATCGCTCCATGAACTCCAGGATGCCGGTAGCGGGCGTGATGGGGTAGCCCGCGTAGAACCGGACTCCGCCGTGGATGGCCCCAATACTCAGACACTCGTTTCCGGAGATGTACACGGCCCGACGTCCGCGGCGTCTGGGCTCGAGCCACACCTCCAACGTGTAGCCCCGCTCTGCTACGACCCGCTCCACCTCCTCCCGGCCCCGCTGGGCGGCCCGGAGGTTGAGCTCCACCACCTCCTGACCCCTGCGCCCAAACCGCTCCTCGATGAGGGCACGTAGGTAGTCGAACCACCCCTCAGGCGCTAAGAGCCGGAGCAGGGCCCCGGTCATGATGATGTTCTTCACGATCTCCCGCTTGAGCTCATTTACCGCGATCCTGCGGGCCGGTACGGGGAAGACCTTGACCCCGCGGGCCTCGAACGCACCCGTGGGAATCTCGCCCGTGGAGGCGTCGTACAGGAGGAGGCCGCCGTCCCGCAGCTGACTCCCGTGCCGCAGCACGGTGTCCCGGTTGGGCTGCTCCGGTGCATCCGGGTTACTGTCGTAATCCAGAGCCACCAGGATGTCGTAGATGGGATCGCCGTACGAGAGGGGAGGCTCCTCCGTGACCAGCATGGGGTCGTACTGGTGCGCCCCGTAGATAGTGGAGGCGTACCCCTTCTCCATCGCGATGGCATAGAGCCCCGCGCGGGTGAAGATGCGTCCCAGGATGTCCGTGACGGTGGTCACCCCGTCCCGCAGCTGCACCCCGCCCACGAGGATCTTCACCCGATTTTGCCGCTCGCTCATACGCTCCTCCTACATCCGGCGCGAGGGACTCTCCGAAGTCCCACCAGAAACTCACCGTAGCACAGACTGCGTCCTTCGGGGAAATTAAACCCCGCTATCCAACGAATCGAATGGGTCTATCCCGGCCCGCAGCCGTCTCGGAAGAAGGTCCGCGACAGGGCGCTAGGTCTCCCTCTCCTGGTACGCGGTATCCGTCTTGGCGGCCATGATGAAGTCGTTGCGGTGCAGCCCCCGGATCTTGTGGGTCCACCAGCTCACCGTGACCCGCCCCCACTCCACGAGAAGGGCGGGGTGATGTCCTTCCTCCTCCGCGACTTCACCCACGCGGTTTGCAAAGGCCATTGCTTCCCGGAAGTTCCGGAACGTGAAGGTCCGCTCCAGCCGCTTGATCCCCTCCCGTTCGACCACCTTCCAGTCGGGGACCTGCGGCAGGAGCTCCTGGATCTCTGCGTCGCTCAGGGGAGGTTCGTCTCCCCGGCAGGCGGTGCACTTCAGGGCCGAAAGGGTACCCATTTCCGTCCCCCCCTGGGAAGATCGCCTTACACGCCCATTGTAGCCCACCTGGGATCTGCTCGGACAGTTCCAGGTCCGCGAGGGTCTGGTGCCCGGAGGGGGATTCGAACCCCCACGGGTTTCCCCACACGCCCCTCAAACGTGCGCGTCTGCCAGTTCCGCCATCCGGGCCCACCCACGAGGGGCACTTTCTATTATAGCCTACCGGGCGAAGGCGAGGTAGATGGAGGTGAAGGCGAAGAGCACCGCCACGATGGCGGTCGTACGGGTGAAGAAGGTCTCCCGGGGACGGGGGCCGTGGAAGAGGCGGGCGGGGCCGCCGATGGCACCGAGCCCCTCACCCTTGGGCCCCTGGAGGAGCACAAGCCCCACGGCCAGGGCGGCCAGGAGGAAGTGCAGGATCAGGAGAACGGTGTGCATCCCCTCTCGATCATAGCCGGGCCGGCCTGGTTCGACAACCCCTTCACACCAGGCTCAGCCAGCCCATGGAGTCCGCTGGCTAGCGAGGCCGTTTGGGGAAGGCGAAGGCGACCTTGAAGCTGGCGGTCCCAGCCTTGGACAGAGCTACGTGGAGTGCTTGGCGGAACTGCTCGAGTGCAAAGGTGTGGGTGACCAGGAACCCGAGGTCGACCTTTCCGGAGGCCATCCAGCTGAGGACGATCTCCAGGGTGCGGCGGCGCTGTCCGTTCCAGGTCTCCCAGGCATAGGTGTAGCTCCCCACGACCCGCAGCTCCTTCAGCCACAAGGACGTCCAGTCCACGGTCCGGGGGATCGCGGGAAGTCCCAAGGGGACCACGACCCCGCCGGGCCGCGCGAGCCGCAGGGCATCGTCTACGGCCCGCTCGGTCCCCGCGCACTCCGCGACCCAGTCCGCCCCTCCACCCACCAGGACCCGCCGGCCCAGCATGGGCCGGATCAGGCGCCCGCCCGTGAGCTGCGCCACCGCCTCGTAGTGCTCGTCCGATCGTCCCACAAGAATCCCGTGGTCGGCCCCCAGTCGCTTGGCCATCTCCGCCTGGAAGGGGTACCGGGCCAGCAGGAGGATCCGGGCCCGGTTTCCGAGCGCCCGCAGGCCCGCCACCAGGAGCTGCCCGATGATGCCTCCCCCGATCACCAGCACCGTCTGGTCGTCCCGAGGTGGGTAGCGCAGGAGGGGGTGGAGGGCGGAGGCCATGGGCTCCGCGAGGAGGGCGTTTTCGTCGCTCACGGAGTCCGGAAGAGGGAACACCTGAGACCGGTGGGCCACGAAGTACTCTCCCCAGCTCCCGCCCGTGTCCCGGCAGGCGCCGATGAGGAGTCCCGGGGCGAGCTTGCCCTCCGTCGTGCGCTCGCACAGCTGGTACTCCCCTCGGGCGCAGAACGGGCAGGGTTCGATCGATCGGGCGGCGCAGGGAAGCGTGGGCTCCACCACGACCCGCTGGCCCACCGCCACCTCCGTCACCGCGGGCCCGGTTTCGGCGACGGTTCCCACGTTTTCGTGGCCGGGCACGAAGGGAAACGAGGTGAAGGCGGAGGCGAGGGGGCTTGCCTCGAGCCGGATCATGTGCAGGTCTGAGCCGCAGATCCCACCCAGACGCGTGCGCACCTTCACCCAGTCAGGGCCCGGAAGCCGGGGCTCGGGGATCTCCCGGAGGGCAAGAGGGGAAAGAGCGCTCCAGTAGGCGTGTCGGGAGATCCGCCCGAAGGCCCGGGTGAGGAGGTACCGGGGGATGGTGGGGTGGAAGACGAGGGCGCGCACGCCTCAGGTCATAGGGACCTGGCGGATGATGTCCCGCTCGAGCCGTTCCAGGATGTCATCGAGGTCCGGGCCCGTGACGGTAATCCCGTGGTTCTTCAGCCCGACCACGGCCCGGGCGGGGTCCGGAGATGAGCGGACCAGCTCCGCCACGGCCTTCGCCAGCTGCAAGGTCCCGCACGGGTAGTTCACCTCCGTGGAGGGGATCCCCCGCATCCACGCGTGCACGTGCACGATGGCACCGACCGAGGGGTGCTCCGTGTAGATCATCCAGTGCTCGATGGCGTCCACGGAGACCCGTCGGGGTTGCACGTGGGGCGGGACACTGAGAAGGATCCGGTTGCGCACGGGATCATAGCCCTTTACGAGGAGGATGTCGCGCCCGATGACCCGGAGGTTCGCCTTGTTCACCCCGCTGGCGCTCATCCAGAATCGGGTGGCGTCCTTGCGGACGCTGAGGTTCCCGTAGCTGAGCCCGCCGATGCCGTACAGGCGCTGTACGTGCCGGAGGTCTTGCGGGCTCAGGAGCTCCTCGATGGGGAAGGGGGAAGGCAACAGCTGCAGGGCATCAAGCCGCCGGCCGGCCTCCGAGAGCTTGCGGGTGAGCTCGTCCCCTTCCCACAGTTCCTCCGGGAGGTCCGGGTGGAACTCGTTGTCGATCACGAGCTGGCTACTGGCCAGGGGATAGAGCCGCTCGTAGACCCGCTCGAAGTAGGCCTCGTCGTGGTTGGAGACCTCATACCGGCCCTGCTCCAGGGTGACGAAGTAGGTGCGCCAGGTCTCTCCCTTCGGCACGAGGTAGATCACCAGGTTCGCGAGCGACCGGACGAGCAGCGGGTAAGCAGCCCGGAGGACGTCCGTGACACCTGGGTCTCCGAGGACCACGGAGACCACGAAGGTGGCCTTTGCCCGGCGGCGGTAGGGCCGGGGACGTTCCGGATCGATGAAGTTAAACACCAGCCGCAGGTCCCGGCTCCGGTCCTCCGTATACCGGTGGCCGTGGGCCTCCAGGGTCCTGCGCACACCTTCCGCGAACTGCCGCAGGATCGGGTGCGCCTCGTAGGATCCCACGAAGGTGAAGTTCATCTTCCCTCCCCCTCCGTTCCGATCTCTCCCACCGGCTCCTCCCGCCGGTTCTGCGGAGTTTCCCGGTGGGAGGCCAGGACGTAGAGCCCCAGGGCCAGGAGCACAAGGGCCGCCAGCTGGCCCAGGGTCAGGAATCCCACCACCCGGGCCTCGGAGCGCAAAAGGTCCAGCAGGAACCGCACGCCGCTCATCGCCACCATCGTCTTCCAGAACACCTCGCCCGCAAACCGGCGGTGGTCCGCCCACCGGAGCACTAGTCCGAAGAGCACCGCGGAGGTGAGCATCTCGTAGAGCTGGAGGGGGTGACGGGGGCCGTCCGGAGCCGTGGGGAACACCACCCCCCACGGGAGCGCGGTGCGGTCCCCATACAGCTCTCCATTCATGAAGTTCCCAAACCGCACGAGGAGGTTCGCGACGGGAACCCAGACGGCGCAGGTGTCCGTAAAGGACCACGGTGAGATCCCCTCCCGCCGGCCCAGCCACCACGCGTACAGAAGTCCCGCCGCGACGGCCCCGTGGGAAGCGAGTCCCCCGTGGTCGATGCGTACCACCTCGAGCGGGTTTGCGAGAAACGGTGCCGGGTGGGAGATCACGTACCCCAGCCGCGCGCCCACAAAGAGGGAGAGGATGAAGGGGAGCGCGTGCCGGTCCACCACCTCCGCGGGAACCCCAAGCCGCGGTCCCATCCGGGCGCTCAACCACAGCCCAACAAGGATGGAGAGGGCCATCATCACCCCGTACCACCGGATGACGATGGGTCCGATCTGGACGATCACGGGATCCATGGCCGCCAACATGATACCAGACGCTTCCTAACCCGGCCGGACACCTGTTATGGTAGAGTGCCGGGGGGAGCGTGCGAGGAACACCGGTTCGGCATCCATAAGTCGACAAGGAGGTGAACTGCGTGCGCGGGTGGATCGCCTTCGGGGTTATCCTGAGCCTTGTGGCCTTCGGGGGGAGTCAAGCGCTCGGTGGGCCCACCTTCCGCGGGCTCGCCCTCTACACCCCGTATCCGGACCAGGTGGTGCGGCCAGGAGAGTCCGTCACCCTAACCCTCACGATCCGCAACTTCGGGCTTCCTCCCCAGGTGGTCCGGCTGGAGATGACCCGCGTGGCTCCCGGGTGGCGGGCTACGTTCCTCGCGAGCGGGCGGGTGGTGAGCGCGGTCTACGTGCTGCCGGATCAGGAGGCTACCGTGAGCCTCCGCCTTGATCCTCCCCGGTCTGCCCGCGCGGGGGTCTTCCGGTTCGCGGTGGCGGCGGTCGGCCAAGGCGGGAGGACGGAGCTTCCCATCACCCTGACCCTCGGGCAGGCCCTGCCCCCGCGGCTGAGCCTCACCGCGGAGGCGCCCAACCTGCGCGGCCCCGCCACCAGCAGCTTCCGGTTCCGCGTGACCCTCCGCAACGACAGCGACCAGGAGCTCTTGGTGCGTCTCGACGCAGATGCCCCCCGACGGTTCCAGGTTTCCTTTACGCCCACCATCGGGACTCAGCAGGTCACTAGCCTCCCGGTAAAGGCGGGGGAGTCGAAGGAGATAGATGTGGAGGTGAGCATCCCGCAGGACACCCCGGCGGGCCGGTACCAGGTATCGGTCCGCGCCACCGCCGCGGGTGCGAGTGCGACCCTCCCCCTCACCTTGGAGGTCACGGGTCGGCCTGAGCTGTCGATTACGGCCCCGGACGGCCGGCTCTCCGGCCGGGCGTATGCAGGGCAGGAGACACCCCTCAAGATCATCGTGAAGAACGAGGGGAGCGCACCGGCCCGCAACGTCTCCCTCAGCAGCTCCCCGCCCTCGGGCTGGGACGTGCGGTTCGATCCGGAGCGGATCGACGAGATCCCCGCTCGGCAGCAGGTGGAGGTGACGGCCCGGATCCGGCCCTCGCCCCGAGCGATCGCGGGAGACTACATGGTGACCATCACCGCCAGCGCGGGAGACGTCTCGAAGTCCGCGGACTTCCGCATCACGGTCCTCACCCGCACCCTGTGGGGAATCGTGGGGGTCGTGCTCATCGCGGCTGCCCTTTTGGTGGTGGGTCAGGCGGTGAGCCGGTACGGACGGCGATGACGGTCGCCATCGAGACCCAGGGACTCACCAAGCACTACGGCCGGACGGTTGCGGTCCAGGACCTGAACCTGGTGGTCCAGGAGGGGGAGATCTTCGGGTTATTGGGGCCGAACGGGTCCGGAAAGACCACCACCATCCTCATGCTCCTGGGCCTCACGGATCCTACCGCAGGGACCGCCTGGGTCCTAGGGTTCGATCCCACCCGTCAACCGCTGGAGGTGAAACGGAGGGTCGGCTACCTTCCGGACTCCGTGGGGTTCTACGATGAGCTCTCCGCCTGGGAGAACCTCCGGTACATCGCAAACCTCAACGGACTCGAGCCCCGGGAGGCGAAGAGCCGGATCGAGGAGGTCCTGGAGCGGATGGGCCTGCGGGAGGTGGCCCACCACAAGGTGGGGACGTTTTCGCGGGGCATGCGCCAGCGGCTGGGGCTCGCGGAGGTCTTGCTCAAGCGGCCGAAGGTGGCGATCTTGGACGAGCCCACCCTGGGTCTCGATCCGGAGGCCGCCGCAGAGTTCCTCCAGTTGATCCGGGGCCTGCGGGCAGAGGGTATGTCTATTCTGCTCGCGAGCCATCTCCTCCACCAGGTCCAGGTGATCTGTGATCGGGTGGGCCTGTTCCACAAGGGCCGTATGGTGCTCGAGGGGCGGGTGGACGAGCTCCGCGAGCGGGTCCTGGGAGGTGCCTACCGGATCCAGGTGGAGGTCCGGGGGGTTGATGTGGCCGCGCTGGTGCGGGACTTGCCCCAGGTGGTGCGGGTGAGCCCGCAGGGGGACGGAAGGTTCACCGTAGAGGCCCGGGCGGACATCCGGCCGGAGATCGCCCGTCGGGTCGTCGAGCGCGGGGAGCTCTTGGGGCTCGCGCTGGAGCGGCCGGGGCTGGATGAGGTCTACGCCCGGTACTTCCAAGAGCTCACGAAGGAGGGGGAAGCATGAGCGCCGCGGTACCGGAGCGAACAGCACGCCAACCGGTTCGGCGGGAGGGATCGCCGTGGACAGGGCTGTGGGCCGTGGTCCACAAGGAGCTGAGCGACCACCTCACGGGCATCCGCATGCAGATCCTCGAAGCCCTCATGCTCCTCACCGCGGTGGGCACGGTCTTCGCCGCAGGGCAGAGCATCCGGCAGGAGATCGGAGAGGACCCGTTCGTCTTCCTCAAGCTGTTCACCACCGCCCGGGACCCGCTCCCCTCCTTCGTCGGCTTTTTGAGCTTCCTCGTGCCGCTTTCCGCCATCGCCCTCGGGTTTGACGCCATCAACGGCGAGCACGCCCGACGCACCCTGAGCCGGGTGCTGGCCCAGCCCATCTACCGGGACGCCCTGCTGCTGGGGAAGTTTCTCGCGGGTCTTGGGACTCTCGCGGTCGTGCTGGTGGGGCTGTGGCTGGTGACCACGGGCATGGGCCTGTTCCTGCTCGGTATTCCGCCGGGCGGGGAGGAGGTCGCGCGGGGGTTGTTGTTCCTGTTGGCGACCTTGGGGTATGCGGGGATTTGGCTGGCGCTGTCGATGCTCTTTAGCACCGTGTTCCGGCAACCGGCCACCTCCGCCCTCACCGCCATCGCGGTGTGGCTGTTGTTCGCGGTGTTTTGGGACATCCTGAGCGCCCTCGTGGCCCAGGCCGTTGTGGCGCAGCAGGCGGGTTACGGCCCCAACGAGCTCCTGCAGGCCCGGATCCAGCTCTTCCTGGCCCGGTTCTCCCCCAACACCCTCTACGCGGAGACCCTCCTCGCCCTGTTGAATCCGCAGGTGCGGGCGCTGGGTCCCGTGCTGCTCACGCAGCTGGAGGGTGCGGTGCTGGGGACTCCGCTTCCGCTCTCCCAGAGCGTGCTGCTGGTGTGGCCCCAGATGGTGGCCCTCATCGCGGGCACCATCCTGCTGTTCTGCGCCGCCTACGTCACCTTCCAGCGGCAGGAGGTGCGGGCCTAGGTGCTTGACAAAGGAGCTGCGGGCTGCTAGCGTACCCTCAAGCAAAAACTAAATAGCGGCACCTCATCCAGAGTGGGCGAGGGACGGGCCCGATGACCCCCGGCAACCTACCGGCCGCGGCCGGCAAGGTGCCAACTCCCGCGGAGCCGAGCTCCGAGAGATGAGGGCGCACGACCGGCCCTCCGAAAGCTCGGAGGGCAATTTTTTTGCCTAAGGGGACGCGTGTACCGGGTGTTTGTGACGGCACCGGCCACCTCCGCGAACCTGGGCCCAGGGTTCGACGCCCTAGGCATGGCCCTGGGGATCTACAACGAGGTGGAGATCGAACTCTCCGACCATCCCCGGGTGGTGGTACGCGGGGAGGGGGAGGGGGTGCTGCCGGAGGACGAGGAGAACCTGGTGTACCGGGCTGCCCAGACCCTGGCCCGGGCCGCGGGCCACAAGCAAGTATCGTTCGCCCTCACGTGCCGCAACCGCATCCCCATCGGTCGGGGCCTAGGAAGCAGCGCGGCCGCTATTGCGGCAGGACTGATGGGCGCCAACGCGCTCCTCGGGGAACCCCTGCATCTTGACCGGATCCTCCCCCTGGCCGTCCAGCTGGAGGGCCACCCCGACAACGTGGTGGCGGCCCTCGTGGGCGGGATTACCGTGGCGGTCAGGGACGGAGAGGGGGTGCGGTGGGCGCGGATTCCAATTGGAGAGTTTCCCCGCGTGGTCCTCGCCATCCCGGACTTTCCGCTCCCTACCCACCTGTCCCGGGCCCGCCTCCCCCACGAGGTCCCGTTGGGAGACGCGGTCTTCAATACGGGCCGGACAGCGCTCCTCGTGGCGGCTCTAACGGGAGCCCGGTGGGACCTGCTGGGAACGGCCATGGAGGACCGGTTGCACCAGCCCTACCGGAGGGACCTCGTGCCTGGGTTCGAGGATGTGTGTGCCGCCGCCCGGGCGGCGGGAGCGGTGGGCGCGGCCTTGAGCGGGGCCGGTCCGTCCGTACTGGCGATCGCGGAGGCGAAAGTAGCGGATCAGGTGGCGGCGGCGATGAAGCAGGCCTTCGCGGCCCACGGAGTCCGGGCCCAGGTGGTAGTGACGGAGCTGGACGTGCACGGTGTCCGGATCGGAGCCATTCCCCTTCGGAGGTGAGAGATGGGACTCGTAACCCACCTGCAGTGTCGGGCGTGCGGGACCACCTACGAGGTCGGGCCGGAGTACGTGTGTACCCGGTGCTTCGGGCCCCTCGAGGTGGTGTACGACTACGACCGGATCGCGGCCCAGACCACGCGACAGGAGATCGCGTCCGGTCCGGCCTCGATCTGGCGGTACCGAGCCCTACTCCCTACGGAGCCCCATGACGCGGACCTGCAGCCGGGCTGGACGCCGCTTCTCCGGGCCCGCCGGCTCGGGCAGGAGCTGGGGCTCCGTAACCTCTACCTCAAGAACGACACCACCAACCCCACCTGGTCCTTCAAGGACCGGGTGGTGGCGGTGGCGGTGGGGGCTGCCCGCCAGTTTGGATTCGAGGTCCTGGCCTGCGCCTCCACGGGGAACCTCGCGAACGCGGTAGCGGCCCACGCCGCCCGGGCTGGGATGCGGGCCGTGGTGTTCGTGCCCGCGGACCTGGAGCCCGCGAAACTGCTGGCCTGCACCGTCTACGGCCCTACGATCGTGGAGGTGGAGGGGACCTACGACGACGTGAACCGGCTGTGCACGGAGATCGCGGGCGAGTATCCCTGGGCCTTCGCCAACATCAACCTGCGGCCCTTCTACGCGGAGGGGTGCAAGACCATCGCCTTTGAGACGGTGGAGCAGCTGGGGTGGCGGTTCCCCGACCACGTGGTGATCCCCGTGGCTTCCGGCAACCTCCTCGTAAAGACGGAGAAGGCCTTCCAGGAGCTGAGGCGGGTAGGGCTTGCGGAAGGACCGCTTCCCCGGATCCACGGCGCCCAACCCGCGGGCTGTAGCCCCATCGCGGAGGCCTTCCGGTCCGGACAGGACCAGGTCCGGCCCGTTCGGCCCCAGACCGTGGCCAAGTCCCTGGCCATCGGCAACCCCGCGGACGGCTACTACGTCCTCCAGACCATCCGCCGCACGGGCGGGGTGGTGGAGGTGGCCACGGACGAGGAGATCGTGGAAGGGATGGCGCTTCTGGCCCGGACCGAGGGGATCTTCGCGGAGACCGCGGGAGGGACCACCGTGGCGGTGCTCCGCAGGCTCGCCGAGCAAGGAGTCCTGGATCCCGATGCCACGGTGGTGGCCTTCATCACGGGGTGCGGCCTCAAAACGACGGATGCCCTCGAGCCGACCGCGGACCGCACGGTGCGGATCCGCCCCACCCTCCGGGACTTCGAACGGGTGGTCCTGGCGGCCGTCTAGGGCCTTGCGGAGTGCTCTATGATGTATGGAAGGGGCAGAGCCCTGCCCCGGTGATCCGATGAGCCTTGTAATCGAGCCGAGCCGACCGGAGGACGAGCCCGCCATCCGGGAGCTTGTGCAGCTCGTCCTTGGGGAGCTGGGGCTCCCTTATGACCCGCAGACGGCCGTGGAGCTCACGGACATCGAGGCCCACTACCCGCAGCCGCGTTCCGTGTTCTTCGTGGCCCGCATGGACGGACGCGTCGTGGGGACCACCGCGGTCCAGGAGCAGGGGAAGGGTCGGGCCGTCCTGAAGCACCAGTACGTCCACCCCGACTACCGCCGCCGGGGGATCGGCGCGAAGCTGTTGGATGCGGCCCTGGTGTACTGCCGGGTGTGCGGGTACCGGGAGGTGGAGCTGGACACGGCCCCCTGGATGCAGCAGGCGCAGCGTCTCTACCGGTCGCGCGGGTTCCGGGAGACGGGACGGGACGAGGAGCGGGTGCACTTCCGGCTCGCCCTGCAGCCGTGAGCCCCTCCGCGCCGTCCCGGGCTGAGCTTCTGGCACAGATCGCGGAGGAGATCCGCAGCTGCCGACGGTGCGGAGAGCCGTGCGCGAACCGGACCTACGCGGTTCCCGGTGAGGGCCCGCCTGAAGCCCCGCTGATGATCGTAGGGGAGGCCCCGGGAGAACAGGAGGATAAGCAGGGAAGACCCTTCGTGGGCCCCGCGGGCCGGTTGCTCACCAAGCTCCTGGAGAGCATCCGCATCCCGCGGGAGAAGGTCTTTATCACCAACGTCCTGAAGTGCCGGCCGCCCGGAAACCGTGTGCCCACGCCCGAGGAAGTGGCCCATTGCCTTCCCTACCTGATCCGGCAGATGGCGGTGATCCAGCCCCGGATCGTCTGCCTGCTGGGTGCCACCGCGGCCACGGCCCTCCTGGGCTCGGACCGGAAGATCAGCCAGGTGCGGGGCAAGGCGTTCCGGGAACCGGGCCGGTGGTTCTTTGCCACCTTCCATCCCGCCGCAGCCCTGCGCAACGAGCGGGTCCGGGAGATCCTCGTGGAGGACTTCCGGCGACTCCGCCGGCTGGTGGACGTGGAATGGGGAACGGAAGACCCCTCCAGCTGGAGGGGCGCGGCCCAGGAGAAGATCTTCTCGGGCGGAGAGGGGGTAGAGCCCGTGGTGGTTTCGGAAGACGATACCCTGCGTGTGACCTGGGAGATCCGGACCGTGCACCCCCTCTTCCGGACGGACTCCGCCCTCATAGAGCTCCTGCGACGGTTTTTGGCCCGTCAAGGGAAGCTCTCTTCGCGCGCAGAGCTCGAGGTGTGCGCCCTGGAGGGACACGACGACCAGGGACGGCCTGTCCCGTTGGAGGCGTCGGAGTGCACGCACCTGGTGGCGGAGGTACGGGCCGTGTATGCTCGTCCTGACATAAGTAATGCGGAGGGAACGGCTCCATGAGCACGCACGTGGCGTGGATCGGCTTGGGCTCGAATCTGGGGGACCGCCACACGAACCTCTTAGAAGCCCTGCAGCAGCTCCGGGAGCGGACCCGGATCGTCCGCGTCTCCTCCGTCTACGAGACGGATCCTGTAGACTACCTGGATCAACCGCGCTTCCTCAACATGGTGGTCCAGGTGGAGACGGACCTCGATCCCTTCTCCCTCCTGCAGTTCCTCAAGCGCATCGAGCGCCGGATCGGGCGGCAGACGACGGTCCGGTATGGACCGCGGGCCATCGACCTGGACTTGCTGCTGTACGACGACCTCGTGCTGGAGACTCCGGAACTACAGATCCCGCACCCGCGCATGGCGGAGCGGGCCTTCGTGCTGGTCCCCCTCGCGGAGGTCGCGCCTGAGCTCCTCCATCCTTCCCTGAACCGGCGGGTGGCGGAGCTGGCCGCTCAGGTGATGGCGCAGGACGGAGGCATCACCCGGGTGTGGCCTGGGTTCGGAACTGCCCTCGCCCGGGATATACAGGAGGAGATACCGAGCCTGCGGCTGGGACTGAGTCGGGTGGGGATCACGGGCCTGCGGCGGATCGTCCGGATCCTCGACGGCGGCCGCGATCACCTCTTCTACGCGGAGATGGACCTCTACGTGGACCTGGGCCCCAACCAGCGCGGGGTGCATATGTCCCGGTTCAGCGACAGCGTGGAGGAGGTCCTGGACGATGCGTGTGATGCACCTGCGCCTACCCTCGAGGACATCGCGGAGCGCATGGCCCGCCAGCTCGTTACGGCCCAGGGGGCCCGACGGTCCGAGGTCCTGATCCGCGCACACCTTCCCACCACCCGGTACGCGCCCGCCTCGGGGAAGACCACCCAGAAGCTCTACACCCTTCTCGCCCGGGCGGCCAGCACCCGGGAGCGGACGGTGCGGTTGGTGGGAATCGAGGTCGAAGGCATGATGGCCTGCCCGTGCGCCCAGGATATGATCCGAGCCTACGCCCGAGATCGGCTGCTGGAAGAGGGGATCGCTCCGGAGGTGGTGGAGCGGGTACTGCAGGTGGTTCCGCTTGCTACCCACAACCAGCGGGGCACGGGCCGGCTCGTGGTGGGTGGGGTGGAGGGGCTACGAGGGGAGGAGCTGGCGAGCGTGGTGGAGGCGGCCATGAGCGCGGAGGTGTACGATCTGCTGAAGCGGCCGGACGAGCTGTTTTTGGTGGCCAAGGCGCACCGCCGGCCGCGGTTCGTGGAGGACGCCGTGCGAGAGATGATCCGCACCCTCTTGGATCGGTACCCGGACCTGCCAGACGACGCCTTCCTCCACGCCCGGCAGACCAACTTCGAGACCATCCACCCGCACGACGTGTACGCGGAGTATTTCGGAACCGTGGGCGACGTCCGGCGGGGCCTCCGAGAGGGGGATGGGAGTGGGTGCGGGATGTCTGTGGACCGGTGGATCGCGTGGAAGCTTGGGGTAGGGGCGCTGTAACAAAAAGGGGCACCGGCAGCCTTAGCCGGTGCCCCCCATCTTCCTTTTCTTCAGCTTTGGGCGCGCTCCAGGGCCTTCAGGATGGCCCGCCGGGCGTACACGGTCGTGAGGTGCCGCTTGTACTCCGCGGAGGCATAGAGGGGATCGTCTGTGGCCTCTAGCCCGTCTGCGGCGCGCTTGGCGGCATCTGCCACCGTGGCCTCATCGAGTGTTCTCCCCACCAAGGCCTGCTCCGCATTCCCCAGCCGCACCGCCTTCGGCCCCACACCCGTGAGGGCCAATCGGGCTTCCCGGCAGACGTTTCCATCCATCCGCACCACGCACGCCACGCCCACCAGGGCATAGCCGCTCGCAGGATGCGGCATCTTCAGGTACGCCCACCCTTCTCCAGGACCCCGCACCGGCACCCGCACCCGGGTGAGCACCTCCCCGGGCTTGAGGGCCGTGGTGAGCAGGTCCACGAACCACTCCGTGGCCCGGACCATTCGGGTGCCATTCGGCCCCTGAACCTCGATCTCCGCCTCCAGGGCGAGGACCGCGGCAGGGTAGTCCGCGGCCGGGTCGGCGTGCGCAAGACTCCCCCCAATAGTGCCCATGTTCCGGACTTGCAGGTCCCCGATCTGGCTTGCGGTCTCCGCCAGGAGGGGGCAGCGCTGCTGCACGAGGGGGCTTGTAGCCACCTCATCGTGGGTGGTAAGGGCTCCGATCACAAGCCAGCTCCCTTCCTCCCGGATGCCCCGCAGCTCGTTGACCCGCCCCAAGTCGATGAGCACCTCCGGTTGCGCCAGCCGCAGCTTCATCAGAGGCAGTAGGCTGTGCCCGCCCGCCAATAGCTTCGCCCGGTCCCCGTACTGCTGGAGTAACTGGATCGCTTCCTCTACCGAGTGGGCCCGCACGTACGTAAAGGTCGCGGGGATCATGTGCCACCTCCTTTCGCCTCCTGGATCGCCCGCCACACCCTCTCCGACCACAGGGGCATATCCAGATGCCGGATCCCAAACGGGCTTAGGGCATCCATCACCGCGTTCACCACCGCCGGGGTCGCGGCAATGGTGCCCGTCTCCCCCACGCCCTTCGCCCCGATGGGGTTCACGGGGGTAGGGGTCTCCGTGCGGTCGGTCTCGAAGAGCGGCAGCCAGCTCGCCTTGGGGAAGGCGTACTCGGAGAGGGAACTCGTCAGCAGGTTGCCGTTCGGGTCGTACACCCCGGCCTCCCACAGGGCCTGAGCGATGCCCTGCACGACGCCCCCGTGGACCTGCCCGTCCACGATGAGGGGGTTGATGACCCGGCCGCAGTCGTCCACGGCCACGTAGCGCAACAGCTTCACCTGCCCGGTTTCGGGGTCCACCTCCACCACGCACGCGTGGGTGCCGAAGGGGAACACGAAGTTGGAGGGGTCCCAGTTGGTCTGCGCCTCAAGTCCCGGCTCCATCCCCTCCGGCAGGTTCCACGCGAGATAGGCCTGCAACGCGACCTCTTGAATGGTCATGCCTCGGTCGGGTGCCCCCCGTACGAAGAACCGGCCGTTCTCGAACATCAGGTCGTCCGGGGAGACCTCCAGCTGGTGGGCGGCGATCCGCCTGGCCTTCTCCCTCACCCGTTGCGCCGCCAGGTACACCGCGGTCCCGCCCACGGGCGTGGTGCGGCTTCCGTAGGTTCCCCATCCCCACTGGATGGCGTCGGTGTCCCCGTGCAACACCTCCACGTCCTCGAGGGGAACACCGAGCTCCTGGGCCACGATCTGGGCAAAGGTGGTCTCTTCGCCTTGCCCGTGGGGGCTTGTGCCGGTGAACACCGTCACCTTCCCGGTCAGGTGCACCCGCACAAGGGCACTCTCCCACAACCCGCCCTGGAACCCCGTGGACCCCACTACCTTGGAGGGTCCGATGCCACAGACCTCCACGTACGTGGAGAAGCCCACGCCGAGGTATCGGCCCTGCTTGCGGGCCTCCTGCTGCTCGGCCCGGAACCGGTCGTAGTCGAGGATCTGCAAGGCCCGGTTGAGGGCAGCCTCATAGTCCCCGCTGTCGTACGTGACTCCGGTGGCCACCGTGTAGGGGAACTCCTCCTTCCGGATGAGGTTTTTCCGGCGAACCTCCACGGGATCCATGCCGAGCTCCCGTGCCACGAGGTCCATCGCCCGCTCGACCACATAGCAGGCCTCCGGTCGCCCGGCTCCCCGGTAGGCATCCACCGGCACGGTGTTGGTGAACACCCCGACCACCTCACAGTCGATGTTGGGGATCTTGTAGGCGCCGGAGAGCATCAGCCCGTATAGGTAGGTGGGAACCCCAGGGGCCGCGGTCGAGAGGTACGCACCTACGTTGGCGAGGGTGCGGACCTTAAGGCCGACTACGGTCCCGTCCTCCCGAAACGCTACCTCCAGATCGGTCAGGTGGTCCCGGCCGTGGATCGTCGCCTGGTAGTTCTCACGTCGGCTCTCCGTCCATTTCACTGGACGGCCAAGCCGCATGGCCAGGTGGGCCACCACCGCCTCCTCGGGGTAGTGAGGGATCTTGCTGCCAAACCCGCCGCCGACCTCCGGGGCGATCACGCGGATCCGGTGCTCGGGGATCCCTGCGGTGGCCGCCAGCGACAACCGCAGGATGTGGGGGTTCTGGGTGGTGCTCCAGACCGTGAGCTCACCAGATCCGACGTTGTACTGGGCCACCACCGCACGGGGCTCCATGGCGTTCGGGATGAGGCGTTGATTCACAAGACGCTGGCGCAGGGTGCGCACGCCCGGCTGCTGCACCGCGGCCGCGTAGTCCCCGCCCCGCAAGGTCCACAGGAATGCGCGGTTCTGGGGCACGTCCTCATGCACGAGGACCTCCCCCCGCAGGGCCTGCTCCATGTCCACCACCGCGGGGAGGACCTCGTAGTCCACCTCCACGAGGGAGGCGGCGTCGTACGCCTGGGCCCGGCTCTCGGCCACCACCACCGCCACCGCGTCCCCCACGTGCCGGACCTTGTCTTTGGCCACCGCAGGATGCGCAGGCGTCTTCAGGTCGGCATTGGGAATCAGCCAGGCCGTCGGGATGGGGTTTACCTGAGCGAGCTCGGCCCCGGTCAGGACGGCGATCACCCCGGGCGCGGCCTTGGCGCGGGAGACATCGATCCGCCGAATGCGGGCGTGAGCGTGCGGGCTGCGGACAAAGACCGCGTAGCACATCCCGGGCAGGATCAGGTCGTCGGTGTAGGTAGCCCTACCCGTGATGAGACGCGGGTCCTCCCGCCGCTTGACGCGGGCTCCGAAGATCTGGGTCACCGCCATGACTCCTCACCTCCCCCCGGCAACGGCGTGCGGAGTACCCCGCATCATCCGGGCTGCGGACCGGATCGCGTTCACGATGTGCTGATAGCCCGTGCACCGGCAGAGGTTCCCCTCTAAGGCATGCCGGATCTCCGCGTCCGTGGGATCGGGGTTCCGCCGGAGGAAGTCCAAAGCCGTCATGATCATCCCGGGGGTGCAGAACCCGCACTGCAGCCCGTGCTCCTCCCAGAAGGCCTGCTGGAGGGGATGCAGCTCGCCGTCCCGGGCAAGCCCTTCGATCGTGGTGATCTCTGCCCCGTCCGCCTGGACCGCCAGCACCGTGCAGGACTTCACGGCTTTGCCGTTTAGAAGAATCGTGCACGCCCCACAGCTGGAGGTGTCACACCCCACGTGGGTCCCCGTGAGCCCCAGCTGCTCCCGCAGGAAGTACACCAGGAGGGTGCGGGGCTCCACCTCCTGCGTGTACGTCCGCCCGTTCACGGTTACAGAAACCTGCATCACTCCACCTCCTTCCGTCACCCGTGAGCTGCTTCACCGGAGCCCAAACCCTGCCTCCCGGTTCCCTCAGACGGGTCCCACCCCCTTTCGCGAGGGATCCTTGGGATCTGCGGCGGCGTACCGATCAGCAGGAGGAATCTTCTTCGTCCGCCGCAGAACTCCTTCAGACCGAGGGCATCGACCGATGCGACAGCTCGGCCGGTGGGGGATTCTGGTCCTCCTGGTAGCAGGGGTGTTGAGCCTGTGGCTGCTCTGGCCCCGGCAGGAGCCCGCCCTCGTGTACTTCGTCCACTGGGACGCCGCCTGTAATCGGGGCCGCCTCGTCCCCGCCCTTCGGGTGGTCCGTGGCCGAACCCCCGCGGATCGCCTCGCCCATGCCCTCCGGCTCCTCCTCGAAGGCCCCAGTGAGGAGGAGCGTCGGATGGACTACACCTCCGAGATCCCTCCGGGAACCCGCCTGAGGAGGGCGTGGATCCGGGGGGGTGTGGCGTACGTGGACCTGACCCGGGACGTGGAGCGAGGCGGCGGGAGTGCCAGTATGATCGCTCGGGTGTACCAAATCGTGTACACCGCCACCCACTTCAGGTCCGTGCACTCCGTCCAAATTCTGATCGAAGGTCTCCCCCGGGAAGCCCTCGGTGGCGAAGGAGTCCTCATCGGCACCCCCCTCCGCCGCCCGCCTAGACCCCCTGAGTTCTAGCACCCACGCCCGCCGCAGCGAACGAGGGACTCTCGTCCGCTCGGATTAGACCATTTGCATTGAGTTTTATTTATGCCTTACAATCACAGAAGTTGCGTCAGTAAATATCCAGAAATGCCACGCGACCTCGACGGGTCGTCCGGGGGTTAACATGGAGCGCGGTCGGTTGAGGCGGCAGGTGCGGGTGGTCGCGGGGAGTCTCGTGCTGGCCTTGGGACTTGGCACCGGGAGTGCAGAACAGCTCCTACAGGTGGAGGTGGACCTCTACGGTCAGGTCTACCCAGTCGTCACCCGGGCGAGGACCGTAGGGGATCTGCTCGTGGAGCTGGAGTTGCCGGTGGGGGAGGAAGACGTCGTGCACCCTCCGGCTACCGAGGCGCTGCGGGCCGGGCTGCGGGTGGTGATCCGGCGTGCGGTTTCCGTGGAGCTGGCCGTGGACGGTCGGATGCTGACCGTGCGCACCACCGGCAGAACGCCCCGGGAGGTGCTGAAGGCGGCCGGGGTGCAGCTTGGCCCACTCGATCGGGTGGAACCGCCCCTCGATGCTCCTTTGCGGTCTGGGGATCGGGTGCGGGTAATTCGGGTCCGCGAGGAGCGGGTGGTGGTCCGGGAGACGATCCCGTTCCCGGTGGAGCACCGGTTCGCTATGGCCCACTTCGCGCGGGGGACCGAGGTCCTCCACCCTGGACGGAGCGGGGTAGTGGAGCACGTGTACCGGGTGGTTCGGGTAGACGGGCAGGTTGTTCGGAGGGAGCGGGTGGCCCGGCGGGTGGTGCGGCCTCCTCAGCCCCGGATCGTGCGGGTGGGTCGGGGGTACGTCCCCTCTCGGGGCGAACTCGCCCGAAGGCCGTCCCTGGTGATGGTGGCCAGTGCCTATGCTCCTTATGCGGATCGGGGGGTGGACGAGGTCACGGCCACGGGGATGCGGGCGCGGTACGGGGTCGTGGCGGTGGATCCCCGGGTGATCCCCCTCGGGACGGTCCTGTACGTGGAGGGCTACGGGACCGCCATCGCCGCCGATACGGGAAGTGCCATCCGGGGGCTACGGATCGACCTGTGCTTTAACTCCGCCCGGGACGCCCTGCGGTGGGGCCGGCGCCGGGTTCGGGTGTGGATCCTGGGCCGGTAGGCGGGCTGCCTACAATGGGATGAGGGGTCCGTGCGGGGCGAGGTCCGCGACGTCCTCCGGCGCTTCCAGCTACGGCCGCAAAAGGCCCTCGGCCAACACTTCCTTGTCGATCCCCGGGTGCTTGACCGCCTCGTCTTGCTTGCGGAGCTGGGACCGCAGGACGCGGTGCTGGAGGTCGGTGCCGGGACAGGCGTCCTGACCCGGCGGCTTGCCCAGCATGCGGGCGCGGTGATCGCGGTGGAGGTGGATCGTGCCCTCCTGCCGGCCCTGGAGGAAGCCGTGGCAGGGTTCCCCAACGTTCGCGTGATCCGCGCGGACATCCTTACCCTGGACCTTGAAGCGCTTTTTCCTCCTGGATTTGTGCGCAAGGTGGTCAGCAACCTCCCCTACCGGATCGCCTCCCCGCTGGTCGTACGGCTGTTGCAGGGGGTCCGGGACCTGGAGCGACTCGTGCTCACCGTGCAGCGGGAGGTGGCGGAGCGGATGGTGGCAGGTCCGGGCTCGGCGTCCTACGGGCTCTTAAGCCTCCTCGTGCAGTACCGGGCGAAGGGCCGGATCTGCCTCCGCATCCTGCCGCGCGCCTTCCTCCCCCCGCCGAAGGTGCACTCCGCGGTGGTGGTCCTCAAGCCTCACCCGCCTTTTCCGGTAGCGGACGAGGCCCTGCTGTTCCGGGTGATCCGGGCGGCCTTCGCCCAGCGCCGCAAGCAGCTGCGCAGCGCCCTGCGCGGTCTTGGGTTCTCGCCGGAGGCGCTGGCAGTTGCCGCCCAACGGGCAGGGATCGACCTCCGGCGCCGGGGCGAGACCCTCTCCCTGGAGGAGTTCATCGCCCTGGCGGATGCCCTGGCGCGCGGGTCAGGTGGCGGTTAGGGGAGGAAGGTGCGGCGGGCCAGCAGGCGGTGGGCGTAGTCCTGCCCGACGATCACCGTGAGATCCACGTCCAAACGCCCGGTGGGGCGGGTGGCGGTGGCGCCGGTGCTGAGCATCTCCCGCACTGCCCGCGCAAGCCTGACGTTCCCCCGGTGGGAGAGGATGGCGGTCTGCCGACGGGGTTGCGGCGCGGGTTCGACCCGGATTACGGAGAACCCGAACCGGCCCAGGTGTTCAGCCACCTCCCGGGCCATACCCGCCACCCCGCTCGCGTTCAGCACCTCCACCCGGGTCTGGGCCACCTCCTGGGGATCCAGTCCGTAGAACATCTCCAGCACCAGCTCACGCACCCGGCCCTCATCCGGCTGCCAGTACAGGGGCACGAGCCGTCCAGGCAGGGTGGCGGTGCGGATCTGGTCACTGCTCACTCCCCGCAAAAACCAGCCGATGGTGAGGACCTTCTGCACGCTGAGGTTGGTCTGGGTGCGGGTGCGGAACCAGTGCAGAAGCTGCGGGGCGCGGAGCACCACCTGAGGATCCCGCAGCCGGGCGAAGAGGGCTCTAATGACCTTCTGCTGACGCTGGACCCGTCCGATGTCCCCGAGAGGATCCATGCGGAACCGGGCATACCCCATGGCCTGCTCTCCGGTGAGCAGCTGGCGGCCCTTCTTGAGGTCGATGAAAAGCCCCCCCCACCAGTCCCGGTAGTGCATGTCCTGCTCTACGTCGATCCACACCCCGCCCACGGCGTCCACGAGCCGGGCGAAGGAGTCCGGGCCCATCTTCACGTAGTAGGGCACCCGCACGCCCAGTAGCTCCTCTACGGTGCGGAGGGTGAGGGGGATGCCTCCGTACGCGTAGGAGGCGTTGATCTTCGTGGTGCCGTGTCCCGGGATGTGGACCCGAGTGTCCCGGGGGATGGAGAGGAAGTGGGCGGTGCGGGTGTGGGGGTCGAAGGACATGAGCACTAAGGTATCGGCCCGGGCCAAGGTCGGGATGACCTGGCGGCGGGTGTTGAGGGTGACGTCCGTGCCGATGAGGAGGACGTTCACGCGGTCCCGCAGCCGGAGGGGCCAACCGAACCGGGGATCTTTGCCGTCTCCGGGGAGGAGCGCGATCCCTGCCTGGGAAAGACCGCGTGCGAGACTCCACCCCAAGAACACGGCCAAGAGGAGGAGGGCCACAAGAGTGGCCCGGCGCAGCACCGTCGTACGAAGCGGGCGTTTCCTCCGCACAGCATCCAAGGATACCGCATCCCGGCGTGCGGGGCCACTTTCCCCCTACCCTTCTGGTTCGGTAGGATTCGAAGGGGTAGGCCAGTGGGCCGCACGGTCGGACGGACGGTGGAGGCTTCTCGGCTCGGTCCGGAGGCCGGGAAGCCGTTTGTGCGTCGGGGGTGGTCTCCGTGAAGGAGCTGCGGCTGAACGCCTACGCGAAGGTCAACCTCACCCTGGATGTCCTGGCTCGACGCCCGGACGGTTACCACGAGGTCGAGACGGTCCTGCACACCCTGGCGCTGCACGACACCGTCATCCTGCGGGAGACAGAGCGGGGGATCCGGATCGTGTGCGACCACAAGGCGGTTCCCTCCGACGAGCAGAACCTGGTCTTCCGCACGGCCCAGCTCCTCCGCGACACCTACGGAGTGGACCGCGGCATCGAGATCGAGCTCCACAAACGTATCCCGCCCGCCTCGGGTCTCGGAGGAGGGTCCTCAGACGCCGCGGTGACCCTGTTGGGATTGGCGCAGCTGTGGAAGCTGCGCCTGGACGGGCGGGAGCTGTTGCGCCTCGCGGGCGAGATCGGGTCCGACGTCCCCTTTTTCCTAGCCGGCGGGGCGGCCCGGGCCACGGGAAGAGGAGAGCGGCTGGAGTACCTCCCGAGCCTTCCGCCTACCTGGGTGGTGGTCCTCTGCCCCGAGTTCGGGATCTCCACGCGGTGGGCCTACGCCTCCCTAGATCTGGAGGCAATCCGGGACCGTCCGGACACCGCGGGCCTTGTCGAGGGCCTGCGGGCGAAGGACGTCCGGGCTGTGGCAGCCCGGCTGCGGAACGTGTTCGAGGAGTTGGTGCGCGCCCGGTATCCCGTGGTCGGGGAGCTGGTGGCGCGCCTGCGAAGCGCGGGCGCCCTGGGTGCCTGTATGACGGGAACCGGGCCCGCGGTGTTCGGCCTCTTTGAGGACCGGGAATCGGCCCAGCGCGCCGCCCAAGCCCTGGAGGGCACCGTTTCGGGCCAGGTTCTCCTCACCCGCACCTTCGCCGAGCTGGAGCGATGAACCTGGACGCGGTGGTGCTGGCTGGTGGCGGACGGGAGGAGGGGCTTCCGGAGGGCCTTCCCAATAAGGCCTTCCTGCCCGTGGGCGGCGTCCCCATGGTGGTGCGGGTGCTGCGGGCCCTTCGGGCCACGCCGGAAGTGGCCCGGATCGCGGTGGTGGGGCCGGAAGGGCTTCCGCAAGAGGCGGTCCGGTTGTGCGACCTCCCGGTGCCGGAGCAAGGGGAGCTTTTCGAGAACGCGATCGCAGGGATCACGGCCCTGGGGTCGAGTTCGTGGGTGCTCCTCGTGGCGTCCGACCTGCCGCTGTTGACCCCGCAGGCCGTCTCCAGTTTTCTTGGGGCTTGTTGGGCGTCCGACGCGGAGATCTACTATCCCATCGTGCCCCGGGAGGCCGTGGAGACGAGGTGCCCTGGACTCGAGAAGACCTACGTCCGCCTGTTCGAGGGAACGTTCGCGGGGGGCGGGATGGTGCTGGTGCAATCCGGCGTGCTGGACCGTGTGCGGGCTCTGGTGCGGGAGGTGGTGGAGGCCCGGAAGAACCCGGCCCGGCTCGCCGCCCTCTTCGGGGCCCGGTACGTGATGAAGTATGCCCTGGGACGCCTGCGCATCGCGGAGATCGAGGCGCGGGCCCAGGAGCTGAGCGGGATCCGGGGTCGGGCGGTGGTCTGCGCGTACCCCGAGTTGGCCATCGATGTGGACCTCCGCCGGCCGCAGACCCTCGCGCGCATCGCGCGGATGCTGGAGGACGGGGAACGCTAGGGGCGGAGATGGAGCGAAGACCTCAGACGAAGGACGCTACAGGCGGCCTGCGGGCGTACCCGGTGCGTGCGGTGCGCGGCCCGAACCGGTTGCGCCGGGGGGAGCGGATGCTCTACATCGCGCATCTCCTCCGCGCAGAACCCTACAAGGTGCACTCCCTGAACGCCTTCATGCAGACCCTGGGCGTGGCCAAGTCTACCATCAGCGAGGACATCGCGGCCCTGCGCAGGGCTTTCCAACGGTTCGGGTTCGGCCGGATCGAGACCCTCGCGGGCGCGGCAGGCGGGGTGCGGTTTGTGCCGGAGCGTGATCCCCGCCGGATCCGGGCCGTTGCGGAGGAGCTGAGCGCGAAGCTCAGTGCGCCTCATCGCCTGCTGCCCGGCGGGTTCCTGTACACCACGGATCTCCTCTCCACGCCTGCCATCGTGGAGCAGGTGGGCGAGGCCTTCGCCACGTACTTCAGCGACCGGCGGCCGGACGTGGTGCTCACCATGGAGGTAAAGGGGATTCCCGTAGCCTTCATGACGGCCCGAGCCTTCAACGTGCCCTTGGTGACCATCCGGCGGGCGGGTCGTGTCACGGAGGGACCGGCCGTCACTGTGAACTACCTGTCGGGCTCCTCCCGGATGGTTCAGCAGATGAGCCTTCCCCTGCGGGCGGTTCGGGAGGGGCAGCGGGTGCTCTTCATCGACGACTTCCTCCGGGGCGGTGGCACGGTGCGGGGGATGTACGACCTCATGCGGGAGTTCCGCGCGGAGGTGGTGGGAGTCGGCGTGCTGATCGCCTCCCGGGAGCCGCGCCAGAAGCTCGTGGATGAGTTCTTCTCGCTTTTGGTGTTCGAGGGAATAGACGAGCGGGGCGGCCCCATCGTCCGGCCGAGCGACGCAGTGCTCGCGCTGCCGACGTAGCCCCGCGGGCGCGGGGGAATGGGGATGTCCTGGCTCACGGAGCTCCTGGTCATCCTCCTCCTTGTCCTGGCCAATGCGGCGTTCGCCGCGGTGGAGACCGCGGTGATTACGGCCCGGGCCGTCCGGCTGGAACGACAGGCTCTGGCGGGCCGCCGGAATGCCGCCGCAGCCCTCCACTTGGTACGGCACCGGGATCGGTTCCTGGCCGCGGTCCAGATCGGCATCACCCTCGTAGGGACACTCGCCTCCGCGTACTCCGGTGCCCGCATCGCCGAACCCCTGGCCAGACAGCTCCGCCACTGGAACGTCCCAGCGCCCTATGCGGACCCGATGGCCCTCGGACTCGTGGTGGTCTTCCTGACCTTCCTGTTCCTCGTGGGGGGAGAGCTTGTGCCCAAACGCGTCGCCCTCTCCCGGGCGGAGGAAGTGGCCACCGCCCTCGCGCCCGTGATGCAGGTTTTCACGCGTCTCGTGGCGCCGGCCGCGGGGGTGCTGGTGGCGGGCACAAACGCGGTCTTGTGGCTATTCGGACACGCCCGGGAACCGGTCCGGCGCATGACCCTGGAGGAGTTCGGCGCCCTGGTGGAGGAAGGGGTGCGGGCAGGCCTTCTCCAGGAGCGCGCGGCCCAGGTCCTCGCAGATGTGGTGCGGGTTACGAACCGGCGGGTGGAGGAGATCATGACCCCCCGCACGGAGCTGGTGGGCCTGCCTCGGACCGCCTCCCTGGAAGAGGTGCTGCGCACCGTCCGCGGCTCCACCTACTCCCGTTTCCCCGTGTACGAAGGCGACCTGGACCACATCACGGGCGTGCTGTATGCCCGGGACTTGGTCGGCCATCCTGTAGAAGAGGACTGGCGGAAGCTCATCCGGCCTGTTCCAAGCCTCCCCGAGACCGTACTGGTGCTGGATGCCCTCCGGGTGCTTCAGGAGCACCGGGCCCATGCGGCGGTGGTGCTGGACGAGTACGGAGGAACCGCGGGTTGGGTCACCCTGGAGGATCTCCTGGAGGAGATCGTGGGCGAGATCCCCTCGGAGTATGGGGCCGAGGAGCCGGAGATCGTGGTGCGGGAGGACGGCTCCTTGCTCGTGGACGGCCGCACCCCGCTCCACCAGCTCCTCCAGCGCCTGGGACTGGAGGAGGAGGCCGTGGACACGGACGAGGCCACCACCGCGGCCGGACTCGTCTTATACCTCATGGGCCGTATCCCTTCCGTAGGGGAGAAGGTGGTCTTCGAGGCGTACGAGATCGAGGTGGTGGACCTGGACGGCCGGCGCATCGACAAGCTGCTGGTGCGGCCTTTGGCCTCTAGCGCGACACCCGGCGGCTGAGCTCCCGCAGGAGCCGGCCGATCGCATCCACCTCCCGTTGGTACCCCGCGAGATCCCCGGACCGCAGGAGCTGCTGGGCCCGCTCGTAGCGCGCCAGGGCCTCCTGCACGAGCTCCGCTACCCGCGCCTCCGGGCGTCCCGTGGCCTCTTGGGACGCTTGGAGAGCAGGACGGGATCCGAAGACCCGGGCGAGGGATGCTTCCAGGGTTTCCTCCATCGCGATGCGAGGACCGTGGGCCACGATCACCCGCTTGAGCTCGGGCAGCTGGCTCGTCTCCGCCCGCAAAAAGACCGGCTCCACGTACAGGAGAGAGTCCTCGAGGGGGATCACCAACAGGTTCCCCCGGATCACCCGAGAGCCCTGCTGGTTCCACAACGTGAGCTGCGCGCTGATCTGAGGGTCCTGATCGATGCGGGACTCCACCTGCATGGGCCCGAACACCACGCGGTCCTTGGGGAAGAGAAAGGCCAGGAGCTCTCCGAGGAATGGGGGGTCGTTGCGGGCGGCAAGCCAGGCCACCATGTTCTCCCGGCGCTGGGCGGTCATGGGGAGGATGAGGACGAACTCCGGGTACGACTGGCCCGGAAGCCGCAGGGTCACGTAGTACGGCTCCATCCGCTGCTGCTGCCCCGCGAAGATCTCCGTGGGCCAGGACCACACGTCCTCCCGGTTGTAGAACACCCGGGCGTCCCGCATGTGGTAGGTGGCGTAGACCTGGGCCTGGAGCGTGAAGAGGTCCACGGGGTACCGCAGATGCTCCCGCAGCTCAGGCGGCATGCGGTCCGCGGGTTGAAAGAGCCCCGGGAAGATCCGGGCCCAGGTGCGCAGGAGGGGGTCTGTCGGGTCCACGGCGTAGAAGTCCGTCGTGCCGTGGTAGGCGTCCACCACCACCTTCACCGCGTTCCGGATGTAGTTGATGCCCTCCACCGGCTGCGCATAGGGGTATCGGTTGCTCACGGTGTAGGCGTCCAGGATCCAGAACAGGCGGCCTTGGGCGATTACGAGGTAAGGATCCGCGTCGTAGCGCAAAAACGGCGCAAGCCGCCTCGCCCGCTCCCCCACCGTGCGGGCGAAGAGGATCCGGCTTTCCGGTGTAAGGTCCGTCGACAGGAGGATGCGCAGGGTGCCGAACCGGGTGGCGAAGGCGGCCCGCCGGAGGGGATTCGAGAGGGGGATGCCCGCGCGGCCCGCGTACTGGGTGGTGACGTTCTCCTCCCCGCGAGGATAGTCGAACTCCGGGACGCGGGTGCGCACGATCACGTAGTGGTGGGTAAGCTCCCCGAAGTAGATCTCGGGCCGCTCCACCTGCAGCTCCGGAAACCGCGCCTGCGGGGGGAGGTCCCGGATCCACAGCTCCGGCAAGCCCTCCGCGGAGGCCCGGTTCACGGGGCTCGCCACCACCCCGTACCCGTGGGTGTACACGAGGTGTTCGTTCACCCAGGTGCGGGCTTGAGGCGGAAGGCGCGAGAGGTCCAGCTCCCGGGCCGCCAGCATGAGCTGGCGGGTCCTGCCCCCGATGCGGTAGCGATCGATGTCCACGTCGTGGAAGGTGTAGTAGGCCCGCAGGGCCTGGAGCTGCCGGTAGGTCTCCAGGAGGGGACGGTAGTCCCACAGCCGCACGTTCTCCAGGGCATCTCGGTGACGCGCGAGGGCCTGCGGCGGAAGCTGATCCCGGAACGGGAACGCCTGCTCGCGCACCCGCTCAAGCCCGAACGCCATCCGGGTGAACCGGATGTGGTGGGCAAGATAGGGGGCCTCGCGGGTGAGCTCGCTGGGCGCCACCACCAGCTGCTGGATGAGTCCCGGAAGGATCCCCACGCCCACGAACCACGCCAGGAGCTGCAGGACGACGATCCCCGCGGCGAACCGCACCGTGCGCAGCCGCACGTTCAAGAACAGTAGTCCCGCACCTACCAGGGACAGGAAGCTCAGGATGTTGAGGGCGGGAAGTCGCGCATGGAGGTCCGCGTAGGTAGGGCCGAAGAAGAGCCCCCGCTGGGAGGTCAATAGCTCTAGGGCATCAAGCCGGAACCCCGCGGCCCGCACCAAAAACAGAAGCCCCATGAGCAGGGAGAGGTGTGCTCGGGCGCCCGGCGGGATGGCCCAAATCCCCCGGACGGCAAGGCTCGCGGTGCCCATGAGGTAAGCTGCGGCCACCACCACCAGGACGAAGAGCAGCCACCCCCACGCCAGGTCCACGAGGAAGCGCCAGAAGGGAAGCCGCAGCAGGTAGGTGGAGAGGTCGAGCCCGAAGATGGGATCCCGGACGCCCGTGGGCTCCGCGTGGAGGAACTGCTGGAAGGCCGTCCACTGCCCCGTGTTCGCCAACGCCGCGAGGAAAGCGAGGCCCGCACACCCTCCTATTGCGAGCCGATGGGGCCAGGAGGGCCCGACCCGGGGACGGAACCGACCTCCGTCCATGTGCAGCTCGATGACCGTCGTCCGGGTCCACCGGCGGAGGAGAGGTCGTGCGTTGAGGTACAGGAGGAGGAACACGAAGGCGAAGACGAACCCGCCGACCAGGAGCCGGGACAAGAAGGGCACCCAGAACACCCGGGGGTACCCGAGCTCCAGGAACCACAACCACTCCGTGTACCAGTAGGCCAGGGTGGGCCAGAGGGCCACCCCGAGCACGAGCAGGACGGCCAATGCGAGCCGCAGGGAGGTGCGCACCGGACGCCTCCGCTATCCTGTAGGGCCCCGCCGGCGGAAAAACAGCGCCATTCTTCCTTACATCGTAGCATCGCCTGGAGAACCTGTCGGCCGGTTCGTGTATGATGAGCAGGGGTACACGTACCCGAATCCCGGCTCGGGAGAGGGCGATGCCTACGCGGGAGGAGATCATCGAGGTCCTGAAGACCTGTTATGATCCGGAGATCCCGGTGAACATCTGGGACCTGGGGCTCATCTACGACATCCAGCAGCAGGACGGCCGGGTCTACATCCGGATGACCCTCACGGCGCTCGGCTGCCCCATCGGCCCCATCCTCGCGGAGGAGATCCGCGGGAAGCTCCTGCAGCTCGAGGGCGTCGAGGACGTAGAGGTGGAGATCGTGTTCGACCCACCCTGGACGCCGGACCGTCTCACGGAGGAAGGGCGCCTCGTGCTGCAGAGCATGGGCTTTCCCGTGTAGGTCCGATGCGGTCAAGGAAACCTGCCCGGAAGGTGGCCCCGCCTCCCCGAGGGAAGGGGGTCTTTGACCGGCTGTGGCCCTGGGTGTTCGGCGGGGTGGTGGTCCTGGGCATTGCCGTGGTGGCGTACGGGATCCGGACCCGGCCCGTCTACCCTAGGGCCGGGGCCCACTGGCATGCGCCTTACCAGGTGGAGATCTGCGGCATGCGGCTTCCGCCCTTCCCTCCCAGTCCCGGCAACGTGCACACCCACGGGGACGGAGTGATCCACATACACCCCGAGACCGACGCAGAGGGCCGGCAGGCGACCCTGCGGACCTTCCTCCTGTCCGTCGGGGTTCTCGTGGGGGAGAGGGGCCTGCGTCTGCCCGGGGGCCAGGTCTACCAGGATGGAGACCGCTGCCCGGACGGAAGGCCAGGCCGGTGGTCCGTGTTCGTGAACGGGAAGCAGGTCGCGGACTGGCGCGACTACTACCCCCGGGACGGAGACCGGATCCGCTTCGTGTTCGGACCGGAGTAGCTCACGGAGCAGCACCCGCCATCGCCTGGAACAGGGCCTCAAGCCGCGGGCTGCGGCGGACGGGGTAGCTGCCGCCATCCAGCTGCCGGAGCTCCTCCGGAAGCATCCCCAGGCGCTCCCGGCACCGCCGGCGGGCCTCCTCTAAAGACTCGTGGTGGATCCTACGGCCCTGCCGCATGACCTCCACCAAAAGCGGCTGGGCGTCTTGGGGCGGCGGCTCGTCCGCGAGGGCGATCACGTCCTCCCACATGCATCCGTCCCGGTAGATCCGCCATACCTGCTTGCGACCCGGAAGGGTCACCTTCCCGGTACTGCGCTTGATCCGGTACCCGGAGAGATCCTCCACCAGCTTGTAGACCCCGCCTAGAGCCGGCGCGTCGTAGGAAACCCCCATCTCCGTCCCCACGCCAAAGGCGTCGATGGGGGCATTGGTGTCCAGCAGGGCCGCGATCCGATCCTCGTTGAGGTCGCCGCTCGCGAGGATCTGGACCTCCGGGAAGCCGGCCTCATCGAGGATAGCCCGCACCTGCCGGCTGAGCGTTCCGAGGTCCCCGCTGTCGATGCGCACACCCCGCAACTGGTAGCCCCGCTCCCGGAGCTCCCGGGCCACCACCACCGCGTTCCGCGCTCCCTGGAGGGTGTCGTAGGTGTCGATGAGCAGGATGCACTTGTCCGGGAACTGCCGGGCGTAGGCGCGGAAGGCCTCGAGCTCGTCCTCGAAGGACATCACGTACGAGTGGGCCATGGTGCCGTAGACAGGGATGCCGTAGAGCATGCCGGCCAGGACGTTGCTGGTGCCCGCGCACCCCGCGAGGTAGCTGCTGCGGGCCACCTTCACGGCCGCGTCCGTCCCGTGGTCCCGGCGGGGCGAGAAGTCGATAACAGGACGACCCCGGGCCGCCAAGACCACCCGGGCCGCCTTGGTGGCGATCAGGGACTGCAGGTTGATCTGGTTGAGCAGGAACGTCTCCACGATCTGCCCCTCGATGCGCGGGGCGGTGATCTGCAGCACAGGTTCCGGGGGGAAGAACACCTCGCCCTCCGGGATGGCGCGCACATCTCCCGTGAACCGGAACTCCGCGAGGTACCGGAGGAAGTCCTCGTCAAAGAGCCGGAGGCTGCGCAAGTACGCAATTCCCTCCTCCGGGAAGCGCAGCCGCTCCAGGTAGTCCAGCACGGTGTCGAGCCCCGCGCTCACAAGAAACCCTCGCCGGGGCGGGAGGTGGCGCACGAAGAGGTCGAAGGTGGCGGGCTCGTTGCGGCCCTCTCGGAAGTAGCTCTGGGCCATGGTGAGCTCGTAGAGGTCCACGAGGAGGGCCATGTTGCGTTCGGTGACGAACGCCATCCCGCGGTCGTCCATCCCGGCCTCCGATCGGCTGCCTTCCTGTCCATTAGGATACGGGTTCGGGCCATTCGAGCGGAGCCTCCCCCGGCGTCCGCAAAGGCGGTACCCTGAAGGAGTGGATTCCAAAGCTTCGGAGGTCAGCGTGTGGATCGGACGCCGGATTCCCCTCCACGACGGCCGGGAGAAGGTCACGGGGCGCTTACGGTTCGCCGCGGATCTTGGGCTTCCGGATCTCCTGCACGCCCGACTGGTCCTGAGTCCGGTGGCCCACGGCCGCATCCGCGGCATCGACACGGACCGGGCCCGATCCCTTCCCGGCGTGGTGGCCGTGGTCACCGCCCGAGACCTGCCTTGGTTCCGCAGGATCTCTCTCAGCCACGCCACAGGCCTTCTGGCGTGGGATCGGGTGGTGTACGCGGGGCAACCCGTGGCCGTGGTCCTCGCGGAGCGGGAGGCTACGGCCCAGGATGCCGCAGCCCTGGTGGAGGTGGAGGTCGAGCCCTTACCCGCGGTGGTGGACCCCCTGGAGGCCCTGGCGGAGGATGCCCCCGCGGTCTGGCCAGAAGGAATTCCGGGGATGCGGGCGGACGCAGGCGCCCATGCCGCGGAGGCCGAAAGCCCTTCGACGGAGGCGTTGAGGCGCTCTGCGAACGTCGCCGGTTCCGTCCGGTTTGCGCGGGGCAGCGTGCAGGAGGGCTTCGCGGAAGCGGACCTCGTGCTGGAGCGTACCTACCGAACCTCTTCCCTGCACCAAGGGTACCTCGAACCGCACGCCACCCTCGCGGCCGTGGACCCGTCCGGGGAGCTCCTCACCCTGTGGACGAGCACCCAGAGCCCGTTCGGGGTCCGGCAGGAGGTCGCGAAGTTTTTGGGCTGGCCGGAGTACCGGATTCGCGTAGTCCCAGCCCCTGTGGGCGGCGGGTTCGGTGGGAAGTTTTTCCTGCTGGAGCCCCTTGTGGCGGCCTTGGCCCTACATACCCGCAGGCCCGTGCGCCTGGTGCTCACCCGTCAAGAAGAGTTCCTGCTTGCGAACCCGGTACATGGGGCCATCCTCACCCTGAAGACCGGTGTGCGGCGGGACGGGACCCTTACGGCCCTGCGGGCCCGGCTTGTGTTCGACGCCGGTGCCTTTCCAGGCGCTCCCGCCCGGATCGCTGCCATCCTCCTCGGCGGGGTGTACCGGTTCCCGCACCTGGAGATCGAGGCCTTCGAAGTCCTCACCCACAAGCCCGGAGCGGGCGCCTACCGGGCGCCCGGAGCTCCGCAAGCGGCCTTCGCCCTCGAGTCCCAGATCGATGAGATGAGCCGGATGCTCGGGATAGACCCCCTGGCCTTCCGGATGCGAAACCTCCTGGAGGAGGGGGATCCGCTCCCAGACGGCCGGCGCCTTCCGCGGATCGGGCTTCGGGAGTGTCTGGAGGCCGTCCGGGACCATCCCCTCTGGCAGAAGAGGCAGACGGCGCCGGGAGAAGGGGTTGGGCTTGCCGTGGGAGGATGGGCTGGCGGGCTAGAGCCCGCGGCTGCCGCTTGCCACGTGGACCGGGACGGGACGGTGCGTGTCCACGTGGGTGCCGTGGACCTCCAGGGAACCCACACCGCCCTCAGGCAGATCGCCGCGGAAGTCTTAGGCGTCCCCGTAGAGCGGGTGCGGGTGGTGCAGGGAGATACGGATCACGCGCCGTACGCGGGCGCAAGTGCCGGCAGCAAGGTGATCTACACCGTGGGGAGGGCGGTGCAGCGGGCTGCGGAGGAGGCCCGGATGCGGACCCTCCAGCTGGCCGCCCGCCACCTAGAGGTGGCGGTGGAGGATTTAGAGCTTCGGGACGGACGCGTCTTCGTGCAGGGCCTTCCCGAACCTCGGGCGGATCTCGGAGAGCTCATCGGCCTTGCTCAGCGGTTCGGCGGGAGATTCGAGCCGGTTTGGGTGGTTGGGACCTCAGCCCAGACCGAGCAGGCTCCGGGATTCGCCGCCCAGGTCCTGCGGGTGCGGGTGGATGCGGAGACCGGGCAGGTGGAGGTGCTGGAGGCGGTGCTGGCGCAGGACGTCGGATGCGCCATCAACCCGCTGCTCATCGAGGGACAGGTGTACGGCGGGGTGGCGCAGGGCTTGGGATGGGGCCTGTGGGAAGGTCTGTCGTACGACGAAGGCGGAAGCCCACGCACCACCTCGTTCCTGGACTATGCCCTTCCGCGGGCGACCGCGGTTCCGCCGATCCAAGCTCTGCTCGTGGAGGTTGCTAGCCTTCATGGCCCCTTCGGCGCACGCGGCGTGGGCGAACCCCCCGTGGTCCCCGGGGCTGGAGCCGTGGCGAACGCCATCCGGGACGCCACAGGCGTCCGGATCACCGAGCTCCCCATCACGCCGGAGCGGGTTTTGCGGGCGATCCGTGGCCTTTGACTTGCCGGGGAGAAGTCCGTAGACTACAGAGGTGGCGGGGGCGTGGTGTAGCCTGGACAACACACCGGCCTGTCACGCCGGAGATCGCGGGTTCAAATCCCGTCGTCCCCGCCATGGGCCTGGGTAGCTCAGGTGGTAGAGCAGGGGACTGAAAATCCCCGTGTCGGGGGTTCGACTCCCTCCCCAGGCACCAGCCAAACCTCGGGCGGGCAGGCAGCCGAGGGACTGCGGGCCACTTCAGGGTTCGCGTCGCGTTTTCCACCGAGAGCTCCAGGACACTGCAAGCCCAGCATTCCAGACCAAGGAAGGCCAACCGTCTACCCTCGCTGCTCAGCCCTCCAGGCGTGGAGCAAGGTGCGTAAGCCCATCAAGGACCTGCGCGTAGATGCCGTGACCGCATCCGGGCCACGGCCATGCGAGGGATCAAGAACTGCAGATGTGACAGTCCCGCGGCTCCAAGCCTTCCTCCTCCCTCCGCCTTGGGGTACAATGAACAGAAGTACCGGCCGCTGTGGCCGGTGTTTGCGTTCGTAGGAGAAGAAGATGCGCCGGCTGCTCATCGATAGCGACGGCACCGCAGACGACCTCGTGGGTCTCCTTGTGGCTGCGCGTTCCCCGGAGGTGGACGTGGTAGCCGTGACCTCCGTGGCAGGCGCGGTGCGGGTGTCCCAGGCCACGGAGAACCTCCTCTACGGCATGGACCTCGCAGGGCTCGTGCGGGTTGGGCTGTATGCCGGATGCGAGCGCCCCCTCGTCCGACCCTTGACGACCTTTGAGGCGATGTACGGCCGCACGGGACTGGGAAGCCTCACCCCGCCCAAACCCAAGGGCCGCGCGGAGAGTGCCCACGCGGTGGATGCCATCCTCTCCCTCTGCCGCCACTACGGGAAGGAGCTGGACATCGTGTGCCTGGGCCCCCTGACCAACCTCGCCGTCGCCCTGATGCAGGCGCCTAAGCTTGGGGCCACCCTCGGCCGGGTGTACGTGTACGGGGGGGGCATGGAGGGGGGAAACGTGACGGCCGCGGCGGAGTACAACTTCTACGCGGACCCGGAAGCCGCGGCCCTGGTGCTTACCAGCGGCCTCTCCATTACCCTCATCAGCTGGGACGTGGCACGGGCGACCTTGGTGATGCAGCCGCAGGATATCCACCGCATCCGGGCCGCCAACACCCGGGAGAGCAAGTTCTTCCTGGACAGCACCCGGTCCATGGCGGAGTACTGCCGCCGGACTCTGCGGCTGGCGGGCTCCGTGCTCGGAGCCGTGGTGGCCGTGTGCGCGGCCGTAGACCCTACGGTGGTCCGTGAGGAGGTTCAGGTGCGGGTGGATGTGGAAACGCAGGGGGAGCTCACCCGGGGTGCGACGGTGCCCGATCCTCTTCGCCTCAGCCAGGAGAACCCGAACGTGCGGTTGGTGCGGGCATGCGATGGGGAGCGCGTGCAGGAGCGCCTCTTCCGGGCCCTCGGCGTACCCGCGGTGGAGGTCCCGGTGGCCGTGGAAGAGGCCGCAGAACCCGATGTGGTCTCCGCTTCTTCTTCCCAAGAGGCGGAGCAGCTGCCGTAAGAGGTCCTGACGATGCGCCAAGGACGCTGGCCCCCCCTCTGGCAACGGACTCCTGCCGGAACCCGGGACCTGCTCCCCGAGGAGGCGGAGGGGATGCGGGACCTGGAGCGGCGGCTCTTGGAGCTTTTCCGCCGGTGGGGGTACCGGGAGGTGCGCACGCCTGTTCTCGAGTTCTTGACCACCGTGGAGCGGGGCGTAGGAGTGGAGGGGCCGGATGCCCTGTTCGTGTTGGTGGACCGGACCGGGGAGCTTTTGGCCCTGCGGCCTGAGATGACGGTCCCGATCGCGCGCCTGGTGGCCACACACGGGAGTAAACGGGCTCGGTTCGCGTACGTGGCGGAGGTGTTCCGGGTCCAGGACACCTCCCGGGGAGAGGAGCGAGAGTTCGTGCAGGCAGGGGTGGAGCGGATCGGGGACTCGGGGGCAGACGCGGACGCGGAGGTGGTGGCCTTGGCCGTGTGGGCTCTCCGAGAGGCGGGAGTGGGGGAGTTCCGGGTGGGGATTGGGCACGCGGGGTTCCTGCGGGGCTTGCTGGAAGCCGCGGGGCTCGACGCGGAGGACCGCCACGCGGCCCAGACACTCCTGTACCGCCGGGACTTCGTGACCCTCCAGGAACTCCTCGACGGAGCCCCGGCCCGGATCCGGGACGCCATCCTGGAGCTCCCCTCCTGGCGCGGGCCCGATGCCCTGGAGCGGGCGGCCCGACTGGAAGTGGCCTCGCAGGCCCTCAGGGAGATCGAGGCGGTGCTGGATGCCCTCCGGCCGTACGGGGTGCGTGCGGAGGTGGAGGTGGATCTGGGGCTCATCCGGGACTTTGAGTACTACACGGGGATCGTGTTCGAGGCGTATGCCCGGGGCATAGGGCGGCCGGTCTTAGGAGGCGGCCGCTATGACGGGCTCCTGGCAAAGTTCGGAGCGGATTGCCCCGCCGTCGGATTCGCCCTGTACTTGGACCGGTTGCGCCCTGCCCTCTCGTTCCCTCCCTCCTGCTCCGTGCTCTCCATCGTGTACATCCCCTCCCTGCGGGATCTTGCGGTGCGGCTTGCCCTCACGGTGCGGGGTGCAGGGATTCCTGCCTGTACCGATCCCTGGCCCCAGCAGGAGGTGTCCGCACCCTGTATCATGTTGAACGACGGGCATGCCACCGTGCGTGATCGGAACGGGAGGGAGCGTACGGTGGCACTCGAGCTTGGCTTACTCGTCGAGGAGGCCATTCAGGCATGGAACTCCTGACCGTTGCCCTTCCCTCTGGCCGGCTCTTCGGGCAAGCCCTGCGGCTCCTGGAAGCCGCAGGGCTTGCCCGGTCTCTCTCTCCGGAGGATCGCCGCCTCGTGGTGAGCTGGCCAGACCTCGGAACCCGGATCCTGGTCACCAAACCCATAGACCTGCTCACGTACGTGGAGCGCGGGGCCGCGGACTGCGGCATCGTGGGCAAGGACATCCTGCTCGAGCAGGACCACGAGGTGTACGAACTTCTGGACCTCGGGTTCGGCCGGTGCCGGGGCGTGGTGGCCTTCCCTCCGGAGCTGCTCCCGGAGTGGAGCCGGCCCGGCCGGGTTCTGCGCATCGCCACCAAGTACCCGCGGATTACGGAGCGCTTCTTCTGGGAGCGGGGTCGGGCAGTAGACGTGATCCACCTCTGGGGATCCGTGGAGCTCGCTCCTCGGGTGGGGCTGAGCGACGGCATCCTGGACGTGGTGATGACGGGACGGACCCTTCGGGCGAACGGCCTCGTGGAGGCGGAGAAGGTGTTCACCAGCACCGCGCGGCTCGTGGTGAACCGGGTGGCCCTCCGGACCAAGGCCCATCGGGTCCAGGAGGTGCTGGAGCGGCTCCGTACCGAACGCGCATCACTCGCGGAGCGTCCCTGATGCGGATCCTGCGCCTTTGGGAGGCCCCGCCCGCACAGTTGCGGCAGCTCATCGCCCGCGCGCAGACCCGGGTGCTCTCCGAGGAAGTAACCCGAAGCGTCCGGGCCCTGCTGGAAGACGTCGAGGCCCGTGGAGACGAGGCCGTGGTGGAGGCCACTCGCCGGTTTGACGGGGTGACGCTCAGCCCCGAGCAGCTGCGGGTGGACCGGTCGGAGGTCCGGGAGGCCTATAACCACGTGGACCCGGGTCTTCGGGCCGCCCTCGAGGCTGCCATCGCCCGGGCCCGCCATTTCAGCGAGTGGCTCCGGCCGCCGCAGGAGCTCGTGGAGGAGCTGGAACCGGGGATGGTGGCCGGTGTGCGCATCACGCCCATCGCCTCCCTAGGGGCCTACATCCCCTCCGGCAAGGGCAGCTTTCCCTCCACCGTGATCACCATGCTCACGCCCGCGGTGGTGGCGGGCGTGGAGGAGATCGTGGTGCTCGTGCCGCCCCGGGCTCAGGGTGCCGTGGACCCCGCCACCCTGGTGGCCGCAGATCTTTTGGGCATCGAGCGCATCTACCGGGCCAACGGACCCGCGGGGATCGCGGCCCTTGCCCTGGGAACCGCCACCTTCCCGAAGGTGGAGGCGGTGATCGGGCCGGGGAACCCCTATGTCGTGGCCATGCAGCTCTTGGTGCAGACCCTCGGGGTGCGGATGCTGGCGCTGCTGGGGCCCACGGAGATCGTGGTGCTGGCAGACGGCGAGGCGAATCCGCACCTCGTGGCGTTGGACCTCCTGAACGAAGCCGAGCACGGGAGCGACTCCGCCGCCCTCCTCGTGACCCCCTCCGAGCCTCTCGCCCACGAGGTCCGCGTAAGGCTAGAGGCACTCCTGGAGCGGCTGCCGGAGCCCCGCCGCACGTACGCCCGGGATGCACTCTCCGAGCTGGGAGGGCTCGTGGTGACGCGGGATCTGGAAGAGGCGGTAGCGTTCGTGAACCTCTATGCGCCGGAGCACCTCGTGATCCACGCACGGGAGGCGTGGGACTTGGCCCGGAGGATCCGTCATGCGGGAGAGATCCTCGTGGGGCCTCATACCCCGCCGAGCAGCGCCAACTACGCCATCGGGGTTCCCGCGGCCCTGCCCACGGGGAGGGCCGCCCGCACCACCTCCGCGGTCACCGTGTGGACGTACCTCAAGATCTCCTCCCTGGCCCGGCTGGACGGAGAGGCCCTCGACCGGCTACGGCCCGTGGTGGAACGCCTGGGCCATTACGAGGGGTTTCCGGCCCATGTGCTCAGCGTGCAGGAGAGAGGAGGGCTTGTCCGGTGAAGGCCATCCGCCCTAGACCCGAGATCCTCGAGTTGCCTGAATACCGGCTGCGGGGACGGTCGGCCGAGGTAAAGCTCAACCAGAACGAATCCCCTTTCGACCTGCCCGAGGAGGTAAAGCAGGAGGTCGTCGCGGCCCTCGTGGCACAGCCGTGGAACCGGTACCCCCCGATGCGGGCGGAACGGCTGCGCGCCCTTCTTGGGGCCATGAGTGGCGTGGAGGAGGATCAGGTGGTGCTCACGAACGGCTCCAACGAAGCCATCCTCGGCCTCCTGCAGGCCTTCGCCGCTCCCGGCATCGTAGTGCTGCCGCAGCCCGGGTACTCGATGGCGAAGCCTCTTGCGGTGGTGGCGGGTGCTACGGTACGGGAGGTTTCGCTCCGACCTGACCTCACCCTCGATCCGGAGGCGGTGGCTTCGGCCGCCCGGGACGCCCGCATGATCTTCCTCGCCTCTCCCAACAACCCCACGGGCCGGGCCGTGCCTCGGGAGGAGATCGCCTGGATCGCGGCGCGCACGGAGGCCTTCGTGGTGGTGGACGAGGCGTACTGGGGGTTCTTCCCGGACCACGCCCGGGCCCTCGTGGGGACGCCCGAGTACGACCAACACACGGCCGTGGGACTCATCCGCCAGTACCCGAACCTCGCGGTGGTGCGCACCGCTTCGAAGGCCTTCGGGCTCGCGGGGGCTCGGGTGGGGTGGATCCTCGCGAGCCATGATGTCGCCTCCGTCCTCCGGCGGACCCTTCCCCCTTACAACCTGGACGTGTTCGCCCAGCTGGCGGTGGAGGCGGTGGCCCGACGGCCGGAGCTCGTGCGCGCCCGCATCGAGGGGATCGTACGAGAGCGGGAGCGCGTATACGCCGCCCTGAGGGCCATGGGCGTGCGGGTCTACCCCAGCGATGCGAACTTCCTCCTGTTCCGGTGCGCGGACGCCACCGCGACCTTTGATCGCCTCCTCGGCCAGGGGGTGCTGGTGCGGGACGTCTCCTCATGGCCCCAGCTGGAGGGGTGCCTGCGGGTTACCATTGGAACGCCGGAGGAGAACGACCGGTTCTTGGAGGCCCTGCGGGCGTGCCTGGAGGTGGTGGTGTGAGGCGGGCGGAGGTGGAGCGGGTGACCGCGGAGACCAAGGTGCGGGTAGAGCTGGCGTTGGACGGGACCGGGGAGTACCGGGTCCGCACGGGCATCCCCTTCTTCGATCACCTCCTCGCCCAATGGGCCCGGCACGGCCGGTTCGACCTCACGGTAGAGGCAATTGGAGACCTGGCGGTGGACGCCCACCACACGGTGGAGGACGTCGGGATCGGGCTCGGAGAGGCCTTCCGGCAGGCTCTGGGGGACGGCGCGGGGATCGCGCGGTTCAGCAGCCTCCACGCGGCCATGGACGAGGCCCTGGTGCTGTGCGCGGTAGATATCAGCGGCCGCGGCTATCTCCACTACGAGGTCCCCTTTCCCGCTCCATTCATCGGGAACTTCCCCACGGAGCTCGTGGAGGAGTTCTGGCGGGCGTTTACCGCGAACGCCCGGATTACCTTGCACCTCCTGCTCCTCCACGGCCGCAACGCCCACCACATCGCGGAGGCCCTCTTTAAAGGGTGCGGGGTGGTGCTGGCCCAGGCGGTGCGGGTGGTAGGCACAGGGATCCCCTCCACCAAGGGGGTGCTGTAGGTGCGGGCCGCGGTCGTAGACTACGGCGCGGGAAACCTGCGCAGCGTCCAACAGGCCTTCGAGCACGTGGGGTTTCGGACGCGTCTTGTGACCCGTCCTGAGGAGCTGCAGCAGGACGAGGTGATCGTCCTTCCCGGTGTGGGTGCGTTCGGTCCGGCCATGCAACGCCTGCGCGAGATGAGGTTCGCGGATGCCCTCCGGGCCGCGGTGCGAAACGGTCAGTGGCTCGTGGGGTTGTGCCTGGGGATGCAGATGCTCTTTGCGGAAAGCGAAGAGGACGGACACCACGAGGGGCTTCGGCTGCTGCGGGGTCGGGTGGTTCGGCTTCCTTTGGGGCTGAAGGTGCCCCATATGGGATGGAACACCCTGGAGTTCTCAGATCCCTCTCCCCTCACGGCCCGGATTCGGCCCGGAGCGCACGTGTACTTCGTGCACTCCTACTACGTCCTCGCGCACCCTGAGGACGTGGTAGCCTGGACCCGGTACGGGGTCCAGATCCCCGCCATCGTGGCCTCAGGCCGGGTCGTGGGGTTCCAGTTCCACCCGGAGAAGAGTAGCCGCGTGGGGCTAGCCCTCCTCCAGGGACTCCGGGATCTCATCGGGCAATGACGATGTACCCGGCTTTGGACCTCCTAGAAGGCCGGGTGGTCCGGCTGCGCCAAGGGAACTATCACGAGGCCACGGTGTACGGGGAGGATCCCGTGGCGGTCGCCCGGCGGTGGCGGTCGGAGGGGGCCGAGTGGCTGCACGTGGTGGACCTCGACGGTGCCCGTACAGGCTCTCCCCGACACCTGGAAGTGGTGGCTCAGATCACGGCCTTGGGCGTGCGGGTGCAGCTGGGAGGCGGGTTGCGGCGGGAGGAAGACCTCCTCAGGGCCTTTGCGGCCGGAGCCGATCGGGCGGTGGTGGGGACCGCGGCCCTGCGGGATCCCGGGTGGCTCGAGCAGATCTCCTCGAGGTTCGGGGAGCGCATCGCGGTAGCCCTCGATGTGCGGGAAGACCGGGTGATGGTCGGAGGGTGGCAGGAGGCAGAGCCCCTGCGGTTTGAGGCCGCGGCCGCGCGGTGCATCGCGGCCGGGGCGCGGCGGCTTGTGGTCACGGACGTGCGCTCGGACGGTATGCTCACGGGCCCTTCCCTCGACCTCTTCCGCCGCGCGGTGGCGCTCGGGGTTCCCGTCATCGCCTCCGGCGGGATCCGAAACACTTCTGACCTGAGGGCCCTGCGGGCGATCGGGGTGGAGGGCGTCATCGTGGGCCGGGCCCTATACGAGGGCCTCCTCTCGGTCCCGGAGGCGATCCAGGCGGCTTTGGGGTGAGGTGATCGTGCTCGCCAAGCGCATCATCCCGTGCCTGGATGTGGATCGGGGCCGCGTGGTGAAGGGAGTACGGTTCGTAGACCTCCGGGACGCGGGGGATCCCGTGGCCCTTGCGGCCCTCTACGACGCGGAGGGCGCGGATGAGCTGGTGTTCCTGGACATCACCGCCTCCGCGGAGGACCGGCCCATCCTGGAGGAGGTGGTGCGCCGCACCGCGGCCGAGGTGTTCATCCCCCTCACCGTAGGCGGCGGGATCCGGTCCGTGGAGGACGCGCGGCGGATGCTGCGGGCAGGTGCGGACAAGGTGGCCGTCAACACCGCCGCCGTCCAGCGGCCGGAGCTCGTGTGGGAGCTCGCCCGCCTCTTCGGATCCCAGTGCGTGGTGGTGGCCATCGATGCCCGGCAAGTTGCGCCGGGTCGGTGGGAGGTGTACACCCACGGGGGCCGCCGTCCCACCGGACGCGACGCCGTGGCCTGGGCTCAGGAGGTGGAGCGGCTGGGTGCCGGTGAGATCCTCCTCACCAGCATGGACCGGGACGGCACCACGGAGGGGTTCGATCTCGCCCTCACCCAGGCCGTGAGCGAGGCCGTGGGGATCCCCGTCATCGCCTCAGGCGGAGCGGGCAAGCCGGAGCACTTCGTGGCGGTGCTCACGGAGGGCAAGGCTGATGCGGCCCTCGCCGCCTCCGTCTTCCACTTCGGGCGGATGCGGATCCGGGAGGTGAAGGCGGCTTTACAGGCCGCAGGGATTCCCGTGCGGATGGACTCGGATGCGACCTAAAGAGACCGCCTTCGATGAGAGGGGGCTAGTGCCCGTGATCGTCCAGGACGGGCGCACGGGAGAGGTCCTCATGCTGGCCTACGCGAACACCCTGGCCCTGGAGCGCACCCAGAGCACGGGCCTCGCCCACTTCTTCTCCCGCTCCCGGAACGCCCTGTGGCAGAAGGGGGAGAGCTCGGGCAACCGGTTGCGGGTGCGTCGGATCCTCGTGGACTGTGATGGGGATGCCTTGCTGTACGTGGTGGAACCGGAAGGCCCAACCTGCCACCTGGGGGAGCGCAGCTGCTTCCACCGCGACCTAGAAGGTCACCGGTCCACCACGCCCTCGGGGATCCTTTCGGAGCTTGATGCCCTCATCGCCGAGCGGGCCGCACACCCCGTGAAAGGCTCGTATACCTCGGAACTCCTCCAAGACCATCCGGCCCGGCTCCGGGAGAAGCTGTACGAAGAGGCTGCGGAGGTCGTGCGGGCCGCCCGGGAGGAGGGAACGGAGCGGGTTGCGGAGGAGGCCGCGGACCTCCTGTACCATTTGCTGGTGCTGCTGCATCGGTGCGGGGTGCGGTGGGAGGCCGTCCTGGAGGTCCTGAGCCGGCGTCGGACACACGGATCTCAGGAAGGTCCGTAGGCGCCGCAGCGGGATGCGGTACGCGATCCTCTCCGACATCCACGGAAACCTCGACGCCCTCGAGGTGGTCCTGGCGGACCTCCGCGATCAGGGCGTGGATCGGGTGGTGTGCCTCGGGGACTTCGTGGGTTACGGGCCGGAGCCGAACGAGTGCGTGGAGCGTCTGCGGCCTATACTGCACCTGGCCCTCGTGGGCAACCATGATCTTGCGGCCATCGGACGGCTGAGCGCGGACCGGTTCAACCTCTTCGCCCGCATGGCGATCGAGTGGACCCGCCAACGGCTGACCCCCGTGACCTGCGCCTACCTCGCCGCCCTCCCGCCGCGGGCAGAGGAGATGGGGCTCCTGTTCGTCCACGGAAGCCCCCGGGATCCCGTCGAAGAGTACATCCTGGATCCCGTCACCGCGGACGAGAACTTCCGATCCGAGCCTTTCCCGGTCTGCTTTTTCGGGCACTCCCACCTGCCCGTGTGGTTCCTCTTCGACGGTGTCCGGACGTCCGTACGGCGGCTCCCTCCAAACACCCCGATCCTCCTGCCGGAGGGGACGCGGCACCTGGTGAACGTGGGGAGCGTGGGCCAGCCGCGGGACGGAGACCCTCGGGCCGCCTACGCGGTGTACGATACGGAGACCCGGACCCTGGAGCTGCGCCGGCTTTCTTACCCCGTGGAAGTGGTCCAGCGGAAGATGCAGGCGGCAGACCTCCCCCGGCCTTTGTGGCTTCGGCTTGCGGAAGGGAGGTAGGCGTGCGGATCTATACCCGTACGGGGGACGGCGGGCAGACGGGCCTGTGGGGAGGTGCGCGGGTGTGGAAGGACCACCCACGGGTGGAGGCCTACGGGGCCGTGGACGAGCTCAACAGCGTGCTGGGGATGGTGCGCCGGCTCGTCCCCGGAGAGGAGCTTGCGCACCTCATTTCGCGGATTCAGGAGTCCCTCTTCCGCATCGGCGCGGAGCTGGCGGCCCCCGTAGCGGCCGGTGAGGAGAGGATCCCGAGGATAACCGCGGATTGCGTGACGGAGCTGGAGCGGTGGATCGACCGGTTGGGTGCAGACCTACCGCCCCTGCGGGCCTTCGTGCTACCGGGAGGGACGGAGACCGGCACGTGGCTGCACATCGCCCGGGCGGTGGCCCGACGGACTGAGCGGCGGGTGGTGGCCCTGGCCCGTCAGGAGCCCACGAACCCCGAGATCCTCCGCTACCTGAACCGGCTGAGCGACCTCCTGTTCGTCCTCGCCCGCTGGGTGAACCTCCAGGCGGGCGTTCCGGAGACGGTCTGGCGATCCGGGGACTAAGTTCGGCTCAGGATGATGGCCTGCTTGAGTTCTTGGATGGCCTTGGTGATCTCGATCCCCTGCGGGCAGGCCTCCGTGCAGTTGAACACCGTGCGGCACTTGAAGACCCCGCTGCGGTCCGCGAGGATCCGCAACCTCTCCTGGGCCGCCTGATCGCGGCTATCGAAGATGAACCGGTGCGCGGCTACGAGGGCGGCAGGCCCAAGAAACTCTCCCGTGCCCCAGAAGATGGGGCAGGCGGTGGTGCAAGCCGCGCACAGGATGCACTTGGTGGTGTCCTCGTACCGGGCGAGCTCCTCCGGGGTCTGCAGCCGCTCCCGCGGCGGAGGCGGGTCGTTGTTTGTGAGCCACGGCATCACCTGTCGGTACTTTTCAAAGAAAGGTGCCATGTCCACCACCAGATCCTTGATCACCGGCAGGCCCCGCAGGGGCTCTACCGTGATCCGGGGCCCGAGGTCCTTGATGAGGACCTTGCAGGCGAGCCGGTTGCGGCCGTTGATGAACATGGCGTCGGATCCGCAGATGCCGTGGGCGCAGGAGCGCCGCAAGGCCAGGGAGCCGTCGATGTTCGCCTTGATGTAGTGGAGGGCGTCCAGCACCCGGTCGAAGGGGTCCACGGGTACCGTGTACTCCGCCCAGTAGGGCCGCCGGTCCACCTCGGGGTTGAAGCGCTTGATGCGGATGGTGGCCTTCATGGCGTCCTCCGGCTAGTAGGTGCGTTCCTGGGGCGGGAAGCGAGTGATCACCACGGGCTTGTGGCGGAAGGTGAACGTCCCGTCGTCGTTGCGGTAGATCAGGGTGTGCTTCAGCCAGTTCTGGTCGTCCCGCTTCGGGTAGTCCTCCCGCATGTGGGCCCCTCGGCTTTCGGTGCGGTGGAGGGCCGAACGGACCGTGGCCTCCGCCACGTCCAATAGGCACCCCAGCTCCCACGCCTCCAAGAGGTCCTGGTTGAAGATCCGACCCCGGTCATCCAGCCGGATCCTCCGGTACCGCTCCCGCAGGTCCGCGAGGATCCCCAGCATCTTCTCGAGGTCCGGCCCGTTCCGGAAAATCCCGCAGTACGTCATCATGGCCTCCGCCAGCTCCTCCCGCAGGCGCGCCGGCCGCTCCGGGCCCTGGCTTGCGAGCAGCCGCTCGATCTGCTCCTGGGCCTCGCTAGTGGGGTTGTGGCGGAGGGGCACCCGCTCCGCCTCCCGGAGGTAACGGGCCATGTCCCGGCCGGCTCGCCGGCCGAACACCAGGATGTCCACGAGGGAGTTCGTCCCCAGGCGGTTGGCGCCGTGGACGGACACGCAGGCGCACTCTCCGGCCGCGTACAGGCCTGGGAGGACCGTGTTCTTCTCGTCCACCACCACCCGGCCCCACACGTCCGTAGGGATCCCGCCCATGGCGTAGTGGGCCGTGGGCTGCACGGGGACCGGCTGGGTGGCTGGGTCGATGCCCAAGTAGACCCGGGCGAAGCTAGTGATGTCGGGAAGCTTCTCCTCCAGGACCTGTCGGGGGAGGTGGGTGAAGTCCAAGTGGAGGTAGTCCTTGCCATCGATGCCCCGGCCCTCCCGGATCTCGGTGATCATCGCTCGGGCGATGATGTCCCGGGGCGCGAGATCGAGGAGGGTGGGGGAGTAGCGCTCCATGAACCGCTCCCCGTACCGGTTGCGCAGTACCGCCCCCTCACCTCGTGCGGCTTCGGACATGAGGATACCGAGACGGTAGATCCCCGTGGGGTGGAACTGGTAGAACTCCATGTCTTCAAGTGGGATTCCGCGGCGCCAGCAGATGGCAGCTCCATCGCCCGTGAGGGTGTGGGCGTTGCTGGTGACCTTAAAAATACGGCCCCATCCGCCCGTGGCGAGCATCACGGCCCGGGCGTGGAAAACGTGCAGCTCTCCCCGCAGGATCTCCCAGGCCACCACCCCGCAGGCCACCCCGTCCTCGAGGAGCAGGTCTAGTACCTGGAACTCATTGAAGAAGCGCACGTTCTGCCGCAGGCACTGTTGGTAGAGGGTCTGCAGGATCATGTGGCCGGTGCGGTCCGCGGCATGGCAGGCCCGCCGTACGGGTCCCTGCCCGAAGTGGTGGGTGTGGCCGCCGAACCGGCGCTGGGCGATGCGGCCATCGGGGGTGCGGTCAAACGGAAGTCCCATGTGCTCCAGGTCGTAGACGGTCTCGATGGCCTCCCGGGCCAGGATCTCCGCGGCGTCCTGGTCCACGAGGTAGTCCCCACCCTTCACGGTGTCGAACATGTGCCACTCCCAGTGGTCCTCCTCCATGTTGCCTAAAGCGGCGCCGATCCCGCCTTGGGCGGTCCCCGTGTGGGAGCGGGTGGGGTACAGCTTAGAGATCACCGCTACCCGCAGGTCGGGGTGGCGGCCGAGCTCCATGGCCGCGTAGAGGCCCGCACCGCCAGCTCCGACGATCACCGCATCAAACTCGTGTACGATCATCGCCATCCCCCCTTACGGCCGGAAGAAAAAGAGCACCAGGGTTCCCAGGACGGTGAACACGAGTCCGACCGTCCACAGGACCACGTTCCACACCAAGCGCCAGCCCGCGGACCGCGTATAGTCGTATACGATCCCCCGCACCCCTACCAGCCCATGGGTGAGGGCGAGCAGGAGGATGAGGAGGTCGTAGACCCGCCAGAAGGGGGTACCAAAGCGCTGCGCCACGAAGGCGAAGTCGATGCGATCCGTGCCGGTCAGTACATGCATGATGTATAGGTGTCCCACGACCAGCCCCAACAGGAGCACCGCGGAGATCCGGAGGTACAGCCAGCTCAGCCATGCCCAGCCGTTCCCGCGCACACCCGTCATCGCTTCCCTCCTACGGGAAGATTGTCCGAAGCATGAGCACCGCCACAGGGACCATCACCACCACGTAAAGGGCGGCACCCACCCAGAACATCCGGCGGTACCACCGGGTGGCGCGGGGAAAGAGGTCGAGGAGCATTACGAGAATGCCGTTCCCCGCGTGGTACACCACCGCGGCCACCAGCAAAAACTCCAAGGGCTTGAACCAGGGCTGCTTGTAGAGACTGATGGCGTGGTTGTAGGCGTCCGAGCCGTAGAGGAGCATGGAGGTCTCTACGATGTGCAAGAGGAGGAAGATGAGCACGGCCACCCCGGTGACCCGGTGCAGGGCCCACGCCAGCATCCCCGGTCCGCCTCGGTACATCCCTCACCTCCTATGGGGCTTGCTCGATGTCCTGACGCATGTCGTCCATGTGCTGGTCCATCGCCGCCCACGCCGCCTCCGGGTCCTGTCGGCGGAGGGCCTGGAGGATGGCCATATGAAACCGGTGGGCCTTCTGCGGGCTTGTCGGAGCCCGGCCCGCGGCTTCCCGGCTCACCAGCCACATCTCCGTCAGGGTCCGCACGAGGGAGACGAGGACAGGGTTCCGGGTGGCCTCCGCAAGGTGCTCGTGGAACCGGAGGTCGCCCTCCAAATCCCCCCGGCCCGCGGCGAGCTCCTGCGCCCTCCGGTCCAGCAGGTCCTGGAGCTGGTCCAGATCCTCGGAGGTAGCCCGGCGGGCAGCTAAGGATGCAACCTCCCGCTCCACGATCCGCCTCGCCTCCAAGAGATCGAGCAGGAACGTGCGCTCTGACAGCCGGCTCCAGACCGCGGGATCCACGGACGTGTGAGGCTCGCGGATGAAGGTGCCGTCTCCCGGGCGAACCTCCACAAGCCCCATGGCCGCCAGGACCCGGAGGGCCTCGCGGACCGAGGCTCGGCTCACGCCCAACAGCTCCGCCAGCTCCCGTTCACTGGGGAGCCGATCTCCCGGCTGGAGGTGGCGCTCCGCCACCAGCTCCTGGATCTGGTGCACAATGGCCTCGTAGAGACGCCGAGGCCGGACAGGCTGAAACAGCGGCGTACGACCCATGGTCTGGTGGCCTAGTGGTCTGACCGCTCTTATGGTAATTTAAGGCTAGGGCAGCGTCAACGGCCCTCCACAGTATAATCAGGGGGTAGCGTATGCTGCAGCTGGAGCGGTTCTCCCCGCCGAAGGAAGGCGAACGGATCCAGGTTCAGGACGGCAAGCTGGTCGTTCCCGATCACCCCATCATCCCCTTCATCGAGGGCGACGGGATCGGTCCGGACATCTGGCGGGCCACCCGCCGGGTGGTGGAGGCCGCGGTGGAGAAGGCCTACGGCGGGCGCCGCCGGATCGCCTGGTACGAGGTGTACGCGGGGGAGAAGGCCTACCGGGAGTTCGGGGACTGGCTTCCCCCAGACACCCTGCGGGCCTTCGCGTACTACTACGTGGGGATCAAGGGTCCGCTCACGACGCCTGTAGGAGGTGGCTACCGTTCTCTGAACGTAGCCCTGCGGCAGCTGCTGGACCTGTATGCCTGTGTCCGTCCCGTCCGGTGGTTTGAGGGCGTTCCCGCGCCGATCCGGCACCCGGAGCGGGTGGACATGGTGGTGTTCCGGGAGAACACGGAGGACGTGTACACGGGCATCGAGTGGCCCGCGGGTTCTGCGGAGGCCGAGCGGATCATCCAGTGGCTGCGCAGCGAGTTCGGAGTGGAAGTGCGGCCTGGGTCTGCCATTGGGCTGAAGCCCATGAGCGAGTTCTGCAGCAAACGGCTGGTGCGCAAGGCCATCCAGTACGCCCTCGACCACCGGCGCCGCAACGTCACCCTGGTGCACAAGGGGAACATCATGAAGTACACGGAGGGTGCCTTCCGGGAGTGGGGGTATCAGGTGGCCAAGGAGGAGTTCGGGGACCGGACCGTCACCTGGGAGGAGGTGCAGAAGCAGTACGGAGGCCAGGTCCCGGAGGGGAAGCTCCTCATCCAGGACTTCATCGCGGACGTCACCTTCCAGCACATCCTCATCCGGCCTCAGGATATTGACGTCATCGCCACGCCGAACCTGAACGGCGACTACCTCTCGGATGCCATCGCGGCCCTGGTGGGCGGAATCGGCATGGCGCCCGGTGCCAACATCGGAGACTTCCACGCGGTGTTCGAGGCCACCCACGGAACGGCTCCCAAGTACGCGGGCCAGGACAAGGTGAACCCCTGCTCGCTGCTGCTCTCCGCGGTGATGATGCTGGAGTACCTCGGCTGGAAGGAGGCCGCAAACCTCATCGTGCGCGGGTTGGAAGCGACCTTCCGGAAGAAGGTGGTGACCTACGACCTCGCCCGCCTCATGGACGGCGCCCGGGAGGTCCGCACCAGTGAGTTCGCCACGGAAGTGATCAATAACCTCTAGGAGGCCATCATGGCGCGGGGAAAGCCCAAGATTTCCATCGTGGGGGCGGGAGCGGTGGGAACCGCGGCGGCCCACTGGATCGCCGCGCGGGGACTCGGGGACATCGTCCTCGTGGACGTCATCGAGGGCCTGCCGCAGGGGAAGGCCTTGGACCTCCAACAGGCTGGCCCGATCGTGGGGTTTGACGTCCGGATCACGGGCACGAACGACTACGCGGAGACCGCGGGCTCCGACGTGGTGGTGATCACCGCGGGAGTTCCCCGCAAGCCCGGGATGACCCGGGAGCAGCTGCTGGACACCAACGCGGGGATCGTACGCAGCGTCATGCAGGAGGTGGTCCCCCATTCCCCGGATGCGATCTACATCATCGTCACCAATCCCCTCGACGCCATGACCTACGTCGCCTACCGCACCGCCGGGCTCCCTCGGGAGCGGATCATCGGCCAGAGCGGTGCCCTGGACACCACCCGCTTTCGGACGTTCCTGGCCGCGGAGCTGGGGGTCTCGGTGCAGGACGTGCAGGCCCTGGTGATCGGCGCCCACACGGACAAGGACATGGTGCCCGTGGCCTCCTTGGCCACCGTCCGGGGGATCCCGGTCCTGCGGCTGTTGGCTCAGGAGCGGCTGGAGGCGGTGGTGGCCCGCACCCGGCGGGCTGGTGCGGAGATCACGGAGCTCATGAAGCAGAGCGCGTTCACCGCGCCGGGGGCAGCCATCTGCGAGATGGTGGAGGCCATCCTCCAGGACCGCAAGCGGCTTGTGCCCTGCTCCGTGTACCTCGACGGGGAGTACGGAGAGGAGGACGTGTGCGTGGGCGTTCCCGTGATCCTCGGATCCCGGGGCGTGGAGCGGATCGTGGAGCTGCCTCTCTCCGAGCAGGAGTGGGCCATGTTCCGGGCCAGCTGTGAGGCGGTGCGGGAACTGTTACGGGCCTTGCCGAGATGAGGCTCCACGAGTACCAGGCGAAGCACCTCTTCCGCACCTACGGGATTCCCGTGCAGCAGGATGCGGTGGTCGAGCGCCCGGAGGAGATCCCTGCCCTCTCCCTACGCTACCCCGTGGTGCTGAAGGCCCAGGTCCTCGTGGGCGGACGCGGGAAGGCCGGAGGGATTCAGCTGGCCGAGACCCCGGAGGAGGCCGTTGCACGGGCCCGGTCCATCCTCGGGATGGAGATCCGGGGCGAACGGGTGCGCAAGCTCCTGGTGGCGGAGGCAGTCCCTATCGAGCGGGAGCTCTACGCAGCCTTCACCGTAGACCGATCCGCCCGCTGCCTCACCTTCCTCGCCTCCGACATGGGCGGGGTGGACATCGAGGAAGTCGCCCGTACCTATCCGGACCGGATCCACCGGATCCCTGTAGATCCCTTCCTGGGCTTTCACTCCTTTCAGGCGCGGCAGGTGGCGCGGCGCATGGGACTCGGTGGAGAGCAGATGGTGCAGTTCGCGCACATCGTCTGTGCCCTCTACCGCCTGACGACCGACCTCGACGCGGAGCTCGCGGAGATCAACCCTCTTGCGGTGGCAGAGGGGAAGCTCGTGGCTGTGGATGCGAAGGTGGTCATCGACGACAACGCCCGCTTCCGCCATCCCGACCTGCCTGAGGACGAGGAGGCCACGGACCTGGAACGGCTGGCCCGGCAGTACGACCTCTCTTACGTGGAGCTGGACGGGGACATCGCCATCATCGGGAACGGCGCGGGACTCGTGATGTCCACCCTGGACATGGTGGCCCACTACGGAGGCCGGCCAGCCAACTTCCTGGACGTGGGCGGTGGGGCCAGCAGCGAGGCCATGCGGCACGCCCTCGACATCGTGCTCCGCAAGCCCGGGGTCCGATCCCTGTTCATCAACATCTTCGGGGGGATCACCCGGTGCGACGACATCGCCCGCGGGATCGTGGCCGCCCGTCCCACAGTGCCCACCGCGATCCGGCTGGTGGGGACGAACGAAGAGGAGGGCCGCCGCATCCTGGAGGAAGCCGGCATCGCCGTCTTCACGGACCCTGAGGAGGCGGCCCGGCACGCGGTGGCCCTCGCGCGGAGGTCCTAGATGAGCATCCTCGTGGATGAGCACACCCGGGTTCTGGTGCAGGGGATCACCGGGTACCAGGGGGCCTTCCACACGGCCCGCATGCTGGAGTTCGGGACGCAGGTGGTAGCCGGCGTGACGCCGGGGAAGGGAGGGGAGCGGGTGCACGGGGTTCCCGTCTTCGACACCGTGGAGGAGGCGGTGCGGGCGACGGGTGCCAACGCCAGCTGCGTCTTCGTCCCCGCCCGGTTCGCGTGCGATGCGGTCCTGGAGGCGGTGGAGGCCGGGTTAGACCCCGTGGTGGTGATCACCGAGCATATCCCCGTGCACGACACCATTCGGATGGTGGAGGCGGCGCGACGCAGGGGGGTTCGTCTCATCGGCCCCAACTGCCCCGGGGTGACCTCCGCGGGCAAGTGCAAGATCGGGATCATGCCCAACGGCCTCTTCCGACCCGGGCCCGTGGGCCTGGCCTCCCGCTCGGGAACCCTTACATATGAGATCGTGGCCTCCTTGAGCCGGGCGGGGATCGGACAGTCCACCGCGGTCGGGATGGGCGGGGATCCCGTGATCGGGATGAGCTTCGTAGAGCTAATAGAGGCCTTCGAGCAGGATCCCCAGACGGAGGCCATCGTCCTCGTGGGGGAGATCGGAGGCGCCGCCGAGGAAGAGGCCGCGGCGTACATCCGGCGGCACAGCCGCAAGCCCGTGGTGGCCTACGTCGCGGGTCGGACGGCTCCTCCCGGCAAGCGCATGGGACACGCGGGGGCGGTGATCTCCGGCACGGAGGGAACCGCCCAGGGGAAGATCGAGGCCTTCCGGGCTGCAGGGGTGGCGGTGGCAGAACTCCCCTCCCAGGTGGCACCTCTCGTGGCCCGGGTGCTGGGCGGGCGGCCCGTGGGGTGAGGTGGGGTTCCTCACGCGGGTCCTCCTTCATGCCCTAAGTCTCCTGCTGGTGACCCGGATCGCTCCAGGGGCGCTTCGGATCGAGGATATACGGACGCTTGGGGGGATGGCCCTACTGCTGACGGTGACAAACGCCACGCTCCGGCCCGCACTCCGGCTCTTCGCCCTCCCCCTCAACGTGCTCACCCTGGGCCTTGCTACCTTCGGGGTGGACGCCCTGATCCTGGCCCTGGTGGTGTGGCTCCTCGGGATCCCGCACGGGGGATTGCTTTCCCTCCTCGCGGTCTCAGTCCTCCTCTCGGTCCTCAACGCCCTCTGGACGGCCGTGATGGGGCCTTAGGGCATGCAGTTCGTGATCATCACCGGACTTTCGGGGGCGGGGAAGTCCACCGCGGTGCACGTCTTCGAGGACATGGGCTACTTCTGCGTGGATAACCTCCCGCCCGCCCTCGTTCCCCGGTTCGCGGAGCTCGTGAGCCGGTCCCGCGGCCGGGTGGACCGGGTGGCGGTCGTCATGGACATCCGCAGCGGGGAGTTCTTCGACGAGATCGAGGAGGCCCTGCGGACCCTGGACGAGCGCCACCTCCCCTACCGCATCCTCTTCCTCGACGCCTCGGACGAGGTCTTGGTACGCCGGTTCAAGGAGACCCGGCGCAAGCACCCTCTGGCTCCTGCTGGATCCGTGCTGGAAGGGATTCAGGCGGAGCGCAGGCGCCTCCGGGCACTCCGGGAGCGGGCCCACAAGATCGTGGACACCAGCACCCTCACCCCTCAGGCCCTCCGCGCGGAGCTGCAGGCGGAGTTCGGGCCAGGTGCCGAAGGTGCCCTCACCATCACCGTGCTCTCCTTCGGGTACAAGCACGGGCTCCCGATGGACGCGGACCTAGTGTTCGACGTGCGGTTTCTGCCAAATCCGCACTACCTGCCTGAACTGCGCCCCTTCCCCGGGACCCACCCGGACGTGCGGGCTTACGTGCTCTCCAGCCCGGAGGCCCAGACCTTCCGTCGCCAGCTCCTGGAGATGGTGTCGTTTCTCCTCCCGCACTTCATCCGGGAGGGCAAATCGCACCTGGTGGTCGCCATCGGCTGCACGGGCGGTCGGCACCGATCCGTGGTGTTCGCGGAGGAGCTGGGGGGATCCCTCAGGGAGCAGGGGTATACGGTCCGGATCCACCACCGGGACCTGGACCGGGAGTGACGCATGGGGGAGTTTAGATTCCTGGCGCACCTGCGGCATCGGGCGCGGCAGTTCGCGAAGTGGCTGGTCCCGGGCATCCGGGTCAAGCGCTTTCTGGCCCTGGTGCTCCTGGGAGTGGGATTCGTGGTTGTGGGTGCGTTCCTCGTCGTGCTGGGCCAGCCTGGGCTCCGCGGACGCGCATTCTCCTGGGCCACATCTCTGCCGGACCGGAGCGCCCTCGGAGTAGGGCTGGGAGTTCTGGTGCTCGGGCTGTACGGGATCTTCCTCGGCGTGCGGGCCACCATCCGATCCGTGGCCGGGGTCTTCCTGCCCCGGGGGGACTACCGGCTTGCCGAGCTATTGGTCCAGCGCCGGGCCCTGCCCCGGGGCCCTCGCATTGTGGCCATCGGCGGCGGAACCGGGCTATCGACCCTGCTCCGGGGGCTCAAGGCGTACGCCACCCACCTCACCGCGGTGGTGACGGTGACGGATGACGGCGGCAGCTCCGGCCGCCTCCGCCGGGAGCTGGGCATCCTCCCGCCCGGGGACATCAACGACTGCCTGGTGGCCCTGGCAGAGGTGGAGCCCGTGATGACGCGCCTGTTTCAGTATCGGTTCGACCGCGGGGAGCTCGCGGGCCACTCCTTCGGCAACCTCTTCCTGGCCAGCATGGTGGGGGTTGGGGGAGATATCGTCTCCGCGGTCCGGCTCGCGAGTCGGGTGCTCGCCGTCCGGGGACAGGTGCTCCCCGCCACCGCGGATCTGGCCGTGCTGGGCGCGGAGTTTGAGGACGGGACCGTCCTGGAGGGAGAGTCCGCCATCCCCAGGGCCCGAAAGCCCATCCGCCGGGTCTACCTGAATCCTCCAAACGTGCGTCCGGTTCTGGAGGTCCTCGAGGCCGTCGCCCAGGCGGACCTCATCCTCCTGGGACCCGGAAGCCTCTACACCCCCATCCT
>FWWL01001000.1_pt1 | contig 71135 bp, 57 predicted proteins | sample 2228331 | NCBI WGS metagenome assembly FWWL01 (sample SAMEA103939775, study PRJEB20133) | metagenome
TCAAGAACGACGTGCTCGACACGATCGAGGAGATGATCGCGCGGCTCGACGCCAAGCTGACCGAGCAGATGAACGAGGTGCTGCACGCGCCCGAGTTCCAGAAAATCGAGAGCGCCTGGCGCGGCCTGCACTACCTGATCTTCAACTCCGAGACCGACGCCCAGTTGAAGATCAAGGTGATGAACGTCTCGAAGAACGAGCTTGCCCGTAATCTCAAGACCTATCCGGGCGCGCGCTGGGACCAGAGCCCGCTGTTCAAGCAGGTCTACGAGCAGGAATTCGGCCAGCTCGGCGGCCAGCCCTTCGGCGCGCTCGTCGGCGACTACGCCTTCAATCACACCCCGATGGACGTGCAACTCCTGCGCGACATGTCGAAGATCGCGGCCGCCGCGCATGCGCCCTTCTTCGCCGGCGCCGACCCCAATCTGATGGGCATGGACGCCTGGACGGAACTCGCGAACCCGCGCGATCTCGGCAAGGTCTTCGACACGCCTGATTACGCCGCCTGGAAAGGCCTGCGCGACGCCGCCGATTCCCGCTATATCGGCCTGTGCCTGCCGCGCGTGCTGTCGCGCGTGCCCTATGGCGCGAAGTCCGAGCCGGTCGAGGAGTTCGCCTTCGAGGAAGACACCGACGGCCACAAGGGCGAGAAATACGCCTGGATGAACGCCGCCTATGCGATGGCGGTGAACATCAACCGCGCCTTCAAGGAATATGGCTGGTGCACGCGCATCCGCGGCGTGCAGTCGGGCGGCGAGGTCCTGAACCTGCCGACGCACACCTTCCCGACCGATGATGGCGGCGTCGATCTGAAATGCCCGACCGAGATCGCGATCAGCGACCGGCGCGAGGCGGAACTCGCGAAATCCGGCCTGATCCCGCTGATCCACCGCAAGAACACCGACAAGGCGGCGTTCATCGGCGCGCAGTCGCTCTACAAGCCCAAGGCCTTCTTCGGGCCTGACGGCGTGGCGGCCACGGCGTCCGACAATCTCTCGGCGCGCCTGCCCTACATGTTCGCGGTGTCGCGTTTCGCGCACTACCTGAAATGCATGGTTCGCGACAAGGTCGGCTCCTACAAGGAGCGCGAGCCGCTGCGGCGCTGGCTGCAGGAATGGATCACCGAGTATGTCGATGGCGATCCAGCAAACTCGACCGAGGAGACGAAGGCGCGCCGTCCGCTGGCGGATGCACGCATCGACGTCTTCGAGGATGAGGAAAACCCCGGCTACTACTCGGCGAAATTCTATCTTCGCCCGCATTTCCAGCTCGAGGGCATGGATATCGGGCTGAGCCTCGTCTCGCGTCTGCCCGCGCCCAAAACCTGATCGCGGGTGTTCCGCAAGGAACAGGTCGCTCCAGTCTTGCGGAGTTAAATGACAGTCGGGTTAGGCGCGACGGCGATGTCCGGCCGGCGCGTCGCCAGGTGATCGAACGGCGGGCCTTCGGCCCGGCGTCGGCCGCGTGAAAACCTTCGCGGACAGGCAGGGGCATCGGGCACGGACGCTGGAAGCGCCAAACCCGTCACACGATTGGAGAGCGGCATGGCTACGGACTTTCTGTTGGAGATTGCGGGCATCAAGGGCGAGAGCAACGACTCCGCCCATAAGGAGACGATCGAGATCGAATCGTTCTCCTGGGGGTGCTCGAACGCCGGCGCGCATTCGCTCGGCGGCGGCGGCGGCGCGGGCAAGGTCTCGTTCCAGGACATTCACTTCACCACCACGGTGAACAAGGCGTCGCCGACGCTGATGATGTCCTGCGCCCAGGGCAAGCATATCGAGAAGGCTGTGCTCTTCGTCCGCAAGCAGGGCGAGAAACAGCAGGACTACTACATCATCACGCTTAAGGACCTGCTGGTCTCGGGCTACCAGTCGGCCGATTCCTCCGGCGGTTCGCTGCCGACGGACCAGTTCTCGCTGAACTTCGCGGAGATCAAGTTCGAGTACAAGCCGCAGAAGCCCGACGGTTCTCTGGCGGGCGCCGTCACCGGCACCTGGAACCTGAAGACCAACAAGCCCTGAGCCGATAGCCCGGCGCGATGTCGTGCTGCTCCGCCTTCGGCGGCAAGGCCGCCGGCCCGGTCATCCCGGGCCGGCGTGCGTCTTGCCGGCGAGGTCTCTGCCGTCATGACGTGGATCGCGTGGGCCGGAGCCGCTGCTGATGGACCCGAAAGCGCGAAGCCGACTGCGCCCGCCGCTGATGTTCGCCTTTCGCGAGGCGCATCGGGCGAAGGACGCGCGCGTGTCCCTCGATTTGCGCGACGCCGGCGGCGAGCGCGTCATTGCCGGCCGCCGCGCCCCGCCGCGCGCGGCGATCACCGAACAGAAGCTGCGGCAGGAAATCGCGATCGACCTCGATGCACTGGTCAACACGGTCAACCTCGCCTCCTCGGTCGATCTCGGCGGCCATGAGCATGTCGCGCGCTCGATCCTGAACCACGGCTTCCCCGACATCGCCCATCGCAGCATCGACGAGTTCCGAGTCGGCGCGATAAAGGGCGAACTGGCGGATACGCTGATGGCCTTCGAGCCGCGCCTGCTGCGCGAATCGATCGCCGTCTCGCGCGACGACACGCTCGACGCCGCCGAACTCAAGATCCGCTTCGTCGTCAGGGCCGACCTGAACTGCGAGCCCGTGAACACGCCGATCCAGTTCGTCGCCGATGTCGAACTCGATACCGGCAAGATCGCGATCCGGAACCGGTAGCGGCAGATGAACCAGGAGTTCCTCGACCTCTACAACCGCGAACTGCGTCACTTCACGGAGCACAGCAAGGAGTTCGCGGAGGAGTTTCCCGGCATCGCCGAGCGCCTCGGCGGCCTCGTCGGGGACCGCATGGATCCGATGATCGGCGGCCTGCTGGAGGGAGCGGCCTTTCTGGCGGCGCGGGTCCAGCTCAAGCTCAAGCACGAGTTCCCGGAGTTCACCAACAACCTCATCGAGCAGCTTCTGCCGAACTTCCTCGCGCCGACGCCGTCGGCGCTGCTCGCCGGCGTGCGGCCGCCCTATCCCGACCCGGCGCTGCGCGAGGGCGTCCGCGTCCGGCGCGGTTCCTATCTCGACGCGACCTATCTCGAGCGCGACCGCCGGATCGCCTGCCGCTATCGCCTGACGTCGGACGTCACGCTCTGGCCGTTCGATCTGACCTCTGCCGATTACATCGCCGCGCCGGCCGGTTTGCAGGCGCTCGGCCTGCCGACCGATGGGCGGGCGCTGGCGGGCTTGAGGCTGTCGCTGCGCCATCGCACCATGGCCAAGGCCGAGGACGAGCCGGATGCGACGGACCCGGCGCGCCAGCCCGCGAGTTGGTTCGCCGGCTGCAAATGCCGCGATCTCACCATCCATCTCGCCGGCGGCGAGGCGGATGCCTTCGCGCTCTATGAGCAGGTCTTCGGGGATTGCGTCGGCATCTATTTCCGCCATCTCGACGCGTTCGGCGATCCTGTCATCACGACCGCGTCGGAGGTGCGCCTGGAGCAAATCGGGTTCTCGGAGCCCGAGGCGCTGCTGCCGGCCGACACCCGCGTCTTCCGCGGCTTTGACCTGCTGCGCGAGCTGTTCTGGTTCCCGCGCAAGTTCCTCGGATTCCGGCTCGAGGGGCTTGCCGCCGTCATGCCGAAGCTGGAGGCCAGGGCCGTCGACATCATCATCGTCTTCGACGAGACCAATGCGCGCCTGGCGGCGGCGGTGAAGCGCGAGATGTTCGCGCTCTATGCAGCGCCGGCGGTCAATCTGTTCGAGAAGACCACCGACCGCATCCCGGTGCGCAGCAACGAGCACGAATACCAGGTCGTGCCCGATCGCGGCCGGCCGCTCGACTACGAGCCGCACAGCATTCTCGACGTCTACGCCCATTATGTCGGCGGGCGCGAGAAGCAGCCGGTCAATCCGCTCTATTCCTCGCCTGACGGCGCCTCGCCGACGCATGGCCTGCTTTACACGCAGCGCCGGCTGCCGCGCCGGCGCTCATCGGCCGAGCGCCGGCAGGGCAGGGCGTCGGACTACACCGGTACCGAGATGTTCGTCTCGCTTTACGAGCCGGCGACGATCGGTGCGGGCGCGTCGGTGTCGGAGCTCAGCGTGCGGGCGCTATGCTCCAACCGCCATCTGACCGAGCATCTGCCGGTCGGGGCCGGCGGCGCGGATTTCCGCCTGCTCGATTCGACCGCGCTCGACATCGCCTGCATCGCGGGGCCGACGCCGCCGCGCGAGCCTGTCGTCGCCCAGCTCAGGTTGCGGTCGGAAACCGCCGGCACCGGCTCGGTGACCTGGCGGCTGATCAACCTGCTCAGCCTGAACCAACTCGGGCTTGTCCAGCGTGGCGCGGGCCGGAATGGTGAGGCGCTACGCGAGTTGCTCTCGCTGTTCGCCGATCTGTCCGACAGCGCCGTCGAGCGCCGCATCCGGGGCATCAAGAACGTCGACAGCCGCCCGGTCGTGCGGCGTTTCCCGCAGCGGGCCGGCACCGGCGCGGCGCGCGGGCTCGAAATCACGGTGACTCTGGACGAGAAGGCGTTTGAAGGCAGCGGCGCGTTCCTGCTCGGCGCGGTGCTGGACCGATTCTTCGCCGAATACGCCGCGATGAACCATTTCACCCAGACGGTGATCCGCACGGTCGAGCGTGGCGAGATCGCGCGCTGGCCGCCGCGCGCCGGTGGCAGGCGCATCCTGTGACCGGCGCACCCGACAGCGCGGTCAGGAGCGCGTTTCGCGCCGCGCTTGAGGCCGAGCCCTGGCGGCACGATCTTTTCGCGGTGCTGCGGCGGGCCGAGCGCAGCTTCCCCGACAAGCCGCGCATCGGCGACGCGGCGGCGATGCGCGACGAGTATGTCGCGCTGGCCGAGCCCGCCTTTCTGGATTTCCCGCCCTCGACGATCGGCGCGGCCGATACGGACGCACAAGGCCGCTTGCGCCTGTTCGTCAAGTTTCTCGGCCTGCTCGGGCCGCACGGCGCACTGCCGCTTTCGACCACCGAGGAGACGCTGCACTGGCAGCTCGCCAATGACGAGGCCTTCCCGCGCTTCCTCGACATCTTCAACCATCGCTTCTTGCAGCTCTTCTTCCGGGCCTGGGCGGATTCGCGCCCGGTGGCCCAGCACGACCGGCCGGAGTCGGACCGTTTCGCGGCCTATGTCGGCAGCGCGATCGGACTCGGTTCGCCGCCCTATCACGGGCTCGACGCGGTACCCGACCCCGAGAAGCTGGCTCATGCCGGACTGATCGGCGCGCAGGCGAAATCGGCGTCGCGGCTGCGCGGCTTCCTTGCGGGCATCCTGAAGGCCGATGTCGAGATCGAGCAGTTCGTCGGCATGCGGCTCGTCTTCGATCCCGCCGACCGCACCCGGCTCGGGGCCGGCCATTGCAGCCTCGGGCGCGATGCGCTGGTCGGGGCCGGCGTCTACAGCGTCGAGGACAAGTTCCGGGTCGTCATCGTCGCGCGCGACATGGCCGAGTTTCGCCGGCTCCTGCCGAGCGGGGACCGCTGCGAGATGCTGGCGGACGCGGTGTTCTTCCATCTCGGCGACCAGTTCGAATGGGATGTGGAACTGGCCCTGCCGGTCGGCGAGGTCGAGCCGGTCAGCCTCGGCCGCTCCGGCCATCTCGGCTGGACGAGCTGGATGGCTCCCAACTGGAGCGTCGGAGAGGGCGCCCTGCGCCGAGACGCCCGGTTCCATCCGGCCGAGCGCCTGCGCCAGAAGCGCGACGCCCGCGCCAAGGCACAATCCGAAAAGGCGCGCACAGCCGCGTCGAAAAAGCCGCGTTCCAACACATGATCCAGGTCTGATCAGGGAAAAAAGCCATGGCCGACATCAGCCTCGAAGCCGTCACCGGCAAACTCAACCGCATCGGCTACGAGGCGTTCATCATGGCGCTGCGGCAGGCCAAGGGGGCCGGCAACCGCAACGTCGAGCTGGGGCACTGGCTGGCGCAAATTCTACTGCGGCCCTCGACCGATATCGGTCTTACGGCCCGACATTACGGGCTCGACATGGGCAAGCTCGCCACCGATATCGGCGCGGTCATCGACGGGTTCCGCAAGAACGAAACCGAGATGCCCGGCGTCGCCAACAACGTCGTCGATCTGCTCGACCGCGGCTGGCACTACGCGACACTGTTCTTCGGCGAGACCCAAATCAGGACGGGCCATGTCCTGGTCGCCGCGCTCAAATCGCTCGAGCTCAAGCGGGCGCTGACCGGCATCTCGAAGGAGTTCGCCAAGATCCCGGTCGACGAACTCGCGGCGGGACACAGCAAGATCTGGCAGGAATCCGAGGAAGAGAACCTGCGCCCGATGGACGGCTCCGGCCTGCGCGCAGCGGGCACGCCGGGTGCCGAGGCCGCCGAGGGGGCCAAGGGCACCACGGCGCTCGACCGCTTCTCGCAGGACCTCACGGCGCGGGCCAGCGAGGGCAAGATGGACCCGATCCTCGGGCGCGACGAGGAGATCCGCCAGGTCATCGACGTGCTGATGCGCCGCCGCCAGAACAACCCGATCCTCACCGGCGAGGCGGGCGTCGGCAAGACCGCGATCGCCGAGGGCTTCGCCCAGCGCGTCGCGGCGGGCGACGTGCCGCCGCCGCTCAAGGGCGTGCGGGTCTGTGCGCTCGACATCGGGCTGATGCAGGCCGGCGCCTCGATGAAGGGCGAGTTCGAGCAGCGCCTGCGCGCCGTGATCGACGAGGTCCAGTCCTCGCCCACGCCGGTGATCCTGTTCATCGACGAGGCGCACACGCTGATCGGCGCGGGCGGTCCGGCTGGCACCGGCGATGCGGCGAACCTGCTGAAGCCGGCGCTTGCGCGCGGCACGCTGCGGACCATCGCGGCGACGACATGGTCGGAATACCGCCAGTATTTCGAGAAGGACCCGGCGCTGACGCGGCGCTTCCAGCCGGTCAATGTCGACGAGCCGGATGTGGCGCGCTGCTGCACCATGCTGCGCGGGCTGATCGCGCCGATGGAGAAGCACCACAAGGTCCGCATTTCGGACGCTGCGATTGTGGCCGCCGTGACGCTGTCGAGCCGCTACATCCCGGCGCGGCAACTGCCCGACAAGGCGGTCAGCCTGCTCGACACCGCCTGCGCCCGTGTCGCGATCAGCCAGAGCGCGACGCCGGCTGCGATCGAGGATGCGCGCGTCGGCATTGCCGCGCTGGAGCAGGAGAAGACGGCGCTGCTCTCGGACCGCGATCTCGGCAGCGAGACGGACAAGCGCGTCGCCGAGATCGACGCCGAGATTGCGGAGAAGCAGGAGAAACTCGCCGCACTGGCCGCCGCCTTCGAGAGCGAGCGCGCCATCGTCGTGGAGATCACGGAGCTACGCGCGAAGCTCGCCGAAAAGCCGGCCGTGACCGCCGCCGGCGCCGAAGACGCTGCGTCAGAGACGAATGCCGGGGAGCCGACGCCGGAGCCAGCCGCGGCCGATGCGCTTGATCCCGATGCGGCCCGGGCGAGCCTGTCTGAAAAATTCGCAGCGCTCGGCGCGATCGATCCCGCGCAGCGCATGATCTACGCCCATGTCGACGAGCAGTCTGTCGCCTCGGTGGTTTCGGACTGGACCGGCATTCCGGTCGGCCGGATGGTCAAGGACGAGATCGAGAACGTGCTCAACCTCGCAGACACGCTGAACAAGCGCGTCGTTGGACAGGGGCATGGCATCTCGATGATCTCCAAGCGCATCGAGACCAGCCGCGCCAAGCTCGACAATCCCAACAAGCCGATCGGCGTGTTCATGCTGTGCGGCCCCTCGGGCGTCGGCAAGACCGAGACGGCGCTGGCGCTGGCGGAATCGCTTTATGGCGGCGAGCAGAACGTTATCACCATCAACATGAGCGAGTTCCAGGAGGCGCACACCGTCTCGACCCTGAAGGGCGCGCCCCCCGGCTATGTCGGCTATGGCGAGGGCGGGCGGCTGACCGAAGCCGTGCGCCGCAAGCCCTATTCGGTCGTGCTGCTCGACGAGATCGAGAAGGCGCATCCGGATGTCCACGAGCTGTTCTTCCAGGTCTTCGACAAGGGCGTGATGGAGGACGGCACCGGCCGGCGCATCGACTTCAAGAACACGCTGATCATCCTGACCTCGAATGTCGGCACGGACGAGATCATGAGGATGGCGGGCGACGAGGCGCACCGGCCCGATCCCGACGAGCTTTCTGCCGCGCTCAGGCCGGCGTTGCTGAAAGTGTTCCCGCCGGCGCTGATCGGCCGGCTCGTGGTCATCCCCTATTACCCGCTCTCGCCGGACATGCTCGGCGGCATCGTGCGGCTGCAGCTCGGCCGCATCGGCAAGCGCCTGCGCGACAACCACAACGCCGCCTTCCGCTACGATGACGCCGTGGTCGCGCAGATCGTGGCGCAATGCGCCGATCCGGATTCGGGCGGCCGCATGATCGACAACATCATCACCAATGCGATGCTGCCGGCGCTCTCGCGCCAGATCCTCAACCTCCAGCTCGACAAGAAGGAGCTGACTGAAGCGTCCGTGGCGGTCGAGGACGGGCGTTTCGTGTATCATTGCGCCTGATCGCAGCCGCCGCGAGATGAGGAGACGATGCAACCCGTCCGCCTGAAGTCGCGCATGAGCCAGCGGGCCGAGGAGCCCGCCGAGCTCAAGCCGGTGACGGAGCGCCGCCCGAGGGCGCGGTCGCGCCGCCGCTGGCTGACGCCCGTGCTCGCGCTGCTGGCAGTCGTCGGTCTCGGCTGGGGCGGGTTCGCGACCTGGCGGCTCGTCGAGGAGCAGGCGATCGTTGCGTCGCTGCGGCAGGAGCAGGAGCTGCTTCAGGCGACCTATACCGAGCGGGAGCGGGCCTGGACGCGCCGGCTGCTGGCCGCCGTCAGCACGCAGCGCGCGCCCCAGAGCGGGGGCAACGACGCTGCCCCCGATGATGCGCTGGCCGATCTGATCTCGCGTCAGGTCGAGCTGGAGGCGCGCCAGACTCTGCTTGGGGCGCTGACCGCGCCCGCCGTCGAGCCGCTGGCCCCGGCGCGGGGCGCGCTCGCGCCGACGCCCGGCCGCGTCACGCAGCTTGCGCCGTCGAGCATCTTCGACCGCTTCGATCCTGCGGTCACGGCGCGCCAGCGCGGCCAGATCGCCGCTTTGCTGCGCGCCACGGAAGCGCTGCCGAAGCCGGAGCGCGTTGCCACGCTTGCTGCTTCGCTCGACCGTGTCGCGGCCCTGCAAGGGCGGCAGCTTTCGTTGCTCGGCGCGCGTTATGCCGGGCGCGTGAAGGAGTTTCAGGGCGTGCTGGCCGAAATCGGCCTCGATGTGGCCAATCTGAAGCTGCCTTCGGCGCGCGCCGGTACCGGCGGGCCGTTCATCCCGGTCTCGGCCGCGTTCCGGCCCGGCAGCTTCGAGCATGCGGTGCTGCAACTCGGCCCGGCGCAGGCGCAGTTCGGGCGTTGGCGCGAACTCGCCGCGCTCGTGCCGCTGCGCCGGCCGCTCGACGGCGACGACAGCACGACCAGCAATTTCGGCCCGCGCTCGGACCCGTTCACGGGCGCGACCGCGATGCATTCCGGCATGGATTTTCGCGGCGAGACCGGCACGCCGGTCTATGCGGCCGGGACCGGCAAGGTGCTGCGCGCCGAGGTCGCCGGGGGCTACGGCAATCTCGTCGAGCTCGACCATGGCAACGGGCTGACGACGCGCTACGCCCATCTGAACGCCTTCGAGGTCAAGCAGGGCGACATCGTGCCCTTCGGCGCGATCATCGGCCGGGTCGGCTCGACGGGCCGCTCGACCGGGCCGCATCTGCATTACGAGACGCGGCTGGCCGACAAGCCGCTCGATCCGCTGCGCTTCATCCAGGCCGGGCAGAGGCTGTCGCGCTAACCGATCGAACCCTGCGACCGATCGACGATTTCGTGGGGGAGGATGATCCGGCGCGGCGTGTTCGGCTCCATCATGCGCAGGACCGCCTCGCCATAAGCCTGGTAGGGGATCCGCACGGAGGAGAGCCAGGGCGCGACCCAGGGATTGAGCGGGTTGTCGTCGAAGCCGAGCAGAGGTGGCATCGACGCGGCGTCGAGCCCTGCCTCGATCAGCCGGCGATGCGCGCCAAACGCAATCATGTCGCTGGCGCAGGCGATGCCGGCCGGCAGCGCGTCGCCCGAGAGCAGGGCGTCGGCAGCGCGATAGCCGATTTCGAGATGCTCGGCCGCGGCGGTCGTGAAGAAGCGTTCGGGGGGCAGGGCCAGGCCGGCGTCCGCGAAGGCTTGGCTGATGCCGCCGAGCCTGTCGATCGTGGCGGACGAACCGAGATGGCCATGCACGACCGCGATGTCGGCGAGGCCGCGCGCGAGGAAGAAGCCGGCCGCGTCCCGCCCGGCTTTGGCGTTGTCGATGCCGATGAAGGGCTGGGCGTCATCGTCCGGACAGCGGCGGTTGACGAAGATCAGGGGCTCGCCGGCTTGCCGCATCGCGGCGAGGACAGGGCTTTGCACCGCGCCGAGCAGCACGGTCGCACGGACCAGATGGGCGCGCATCTCGAGCAGGTATTCGTCCTGCAGTTCGGCCCGGTCATGGCTGTCGCAGAGCGCCAGCACGAGCCCGCGCGTGCGCAGCGCGATCTCGACCGAGGCCGCGATCGCAGTCATCGCAGGGTTGGCGAGATTGGCCGCGATGACGGCGACGAGTCGGCTCTGACGCTGGCGCAGCGAGCGCCCCGCGCTCATCGGGCGGTAGCCGAGTTCCGTGATGGCCGCCCTGACGCGCGCAACCGTCTCGGGCGAGGCCATGTTGGCGACGCCGTTGACGACGCGCGAGACGGTGGCGATCGAGACCTGCGCGCGCGCCGCCACGGCGCGGATCGAGACGCCGCGCTCGGAGCCGGCGGCCTTGCTCGTCGCAGGTTTTTCAGGCTTTCCGGACACTTGCGCCCCTTGCCATCTGTCTGTTGCAGGCCCCTTGATGTCTTGATCGGATCGGCCTTATGATAAGTCAACGAAAACGTTTACGTAACCGATGAACGGTTGCGGATCCAGGGAGGATCGACCATGCGACTGGCCAAGTTTATGGGCGGCGCCTTTACCGCCGCGATGCTGTTCTGCGCGCCGCTGAAGGCGCAGGAACTGACGATCTGGCACGATCTCGGCGATAACGGGATCAAGTGGTTCCAGGCGGCCGGGGCGGAGTTCGCCAAGACCAAGCCCGGCGTCACGGTGCGCTCGCTGTCCTATCCGACCGACCAGTGGTTCGGCCGCGTCATCGGCGCGCTCAACACCGACACCGCGCCCGACCTCATCTTCAACAATTACGAGCGCGTCATCCGCATCGAGAACCAAACCGGCAAGGTCATGGACCTGAAGTCCGTGCTGGCGGACGTCGCCGACAGGAGCTTCCTCGCCGAGGACGATCTCAAGGTCGCGACCTACAAGGGCAAGATGATCATCCTGCCGGCCCAGCGCGTGCAGATGGCGCTTGGCGTGCGCAAGAGCTGGCTCGACAAGACCGGCGAAAAGTTCCCCGAGACCTGGGATGACGCCAAGCGCATCGCGACGAAGTTCCGCGATGCCGACCCGGACGGCAACGGCCGGGCCGACACTTTCGGTTTCGCCCTGCAAGCCGCCAAGCCGCGCGACCTGATCCATATGCTCGACCTCTTCACCTTCGGCTCGGGCCTGCGCCACACGCTGATCGACCCGCAAGCGCAGATCACCATCGACCAGCCCAAGCACGCGCAGGTGCTGGAGGAGTTCCTCAAGACCTATTCGAGTTACAAATTCGTCGCGCCCGATACGATCAACCACTCCTTCAACGAGATGTATCAGGTGATCGAGGGCGGCCGCGCCGGCATGTTCCGCGTCGGCGACTGGAACGTGCGCAAATGGGACGGTGCCAACGTGCTGAACGGCGATTTCGTCTCCGGACCCTGGCCCCGCTTCACCGACGGCGAGAAGAACGCCGTCGTGATCGGCGGCATGCGCGGCGTCGCGGTGCCCGAGAACGCGCCCAACAAGGCGCTCGCGGTCGAATTCGCCAAATTCCTGCTCGGAAAGCAGGCGCAGCAGGTCTCGCTGGAGACGGTCGGGGCGGGCGTGCGCAAGGATCTCGACGTCTCGAAGCTCTCCGAGCGCCAGCAGTATTTCGCCAAGGCGGAGGCCCGGCTCGTCGCCTACGACTTCCCTGAATCGATCCATGCGTTCTATCCGGAGCTGGAGGCCGCCTTCCACCGCAAGCTGCTCGCCGGCCTCGCCAGCCCGCCGGCCGACTGGAAACCCTTCATCGCCGAGACAGCCAAGGAGATGCGGGAACTCGCGGCGAAGCTGTCGAAGGGGTGAGCGTCGTACCGCGATCGCCACACGGAAATACCGCCGTCATCCCGGGCGCAGCGAAGCGGAGACCCGGGATCCATTCCTGAACCGTTCAGGAATGGATCCCGGATCGGCACGGCTGACGCCGCTTGTCCGGGATGACGGCCTCGTTTCAGCAAGAGCTCGCTCGGCCAGCCAGCCCGGCACACTGGAATCCGCAATGCCCAGCGCCACCCTCCCCATGCCAAACGAGCGAGCCGGCCTCTCAGGTCGGCTCGGCGAGGCCTGGGAGCACCGCGTGTTCTACCTCTTCGTCGCGCCCTTCGCGGCGCTGACGATCCTCTTCGGGATCTGGCCGATCCTGCTCTCGATCCAGGTCTCGTTCACGGCGTCCGCCAGTGCGCTGAAGCCCAATCCGGTTTATGTCGGATTGGCCAATTATGCCGCCGTGCTGGCCGATCCGGTCTTCCTCGCCTCGCTCGCGCGCACGCTGCTCTATACGGCGCTGTCGGTGGTCGCGAACCTCGCCTTCGCGCTCGGCTTCGCCACCTTGCTCGACTCGACCCTGCTGAAGCGCGGCAATCTGTTCTTTCGGCTGGCCATCTTCCTGCCGGTGGTGACGCCCGACGTCGCCGGCTATGTCGTCTGGCGCTGGCTCTACGACCGCTCCTTCGGGGCGATCAATGCGGGGCTCGACCTCGTCGGCCTGCCGGCCTTCGGCGGGCTGTCGAGCCCCAACACCGCCATGTTCGCCGTGCTGGTCGCAGAGCTCTGGCACCATGCCGGCTTCTACGTGATAATCTTCCTCGCCAACCTCTCGATCCGCGACAAGGCGCTGGAGGAGGCGGCCCATATCGATGGGGCGACCACCTGGCAGCGCTGGCGCTATGTGATCCTGCCGCAGCTTCGGCCGGCGCTGATGATCAACACGGTCTACGCCCTGATCCAGTTCCTCAAGACCTTCACGGTCGTGGTGGTGATGACCAAGGGCGGGCCGAGCGACCAGACCAATTTCGTCAGCTATTACGCCTACCAGCTCTTCGACCAGGGCCGCTATGGCGAGGCGACGGCGATGGCTTCGATCCTCTTCGCCATCGTCATCGGCATCTCGCTGACCGCCTTCAGAATCGGCGACAGGAGGGTCGGATGAAGGACGTAGCCGCCCCCTCCGGCCAGCACTCGCCGCTCGCCTACGCCGCAGCCTACACAACGGCCGGCGTCGTCAGCCTACTCTTCCTCTATCCTTACTGGTGGATGCTGGTCTCGGCCTTTCGCTCGACGCGCGAGATGCTGTCGGCCCCACTCAGACTTCTGCCGGAGCGCTTCGATCTCTCGATCCTGTCGGAGATTTCGAGCATCGGTGGGGTCGAGCTCTGGCGCTACGCCTTCAATTCGGTGGCGATCACCTGCGCATCCACGCTGCTCGGCGTCACGGTCACGGCGCTCGGGGCCTATGCGCTGGTGCGAAGGCCGCGCCTGCCTGGCTTTTCGCTGCTGCGCTACGGCTTCCTGATCACCATCATGTATCCCTACATGCTGCTGGTCATCCCGGTCTATCTCGTGATGTTCAAGCTCGGCCTCCTCGGCTCCTACGCCGGCATCGTGCTGTTCCTGGCGCTGGGCCCGATCCAGTTCTTTCTGTTCGAGCAGTTTTTTCGTGCCATCCCGCCCGAGGTGATCGAGGCCGCCGTCATCGACGGCGCGAGCGAGGCGCAGGTTCTGTTCAAGGTGGTGATGCCGATGGCCGCGCCCGTGGTCGCGACGGTGGCGATCATAACCTTCCTGCTCAACTGGGCGCAGTGGTTCCCGATCCTGGTGATCTCGCGCACGCCCGACACCTATACGCTGCCGGTGGCGCTGCTCTCGATGAACGGCGAACTCGGCGCGAATTTCCAGGGCATCATGGCGCTCTCCGTGATCACGACGCTGCCGGTGGCGGTGTTGTTCCTGATCGCCCAGAAGCGCGTGATGGAAGGCATGGCGGCGGGAGCGGTGAAGGGATGACGCAGGCAAGGCAAGTGCGACGCACGGCGGGCGACCCGCTGGAGGGCCTCGCGCGGCGCATCGACGAGGCGCGCTCGCGCACGCTGGACTGGTTCACGTCGATGCAGGCGCATGGCGAGCCGCGCGGCGTGATGCGGATCAGCGCCCATCACGATGTCGACGCGTGGCCCGGTATGCTGCTGCCGGGCAGTTACAACGGGATCAATGCCTTAAGCCTTCTCGGCGACCTCGACGGCTGGTCGGGGACCGACCGATTGGGGCTGGTCGACTGGTTCGAGCGCGCGCGCCTGCCCGACGGCCGCTTCCGCATCGCCGGCATGGTGGACGCTGACGTGTTCAAGAAGCCGGACCGCGCCGAGACCTGGCGCTATATCGACTTTCACGTCACCAATTACACGCTCGGCGCGATCGCGGCGCTGGATCCCGACCGCAGGCCTGAGCTCGCCTTCGCCAAGCCGCTGCTCGATCCGAAGGAGCTTGGCTTCTGGCTGAGCCAGCGTGATCTGCGCGACCCCTGGCAGGAGGGCAACAACATCGTCAATCTCGGCAGTTTCTGGCTGCTGATGGCGCAGCATGGCGACGCTGCGCTGAAGGCGCGGGTTGCGGCCGCGTTCGAACAGCTCTTCGCTTGGCATGACCGTCTGCAGGAGCCATCGACCGGCTTCTGGGGCGTAGGCCAGCTTTCCGACCCGCTGAAACTCCTGCATGCCTTCGCTGGTTCGATGCATAACTTCCATCTCTGGTACGCGACCGGGCGGCCGCTGCCCTATCAGGACCGCGCGATCGACTATTGCCTGACCCTGCCGCCGGCGATCGACAGCGCCTGCATCGATGTCGATGCCGTCGATGTGCTCGTCCACGGACACGCCCTGCTGGATTATCGCCGGCCTGACATCGAGCGCTGGTGCCTGTCGATGCTGGAGGCGTTGCTCGACTTCCAGAACGACGATGGCGGCTTTGCCGATGTGAGCGAGGGCGTGCGCCGGCAGGATGGCTGGGTCGGCGGCTACGAGGAGCCCCAGGGGCTTTCCAACGGCTTCGCCACCTGGTTCCGATGGATCGTGATCGCCATGATCGCCGATCTGGTCTGGCCCGGCCGCTGGCCGTGGCGATTCCGGCGCATGGCAGGCATCGGCTATCGGCGGCAGCCGTGACGGCGAAGCGAGTCCGGCTCTACCGCCCCCGCGCCGGCTGCGAGACGAGATAGGCCGAGATCGCCTCGGTCAGCCGCGCCGCCTTGGCGACGTTGTCGGCATTGGAGACCATCAGCGCGGTGACCAGTGCCTCGATCACCAGCACGGCCGCGGCGCTGCTCGACGACAGGACCGGGTGCGTGCTCTGCGCGATCAGCACCTCCTGCGCCAGCGGCGCCAGCGGTGAGGCGGCCGAATCCGTGATCGCCGCGATCGAGGCGCCGCGGTCGGCGGCATAGCGCGTCAGATGCACGGCGTCGGTGGCGTAGCGCGGGAAGGAGATCGCGATCAGCGCGTCGTCGGGCCCCAGATTCATCAGTCGGCCGGCTGCGATCTCGGTTCCCCCAAATTCGACGATGTTGACGAGTTGCTGGCAGAAGGGCTGCAGGCCGAGCGTCAGCAGGCCTGCGAGATGGGCCGACAGCCCGAATCCCATCACATAGACGCAGCGCGCCGCCACCAGCCGCTCGACCACGCGGTCGAGCGCGGCCGGCTCCAGGCCTTCGGCCGTTGCGCGCAGATTGGCCAGCGTGTCCTGCAGGCCCTCGCGCAGGGGCGAGGCGCCGTCTGTGCGGTTGAAGCTGCCCTTCAGCTTCTCGACCGGGCGCAGCACCGCCTGCAGCGTGTCGGCCAGAGCCGCGCGCAAATCCGGAAAGCCGGGAAAGCCGAGCGCGCGGGCAAAGCGCGACAGGGTCGCGGTCGAGACGCCGCTGGCGGCCGCCAGATCCTCGATCGAGAGCGCCGAGCCGCGCACCGGGTTGCGCAGCAGATGCTCGGCGATGGTCCGGTGCGAGGCCGAGCCCGCCGCCTGCAGCGCCAGCAGGCGCTGCCCCAGCTCCGACGCGGCGAAGGCGACGTCGCTGACGCCATTTTGTGCATGAAGAGATATTTTCATAACTTGACCATATGAAAATTATTCGCCAGTGTGAAGTCAGAGCGGGACATAAAGATCCAATCCATTCGCATCGGGAGACATCATCATGCTGAAGCGCACATTCCTGGCGGCCATCGCCGCGGCCGCTTTCTCCACCATTCTCGCCGGCCCGAGCTTCGCGCAGGCGCTAAAGCTGCGCATCGGGGTCGAGGGCAATTATCCCCCGTTCTCGATGATCGCTCCGGACGGCAAGCTCGGCGGGTTCGATATCGACATCGCCAACGCAATCTGCGCGCAGATGAAGGCCGAGTGCAGCTTCGTCCAGCAGGAATTCGACGGGATGATCCCGGCGCTGAACGCGAAGAAGTTCGACCTGATCGTCGCCTCGATGACGATCACCGATGCGCGCAAGAAAGCGGTCGATTTCTCCGATCCCTATTACGACGTGCCCTCGCGCTTCGTCGCCAAGGCCGGCGCTTTCGCCGATCATTCGCCGGCTTCGCTCAAGGGCAAGACCATCGTCGTGCTGCGCAACTCGCCCCGCGCCGCCTATCTCGCCGAGAATTACAAGGAGAGCACGGTCGTGCTCGCCGGCAAGGAGACCGAAGTCTATATGGAACTCGCGGTCGGCCGGGCGGATGTCGGCTTCGGCTCCTCGGTCGTTTCGGGCGAGGCCTTCCTCAAGAAGCCCGAAGGGAAGGGCTATGCCCAGCTCGGTCCCTCGATCCGGATCGGCGCGGGCTCGGGCGTCGGCATTGCGGTGCGCAAGGACGACGAGGCGCTGCGCACGAAGATCAACGCCGCGCTCGCCGCGCTGAAGGGCAATGGCGAGTACAAGAGGCTGGCGGACAAGTATTTCGACTTCGACGTTTCGGGGTCGTGAGGCGTCTGACGCTCGCCTCGCGCTCCAACCCATCTCGTCATGGTCGGGCTTGTCCCGACCATCCACGTCTTCGAACCGCATGATCGCATCGAACGTCGCAAGACGTGGATGCTCGGCACAAGGCCGAGCATGACGGGTGGGTCGCGCCGATCGGACGCTCGCATGTTCCTGCACGGCTATCTCCCCGCCATCCTCGAAGGCCTGCGCTCGACGTTGCTGGTGTCGGCGACGTCGCTCGCCATCGCCTGCGTCTTCGGGTTGATCGGCGCGGCCGCCAAGCTTTCGCCGTCGCGCGCCGCCAACATCGGGGCTGACGCCTACACCACGCTGATCAGGGGCTTGCCCGAACTCGTGCTGCTGCTGCTGATCTTCTATGGCGGCCAGATCATGATCAACAGGCTCGCCGACAAGGCAGGGCTCGGCTATATCGACATCAACCCCTTCATCGCCGGTACGACGACGCTGGGCTTCATCTTCGGGGCCTATCTCACCGAGACGTTTCGCGGCGCGATCCTCGCCATTCCGCGCGGTCAGGCCGAAGCGGGGCAAGCCTATGGCATGAGCCGGCTCATGGTGCTGCGCCGCATCGTGCTGCCGCAGATGGTGCGCCACGCCATTCCCGGCTTCACCAACAATTGGCTGGTGATGATCAAGGCGACCGCGCTGCTCTCGATCATCGGACTCGACGACATGGTCCATCGCGCCAATCTGGCTTCGGCCGCGACGCGCGAGCCCTTTACCTTCTATGCCGCGATCGGGGCGATCTACCTTGCGGTCACCACGGTCTCGATCCTGCTGCTCGGCTGGGTCGAGCGTCGCTTCTCGCTGGGCGTCAGGAAAGTCGAGTTCTGATGATCGACTGGGCGCTCATCGCCGAATCGCTGCCCGCTTACTGGAAAGGGCTGCAGGTCAGCCTGATCCTGATGGCGATCTGCGTCTCGGCTTCGTTCCTGCTCTCGGTGCCGCTCGCCATCGCGCGCGTTTCGCCTAACCCGTGGCTCGCAAAGCCGGTGTTCCTCTACACCTATGTGATCCGGGGCACGCCGCTGCTGGTGCAGCTCTACATGATCTATTTCGGGCTGGCGCAGTTCGAGTGGCTGCGTGAGAGCGCCGCCTGGCCGCTGTTCCGCAACGCCTGGTTCTGCGCCTGGCTCGCCTTCGCGCTGAACTCGACCGCCTATACGACAGAGATCCTGGCCGGCGCGCTGCGCCAGACTCCGAACGGCGAGCTGGAGGCGGCGCGCAGTCTCGGCCTCTCTACCGCGTCGATCTACCGTCGCATCCTGCTGCCGAGCGCGATCCGCCGGGCGCTGCCGCAATATGGCAACGAACTCGTCATGGTGATGCACGCGACCTCGATCGCCAGCGCCGTCACCATCGTCGAGCTCACCCGCACCGCGCGCGACGTCTATTACAACAGCCTCGCGCCGCTGGAAGCTTTTGGCATGGTGGCGGTGTTCTACTTCGTCATCACCTTTACGCTCGTCGGCATCGTCAAGCTGCTGGAAGGGCGCTTCCTCAAGCATCTGCGGCCGAAATCCGCCGACACCAGACCTACAGAAATGACGCCGGCCTGAACCCATGATCACCGATAGCTACGCCATTCCCGCCGGCAGCCCCGGCACGAGCCATCACCTGATTGTCCATCGCTTCGGACGGCAGGGCGCGCGTCCCTGCGTCTACATCCAGGCTGCGCTCCATGCCGATGAGATTCCCGGCATGATCTGTGCCCAGAGCCTGCGTCGCGAACTCGTCGCGATCGAGGCGGCGGGCGATCTCATCGGCGAGGTCGTGCTCGTGCCCGTCGCCAATCCGCTGGGCTTGGGCCAGCAGGTGCTGGGCCAGCCGGTCGGGCGCTTTTCGCTCAGTGACGGCGGCAATTTCAACCGCGATTTTCCGGCGCTGGGCGAAGGCCTGATCGCGCGGATCGGCGACAGGCTCGGCTATGAATCGGAGGCTAATGCCGCGCTCATCCGGCAGGCGCTCATCGAGGAACTGGACGCGCGGCCGGCGCTCACTGCGGCCGAACATCTGAAGACGACGCTGCTCGGGCTCGCTCTGCCGGCCGATCTCGTGCTCGACCTGCATTGCGACGCCGAAGCCGCGATGCATCTCTATACCCATACCGCGTCGGCCGAGACTTTCGCGCCGCTGGCGGCGCATCTGGGCGCGCGCGCCGTGCTGCTGGCGGAGGTTTCGGGCGGCGATCCGTTCGACGAGGCGCTGAGCCGGCCATGGGCCGAACTCGCCCGCGCCGTCCCCCATCTGCCTGTGCTCTTCGGCTGCCACTCGGTGACGGTCGAACTGCGCGGCCAGCGCGATGTCGACCACGCCATGGCCGATAGCGACGCGGCCGCGATCCTCGCCTTTCTGCGTCATGCCGGCGTGATCGCCGGCGGGCCGCCGGCGCTGCCGGAGGCCCTATGCCGCCCGACCGCGCTCGAAGCCTCGGAGCCGATCACCGCGCCGAGTTCGGGCATCCTGATCTATCGGCGCGAGGTCGGCGAGAGCGTGTCGGCCGGCGAGGTCATCGCCGAGATCATCGACCCGCTCACCGGAGAGGCAACCGAAGTCGCGACGCAATCGGATGGCGTGTTCTATGCGCGCTCGTCGCTCCGCTTCGCCACGCCGGGCAAGCGGCTCGGCAAGGTCGCGGGCACGAGCGCCAAGCGCAGCGGCAAGCTCCTGAGCCCCTGAAGGGTGGACATGATGCAACAGGAAAAACTCCGCGCCGAAGGCCTGCGCAAGAGCTTTGGCGCGGTCGAGGTTTTGAAGGGCGTCTCGCTCGCCGCGAACTCCGGCGACGTCATCGCCATGATCGGCTCCTCGGGCTCCGGGAAAAGCACGGTGCTGCGCTGTCTCAATCTGCTGGAGAGGCCCAATGCCGGGCGCATCGTCGTTAGCGCCGAGGAGCTGCGCCTGACGCCCGACCGCAAGGGCGAACTCAGCGCCGCCGATCCGGCCCAGCTCCAGCGCATCCGGGCCAGGCTTGCCATGGTGTTTCAGCAGTTCAACCTGTGGGCTCACATGACGGCGCTGGAAAACGTCATCGAAGCGCCGATCCGAGTGCTCGGTCTGACGAAGGCCGAAGCCGTCGAGCGCGCCGAGCGCTATCTCGCCCGCGTCGGCGTCTCGCACCGCAAGGACGCCTACCCGGCGCATATGTCGGGCGGCGAGCAGCAGCGCGTCGCCATCGCGCGTGCGCTCGCCATGGAGCCCGAGGTCATGCTGTTCGACGAGCCGACCTCGGCGCTCGACCCCGAACTGGTCGGCGAGGTGCTGCGGGTGATGCGCTCGCTGGCGGAAGAAGGCCGCACCATGCTGGTCGTCACCCATGAGATGGGTTTTGCGCGCGAGGTGGCGAGCCGGGTGATCTTCCTGCATCGCGGGGTGGTGGAGGAGGAGGGCGCGCCCGCCGAGGTGCTGACGCGGCCCGCAAGCGAGCGGTTGCAGGGCTTTCTGTCGAACAGTCTGAAGTGAGCGCAGAGGTCTGAAATCTAGCTCCAGCGCTGTCGCCAGCTCGCGGCCGCGAGCGCGTCGATGGCGTCGAGCAGCGGCGTCGGCACCTGCGTGCGGCGGCCCAACTCGCAGATCGCGGAAACGATCGCGCCGAGTTCCAGCGAGCGTCCGGCCTCCATGTCCTGCAGCATCGAGGTTTTGACCCCGACCATGGTCGGCGGCATCTGCAGGCGCTGGTCGGGGTCGGGCAAGTCGTCGACGCCGAGCGCCCGCGCCACCGCGATGCACTCGTTCATGATCGACTTGGCCAGCGCCCGCAGCGGCGGATCGCCGGCGATCACGTCGATCGTCGCAGCCGTGACGGCCGAGATCGGGTTGAAAGCGGCGTTGCCCAAGAGCTTGTGCCAGACGGCGGAGCGGATGTTGTCCGTCGCCTCGGCGTCGATGCCGCCGGCCTTGAGCAGGTCTACGACCTCGCGCAGGCGCGGCGTCGCGGCGGAGCGCGGCTCGCCGAGGATCAGGCGCTTGCGGCCGTTCCAGTCGATGCGGTTCGGCGCCGGGCGATTGGAGCCGACATAGACGACGCAGCCGAGAACCTGTGCCGTCGGAATCGCGGCCGCGAGCGCCCCGATAGGATCGACCGCAGCCAGTCGCGTGTCGCCGAAGCGCGGGTCGAGCCCGTCGAGATACCACCAGGGGATGCCGTTCAGCATCGGCACGACCAGGGTTTCTGGCCCGATGAGCGGCCTCAGCAGATCGAGCCCTCCCGCCCAGTCATGCGCCTTGTAGCCGACCATGACGAGGTCCTGCGGCCCAAGCGCGGTGGCGTCGCTCGTGGCGCGGATGGCGAGCGTCTGCGACGTTCCGCCGGTCTCCAGCGTCAGGCCTTCGCTGGAGAGCAGGGCTGCGGTCGCGGGGCGCGCCGCGACGACCGGATCCTGCCCCGCCTTGCGCAGATGCCAGGCGACGACGCCTCCGATCGCGCCCGCCCCGACGATGGCCACTTTCATCCCTGCCGCTCCCGTGGCGCCGGCGCGAAGGCCGGCAACGGCGGCAGTTGAGCAGCGATCATGCGGCTGGTCCATGCGCTGCGCCGCATGCCGCCATGCCGGGATCGCGTCAGATGCCGACGCGCTTCATCTGGGCGGCGGGGTAGCGCGTGCCGGCCGTCCGGCCCGGCGCGAATTCGGCGTCGAGTTTGGCCAACACTGCGGGCGGAACCGACAGCGCCACCGCGTCGGCGTTCTGATCGAGCCAGCGCCTTTGCTTGGAGCCCGGCAGCGGCACGACGAAGGGCTTTCGCGACAGCAGCCAGACGATGGCGAGTTGCGCCGGCGTGCAGCCCTGCTGAGTGGCGGCCTCGCGCAGGGTTTCTAGCATGGCCAGGTTATGCGTCAGGTTCTCGCCCTGGAAGCGCGGCATGTCACGGCGGCGGTCCTTGGCTCCCAGCGCCTCCAGGCTGTCGATCGTGCCGGTGAGAAAGCCCCGGCCGAGCGGACTGTAGGCGACGAAGCCGATGCCGAGTTCCTCGCAGGCCGCCAGCAACCCGTCTTCCGGGTCGCGGGTCCAAAGCGAGTACTCGGTCTGGAGCGCCGCGATCGGATGCACCGCATGGGCGCGGCGCAGGGTTGCGACAGAGGCCTCCGACAGGCCGAGATGGCGGACCTTGCCGGCCTCGACGAGGCGGGCCATCGCACCGACCGTCTCCTCGATCGGCACGCCCGGGTCGATACGGTGGGCGTAGTAGAGGTCGATGTGATCAACGCCGAGCCGCTTTAGGCTGAGATCGCAGGCCTGCGGCACGTAATCCGGCTTGCCATTGACCTCAGCGGTGCCGTCCGGCAGCCGGATGTTGCCGAACTTGGTCGCCAGCACGACCTTGTCGCGGATCGGAGAAACCGCTTTGCCGACCAGTTCCTCATTCGCCCCGAAGTTATAGGCGTCGGCCGTGTCGATCAGCGTCACGCCACGCTCGGCGGCGCGGTGGATGGTTGCGGCCGCTTCCGCCGGGTCGGGCTCGCCATAGATCGGCGTCATGCTCATGCAGCCGAGCCCGATGGCGGAGACGGTCAGGGGGCCGAGGTTGCGGGTCTGCATGGCGGGCGTTCCTTGGGGTAGTGGATTGGAACCACACCCGTCATCCCGGAGCTCCGCTTCGCTGCGTCCGGGACGACGGCGGTGTTTCAGTTGCGAAGCTAAAAGCGTTCAGTCCTCACTGGAAAATTTCGTTGAACTTCTTTTTCACGCCCGGGCCCGACTTGCGAAGATAGTCGTAGTCGACCGAGATGAGCTTGATGTCCTTCACCGCCGGGCTGCCGGCCGGCGGGGCGATGTCGCCGCGCGCGGCGTAGGAGCCTTCCTGCGGGAACAGCGCCTGCACCTCGTCGCTGATCATGAACTCGGCGAAGAGCTTGCCGGCGTTGGGGTTGGGCGAGCCCTTCACCACCGAGGTCGGCGAGGGAATCACATAGGTGCCGTCGCTCGGATAGACCGTCTCGATCGGGTGGCCGTCCTTGCGGTCCTCCGCCGCGTAGGAATCGAGCGCGCCGGCTGCGATCACCCGCTCGCCGCGCTTGATCATGTCGGAGACCTGCTGGTTGCTCTGCACGACCATGATGTCGTTGGCGCGCAGCTTCTCATAATAGCCCCAGCCCTTCTGCTTGGCGTTCATGCCGACGACGGAGAGCTGCAGCGAGGTGAAGGACGGGTCGGTCATCACCTGCTTGCCCTTGTATTTCGGGTCGAGCAGCGCGTCCCAGGTGCGCGGAATGTCGGCGGCGGCGATCTTGTCGCTGCGGACATAGATCGTGATGATGTTCAGACGTTGGGCGATGTAGTTGCCGTTGGGGTCCTTGGCTCCTTCGGGAACCTTGTCGAAATTCACCGGCTTGAAGGGCACGAACAGGCCCTGATCGCCCAGTTCGGCGGCCGCCGCCGGGTCGGAGGTCGTCAGCAGGTCGGCATTGATGCGCTTGGCCTGATGTTCCTGCAGGAAGCGGCGCAGGATCGCCGAGCCGCCCGAGCGGAACATCTCGACCTTCACGCCGTATTTCGCCTCGAACATCTTGGCGATCTTCTGGCCGGTCTCGACCGGGGTCGAGGTGTACCAGACGACCTTGCCTTCCTTCTTGGCGGCCTCGACATCGGCCTTGTCCTGGGCGAGCGAGTAGCCTGACAGCGCGACCGTCATCGCGGCAGCAAGGGTGACTTTCATCAGCAGCGGCGTGTTCATGGCGATCCTCCCAGATCGGTTGTGCATGAAAGGCGTCGGCCGGGTTGGCTCCCCGCTCGCCGCCTGTGGTGGGGTTCAGCCTCCGCCCTCATCCTGAGGAGCCGCGAAGCGGCGTCTCGAAGAATTGTCCAGTTGCCTCCCGAGCGAACTGGAACATCCGTCGAGACGCGCGCTTTGCTCGCTCCTCAGTATGAGGGCGAAGGTGGTTCGTCTTCGGTCACTCCCCCGTGTAGATCGGCTCCGGTTGTTCGAAGAAGCTGCGCAGGATGTGATAGCACATCATGTAGTTCTTCTGCTGGAACGAGGCGTGCGAGATGCCCTTCATCACGATGAATTGCTTGTCGGGGTTGGGCAGCGCGGCGAAGAATTTCGCCAGATCGTCAAAGGCTGCGATGCCGTCATATTCGCCGCGCATGATCAGCGTCGGCATGGTGAGCTTGGCCGGGTCGGTGAGCGGCAGGCGCGAGCACATGTCGACGTACGTTCCCGTCGGCATCGAATCGTCGAGCGCCAGGATCGCGTCGGCAAACGCCTCGACGGTGGCGTGGTCGGCGGTGCCGGGGTGGTCGCGGTTGAAGATCGAATGCACGAAGGCACGGTCGATGGGCCGGCGCTTCATCGCCTGGAACTGCGGCAGCTTCTTCTTGCGCTCCTCCAGCGTCGGCGCGCCCTCGCCGGTCCAGACGAAGGCGTCGAGCGCCAGCCGGCGCACCTGATGGGGCCGGCGCTCGGCGAAGGCCGCCGCCCGCAGCGCCCCAGACGAGATGCCGTACATGAAGAACGGGCCGTTGCCTCGCGTCTTCATGATGTAGTCGGCGGCAGCCTCCAGATCGTCGGCGCCGTCGGCGATGTTGCTGGTGATGTCGCGCGTCTTGGTCGAGCGGCCATAGCCCTCCATGTCGACGCACCAGCAGTCGTAGCCCTGCTTGGCGAACCAATCCATCACCGAGGAATCGGGCCGGCCGGGCACATGCAGATCGAAGGTCGGCTGCGAGGCCATGGACGAGCCGTGGACGAACAGGATCGTGCCCTTCTCGTCGGATGGCTTGTCGACGAACTTCTCGAACAGGAAGAGATCGACGTCGCTGCCCTTCTTCGTCCAATGCTCCTGCGACTGGACCGTCGCGGGCGTCACATGCTGGTTCATGCCGAGAATCTCCTGATCAGGCGGCGGCCAATTCGGTTTTGTTTGCGCTCAGGACCGGCTCGCGCGGAAAGATGCTGCACTGGCTGGCGTCGACCGTGACGGTCACCGCGTCGCCCTCCGAGAGCTGTTGCAGCGGGTGGGTTTGGACGCGAAGCGCCGCGCCGCCGGGCAGCGCGACCGTGTATTCGCAGATATTGCCGAGGAAGACGCGCTCGCGGATGAGGCCAGCGCCCTGCGTGCCGCCGCCTGCCGCGAGCGTGATGTTTTCAGGGCGCACCGCGATATCGACCTCCGTGCCCGGCGTCGCGCCCGCTGGAGCTATGGCCTGAAGCCTCAGTCCGCCCTCGCCTTCGATCATGGCCTGCCCGCCATCGACGGAGGCGACGCGGCCGGGCACGAAATTCACCAGCCCCATGAAGTCGGCGACGATGCGGTTCGACGGCTTGGTGTAGACCTCGAAGGGCGAGCCGAACTGCTGCAGCCGCCCGCCATGCATCACCGCGATCTGGTCCGACAGCGCTAGCGCCTCGGATTGGTCATGGGTGACGTAGATGAAGGTGATGCCGGTGCGGCGCTGGAGCTGTTTCAGTTCGGAGCGCATCTTTTCGCGCAGTTTCGCATCGAGATTGGAGAGCGGCTCGTCGAGCAGCAGGATGTCGGGCTCGACCACGAGCGAACGCGCCAGCGCGACGCGCTGCTGTTGGCCGCCGGAGAGCTCGTTCGGGTAGCGGCCTTCCAGCCCTTTCAGGTTCACCAGGACCAGCGCCTGCTCGACCTTGTCACGAACCTGCTGGGCCGAGAGCTTCCGCAGCTTGAGCCCGAACGCGATGTTCTCATGCACGGTCTTGTGCGGCCAGACGGCGTAGTTCTGGAAAACCATGCCCATGCCGCGCGCCTCGGGCGAGACGACGCCCTGCGGCGACGACAAAAGCCGGTCGTCGACATGGATCGAGCCCGTGTCTGGGGTCACATAGCCGGCGATGCAGCGCAAGGTCGTGGTCTTGCCACAGCCCGAGGGGCCGAGCAGCGTGATGAATTGGTTGTCGGCGATGGCGAGGTTGAGGTCGGACAGGGCCGCCATCTGGACGTGACGCCCGCCATAGCTTTTCGACAGGTTCTGGATGGTGATCCCGGCCATCAGGCGGTTCCTCCCTGCGGGACGCCGTCGCCGGCTTTTCCGTCATCCCGGCGGCCGATCTGGCCGCCGCCGATTTTCCGCGCGATGACGATGACGACGGTGATGATCGCCATGTTGGTCATGGCGAGCGCGGCGACGGGTTCGGTGTAGCCGGTCTCGTAGAGATTGTAGATCGCGACCGCGAGAGTCATCGAGCTCGACGAGAACAGCAGGATCGAGGCCGACAACTCCTGGATCACCGGCACGAAGACGAGGAGCCAGCCGGCGAAGAGGCCGGGCCGCATCAAAGGCAGGGTGATCTCCTTCAGCGTATGGCCCCAACTCGCGCCGAGGATGCGGGCGCTTTCCTCGAGCGTCGGGTCGATCTGGCGCAGCGAGGTGTTGGCGGCGCGCACGCCGAGCGGGATATAGCGCCCGACATAGGCCAGCAGCAGGATCGTCAGCGTGCCGTAGAGCGCGATCGGCATGGTCAGCCAGAACTGGATCAGCGCCACGGCCATGACGATGCCGGGCAGGCCGAGCGGCACCAGCGCGGCGTAGTCCAGGAATTTTCGCCCCGGTATCTGCGTGCGGATGTCGATCCAGCCGATGATCGCGCCCAGAAACACCGCGATGGTGGCGGCGACGATGGCGAGGCCCAGCGAATTGACGATGGCGCGCTGGGTCACGTCGTAGTCGAACAGCACGAAGCGATAATGCTCCAGCGTCAACCCCTGCCAGAAACTCAGGCCCCAGGATTTGGAGATCGAGACCGCGATCAGCGTGGCGTAGGGCAGGATGATCGAGACGAAGAAAACCACCACGCAGAAGCCGAACAGCGGCCATTTCGCCCAGCCGAGATCCATGAGCTGCGGCCTCGCGCCCTTGCCGCCCAGCGTGACGAAGGAGCGCTTGGCGAGATAAGCGCGCTGGATGTAGAGCGCCGCCACCGTGATCACCACGAAGAGCAGCGACAGCGCCGAGGCGAGAGCGTACTGCGCCGGAAAGTCGAACAGCGAATAGATCCGCGTCGGCAGCGTCACGATCCGTCCCGGCAGGCCGATGATCGCCTGCGAGCCGAACAGCGCGATGGCGTTGACGAAGGCGAGCAGCACGCCTGACAGGATCGCTGGCATGACCAGCGGCGTCGTGATCGAGAGCACGGTGCGGAATTTGCTCGCGCCGAGGATCTGCGCCGCCTCCTCATAGGAGGCGTCGACCGACTGCAGCGCGCTCGACGCCAGCAGGAAGACATAAGGGAAGGTGTGCAGGACCGTCACCAGCACGAGACCGGGCATCGAGAAGATATTGAAGCCGAGCCACGGAGCACCGACAACATCTCGGAAGAAGGCGTTGATCAGCCCGGCATTGGGGCCAAACAGATTGACGAAGGCGATCGCGGTCAGGAAGGGCGGCGAAAGATAGGACAGGTTGGCCGTCAGCGTGATCAGGCCCTTGCCCGGCACGTTGGTGCGCGCGACGGCCCAGGCCAGCGGCAGACCCAGCAGCAGGCTGAACAGCCCGGTCCAGGCCCCCAGCATCAGCGAGTTGAGCAGCGCCTGCAGATAGAGCCGGCCGGTCAGCGCCTCGCGAAAATACTCCAGCGTTAAGCGGCCCTCGCTCCAGACGCTGCCAATCAGCAGGAAACAGAGCGGGAAGACGACAAGGATGAAAAGCGCTGCGATCGCCGCGCCCATGACCATGCGTTCAAGGCTGAAGATGCGCGCCAGCCGGGACGGCGGCCGCGCGGATGACAGGCCGGCCGGCCGGGGCGTCGCACCGGCATCGGGCATCGTCGCCGGGCCCATTGTCGCCTGGCTCACGGGCGCAACGCTATGGTTGCGCTGCGGACGCAGCGCGGTGCGGATCTCATCGGGCGTTTCCTTGGGACGTTTCCCTGACCGGACGCGTTACCGCGTCTCGTTGGTTCCAAACGTGACCATTGGTTTGCGAGCTGTCAACCAATTCGTTGTCGCAAGGCTGCACAGGGCCGGCCATGACAGCGTACCGGGGAATTCGCCAGAAAGTGCTTGTCTTGGCGACCGAAATTGGTAAACCAATCGCGGTTGCAGCGGGGCGACGACAGAATCGAACGGCGCGGCATGAGCACGAGCACGAGCATACGGCACGACCAGCGGGTCCGGGACTTCATCATCGGCGGCATCCGCTCCGGGGCCTGGCGCGCCAATGGCAAACTGCCGACCGAGCGGGCCCTGTCGGAACAGCTCGGCGTGCCGCGCTCGGCGGTGCGCGATGCGCTGGCGGTGCTGGAAAGCGGCGGCGCGGTGACGCGGATCATCGGCAGCGGCACCTATGTCCGGGAGATCGAGCCGACGCAGGCCGCCAATGACGAGACGCCCGGCCTGCCGGCGGCGAGCCCGGCCGAGATCATGGAGGCGCGCCTGCTGCTCGAACCGCAACTGGCGCAGCTTGCGGCGATCAATGCCGACCAGTCCGATTTCGCCCGCTTCGACGAGTGCATCCGGGAGGGCGACGCGGCCGACAGCTTCGAGGCGTTCGAGCACTGGGACGCGGCCCTGCATCAGGCGATCGCGAAATCGACGCATAATCGGCTGGTGATCGAGCTCTACGCGATGATCACCCGCGCCCGCGACCTGACCGAATGGGGCGAACTCAAGCGCCGCAGCCTGAGCGCCGAGCGGCGCGAGCATTACAGGCGCGAGCACCACGCCATCGTCGCGGCGCTGCAGGCGCGCGATGCGGCGAGGGCCGAGATGGCGCTTCTAGAGCATCTGGAGCGTGTCCGCAGCAACCTGCTCGGGCGCTGAGAGCCAGCAGACGCTTGTCAGGGCGGGGCTTTGCGCAGCGAAGAACCCGGATCGACGAGGCTGGCTGAGCCAGCGCGGCCTCGCCGGAATTGATCAACCAATTTTATGATTGGTTGACAGATTTGTCCTGGCTGGATTACCCCTATGCGGCCCGGCGACTGCCGGCTCGTGCCTGACAGGTCCTGACCATGAAGCTCGTCACATTTCGGCAAACAGCTGATCACAATAACAAAAATGGCCATCTCGGTGTGCTTGCCGACGGCGTCGTCAGCGATCTTTCGCAAGTCGGCGGCGCGCCGAGGACGATGGCTGAGGCGTGCGCGCTGGGCGCGGACGCCGTTTCGCGGTTGACCAAATGGGCCTCAGATGCACCCAGGCTCACGCTCGCCGAGGTCACGCTGCTCGCGCCCTTCCCGCGCCCGGCGCGCAACGTCTTCTGCGTCGGCAAGAACTATCACGAGCATGCCGCCGAATTCGCCAAGAGCGGCTTCGACTCGACGGCCAAGGAGGTGGTGCCGGAAGCGCCCGTCGTCTTCACCAAGCCGCCCTCGGCGGTGATCGGGCCGGGCGACGCCATCCCCGGCCATCTCGATACGACGAACTCGGTTGATTACGAGGGCGAACTCGCCGTGGTGATCGGGACGGGCGGGCGCGGCATCGCGAAGGATAAGGCGCTCGACCACGTCTTCGGCTACACCATCGTCAACGACGTGACCTCGCGGTTGTTGCAGCAGAAGCACCGGCAATGGGTTCTCGGAAAGGGCATAGACGGCTTCTGCCCGATGGGCCCGGCCGTGATGACCGCCGACGAGGCGCCCGATCCGCGCAGGCTCAGCCTGAAGACCTGGGTCAATGACGAATTGCGCCAGGACGCGACTGTCGCCGACCTGATCTTCGACATCCCGACGCTGATCTCGACGATCTCCGCCTACATCACGCTGGAGCCCGGCGACATCATCGCCACCGGCACGCCCGTCGGCGTCGGCATAGGCTTCACGCCGCCGAAATTCCTGGTCGCCGGAGACGTGGTCCGGATCGAGATCGCCGGTATCGGCGTGCTCGAGAACAAGATTGCCTGAACAAGCGCCGCCCGAGCGGCCGATCAACGGGGAGGAACCATCATGCGTCTTGCAAGACATCTTGGAAAACTGGCCGGCCTCGCCTTCGCGGCCTCGCTCGCCATGTCGGCGGCTGCGCTTGCGCAGTCCTATCCGAACAAGCCTGTCCGGATCATCGTGCCGTTCGGCGCGGGCGGCCCGGCCGACATCTACGCCCGCGCCATCGGCCAGCAATTGCAGGATGCGCTGAAGCAGCCCTTTGTCATCGAGAACAAGCCGGGCGCGGGTGCGGTCATCGGCACGGTCGAGGCGGCACGCGCCGCGCCCGACGGCTACACGCTGCTGATGATGTCCAACACCCACACCGCCAACGAGACGCTGGTGCCGGCCAAGGCCTACAAGCTGACCACCGACCTCGTGCCGATCGCGCCGGTCAACGCCGCCGATCTCGTGCTGGTGGTGCATCCGGCGGTCGAGGCGAAGACGCTGCAGGAGTTCATCGCACTGGCGAAATCGAAGCCCAAGCAGCTCAACTACGCCTCGTCGGGCGTCGGCACGCCCTATCATCTCGCCGGCGAAAGCTTCAAGGCGCTGAGCGGCACCGACATCGTCCATGTGCCGCATCGCGGCAGCGGCGAGGCGCGCAGCAACGTCATCGGCGGGCATGTCCAGATGATGATCGATTCTGTGACGACGACCGCGCCGAGCATCGCGGCTGGCCAGGTCCGTGCGCTCGCCGTCACCGGCGCGGCCCGCTCGGCGCTGCTGCCCGACGTGCCGACCGCCGCCGAGGCCGGCCTGAAGGACTACGAGGCGACGATCTGGCTTGGCCTGATGGCGCCTGCCGGCACGCCGCAAGCCATCGTCGACCAGCTCAATGCTGCCGTGCGCGCCGCGCAGAATCGTCCCGAGGTCAAGGAAGCCTATGCCAGGCAGGGCACGGTCGCGATGGATATGAGCCCGGCGCAGTTCGGCGAGTTCATCAAGGCCGACATCGTGAAATGGGCCCGCGTCATCGAAACGGCCCAGATCAAGGTCAACTGACGCAGATGAGCGACGGCCTGACCCTGATCGTCAATGGCGAGGTCCGGGCCGTCGCGTCGTCGCCCGATGCGACGCTGCTCGACGTGCTGCGCGAGGAACTCGGCCTGAAGGCGGCCCGCTTCGGGTGCGGCGAGGGGTTGTGCGGAAGTTGCCGCGTGCTCGTCGATGGACATCCGGTTCCGGCCTGCAATACGCCGCTCTGGTCGGTCGAAGGCAAGGCGATCGTCACCGTCGAAGGGCTCGGCTCGGCAGACGCGCCGCATCCGATCCAGTCGGCCCTGATCGCCGAACAGGCGATGCAATGCGGCTACTGCATCTCCGGCATCATGATCGGCGCGGCCGCTTTGCTGGCGAACGACGACGATCCTGACGAGGCAGCGATCCGCGCCGCGCTCGATCCGCATCTGTGCCGCTGCGGCGCGCATAACCGGATCGTCCGGGCGGTGGCGCGCGCCGCCGCCGCGATGCGGGCGCAGGCCGCATGAGCGTAGCCGCCAAGATCGTGGACGGCCTGCCCGTCAGCCTGCGCGCGACGCCACGGCTCGACCGCTGGCTCTCCGTGTCGCCAGAAGGCCATGTCACGCTCTCGCCCGGCAAGGTCGAGATCGGGCAGGGCATCCTGACCGCGCTGGTCCAGATCTGCGCCGACGAACTCGACATCGCGCCCGAGCGCGTCCGGCTCGTTCCGGCCGGCACGGCGGTCAGCCCCAACGAGGGCGTCACCTCCGGCAGCCTTTCGGTCTCCGATTGCGGCCAGTCGGTGCGGCGCGTCGCGGCGCAGGCGCGGAGCCTGTTCCTGGCGGAAGCGGCGCGGCAATTCTCCGTCCCGGCCGAGGCGCTCAGTGTCGAGGACGGCGTCGTCACCGGGCCGGGCAACCTCGCCACCAGCTATTGGGAACTCGCGACGGCCGTCTCGCTGGCCTGCGAGGCCGACCCTGCCATCGCGCCGAAATCACCGGATCAGCGCCGGCTCGCGGGCCAGTCGACGCCGCGCATCGATATTCCCGGCAAGATCTTCGCGTCACGGCCCTTTATCCATGATCTCGCGCCGCCCGGCATGCTGCATGGCCGCGTGCTGCGCCCGCCACGTCCGGGCGCGGTTCTGGACGATCTGGACGAGGCGCGGCTTGCCGGGCTGCCAGGGCTGCGCAGGATCGTTCGCGACGGCAGCTTCGTCGGCGTGGTTTGCGAAACGGAAGCGCAGGCCGAAGCTGCGCTGGCGCGGCTGGCGTCCGCCGCGCGCTGGAGCGACGGATTCGCGCTGCCAGATCCGCATGATCTGCCGGGCTGGCTGAAAAGCCAGCCGGCGGAGGCATCGGTCGTCGATACGCGCGGCGAGGATGCGCGCCCTGTCGCCGCCCGCACCATCACGCGGCACTACGAGAAGCAGTTCCTCGCCCATGCCTCGATCGCACCCTCCTGCGCCATCGCACATTGGGCCGGTGACGCGCTGCAGCTGCTGACGCACAGCCAGGGCGTCTTCAACCTGCGCGCCGATCTCGCGCTGGTCTTCGGGCTCGACCCCGAGGCGATCAGGGTCAGCCATGCCGAGGGCGCGGGCTGCTACGGCCATAACGGGGCCGACGATGTCGCGCTGGATGCGGCGTTGCTTGCGCGCGCCGTCTCCGGTCAGCCGGTGCGCGTTCGCTGGTCGCGAGCCGACGAACTGGCCTGCGCGCCTTTCGGGGCGGGCATGGCGATCGAGATCAGCGCCGATCTCGACGACGCCGGCGATCCGGTCGACTGGCGTCACACGATCTGGAGCAATGGCTATGTCGGGCGACCCGGCCGCGCCACGAGTCCGGCCCTGCTCGCTTCCTTCGATCTCGAAAGGCCGTTCCCGCGCTACATCGCGCAGGACCCGCCTTTGGCGGGCGGCGGCGGGGCGCAGCGCAACGCCGTGCCGCTCTATGACTTTCCGCGCTGGACCATCGCCAAGAACCGCGTCACGGAGATGCCGCTGCGCACCTCCTCGATGCGGGCGCTCGGGGCTTTCGGCAACGTCTTCGCGATCGAGTCCTTCATGGACGAACTCGCGCTCGACACCGGAGACGACCCGCTCGCCTTTCGCCTGCGTCATCTCGCGGAACCTCGCGCGCGGGCCGTGCTGGGGCGGGCCGCCGCGATGGCCGAATGGGGTCGCGTCACGATTCCCGAGGGACGCGGACGCGGTCTGGCGCTTGCCCGCTACAAGAACACCGGGGCCTGGTGCGCCGTCGTCGCCGAGATCGATGTCGAGGCTGAGCCGCGCGCGACGCAGCTCTGGATCGCGGTCGATGTCGGCGAGGCGATCAATCCCGACGGCGTGGTCAACCAGATCGAGGGCGGGGCGATCCAGGCGGTGAGCTGGACGCTGAAGGAGGAGGTCGCCTTCACGCGCGAGGAGGTCACCAGCGCCTCGTGGGAAAGCTATCCGATCCTGCGCTTCAGCGAGGTTCCGGCGGTTGCCGTCGAGATCATGCCGGGCGGGGAGCATCCGCCGCTGGGCGCGGGCGAGGCGGCGCAGGGGCCCACGGCGGCTGCGCTCGCGAACGCCATTCACAGCGCGCTCGGCGTCAGGGTCCGGCGGATGCCGATCACGCGCGAGCGCATCATATCGGCGATGGAGTAGGCGTTGCAGGCACTCAGGATTTTCAGCGGCGGCGCGGCGCAGGGCCTCGTGCGCGCGCTCGAACCGGATTTCACCGCTGCGACGGGATTCGGCATCGCAGGCAATTTCGGCGCGGTCGGCGCGATGCGCGCCCGGCTGGAGGCCGGCGAGCCGGCCGATGTTGCGATCCTGACCGACGCGATCATGCAGGCGCTGGCGCAAAGCGGCTTCGTCGCGCCGGACTCGCTCGCCGCGATCGGCGGCGTCGAGACCGCGATTGCGGTCCGCAACGCCGACCGCGCACCCATCGTCACCGATGGCGAAGCGCTCAAGGCGACGCTGCTGGCATCGGATGCGATCTACATGCCCGATGCGGAGCAATCGACCGCCGGCATCCATTTCGCCGGCGTCATGAGGCGGCTGGGCATTTTCGATGAGGTCTCGGCCCGGCTGCGGACCTTCCCCAATGGCGCGACCGCGATGGCAGCGCTGGCGCGCGCGCCCGAGCAGCGGCCGATCGGCTGCACGCAGGTCACCGAGATTCTAGCGACGCCGGGCGTCATGCTCGTCACCGCGTTGCCGCCGGGCTTTGATCTGACGACGCTCTACACGGCAGGAATCCTCGCCGGCTCCGCCGCTCCGGCAGCCGCGCGCACGCTGCTCGACCTGCTCTGCGGAGAGCGGCAGGCCGGCCTGCGGACGCAGTGCGGCTTCGTTTGAGGCCGCATCGCGCCTGAGGTTCAGATCAGAACCAGCGAGCGGAAGCCCTCGCCGTTCAGCGCCTCGAGGCTGAGGCTGTTGATGTCGAAGCTGTTCTGAAAGGTCAGGGTGACGACGTCGTCCTGATCCCCGACCTCGACGATGTAGTTGGCCCCATCGTCGAAGATGGTGAAGAAGCCCGTCGCCTCGTCAATGTCGCGGAAGGCGACGACATCTCCGGCCGAGAAACCGGAGACGAAGGCGTTGAAGTTCGTCAGATCGTCGAAGACGACGGTCGAGTCGCCGTTGAACTGGGCGAATTCGTCATCGACGCCGAATGCGATCGCTCCGTCGAAACTGCCGTTGAAGACGAAATCGCCGCCATTGTAGAGCTGGAAGGAGCCCGAGGCTGCGCCGTCGACCGTGACCAGCGTGTCCTCGCCGCGCGTGATCGTGGTGCCGCCGCCCTGCACCGCGCCGGTGAAGCGCAGCGAGCCGGCGTAAGCGTCGATCACGCCGTAATTATCGACCGTGCCGTCGATCTCGACCAGCCCTCCCTCCGCGATGATCTGGCTGAAAGCGGCCACGCTGACGAAGTAGCTTCTCACGTCGATCAGCCCGCCGGCGTCGGCCGACAGGCGCAGGCCCTGCCCGCCTTCGACCTGCAGTTCCATATCGACAGCGAAATCACCGTCTCCGGCGACGCCCTGGTTGACGATCCTCAGCCGCTCCCCGCCGCCATAGCCGTTGCCGAGCGAGCCGCGCAGGCCCGAGCTGCTGGCATCGCGCAGGATGATCTCGCCGAAATCGTCGCTTGTGATGGTGAGGTCGCCACCGAACTCGCCGCCCACGGTGAGGCGCGCATCGTTACCGCCGCCGGAGATAATCGCGATCACACCGTCATTGCGCAGCTCGGTTTCCGTTCTGCCAAACAAAAAAGCGGAGATGTCGAGCTGCGCGTTGTTTTCGATCCGGAGCGTGCTGTCCTGGTCGATCTGGATCGCCGCACTCTGGAAAACCGCGCCGCGTCCGGCGAAGCCCTCGTAGGTGACGATGATATCGCCACCGGCGATCGCCTCGATGCGGCCGCCCACAACCGTGGCGTTGTCGAGCGTGACGTCGGAGTCGAAACCGTCCGCGGCCAGCGTTCCGAACAGCCCGGCCTGCGTCGGATGCTCGAAGGGATCGACATATTGCTGGACCGCCGAATTGCGGATCTCGAGCCCGACGGCATTGCTGGCGCGGATCAGACCGGCGTTCGAGATGTTGTAGTTGCCCGCCAGCGTCGGTGGGCCGCCCTGGAAACCGTCGAGGATCAGCGGGCGCGGACCGCCGCTGATGTTCAGATAGCTCTCGATCGTGCCGGCGGCGTAGTTGACGATATGCAGCGGCGCTGTCTGCGGGCGCTGGACGGTCTGGTAGTTGCCGGACGCATCGTAAAACTCGACATCGGTGAGATCATAGAACGGCTTGATCGTGCCTGCCCAGCGGAACGCCGCATCGACGTTGACCAGATCGATCGCGTCAGGCTGGCCGGGTTCTCCAGTGGGGTTGTCGGGGTCGGCGAAGGGATACTGGACGACCGCGCCCGAGACGATCTCGTGGCCGACGCCGCCGTCGATGATCGTGATGACGCCGCCGCCGCTGATGCGCGTGTCGCCTGCGATAAGGAGGCGCGCGGGAGTCGATGCGCCATCGAAGAGGATGATCTCGCTGTCGGCGCCCTCGATGACGATCTCGCCCTTCAGCGAAAGCGTGGCGCCGGCGGAGTCGGGCGGCGAGACATTGATGTCGCCGCGCAGCGTGACATTCTCGAGACTTGTGGCCTGACTGTTGCTGTTGGCCGTATTGCGCGAGACGAGCAGGAGGTTGGCGCCCTGTGCGTTGTCGATCGTCAGGTTGCGCAGGGTCGCGCCGTAGGAGAGCAGGAACGCGCCGCTGCCGACGGCCTCGATCAGGCCGCCATCGACGATCGGGTTGAACTCGAACCAGACCAGCGAATTCTCGCCGTCGGCCCGGATCACGCCGTCCTGGTTCTGGATGTTGACGTTGTCGATCTTGAGCGTGCTGGTGGCCGTGGCCCGGATCAGCCCGTCATTGTCGATCAGCCCGCGCTCGTAGAATACGACACCGCCGAAGTCGCTGATGTTGAAAATGTAGGTCGACAACGTCAGCCGCTTGTCGATGGTCGACTCGATGACGCCGGCCGCGCCGTTGATCAGCGTCATCTCGCCGGTGATCTCGCCGCCGCCGCGGATGGTGTTGTCGAGATTGGTGACGACCGAGGGAATGCCGGCATCGTAGAAGCCGAGATCCTGCTCGCCCTTGCGCCGGCCGGCGAGCTGCGCTGCGGTCAGGACCGAGGCCGGATCATTGCCCATCTCGATCACGCCGCCGCCGTCTATCGTCAGGTCGCCTTCGCCGAGCACGAGCCGGCCGATCGACCCGCCGAAGGTGCCCGGCACATTCGTCGCCGTGGCTGAAAGCCGGATGGTACCCTCGTTGTGCAGGTCGCCCTTGACCGTCAGGGCGCCGAATTTGCCGACATCGATCAGCCCGTCATTCGAGAGGTAGCTGGTCTCGATGCCGCGGAACGGGCGGCCGTTCACGGTCGGCGCGCTGTCATAAACCAGCGAGCCGCCACCGGTCAGAGTCAGGCTTTCGATGATCGCCGTGCCAAAATTGGCGACCTGGTCGAAATTGATGATCGTGTTCGGCAGGGTCTGGATGAAGACGCTGTCGGTCGCGTCAGGCGCGGCTCCGTCGCTCCAGTTCGTCGCGACCGTCCAGTCGCCGACAATGCCGCCAACCCAGCTGTTGTCGAAAGCGGCGACCGTGAAGTTCGCCGTGCCGACGAAATCGACCGTGGAGAGCGCCTGTCCTGTCAGGTCGCGCACCAGCGGCGCCTTCACCGTGCCGATATAGCGCCCGAGCGGCAGGGAGTCGTAGCTGATCTCGACGCGCGTGCCGTTTTCGCGCAGCGCGATTCCGGTCGCCGTAACGATGTCTCCCGCATCGTCCCTGAGGAAAAAATTGGCGAGCGTGACACTGGTCGGATCGAGCGCCTTGGAGAAGAGATAGGAGACCTTGCGCGTCAGGCCGACGGTTTCCTGATCGTCGGGTGTGACGTTGATCAGGTTGAACGGCGTCAAGTCCTGCGTCAGCGTGACAGTGATCGGATCGAGCGTCGTGACATTGCCGCCGGTGTCGGTCGCGCGTAGCGCCAGCGTGACGTTCGGGCCGCCATTGCCGGCGATGGTCGGCAGGATCGTCGACAGAGAGAGCGGGACGGAGAGATCGGTCTGGGTAACCCGGCCGTTGACCAGAAGCTCGACGCTGCGGACCTGCACGTCGTCGAAGACCGTAAGATCGAAATTGACGCGGGTCGCTTCCCGGGCGTTGGCCTGAATGCCGGCGGTCAGAGGGTCGGCGTCGACGAGGTTGGAGGTGAACTGCACCGTCGGGGCGAGGCCGAGCCGGTCGATCGGGAGATACTGAACCACCGAGAGCCCGTCGCTGGTCGCGACGAAGGCGTTGCCGCCGGCGATTGCGATCGCGGCCGGCACGGCGTTGTCCGGCAGAACGATGCGGTTGATCAGGACGCCGGTATTGGCCGGGCTCGTCGCATCGACGACATCGACGAGGTTGCGATCGGCGTTGACGGTTCCGTCGGTCGTATTCAGGCGCTGCACGGTCAGGGCTCTGCCCGATCCGTTGAGCGCCAGCGCTCCGCCGGCGATGCCCTGCTCGTCGGGCGCGCTGACGAGGACGGGCGCCGACGGATCGGCGACATTCACGGTCGCATAGCCGCCGACGGCGCCGAGCCCACCGCCCGCTCCGGCTGGAAGATAGGCGATGCCGCCGCTCACGGTCAGCAGGCCGCTGGAGACGCCGTCCGTCCCGCTCGCGGCGAAGGGCAGTTGCAGCGTGCTGATCACCGACAAGGCCGGCGAGGCAATGTCGATGATGGTCAGGCGAGGGCCGAACCCCGGATTGTATTCGAGCGCGAACAGCTTGCCGTTCTCGATGGCGAGGCCCGTGACCGGGTAGTTGGCTCCCGGCAGCAGCAACCCCTTGACCTGCTGGCCTGTCGCCAGATCATAGGCCGAAACGATGCCGCCGCTGACGACGTAGGCCAGCCCGTCGAAGATCTCGACCTGCGTCGCGGAGACGGCCAGCGTGCGCACGAGGCGCGGGGAGGTGGCGCTCGTGACATCGATAATGGCGATTCCGGTCGCTCCAGTGGCGACGGCGGCGAGGTTGGTCGCGCTGTCGAACGCCACATCGGTCGCGTTGCCGGCGAGATCGAGCTGACTGAGAATGAGCGGTCCGCGCGGATTGGTGACGTCGACCAGCGCAAGGCCATAGTCGCCGGTCGCCACATAGGCCGTCAGCATCGCGCTGTTGGCTCCTTCCGCAGTCACCACGACGGCCTTGGCGTCGCCGAGCAAAGCGACCGATCCGACCACGCCGGTGGTGTTGGCCAGCGCCGGAGAATTGGCGATACCGCTGGCCAGCGCTTCGGCGTCGGTGACACCGGCGAGGTCGCCGTCCTCCGGCTCGAAAATGCCATCCCCGTCGACATCGACCGGCCCGATGAAGTTGAAGGGATTGTTGGGATTTATGCCGAGAACATAGGCGGCCGTCGCCGTGAAGCCGCCGGGGCCGACAGGCTCCGGATCGGGCACCATCATGATGTCTGGAATCGTCGTCGGCAGGCCGGTCGCGGCGCTGAGGAAGGTCACGGTCCCGACCTGCTCGCTGACCGGATCGAAGACTGTCAGCCTGAACAATGTGTTCGGGGCCAGAAACTGGTCGATGCCGAAAGTCGGATTGAATTGGAAGCGCAGCTCGTTGCCAGTCTGCAGGTTCTCCAGCACCGCGTAGAAGGTCGGCCCGTATTCGACCTCGACGATCTCGACGACCGGCGGGTCGTTGGGGCCGTCGCCATTGTCTGCGATATCGTCGTTCGAGGTTCCGCCCGGCGCCATGTCGATCGTTTCGCCATAGTCGTGGGAATAGGCTTCCAATACGCGGTTCAGCGCGTTGATCAGGGCCTCGATGTCGTCCTGAGGGCTTCCGGCCGAAGCGAAGTCACCGGCCGCATCGGCCGCCCGATCGGTCGCGTCCAACAGCCGCTGGGCCACTTCGAGCAGGTCGGGCACAGGCAGCGCGGCGATCTCGGCTGGGCTGTCGATCCGCGCGGATTCACTGGTCACGGTCGCCATTTCCGTCGCCAGCAACTGCGAGCTCACAGCGCGTACCAGGTTGTGTGCCTCGGCGATGCCCAGCACCGAATCGAATGCGGCGAGAGCGGCAGGCAATTCGCGTGTGGGTGGCGGCTCCCATTTCGCGTTGGCTTCTGGGGGCGGCAGGCCCTTCATCTTGTTCGTCAGGTTTTTGACCCCGGCAAAAGGGTCGTAGTTGGGGTTGTTGAGGTTGGCGACCTGTTGACCGGCGGTCACCGCCGCCGGCAGAACCTTGCCGGCGAGTTTCAGCGGCTCGGTGGCGGCGTTGTCGGGCAGCCGGTCGGTCACGACGCCGAAGATATCGACGGTGGCCTTGGCGACGTTGCCGAGCAGTTGCAGCGACATGATGCCGTAATAGGCCGCATCCGGTGGGCCGTAGCCGCCTGTGTCGCCGGTCAGATAGGCGGAGTACATCTGCGTGACCGTGTCGCCAGCGGCCTCGCCGTCGCTCACCAAGCCTGCTGCCGCCAGCCCTGTCCCTACCGGTCCCGGAACCTTGCCGCCAAGCGTCTCCCACACCATCGCGCCAGCATTGCCGTAATCTGCGACATTGAGCCCCGCATCGACGTAATCGCGGAAATTGGGCGCGTCGGGATTCTGGGGTTTGGCCTCGTCGGCGCAGGGCCTGACGATCTCGCCCCGGCCGCGCGAGCCCGGCGCGATGCCGTGCCAGCCCGGCGCGAGGATGCCGCTGTCGGCGTCGGTGACGATGCTCAGGCCGTCGGCCGAAACCGTCGCCGTGCCGTTGATGACGAGGCGGCCGGTGGTGTGGTCAAAGGAGAGGACGAAGGTTTTTTCACCCGGCGCGAGCCCGAAGGTGTTGGGCATCGACAGGATGGCCGGCGTCGTGAACACCGGATCGTCGATCAGCTCGCCATTGACGCCGCGGACCTGGATGGTGATGTCGAAGGAGTGCTGCAGCACGCCTTCGGGCAGCATGTCCATCACCATCGAGGGCGGCACGGTGGCAATGCCGACCTCGACAGCGACGGGGTTGCCCGCGCCATCGACGACGCTGCCGGGCGCGACCGTCAGTGACATCCGCGAGAGCTGGTCGCCGGTGAGAGAGGAATTGGCCGAACTGGTGGCCTGCACCACGGTCGGCGCGCCAGTCCCGATCGCGACGAAGATGTCGTCGTCGATGCGCGGCAGGTAGACGGCGAGATTGCCGGCGTTGAACTCCTGCGCTTCGGCGGGCCCCATCGAGCCCATCACCGTGTTGACGATGCCGGGGCGGATGGTCAGGTCCATCACCATTTCAGGGAAGAAGATGCCGGCCTCGGTCATCGCGGCGGTGCGGCCGTCGATGACGAGCTTGACGTTGCCGGCCGGCATGTCGGTGAGAGTGAAGAGGCCGTCGGCGTCGGTGAAGACGGCCTTGTCCTCCTGGCCGATGACATAGACCTTCACGCCCGCGAGCTTGCTTAGATAGAAGTTGGTCGCGAAGTTGTTCAGGCCGAGAGGCCCGGCGCGGACGTCGTCGGGCGTCATCATCTCGCGGTCGGCGCCGGGGTCGAGCACGTAGCCGGTGATCGTGGTGCCGGGGATGCCGGTGGTCGAGACGGTCGTGAAAACCTGGATCAGGTTCGAGCCGTCCGCGCCGGTGAGGCCTGCGTCCAGAAAGGTTCCGTCGCGCGAGCGGATCTCGCCGCCGTCGATATGAAGCGTGATCGCCTGCGAGCCGGGGAGCGTCTGCTGGAACAGGAGCCAGGCACCGAGCCCGTCGGCGAAGGGGACGATCGTCGAAGGAACGACCGTTCCAGTCGAGTCGGTGGCGTAGAAGCTCGACGCCGTCAGGGTGGCCGGGTCCACCGGTCGCGAGAACTCGACGAGCGGCCGATAGGTCACGCCGATCTGCATCTCGCCGGGCTCGGGCGTGATGTCTGTGATGACGAATGGCAGCGTTCCGGGTATCTCGACATTGACGCTGCGCGTCGTGACGTTGCCCGCCGCGTCGACCGCCTCGATCGTCAGCACATGGGCGCCTACGGGTAGGCTGCGCAGATCGAGCGTCTGGTCGAAATCGAGATTGCGGTCGAGCGCAATCGCGGTCTTCGGGCCGCCATCGAACCGGTAGGTCAACGAGACGATCGCATTGGCGGGATTGATCTCGACGGAGCCGGTGAGCCGGTCGTCAGCCGAGAGCGTGTCGCCGTCCTGTACGCTTCCTGCCGCGACGATCAGATCCGGAGGCTCTGTGGCGATGACGAAATCGAAATCATCGAGGCCTCCCAGATTGCCCGCCGCGTCCACCGCGAAGAAACTGATCTGGTGCGTGCCCTCCGCCGCGCCTGACGGTAGCAGATCGGCAAGCGCCAGCGAAAACGAGCCGTCCGGCGCGAAGGCAAGCCGCGTCAGTTCGCCACCGTCCAGAGAATAGGTCAAACTGGTGACGCCGGTGAGGTTGTCGAAGACATTGCCGGTCAGGATCGGGATTGCGCTGCTGACGAATCCGTCTGTCTGATCGAGCAGGATGCGCGGTGCGATCGCGTCCGAGGCGGCATCGAAGGCCGACAGCACGAGATTGCCGACCGCGCTGCCGAGTTCGTAGCCAGCCTCGCTGGAGAAGCGGTAGTGGATGCCGCCGAAGACGCGGCTCTCGCCTGCCTCGAAGGCCGCATCCCAGAAATTGTCGAAGCTGCGTGGAACCGTGCCATTGGCGAGGCTCTTCGACGTGATCGAGAACGCGGTCGTCTCGCCGAAGAAATCGGTGAGCACGGTCGCGGCTGCGGCGCTGTAGGTCGAATGGCCCGAGACATATTCCGGGAAGGGTGGCGTCGGGATCAGCGGGAACCAGTCGCGGTCCTCGACGATGCGTGGATCGTTCAGATTCTGCGCCTCGCGGATGATCGTGATCGGGCGGACATAGTCATAGGTGTACTTGGCGTCCCAGGCGGCGATGCCGGCATCCGCCATTGCGAGGTTGAGCTGGGCGAAGAGCCGCGCGGTGGCCGAAAGGCCGACCGAGCCTTCGTCGACCAGCTTGGCGGCGATGTCGTTCCACATGCCCGACGGCGTGTAGGTGCCGACGCCGGCCGCCCAGAACCGGGCGATGTTCGCCTGGTCGGCGGTGCGGGTCGTGCTGTCCGACGCGCCGAGCTCCTTGACCTCGTTATAGGCCGCCAGAAACGCGTCACTGTGCACATCGGGCGGCGCGTCCGGCCTGAACTGGTCGGGCGTATCGAGCGCGAAGGTGTCGAGCGTGGCCCATTGTGCGTCAAGGCCTGGCGCGTAGAAGGGCGCGGTGGGCTGCCACTTGCCGACGGCGTCGCTGCCGGTGTCGTTGACGACTATATCCCAGCCGTCGTTCTGGCGCAGGGCCAGCACGCGGGCGGCGATATCCGCGCCGAGCGCGACGCCGTCATCCTCGCTCTGGCCATCGGCCACGAGCGCCAGCGATTCGGCGAGTTGCGCCGCGAGATCGAAGCTCTGGCCGGGATAGAGCGCTTTCAGGATATCGTGGGCGGCCCTGGCGACGGCCGCTTCGGCCGAAGCGCCGAGCGCGGCCTGCGCGTTGATCAGATAGCCGGGCGTTCCGTCGATCGCGGCCATGACGTTGTAGACCGCGAGGCTTTCCATCGCGAGTGCGCGGGATGCATAGGTCGGGGCCGAGGATTCCTCGGCGACGAGCCCGAGCGCGATGCGGATCCAGTTGACGGCGGCGTTGTCGGGCGCGTTGGCGTCCGCGGCCTCGCGGGTCAGCGTCACGGTCTGTGTCGCGATCGTCTGGCCGGCGAGACTGGCCGCCACCGTGAAGCTGTTCCCACCGAGCGACAGGGCGACATCGTCGAAGCGGAACAGCCCTTGCGTGTCGGCGATGGTCGTCATCGCCTGCGGGCCTGAGCCGAGCGTCACCGTCGCGCCGGCTTCCGTGGCGCCGACGAGGGTGACGACGCTGCCGGTCGTGGTGTCGTCGCCGGGCGCAGAGGCCTCGTCCGAGGCCGAAAGTGCCAGCGAAATCTCGGCCGGCGCGGCGTCCTCGATCGTCAGCGCGAAGGGAGCCGAGGCCGGGCCGGCATTGCCGGCGGCGTCTGTGGCGAAGGCGGCAAAGCTGTAGGGCCCGGCTGTCAGGTCGGCGCTGGTGAAGCTCCAGTTGCCGCTGGCGTCTGCAGTCGCGCTGCCGACACCGAACCCGTCGCGCAGGATCGTCACCGTCGCGCCGGGCTCTGTCGTGCCGGTCAGGGTCGGCGTCGTGTCCAGCGTCGCGCCGTCTCCGGGCGTGCCTGTGTCGGAGCCGGCATCGAGCGCGAGCGTGGGAGCCGCGGGGCCGGTGGTGTCGAGCGTCGCCGATGCGCCACTGCCTGTCGCGGTATTGCCGGCGGCGTCGCTGGCCGCAACCGAGACGGTGATCGCGCCATCGCCGAGGGACGATAGGTCGATCGCGCCGGTTCCGTTTTCGGACAGCGTCCGGGTCAGGCTGCCGCCGCCGGAGCTGGAGAAGGTCAGGGACGCGATCGCGTCGGCGTCGAGCCCTGTCATGGTGAAGGCGACGGCGGCGCGCTCGGCGGCGTTGATCAGGCTGTCGCCCAGGCTGACGGCGAGGTCGTTGTCGGCGTCGGCGTCGCTGTCGCGTGTGACGGTCGATGCGCCGGCAGCGCTGGTATTGCCGGCGGCGTCCGTCGCGGTGGCGCTGAAGGCGTTTGCGCCCTCGACAAGCGCCACGGTGAAGCTCGCAGCCCCCGCCGTCGCCACGGCGCTCTGGCCGTTCAGCGTGACGGTCGCGCCGGTTTCGGCCGCGACACTCAGCCTGACGATCGCAAGATTGGTGAGATTGTCGCCGTCCGACGCGCCGCTATCGTCGGCGGCGACCAGATCGATGATCGGCGCATCGGGCGCCAGCGTATCGAGCGTCGCGGCGAAACCGCTGCCGGTCGCCATGTTTCCGGCGGCGTCGCCGGCTGAGACGGAGACGCTGATCGCGCCGTCGCCGAGGCTCGAAAGGTCGATCGTCCCGGTCCCGTTCGCCGATAGCGTGCGCGTGATCGCTCCGCCGCCCTTGCTGGCGAAGGTCAGCGTCGCGGTGGCGTCGGCGTCGAGCCCCGACAGCGCAAAGCCGACGGCGGCGCGCTCCATGGCGTTGATCAGGCCGTCGCCCAGCGTCACAGCAAGGTCGTCGCCGAGATCGGCGTCGCTGTCGCGCCCGATCGAGAGCATCCCGGCCGCGCTGACATTGCCGGCGGCGTCGGTCGCTGTCGCGCTGAAGCCGTTGACGCCTTCGGCCAGCGCGACGGTGAAGCTGGCGAGGCCGGAGACCGCGACAGCGCTCTGGCCGTTCAGCGTGACGGTCGACCCCGTCTCTGCCGAGACGGAGAGCGTGACGCTCGCCCGATTGGTCAGATTGTCGCTGTCGGATGCGCCGCTGTCCTCGGCGGCGGCGAGGTCGATGGCGGGAAGGCCCGGCGCGGCGGTGTCGATGGTCAGCGCAAGCGCCGCCGACGCCGGGCCGGCGTTGCCAGCCGCATCGGTCGCGAAGGCCGTGAAAGCATGGGTGCCGTCGGCAAGCGCCGCGCTGGTATAGGTCCAGCCGCCATCGGCGGCGGCTGTCGTGGTCCCGGCAATCGCGCCATTGCGCAGGATGGTGACGGTCGCCCCAGCTTCGGCCGTTCCTGTCAGCGTGGGGGTGTTGTCGTTGGTGAGGCGGTCTCCGGCCGCGCCGGGTGCGCCGGTGTCGATGGTCAAGGTGAGCGCCGTGGAGGCCGGGCCGTTGTTGCCGGCGGCGTCGCGCGCGGTCGCGGTGAAATTGTGCATGCCGTCGGCGAGCACGGCCGTGGTGAAGCTCCAGCTTCCGTTCGCGGCGGCGAGCGCCGTGCCGATGCTGACGCCATTGCGCAGAATGGTCACGGTCGCGCCGGCCTCGGCCGTGCCGGTCAATGTCGGGGTGCTGTCGTTGGTCAGGCGGTCGCCCGCCGCACCGCTGTCGGATGCGGCGGCGAGCGTCAGCGTCGGGGCTGGCGGCGGCGTCGTGTCGCCGGGGACATCGGTGATGCCGGTGATGGTCAGCGTCACCGTGCGCGTGACCGTGTCGGAGCCCGAGCGGACGTCGAAGCTGATCCGGTAGATCGCGCTTTGTCCGGTGTTCAGGAAGTCGAAGGCGGCGCGGTCGTAGCTGATCACGCCGGTGGTCTGATTGACCGCGATCAGCGCCGTGTTGCCGGTCGCCGAGCCGGGCCCGGCCTGCACGAGGATCGAGCCCGTGCGAAAGACCGGTGTGTCGGTCTGATCCGGGTCGGTCGCGATGGTCAGGTCGCGGAACAGGTCGATCGTCTTGACGCTCGGCGTGCCGGCATCGCCCTCGGCGTCCGTCGCGGGATTGACCACGGTGACGGTCGGCGCGTCGTTCTCGCCGATGATCGTCACCATGACGGTCGCCACGCCGCTGTCGCCGTCGCGGTCACTGATGCGGTAGGTGAACGTATCGGTCGTGCGCTGGCCGGCGCCGAGCGCGTTCATCGCGGCGCCCGGCGTGTAGAGGAAGGTCTTGTCGGCGCGCAGCGTCACGGTGCCCTTGGTCGGGCCCGAAACCAGCGTGACCGCACCGATCCCGTCCGGCGTCGAATCATTGCCGGCGACGTTGATGACGACGCTGCCGTTCTCGCCGGCCTGAGCCGCATCGTCGCGCGCGGTCACGGGCGCGTCGCCGATCTCGACGCGCCGGCCATCGACATAAACCTCGAGCTTCTCGAAGGCCGAGGCGCGCAGGTCGAAGCTCTGGAATCGGAAGACGTCGTTGTCGGCCTCGCCGCGCCGGTTGGTGTGCGCGGCCTGAAAGGCGGCATAGGCGATGACCTCGAGCCGCACCCGTGGGTCGTTCCATTCGGCGGCGGTGAAGGCCAGCCGCAGCGTATCCTTGCCCGAGCCGCCGGAATAGACGTCGCGCGCGCCGCGATTCTCGCTCATCCGGTAGATCGCGATGTCGTCGCCGCTGCCGCCATCGACAATGTCGCTGCCCACGCCGCCGTCGAGCAGATCGTTGCCGTTGTTGCCGAGGAGCAGGTCGTTGCCGGCGCCGCCGAATATCTGGTCGCTGCCCGAGCCGCCGATCAGGATGTCGTTGCCGCGGCCGCCCTGGAGCACGTCGCTGCCGGAGAGGCCGAGCAAGATGTCGTTGCCATTCCCGCCGCCGAGAACGTCGTTGCAGAAACTGCCGATCAGAAAACGCATGGCGGACTCCGGGATGTTCGATCCCGGCAGTGACGACGATCAAGGGTCAATCCGACGTGACGCGGAGCGTCACAGCGGGCGTCAAAACCCTGATCTGTTAAGTATTCGGAAATTTTTTCATCCCGGCCGCGACAGTCGGGCGACGGCGCAGGCAGGCCTGGCGGGAGACGCCGCCCGATGCCCGGCTAACGATCCGTTATGCGGATGACACAGGCGGCCGCGATCATTGACGCGTCGCCGTTCCGGCCATAGGAGCCGCGCATACCCTGTTCAACGCCTCGCTGAAGGACGCCTGCCGATGACCACCTGGCCCGTCTATGCAACGATCACCGGCCCCATCGTGATGATCGGCTTCGGATCGATCGGCCGTGGCACGCTGCCGCTGATCGAGCGGCATTTCGAGTACGACCGCTCTCGCTTTGTGGTGATCGATCCCGACGATGCCGACCGGGCCCTGCTCGACGAGCGCGGCATCCGCTTCATCCAGCAGGCGGTCACGCGCGAGAACTACCGCGAGATGCTGGAGCCGCTGCTGACCGAGGGCGGCGGTCAGGGCTTCTGCGTCAATCTATCCGTCGACACCTCCTCGCTCGACATCATGCAGTTCTGCTCGGAACTGGGCGCCCTCTATATCGACACCGTCAACGAGCCCTGGGTCGGCTTCTATTTCGACGCGAGCAAGGGCCCGGCGGCGCGCTCGAATTATGCGCTGCGCGAGGCGACCATCGCGGCCAAGCACGCGCGCCCGGCCGGCACGACCACGGCCGTCTCCTGCTGCGGGGCCAATCCCGGCATGGTCTCCTGGTTCGTCAAGCAGGGCCTGCTCAATCTTGCCGCCGATCTCGGCCTGCTGACGCCCGAGCCCAAGACGCGGGCGGAATGGGGCGCGCTGGCGCAAGAACTCGGCGTGAAGGGCGTCCACATCGCCGAGCGCGATACGCAGCGGGCGCGCCAGCCCAAGCCGCCGGGCGTGTTCGTCAACACCTGGTCGGTCGAGGGTTTCGTCTCCGAGGGCATGCAGCCGGCCGAGCTCGGCTGGGGCACGCACGAAACCTGGATGCCGGAGAACGGCCGCACCCATGAGGCCGGATGCCAGGCCGCGATCTATCTGCTCCAGCCCGGCGCGAACACACGCGTCAGGTCGTGGTGCCCGACGCCCGGCCCGCAATACGGCTTCCTCGTGACGCATAACGAGTCGATCTCGATCGCGGATTACTTCACCGTGCGCGACGAGACCGGCAAGCCGATCTACCGGCCGACCTGCCACTACGCCTACCACCCGGCCAATGACGCCGTGCTCTCGCTGCACGAGATGTTCGGGCAGGCCGGCCGCGTGCAGGAGGAGCACCACATCCTTGAGGAGAATGAGATCGTCGACGGCATCGACGAACTTGGCGTGCTGCTCTACGGGCACAAACGCGGCGCCTACTGGTACGGCTCGCAGCTCTCGGTCGAGGAGACACGCCGGATCGCGCCCTATCAGAACGCGACCGGCATGCAGGTCACCTCGGCCGTGCTCGCCGGCATGGTCTGGGCGCTGGAGAATCCCAATGCCGGCATCGTCGAGGCCGACGAGATGGATTTCCGCCGCTGCCTCGAGGTGCAACTGCCCTATCTCGGGCCGGTGACCGGGCACTACACGGATTGGACGCCGCTGGACGGCCGCCCGGGCTTCTTCCCCGAGGACATCGACGAGAGCGATCCCTGGCAGTTCCGGAATATTCTGGTGCGATAACCTGTGTCATTCCGGGTCCGGCCCTTTGGGCCTCCCCGGAATGACAGGCGCTACTTCGCCCGCTGGACCCGTACGCCGGCCAGCAGCACCCCGCCGACCAGAAAGAACGCCACCAGCACGGCGAGGCCCGCGCGCTGGCTCGCGAATATCGTCGTCGCCAGCGCCACCAGCGTTGGCCCCATGAAGGACGTGACCTTTCCCGACAGCGCGAACAAACCGAAGAACTCGGCCGTGCGGCCCTCCGGCGCGAGCCTCGCCATCAGGCTGCGCGAGGAGGCCTGCAGGGGGCCGGCGACGAGGCCGATCAGCAGGCCGAGCGCGAGATAGACCTGCTCTGGAGCCGAAGCGAAGAGCCCGTCACCCGGCGTCGCCGGCGCGGCGGAGATCACAAAGAACACGGTCTCGCGCCCCAGCGACAGGATGCCGAGGCAGGCCAGCAGCAGGCAGCCTATCGCGCCCAGCACCACCGGCTTGCCGCCGATGCGGTCGTCGAGTTTTCCGCCGAGCCACGCCCCGAGCGTGCCGGTGACGGTCAGCAGGATGCCGAAGACGCCAAGCTCGATCGTCTGCCAGCCGAAGACGCCCGCGCCGTAGATGCCCCCGAAGGCGAACAGCGCCACCAGCGCGTCCTGATAGATCATGTTGGCGAGCAGAAAGCGTCCGAGCGAAGGCAGTCGCGGCAACTCCGCCAGCGTCGCCTTGAGCCGCGTCCAGCCGCCGCCTGCGGCCTGCGCCAGCCCCATGCCGGTGCGGGGCGCATCCGGCGTCAGGAGAAACATCGGCATGACGAAAACGATGAACCAGAGCGCCGTCAGCGGGCCGGAAAAGCGGTCGCCCTCGCGGGCGGCTGCATCGAGGCCAAGGATCGGCGCAAGTCCGGCCAGCGTCCGACCGGTCGTCGGGTCTGCGGCCAGCAGCGCCAGCGTGATCGCCAGCGAGAACAGCCCGCCAAGATAGCCGATCGCCCAGCCCGTGCCCGAAAGCCAGCCCAGCCGTTCAGGCGGCACGAGTCGCGTCATCATCGCGTTGTTGAAGGTGGTGGCGAACTCGGCGCCGATGGTGGCGACGACGAAGCCCGTCAGCGCGATCGGCACGGCATAAGGCGAGCCCGGAACGGCGAACCAGAGCGCGCCCGAGCCCGCAACCAGCAGCGCGCCGAACACCGCGATCCATGGCTTGCGGGGGCCTGTCCTGTCGGCGACGCCGCCCAGCACCGGCGAGAGCAGCGCGATGCACAGGCCGGCGAAACCGGTGGCGTAGCCCCACATCGCCTGCCCCGAGGCCGGGTCGGCCGCGAGCGCCGAGGCGAAGAAGGGCGCGAAGACGAAGGTGGTGATCAGCGTGAAGAAGGGCTGCGCCGACCAGTCGAAGAACAGCCAGGCCGTGACGGCGCGCTGCGGCGGATACCTGGCGGGAGCGCTGGCGGGCGCGCTCACTGCAGCGTCGTCTCGGGGTCGCCGCCGCCGCGCGCCAGCTCGATCTCGGTGATCGCGACAAGCACCTCGGCCCGGTGCCGCAGGTCTGGGGCCTCCAGCAGCGCCTGCTTTTCGCGCGGGCCGAAGGGGCACATCATCGCCAGCGCGTTAACCAGCGCCTCGTTGGGGGCCTCGTTGACGCCCTTCCAGTCGATCTTCAGGTCGTTGGCCTTGGCGAAGGCGCGCAGCGCCTTGAGCAGGCCGTTGCGGTCGACCTCGTCCTCGCCGGCGCGGGCGGCAAAGTCGATCGCGAAATCCTCGTATGAGACGCGGGCCTGTCGGTAGGGCGTCGTCACCGAAAGTTCCTCGACGAGCCGGAAGCGGCTGATGCCGGTCAGCGTCAGGATGTAGCGGTCGTCGCCGGTCTCGGCGAACTGGGTGATGCGCCCGATGCAGCCGACATGCAGCAGAGGCGGCGCGCTCGACTGGCGGCCGCTCTCGGGCTCGGGCTGGATTATGCCGACAATACGGTGGCTGCGGATCGCGTCGTCGATCATGGCGAGATAGCGCGGCTCGAAGATGTTGAGCGGCATCTGTCCGCGCGGCAGGAGCAGGGCGCCGGTCAGCGGGAAGACCGGGATCACCAGGGGGCAATCCTCGGCTCCGTTGTAGACGGCGTTCATGCCCATGAGCGGCGTTTCCTTCGGCTTTACGAGAAGAGTAGAGTCGAGAGCTTGCGTCGGCCCGCCATACTGTGCTCGTCCATCGGTCCCCAGGCCTCGAAGAACTGCAACAACTGCTTGCGCGCGCCGTCGTCGTTCCAGGCCCGGTCGGCCCGGATGATGGCGATCAGGTGGTCGACCGCCTCCTCGCGCCGGTCGCGGGCGTTGAGCGCCACCGCCAGATCGAAGCGCGACTGGTGGTCCTTCGGGTTCGCCGCGACCCTGGCCTCCAGCTCGGCGGTGTCGCCGAGATCGGCGGCCTGCTCGGCGAGCTCGATCGCGGCGCGGACGGCCGCGATCGCCGGATCGGCGGCCTTGACCTGCGGCGTCATGCCGAGAATGCCCTTGGCGCCGTCAAGATCGCCCATGTCGAGATGAAGGCGGGCGAGGCCGGCGATGGCGGCGAGGTTCTCCGGCTCCAGCTCCAGCACGCCGGCGAAGAGCTCGCTTGCTCCGGCCGCATCGCCGGCCTCAGCCGCGGCTTCGGCCGCCGCCACCATCTCCGCGCTCGGGCCGGGGCCGACCGGGCCGACCAGCTTCTCGACGAAGGCCTTGACCTGGCTCTCGGGCAGCGCGCCCATGAAGCCGTCGATCGGCTGGCCCTGCCTGAAGGCGATCACGGCGGGGATCGACTGGATGCCGAGCTGACCCGGGATCTGCGGGTGCTCGTCGATGTTCATCTTGACGAGCTTGACCTTGCCCCTGGAGTCCTTGACGACCTTCTCGATCACGGGCGTGAGCTGCTTGCACGGGCCGCACCACGGCGCCCAGAAATCGACCAGCACGGGCTGCGTCATCGACTCGGTGACGACATCCTGCCGGAAGCCCTGAGTCGTCGTGTCCTTGATCAGGCCGGCCTGGTCGGCCACGGCGTCTGTGCCCAGCATGGATGGTCCTCGTCGCAGTCAGATCGGTGGTCGGCGGTCATGGGCTCAACCCTCTCCTAGATGGGGAGGATCAGCCGTTCTGTCCATCGGGCGGCGTCGGCAAATCGACGATCAACGGCTCATGGCCGGTCCCGCGCAGGAAGGCCAGCATGTCGTCAAGCGCGATGCGCAGGGTCGCCGTATTGATCAGCGGATGGAAGTTCACAGGCTCGCCAATCGTGAGGTTGCGGTCGAGCACCATGGTGACTGCGCCGGCGCGATCGTTGATCACCGCAAACGCCGTGACCGAGCCCGGCGTGACGCCGAGATGCTCCATCAGCGCTTCGGCCGAACAGAAGGAGAGCCGGCCGCTTGCGCCAAGCGTCTCATGCAGGCGCTTCAGGTCGATGCGGGCGTTCTCGCGGGCCGAGACCAGAAACAGCCGGCCCTTCTTGTCCTTCAGGAACAGATTTTTCGTATGCAGACCGACCATGCCCTCGCGATGCCGACCCGATTCGGCGACGGTAAAGACGGCGTCGTGGTCGATGCGGTGGAAGGGCAGCCCCTGCGCGGCGAGATGGGCGCAGAGTTCGTCGGGCGTCATCGGTGCAGTCATGGTCGTCTGGCGTCGTCCGGCGTCTGGTCGATCGTGAGGAACGGGCTTGCCTGCGCCGCATAACAATTTCAATGCGCCGAATTCAACAAGGCGCTTGCACTGCCCTCGGCTTTGGGGCAATAAGCCGGCCTCGCGCCGGAAAACGGCTGCGACATGTCCTGATGCGGGAGTAGCTCAGGGGTAGAGCACAACCTTGCCAAGGTTGGGGTCGAGGGTTCGAATCCCTTCTCCCGCTCCAGGACATCACATCGCCAGAACGTTCGCGAGCGTCGGGTTTCCCGGCGCTTTTTGCGTTTCCGGCTCAGGGCTGCTCCGGCACGTATCTCCGCGACAACTCGTTCCGGTCGTCATAGGACGCCTCGAAGATCGCGGCCGCCAGCGTCGCGCGGACATGCAGCGTGTCAGTGCCGATGTTTTTGAAGCCGTGACGCCAGCCGGCAGGGATCAGCACCGACTGATTGGCGGTGACGACCATGACCTCCTTGCCGAGCGTGATCTCGGCCGTGCCAGAAAACACCTCCAGCACCTCCTCGACCGCATGCAGATGCATCGGCGCGCCCAGGCCCGGCTCGCAATACTGGTCGAAGATGCAGAGCTGGCGGGCGCCAACGGTCGCCGAGGCGCGCATCTGGGTCATCACGCCGTCGCGCCATTTGTCGAGCGTCATGGAGGTGTGGTCGAGCAGTGACATGGTCGCGTCCTTCAGCGTGGGGTGATCTTGGGCATGGGGCGGGCTCAGGCCGCCAGCGGCAGCGCGCCCTCGCGCGCAATGCCTGCCTCGCCGAGCGCGCGCCTGAGCCGCGCGATTTCGGCTTCGGAAATCTTCATCAGCGGCGGGCGCACCACGGCCCGGTCGAGCCGGCCGAGCAGCACCAGCGCCTCCTTCATGCGGTTGTGCATGTCGAGGAAGGGCGGCGCGTAGAAGGCCTCGGCGAGCGGATGGATGCGGTCGTTGACGGCCTGCGCCGCCTTCAGGTCGCCGGCCTGCACGGCGCGGAACAGCGCCACCTGCAAATCGGCGACGACGCTGCCGGAGCCGGAGAGCAGGCCGTTGCAGCCCAATGTCAGCGAGGCCATCAGCCAGGAGGAATGCGTGGTCAACACGTTCACTGGCCGGGGCAGGCTCTGGAAGGTGCGGATATGCTTCTCATGCAGCATCGCATCGTTCGACCAGTCCTTGATCGCGGCGATCGTTGGCACGGCGTCGAACAGGGCCAGCAGCGTCTCGTACGTGTAGCCGAGATGGCTCGCCATCGGATACTGGAAGGCGATGATCGGCAGGTCGGTGGCGTCGGCGATGCGGCGATAGTGCTCGATCGCCATGTCGGGACGCAGATGCCCGCCCATCGCCATGCTGTTGGGCGGGAAGACCAGCAATGCCGACGCGCCTTCCTGCGCCGCCATCGCCGCGATCCGCGCCGCCTCCAGCGAGCCGTCGGCATAGACGCCGCTGATCACCGGCACCGCGTCGCCGACCTCTGCCAGCGAGGCTGAGAGAATCCGCCTCTGCTCGTCGAAGGAGCAGGCATGGACCTCCGAGGCGTGGCCGTTGACCGTCACGGCCGACACGCCCTCGACCAGCGCGCAATCGCGCAGATGCCTGCGGGTCGCGGCCTCGTCGATGCTCATATCCTCATTGAGCGCGAGCAGGGTCGCCGGAATGACGCCGGCGGGCCGGAAATCCTTGAAGCGCGGCATGGGCTCTTCCTGTCGGTCTGGCGGGCCTCAGTCGTTCCAGAGGCCGCCTGTGATGCTGATCGTCTCGCCTGTGATGTAGCTCGCCTCCTCCGACGCCAGGAAAGCGACCGCCTTGGCGATGTCGTCGGGAAAGCCCGGACGCCGCAGCGGAATCGCCTGCGCTCGCTCATAGGCGTCGGGCAGTCCCTCGGCCTTGCGCTTCACCTCGGATTCGTCGCGCATCTTGGTGTCGACGATCAGGCCCGGGCCGACCGCGTTGACCCGCACCCCATATTCGCCGAGCTCGGTGGCCAGCGACTGGGTTGCGCCGATGATCGCGAATTTGGAGGCGCAGTAGGCGCCGTAGGAGGCGACGCCCGACTTGCCCATCCAGGACGCGATGTTGACGATCGCGCCTCTGCGCCGCGTCACCATCTCCGGGGCGATCGCGCGGATCATGTGGAACATGCCGTCGACATTGACGGCGAAATGCATCCGCCAGTCGGCCTCGCTGGTTTCCAGCATCTTGCCGACTTTCAGGGCGCCGGCATTGTTGACGAGGATGTCGATGGGGCCGAGCGCCGCGCGCAAGGAAGCCACGGCGGCCGCGACCTGCTCGGCCGAAGACACGTCCGCGCCTGCCGTCGCGACCACGCCGCCGGTCCGGCTCAGGGTCGCGGCCGTCGCCTGCGCCGCTTCCTGGTCGAGGTCGAGAATGCCGACATCGCAGCCCTCCGCCAGCAGCCGCGCCGCGATCGCCTTGCCGATGCCGTGCGCGGCGCCGGTGACGATCGCCTTCCGTCCCTCGAGTCGATACATTACGCTTATCCTCATCAGTTCTTGTTTTTGGCCTTGCGGTCGCCCTGCGCGGTCCAGCCGCCATCGACGACCATCACCGTGCCGGTGCAGAAGGAAGCGTCGTCGCTGGCGAGCCAGAGCATCGCCTGCGCGATCTCGGCAGGCCTGCCCATCCGCCCCATCGCCTGGCGCTCCTCCAGCCCGCGCCGCAGCTCATCCGCGCCGGGCCGGTTAAGGATTTCGGTGAAATAGGGCGATTCGATCGTGCCCGGCGCGACCGCGTTGATGCGGATATTCGCGTCGACATGGTCGATCGCCATGGCCCGCGTCAGCGCCGCCACCGCGCCCTTGGAGGCGACATAGGCCGCGCGGTCGTGAATGCCGATATTGGCCGCGGCCGACGCCGTGTTGACGATCGCCCCGCCGCCCTGCCGCTCCATTACCGGAATGGCGTGCTTGCAGCCCAAGAAGACGCCCTTGACGTTGACCGCCATCAGCGCGTCCCACTCCGCCTCCGAGGTCGAGACCACGGTGCCGGCGAAGCCGAAGCCGGCATTGTTGACGAGAATGTCGAGCCGGCCATGGGCGGAAATCGTGGCCTCGACCATCGCCGCGACCTCGCTCTCGCGTGCGACATCGACGGTGAAGGCCGTCGCCTTGCCGCCGGCCGCCGCGATCTCGGCGGCGACGGATTGCGCCGCCGACCCGTTGCGGTCGGCGACGACGACGGTCGCGCCCTGCGCCGAAAACAGCTTCGCCGCCTCATGCCCGATGCCGGAGCCCGCCCCGGTAACGATCGCGACCTTGCCTGCCAGTTTCATGTCGTCCGTCCGGTGTCCGCCATCGTCCAGATTCGGTCAGTTGCCATACATGACCTTGGGCATCCATGTCGCCAGCCCCGGGAAGGCGATCAGCAGAGCGAGCACGGCCAACTGGCAGCAGATGAAGGGGATGACGCCCCAATACATGTGCTTGAGCTTCATCGTCGGCGGCGCGATCGCCTTCAAGTAGAAGATCGACGGGGCCATGGGCGGCGTCAGATAGGCCGTCTGCAGCGTCACCAGCAGAACCACCGCGAACCAGAGTGGGTCGATCCCGAAGCTCTTCACCAGCGGGATCGCGATCGGAACGATGATCAGGATGATCGAGATCGAATCGATCAGGAAGCCGAGGATGAAGGCGACGAAAAGGATGATCGCGATCACTGACCAGGGCGAGAGGCCGAAGGCGTCGAGCACGGCCTTGGTCGCGCTCATGCCGCCCGAGGCGAAGAAGACGCCCGAGAACATGCCGCCGGCGAGAATGATCGCCAGGATCATCGCGGTCAGCGAGACGGTCTGCAGCGCGGCCTGGAACATCAGGCTCCAGCTCATCCGGCGGTAGATGATCGCCAGCAGCAGCACGCCGAGGCAGCCGCAGGCGGCGGCTTCGGTCGGCGTGGCCAGCCCCATGAAGAGCGTGCCCAGAACGGTGAAGATCAGGAAGGCCGGCGGGATCAGCGCGATCAGCGTGAACTTGATCTTCTCGGCCAGGCTGCGCGGATCGGGCTCGGTCTCGGGCGGGGCGAGCGCGGGTTTCAGCGTGCAGATGATCAGGATGTAGACGATGAACAGGGCCGACATCAGCAGGCCGGGAATGAGAATGCCGGCGAGCAGGTCTCCGATCGACATTGCCGCGATAGGCGCGAGCACCACGACCGGGACCGAGGGCGGGATGATGGTGCCCAGCGAACCGCCGCCGCAGATGGTGCCGGCGATCAGGGAGTTGTCGTAACGGCGCTTGGTCATGGCGGGGATGGCGAGCATGCCGACCAGCGTCTCGGTCGCGCCGACGACGCCGCTGGCGGCGGCGAAGATCGTGCACATCAGCAGCGCCGCGACGGCGAGCCCGCCCGGCAGCCGGCGCGTCCACATATAGAGCGCGTCGAACAGCTTTTCGGCGATGCCGGCGCGCTCCAGGATCGAGCCCATGAAGATGAAGAGCGGGATCGCGCCCAGCACGTAGTTTGTGGCGAGGTCGTCGACCCGCTGGGCGAACTGGTGGACGAGCGTGCCGCCGAAGCGCAGCAGGCCGAAGCCGAGCGCCGCGATCATCATCGAGAAGGCGACGGGGAAGCCGAGGAAGATCAGGCCCAGCAGGACCGGGAACATCCACAGTACGGTCTGGGCTGTCATCGGGCGGCCCCTTGCGTCTCTTGCCCGCCAGTCCGCGGCCGATCCGGCATCCGGCCGAACAACACCATCAGGTTCTCGAGCGCCTTTGCGAGGCATTGGAGCGCAAACAGCCCGAAGCCGAGCGCGTAGACGATGCGATAGGGCCAGATCGGCGGGTTCCAGGCCGAGAGGCCCGAGCCCTCGCCGGTCCGGAAGACGCCGGCCGCATTGGCGACCAGCACATTGGTCAGCCAGGCCAGCATGCCGGCCATCAGGATGTAGCCGACGGCGTCGATCGCGGCGATGGCGCGCCTCGGCAGGATCTGGTGGATGAAGTCGACATTGACGTGCTGGTCCATCAGCACGGCGTAGGACAGGCCCATCAGGAAGATCGTGCCCATCATCATATAGCTGAGCTCGAAGGCCCAGGCCGTCGGCGCGGAGAAGGCGTAGCGGCTGACGACCTCGAAGACCATGGCGAGGACGAGCGGCAGGACGACGAGCGCGCCCAGCCGGCCCGACCAGAGCGAGAGATGGCCGATGAATCTGACGATGGGCATGGACGATCCCGGTCGGAGAGTGGTCGGGCCGGCGTGGCTGCGAGCGTATGCCGGCCCGGATAGATCAGCGTGTGCCGGTGGCGAAGCGGAACTCGGCCATCGGCTTGACGCTCGCCATGAAGGCCTTCTGGCTGTCATAGGCCTTCTTGAACCAGGGGTTCGCGGCGGCCTGCTTCTCGGCCCATTCGCCCGACGCCTTGACGACGGCGGCGGTGAGGCCCGGATCGACCTGGATCACCTCGATGTTGGACGCCTTGATCTGCTTGTAGGCGTCGAGGTCGCTCTTGGCGTAGCCGAGATAGGTGTCGAGCACGGTCAGGCGGCCGGCCATTTCGAGCAGCGCCTTGTCCTTGTCGCCGATCTTGGCCCAGGTGGCGTTGTTGAAGACGCAGTCATGCGCGCCCGAGGGCGCATGCAGGCCCGGCATGATGACGTATTTCGCGACCTTGTGGAAACCTTCCGACAGGTTGCTGCCCGGCCCGCCCCATTCGATCGCGTCGACGACCTTGCGCTCCAGCGCGCTGAAGACCTCCGAGCCCGGCAGCACGACCGTGGAGGCGCCCAGCATCGGCGCGATCTCGGCCCAGGAGGACGAGGTCCGCAGCTTCAGACCCTTCATGTCGTCTGCGGTGCGGATCGGCTTGTGCGAATGCATGAAGAACTCGGTCTCCAGCACGCCGCAGGGAAAGGCGACGACGTCGAACTTCTCCTTGCGCCACTGCTTCCACAGATCGGCCCCGCCGCCATTGTAGAGCCACATCATCATCTCTTCGGGGTTGGGTCCCGCCGACCAGCCGGAAAAGATCGCGCCGGTGCGGTCGATCGCCCAGTCATAGCCCGGCCAGGAATGGCCCATATCGGCGACGCCCTTCTGGACCGTCTCCGTCACCTTCAGCGCCGGGCCGAGCGCGCCGGCCGGGAAGACGTTGATCTTGATGCGCCCCTCGGTCATGCGCTCGACGTTCTCGGCGTATTTCTTGGCGCCGATATCGAGCCAATGGCCGCCCGCCCAAGGCGTCGCCATGTTGAGTTCCAGCTTGTTCTGGGCCAGCGCGCCCTGCGCCGACAGGGACAGGCCGCCGATGATGGCGGCGGTCGTGATCAGGCTCTTGAACATGGACATCGTCGGTTCCTCTTCCTGTATGTCTTGCGCGGGGATCTCGGTCTTACCGTTGCGGCCTTGCCGAGCCTCGCATCGCAGGTCGCCCGGCCTTGCGGCCGCAAGCGCCCGGTCCTGCCAGGCCAGACGGATCATCACTCATATATCGAGGCTCGTCACGCGACAGCGCGAAGCCGAGATTACAGAACGCAAGGATCGCGCCAAGCGAAAAATTGGCGATTTTTGGGCTTCTGATCAAAGAATGCGCGGAGCCGTTGCGGCCGAGCTCAATGCTGCATCATATATCAATCGTGGTTCGGTCAGATTTGTCAGGCCGCACGCCATGATTAGGTCGCTCACGAGGCGGGCCTCTGGAACTCGGTCGTCGAGATGGACGTCTGCGTCGGGCTTGACGCCGGCGGTCACAGACAAGCCGGCTTCGGCCTGTGCATGTCGGGCGCTGACGCGGTGCGGGTTCGACAACAGCCAATGCGCCGGGGCATCACGTCGCCTATGGTGCGCGATGCGATTGCGGGCGTGGCCGGAAAGGTCGGAAAAGCCTTGGTGGAGCTGAGGGGATTCGAACCCCTGACCTCTGCAGTGCGATTGCAGCGCTCTCCCATCTGAGCTACAGCCCCAAGGCGCTGGCCTTCTAGGCCGTGCGTCGCGTGAATGTCAATCGCTCGCGGCATTTTGGCGGAGCGCGGCCGGGGCGTCGTCCGGGCCGGAAAATCCATGAAATGAGGGATATCGATGCGGTCCGTTCTTGATGTGGTGATGCTCGCCTTGCAGCTCTATGTCTGGATCCTGATCGCATCCGCCATCCTGAGCTGGCTGATCGCCTTCAACGTGGTCAATACCCGCAACCAGTTCGTCTCGACCGTCTGGGATCTGCTCTATCGCATCACCGAGCCTGCGCTGAGGCCGATCCGCAACATGCTGCCCAATCTCGGCGGCATCGACATTTCGCCGATCATCCTGCTGCTGCTGATCTTCTTCGTGCAGAGCGTGATCACGCGTTACATCTACCCCAACGTTTTCTGAGCGTGGCCGCAAGGGGCACGGCAAAGGCTTGACGATGATGCGCTGCTCCTGTTGGAGATAAGCCCATGGACAACCCAGCCGCTCCGTTCCCCGCGCGCCTGACCGAGGGCTACCGCGCCTTCCTCGACGACCGCTTCGACCGCGAGAAGAGCCGCTACGAGGAACTTGCCGACGGGCAGACGCCGAAGATCATGCTGATCGGCTGCTGCGACTCGCGCGTCTCGCCCGAGATCATCTTCGATGCCCGGCCGGGCGAGATGTTCGTCGCGCGCAACGTCGCCAATCTGGTGCCGCCCTTCTCGCCCGATGACGGCCTTCACGGCACCTCGGCCGCGCTGGAATACGCCGTACAGGCGCTGAAGGTCGAGCATATCGTGGTGCTCGGCCATGGCCGCTGCGGCGGCATCCGCGCCTTCGCCGACGATGCGCAGGGGCCGCTCTCTTCGGGCGACTTCATCGGACAGTGGATCACGCTGATCGGCCCGGCCGCCCAGCGCACCGGCGGACGCGGCCGCAACGAGGATCTCGACACCTATGTCGAGCGCCTGGCCTTTGCGTCCATCCAGCAATCGCTCGCCAATCTGCGCACCTTCCCATGCGTCCAGATTCTCGAAAGCAAGGGCCGGCTGCAACTGCACGGGGCCTATTTCGCGGTCGCAACCGGGGTGCTGATGCTGCTCGATCCGGTCAGCGGGCAGTTCCTGCCCGCCGTCGGCGAAATGCCGCGGAAAGTCCAGATGATCCGCTGCGACGAGCCGGCCGGGCAGGCCTGACGAAGCGCGGCCGGGCCGCCATGGCGGCCGGATAATTTCCTGCCGCGCCCCCGATGACGGAACGGCGGGCTTGCGCTAGATTGCATGCTTCCGATCACCGCACTCCTGAAGCTCCATGTACGATCGTCGCCCGCCTTCCTCCGCCCAGCCCTTCGTCACGCACGAAAACATCGAAGCCAAGGTCAAATGGTTCGACCCCGAAAAGGGGTTCGGTTTCGCCTCGCCGGCCGACGGCTCGGGCGACGTCTTCCTGCACATTTCCGCGCTTGGCCCGCTCGACCAGCAGGCTCTCCAGCCCGGCGCCACCATCATCGCCGATCTCGGCGAGGGCCGGCGCGGCCTGCAGGTCGTCACGGTCCACGAGATCGACGCCTCGACCGCGCAGGCGCCCGCGCCGCGCGGCGACCGCGCGCCGCGCCTGTTCTCGCCCCGTCCGCCGCGCGATGATTTCGGCGGCGGCGGATATGGCGGCGATCGCGGCTATGGCGGCGGCGACCGGGGCGGCTATGGCGGTGGTGGCGGTTACGATCGCGGCGAGCGCGGCGGCGGTTTTGCCAGCCGCGACAGCGGGCCGATGGACGGACCCTATGACGGTGCGGTGAAGTTCTTCAACTCGGAGCGCGGCTTCGGCTTCATCGCGCCCGACAAGGGCGGGCCCGACGTGTTCCTGCACGTCTCCTCGCTGAGCCGCTCCGGCCTGCAGCCGCCGATGGACGGTCAGCGCGTGCGCTTCTCGATCCGCGCCGGCAAGAAGGGCCCCGAGGCGGCCGATGTCAGCTATGTCTGAGACCGGCGCGCCGGTCTGAGAAAGCATCGACCCGCCGCAAGGCGGGTCTTTTGTTTGGTGTGTCTCAGACGCGTTCCAGCGTCCGGTGCGGCTGTGCCGGCAGCGTCACGCCGATCGCGTCGCCCGGCCGCACCGGGCCGCCTTCCAGCACGATCGCCATCACGCCGGCCTTGCGGACGAGCCTGCCGTCCGCAGCGCGCCCGAGCACGGCAGCGAGCAGGCCCGGCCGGAAATCCTCGATCTGGTGGCAGGGGTTGCGCAGGCCGGTGACCTCGACCAGCGCCTCGTCGCCCAAACGAAGCCGCGCGCCCGTCGGCAGGGCCAAAAGGTCGATGCCTCGCGTCAGGACGTTCTCGCCCATCTCGCCGGGGCCGATCGCGATACCGCCGGCAGCGAGTTCCCCGAACAGTTCCGACTGGAGCAGATGGACCTGCCGCAGATTGGCTTGCGTCGGGTCGACTTTGACGCGCGAGCGGTGCTTCACGGTCTCGCCGCAATGGGCGTCGCCTTCGACGCCTAAGCCCGCCAAAAGGCGGATCTCCGCACAGACGGGTTTGCTGAAGCCATGGCTGGCGGCGCGGCTCACCGAAACAATCTGTCCCGTCATGAATCGATCCCGCACCCGCCCGCCATGCGCGGCTTCTGCCATGACAGGGCGGTTCTGGCGAGCCGTCTATTTGGTCAGGATCAGCCGCTCGCGCGCGGTGATGCGCAGCCGGTAGGCCTCGCCTAGATGCATAAGCACGATCTCGCGGCCCTCGCCGAGCAGTTGCCGGACATCGACGACCGGAATCTCCGGCTGGGCGGATGGCGCAGCCGTCCTTGCGGCGGGGTCTGGGGGCGTTGCGGAATTCATGGACGAGAAACCTGGCGGCGATGCCTGAACGGCGATGTCAGCGTGAGCGCCGGCTTCTCGAGGTTGGAAGTTTGGAATAAAACCAAATCAAAACAGCCACTTGACCAGCATATGACTTAGTCCCGACAGGACGGGGCCGTCAATCGCATAAGCGCGGTCGGCCGGGAACTGCGCTCAATCCTACCGCCCTCATCCCGAGGAGCGGCCCTCAGGATAAGGGCGGGGAAACGAAAAACGCCGGACCCTGTCGGGTCCAGCGTCGATACGACACACGATGCGGACGCGGGCTCAGTGGCCTTCGTCGAGATGGCCGACATGCTTCTGGGTATAGAGTTCGAGACCGATCCGGCCGATCAGCTCGAGCTGCGTCTCGAGGAAGTCGATATGGCCTTCCTCGTCCTTCATCAGGGCGCGAAACAGCTCCTCGGAAGGGTAGTCCATCACCTCGCGGCAATAGGTCGCCGCTTCCTGATAGAGCGCGCGCGCCTCGACCTCGGCCTTGAGATCGCATTCGATGACTTCCTTGACGTTCTCGCCGATGCGCAGCGCGTCGAGCGTCTGCATGTTCGGGAAGCCTTCGAGGAACAGGATGCGGTCGGTGAAACGGTCGGCATGGACCATCTCCTCGATCGATTCCTTGCGCCAGGTCTTGGCCATTTCCTTCAGACCCCAATTGTCGAGGATCCGGTAATGGAGCCAGTACTGGCTGATCGCGGTGAGCTCCGAGCGCAGCCCCCGGTTGAGATATTCGATGACCTTCTTGTCACCCTTCATGGCGGCTCTCCTCGCGGCTCTACATTAGAACGATCCTAATGTAGGCTCGCATAAGAGAGAAGGAAAGACAGAAATTCGGCGCTGCGCTGTTTTCTCGCGCGAGCCGAAAGGGTCAGGCGGCGATGTGGTCGCCAGCGATCTCGACGCCGTCCATCATCTGGCCGACCTGGACATGGACCGCGCATTCGATGTCGCGGCTGGCGCAGGAGCCGCAATGGCTGGCGCAGGCGGCGCGCGCCTCGGCCAGGATCGAGCGGACGGCGCGGGCGCAGCGGCCGCAATCGGGGCTGCAGCCGAGGCAGTCATAGGCTTCGCCCGCCGTCGCCGGGCCGCTGCCGTCGGGGCCTACCATGCCCTTGATCTGGCGGCAGGAGATGACGTTGCAGGAGCAAACGATCACGAATGCCGGCTCCCGGCCACGCGCATCTGCGTCTCTTCGCCGTCAGCGCGGCGCAGGCGGACGATGACCTCGACCGAGGAGATCTCCATGCCCTCGGGCGCGTCGGGGAGTCCGGCGACCTGAATGGTCGAGCCGGGAATGTCGACGACTGTCTCGTCCTCCTCGTTGTAGAAGTGGTGGTGCTCGGAAACGTTTGTGTCGAAGAAGGTCTTCGGGCCAGAAACCGAAACCTGCCGCAGCAGTCCGGCTTCCGAGAACTGGCGCAGCGTATTGTAGACGGTGGCGAGCGACAGCGGCTCGCGGGCGCGGATCGCCTCCTCATAGAGCATCTCGGCCGAGACGTGGCGGTCGCCCTTGGCAAAGAGCAGCCAGCCCAGCGCCATGCGCTGGCGGGTCGGACGCAGGCCGGCGGTGCGCAGGCGGGCCTTCACGGCGCTGATCGGGCAGGAGGCCGGCGTTTTCTGCGGCCACGGAATGTGATCGGACTGGAGGCGGGGCTGAACCGCATCCGTCACGGGCAGTGTGGCCTTGAGGGGTGAAACGCTCATCGCAAACGCCTTCCGACAATGCCGGATGTCCGGCCCCGTAGTTTAGAAAACATCTAAACTACTGATATTGTTATTATATTTGTCGGATCGCGCTGGCGATGTCAATCAGAAGGGGTGCGGCAATGCGCATCAGAGAGCGCAGGCGACGCATGCGCTCAGTGCCGGAAATGGCGGTGTCCGGTGAAGACCATGGCGAGGCCGGCCTCGTCGGCGGCCCTGATGACCTCGTCGTCCCGCATCGATCCGCCGGGCTGGATCACCGCCGTCGCGCCCGCCTCGGCGGCCGCCAGCAGCCCATCGGCGAAGGGGAAGAAGGCGTCCGACGCGACGACAGAGCCCTTGGCGAGGCTTGCAGGCGCGCCAGCAGCCTTCGCGGCCTCGGCCGCTTTCCAGGCGGCGATGCGGGAGGAATCGACCCTGCTCATCTGGCCAGCGCCGATGCCGACCGTCGCGCCGGCCTTTGCATAGACGATCGCGTTCGACTTGACGTGCTTGGCGACGCGAAAGGCGAAGCGCAGATCGAAAAGCTCGGCCTCGCTCGGCTGACGCCGTGTGACCACCTTCAGCGCCATGTCGTCGACGACGGCGTTGTCGCGGGCCTGCGCCAGGAAGCCGCCCGAGACGGTGCGCAGCGACAGGCCGCCTGCGCGGACGTCCGGTAGGCCACCGGTGAGAAGCAGGCGCAGATTCTTCTTGGCCGCGATAAGCGCGATCGCCTCCTCGTCGGCATCGGGCGCGATGATGACCTCGGTGAAGATCTCGACGATCTTCCTCGCTGCAGCCGCATCGAGCCTCCGGTTCACCGCGACGATGCCGCCGAAGGCCGAGACTGGGTCGCAGGCGAGTGCGCGCTCATAGGCCGCGCCGAGATCGGCGCCTGTGGCGACGCCGCAGGGGTTGGCGTGCTTGACGATGACGCAGGCGGCGCTCGCGGCAGGGTCGAACTCTGCGACGCATTCGAAGGCGGCGTCGGTATCGTTGATGTTGTTGTAGGAGAGCTGCTTGCCCTGCACCTGCCGCGCGGTCGAGACGCCCGGCCGCTGCTCTGGCGTGCGGTAGAACGCCGCCCATTGATGCGGGTTCTCGCCATAGCGCAGGGGCTCGGCCAGCGCGCCGCCGAGCGCACGCCAGGATGGCGAGGTCTCGCCCAGTTCGTTCGCGAACCAGTTCGAAATCGCGGCGTCATAGGCCGCCGTGCGGGCATAGGCTTTTTGCGCGAGCTTTTTCCGGAGCGTCAGCGTGGTTGCGCCCTTCTGGGCGTTCAGATCGGCGAGCACGGCGGCGTAGTCGGCGGCGTCGACCACGACCGCGACGTCGTTGTGGTTCTTGGCGGCGGCGCGGATCATCGCCGGCCCGCCGATGTCGATGTTCTCGATGCAGTCGTCATAGCCTTTGCCGGCCGCGACCGTCGCCTCGAACGGGTAGAGATTGACCACCAGAAGGTCGATCGGCGCGATGCCATGGCCGATCATCGAGGCCTGATGCTCTGGGTGGGAGCGGATCGCCAGCAGGCCGCCATGGACCTTGGGATGTAGCGTCTTGACGCGCCCGTCCATCATCTCGGGGAAGCCGGTCAGGTCGGAGACGTCGGTGACCGGCAGCCCCGCCTCGGAGATCGCCTTGGAGGTCCCGCCGGTCGAGACCAGCGCGATGCCAAGCTGGTGCAAAGCGCGGGCGAAATCGACGAGCCCGGTCTTGTCCGAGACGGAAAGAAGGGCGCGTTCGACGCGGCGAAGCTCTGTCGGCATCGGGTCAGGTCCGGACTTGGTGAGAAGATCAGGTCTGGCGCGAGCTATCATGCTGCGCTGCATAAGCAAAGCGCAGCACCGCGATGCGGTCAGGCGTCGGGCGTCGGTGTCCCCGCCGGTTCCGGAACGAGCGGATGCGCCGAGAACAGGCCCTCGACCCGCGCGAAGCGCCAGGCGATCTGGGGCGTCGCCACAGCGTCGAAGGCGACAACGAGCTGTTCGCTGCGGCGGCGGCTGTCGGCGGCGGCCAGAAAGATGCTTTCCTCGATCGCGACAGGCAGGTCGCCTGCCGCGAAGCTCCAGACCTCGCCGGAGGCGAGCGTCAGCAGCGCGCCTGTTCCGTCGCTCGTCAGGCTCGCCCTGATGGCGGGATGCAGGTGGAAGCGCGCCAGAGCGGGCAATGTCTCGCGCGCCGTCGACAGCGTGAACTCGTCCTCGCCGTCGAGGCTCGCCCCGTCGCGGGCCAGCAGCAGGCGACGCGTATGGACGGCTCCCAGGCTGCGCTTGTAGCCGTCATGGCTGGCGACCCATTCCTGACCGTCGGTCGCCTCCTGCCGCGCGACGCGGACATCGCCCGGACCCGCCACGATGCGCCGTTCGCCGAGCACCAGCCCGAAATCGGCGCTTGAGCGCTCGTCGAGCTCGACGGTGGAATGCGCCGCCGTGCTGCGCGCCGCCAGCCTGAGTTCGGCCGAGCCGTAGCGGCTCGCGCCACAATTGACGATTATGCGATCGGGCCCGCTGGAGAACTCGAAGGCGAGGCAGCCGGCATGGGCCTCGATCGAATGCGCGCCGCGCGGGGCGGCCCCGGCGTCGACCACGACGATGGCGCGCCCGCCGGTCAGGCGGCTATAGCCGGAATAGGCGGCGTGCTCGATCGGCCTTGCACGGGCATCGTCATAGGCAGCCAGCGTCGCCATCAGGTCCGGCGGCGTCGTGCCCATGCCGTTGAACAAGGCGAGCGAGCCGTCGCCGTGCCGGAACAGGCGCAGATGCGGCATCATCCGCTCGATCGCCATGATTACGCCGCGCGGCGGCTCCATGCCGCGCGCCGCGAAGGTCTCGCGCAGGGGCAGGAGATCGAGCAGCAATTCGATCAGAAGGCGCGGATTGCGGGTCAGGTGGCCGCCATCGGGCAGGATCTGGTGGTCGAGTTCGTCGGACAGCGCCATCTCGAAGCGCCGCAGCCTGCGCTCCTGCTTGTCGAGGCTGATCGCTGCGAGCGTCACGGCGATCAGCACCTGTAACCGTGCGACGCCCTCGACCGCACCTGACAAAGCGAGCGTCAGCTTGTCGGTCAGGCGCGAGACATGGCCGACGAAGCGTTCGTAGAAAACATGGTCGGCCCCCTCCAGCAGCAGCGGCGAATGCGACAGAAAGGCGATCAGCCGCCGGGCGGCGACCGCCGGCCTGCGCGCGATCTCGCTCCGGTCGCGCCGCTTCTGGATGAAATCGCCGACGAGCGCGCGGGCGTTTGCGCGGGCGATCGCGGTGTCGGCCGCGCGCATATGGCGCAGCCAGCCGAAGCCGTGCAGCGCCTCGGCCCAGGCCTCGCTCGGCGGCGTCGAGTCGAAGGGCGAATCGCCGTGGCTGCGGAGTGTGCGCCCGGCAAAGGCGAAATAGCCGGAATAGATGTCGCTGGCGGTGGTCGGGTCGGCCGTCCGCAGATCGTGGGGGGCGAACAGCAGCCGCGAGGCCGACGCCTTGCCGAAGGGCCACAGGCGATGCGCCGCGCCGACGAACTGGCCGCGCGTGCGCCGCGCCGCCCGTCCGATCGCTGCGCCGGCAAGCCCCCTTCGCTCAGACCAGCCGCTCAATGCTCCCGAAAGCCCCATCCCCTGGGGCATGACGCCGAAAAGCGGGAACCGCTTTTTCGACCGCATCATGCCCCGACGTCTACTCTCGCAGGGCTGTCCCAGGCCCGGCGATTCCCCATTCCGTCATAGCCTGATCAGGCGGCAGGCGTAAAACCCCGCCCAGCCGGAAAGGCGGCCTGTGTCCCCCGCCAATTGATGCGGCAACGTGCGCAGGTCGCCGTTGGCGTCGATCGCGCCGGAGACGCCGCCGATCTCATCGGGCGTAATCGGCTGCCGGCGGAAATCGGGGTTCTCGGCCAGAAAGGCCGCGATCTGCTCCTCACCCTCCTGCGGCTCGAGCGAGCAGGTGCAGTAGACCAAACGGCCGCCGGATTTCGTCAGCCGGGCTGCGGCCTCGAGCAGGCGGGCCTGAAGCGCTGCGAGCTTGTCGCGATCCTCGGGACTCTTGGTCCAGGCGACGTCGGGATGGCGGCGGATCGTGCCCGTCGCGCTGCAGGGCGCGTCGAGCAAAACGGCGTCGAACGGTTCGGCCTGCCAGAGGCTCGCATCCTTGGTGACGACCTCGGCGGTGAGGCCGAGCCTTGTCAGGTTCTCGCGCAGGCGGCGCAGGCGCGGCCCCGAACGATCGACGGCGGTGACGCTCGCGCCCGTCGCCGCAAGCTGGGCGGTCTTGCCGCCCGGCGCGGCGCAGAGATCGGCGACGCGCTCGCCGGCTTTCGGCGCGAGCAGCAGCGCCGGCAACGCGGCGGCCGCGTCCTGCACCCACCACGCGCCCTCGTCGAAGCCCGGCATCGCGGTCAGGCTGCCGCGCTCGCGCAGGCGCACCGAGCCGGTCGGCAGCAGCAGGCCGTCGAGGCGCTCCGCCCAGCCGGCGGGGTCATGCTTCACCGAAAGATCCAGCGGCGGCTCGTCGCGATGGCTTCTGGCGATCGCGGCGGCGGTCTCCTCGCCATAGGCCTCGCGCCAGCTCTCGCCGAGCCAGTCGGGCACGTCGAGGAAGAGATCGGCGTCGGCTTCGGCGAGGATGGCGTCACGCTCGCGGGCGAGCCGGCGCAGCAGCGCGTTGCCGAGCGCGACATAGCGCGAGGAGCGCGCATCCTCGTGCAGATGGCGGATGGCGAGATCGACCGCCGCATGATCGGGCACGTCGAGGAACAGGATCTGGGCGGCGGCGACGACCATGATCGGCTCGAACGGGCCGGAATTGCGCGGGCTGCCACGCTCCAGCCTTGCGTTGATCGCGTGCTGTATCGTGCCGAGCCGGCGGAAGGCGGCAGTCGCGATGGCGCGCGCCAGTCCCGCATCGGCGGCGTCGAGCCCGAAATCGGGGCTGATGCGATCAAAGGTCTCGTCGAGCGCGAGTTTTGCCCGCAGCACTTCGTCGATCAGCTTTGCCGCCAGCCGGCGCGCCGGCAGGCCGGGCACGACCTCGGTCGTGTCAGGTTTCGTTTCGCCTGCGCTCGTTCTCGCCTGTTCCGGTCGCGCCATCTCAGCCCCAGGGTCCGGGCTGGTTGCCGCTGCCGCCGGCCCAGGGGCTGGCCGAGGCCTGGCTTGTGAAGCCGCCGCGCGACTGGCCGACGCCCATGGCGCGGGCCTGCTCCATCAGCGCCGCGATGCGGTTGCCGGTGTCGGGATGTGTCGAGAACAGGGAATCCATGCCGCCGCCGGTGAGAGGATTGATGATGAACATGTGCGCCGTAGCAGGCTTGCGCTCCGCCGTCTCGTTTGGAATGTGCGGCACCGCGCCGGCGATCTTGGCGAGCGCATCGGCGAGCCAGACCGGATTGCCGGCGATCTCAGCCCCGAGCTTGTCGGCCTCATATTCGCGCGAGCGCGAGATCGCCATCTGGATCACCATAGCGGCCAGCGGGGCGAGCACGGTGATCAGGATCTGGATGATGACGTTCGGCCTGTTCTCGCGCGAGCCGAACATCATGCCGAAGGTCGCCAGCGACGAGATCGCGCCCGCCATGGTGGCGGTGATCGTCATGGTCAGCGTGTCGTGGTTCTTGATGTGGGCGAGCTCATGCGCCATCACGCCCGCCAGTTCCTCATAGGTTAGCGTGCGCATGATGCCGGTCGTCGCGGCGACCGCCGCGTTCTCCGGGTTGCGGCCGGTGGCGAAGGCGTTGGGCTGGTCCTCATGGATCAGATAGACGCGCGGCATCGGCATGTTGGCGCGCGCGGCGAGGTCGCGCACCATGCCGTAAAGCTCGGGCGCGCTGCGCTCGTCGACCTCCTGCGCATTGTGGGCGGCCAGCGCGAGCTTGTCGGAGTTCCAGTAGCTGAACAGGTTGGTCGCGGCCGCGATGGCGAGCGCGACCAGCGCGCCGCCGGCGCCGCCGAGCAGATAGCCGACGGCGCCAAACAGCGCGGTCAGGCCGGCCATCAGGATGCCGGTGCGGAAATAGTTCATGGGTCTCCCCTGCATGTCTCGAACCGTGAGGGAGGTTTGCCTCTCCCCTTGCGGCTTTTCGCGCCTTATGTGGTGAGGGCAATGCCGCTCCCGCAAGGGAGCCCGCTGGAACGAGACCGCAAGACGCCATGACCGACGATCCGACACCGTCAGAACCGGGCAGCGCGGCCCCGGCCCGCAAGCTCTCGCCGGCCGCCGAGCGGGCGCTTGCGGAGGCGCAAGCCCGCCGCGCCGAGATCGATGCGCGCGCGGCCGAGCAGGCGCACGAGCGCGAGATCAACGGTCGGGGCGGGCTGGAGCCGGGCCGCTACAACGACTGGGAGGTCAAGGGCCTCACCAGCGATTTTTGAATGCTCAGGCGTCGCGGCGGATGATGGTGGCGAGCAAGGCGATGCCCTTGGTCACCAAAAGCCGGCAAGGCGCGTCGGTCTCGATCCGCAGCGCGTCGCCGGCCTCGATCGCGAAGGGGTGACCGCCGGCATCGCCTGTCGCTGTCGCATCGGGCGCGTAGAGCAGATGTAGGCCCGGCGGCAGTTCGGCCGGCTCGTCCGGCTTCAGCACGGCGAGCGCGATGTCACAGAGCGCCCGGTCGGCAATCAGGTTCACGACCTCGACGGGGCCGTTTTCGAGCCGGGTCACGATCGGCGTTCCGCCGTCGTAGCGCACAGGGGCAAGCGGCTCGCGCAAATCGATCTCGCCATCCGGCGTCACCAGAACGAGCCCTCGACCGGAGATCACGACCTGCAGACGCTCATAGCCGGTCAGGTCGGAAAACGGGCCGGGCGTCACGATCCGCGTGCGGCCGAGCCGCCAGATCACGCCGTCCCAGTCTGCTGGCGCGGCGTCCGGCCGATAGCAATCGGCGATGTCGGTGCTGACCCCACCGCCGTTCTTCCATGGAGTCCGGCGAAAGCTGCTCGCCGGAAGGGCGGTCAGGCGGGGCGCGCTCATGATGCCGAGGCGTCGACCGGGCCGCCATCGACGCTGGCGATCCAGGCCAGCGCTTCGGGCAAGGTGGCGAAGACCGGGCCGTGGCGCAGCTTGTCCTCCTCTTCGGTCAGACCGAAGCGGATGCCATAGCCTTCGCTGTCGCGTCTGATGGCGATGAAGCGCGGGCGCTCGCTCTGGCTGCTGGGCTTGGAGACAAGCATGGGCATGGCAGGGACGGGCATGGACTGCAAATCGGCAACTCCGGCGCGGCCTGAACGCGAGGCCGATCGCATCCCACGGGATACGCTTAGCCGAATAGCGGGCCAGTGCGGTCTGCGCAACCGCGCCGGATCCTCATGGTCAATGCGCCTCAGCTCTTGCGGCCCTCGAGCTGCGCCTTCAGCGCGGCGAGCTTGGCGAAGGGCGAATCCGGATCGGGCTCGCGATCGGCCGGGCGGGGCCGGGCAGGCTGAACGAAGCGCTCGGCGTTGCGGTCGTCGCGGCGCGGGCCGCCGGGACGGCCGTCGCGCTTGAAGTCCGGCCTTGGTCCGCGCCCCTGCTCGGGGCGGCCCTGATCGGGCCTGCCGCTGCGTGGCGGGCGGTCCTGACGCGGCTGATCCTGACGCGGGTCGTCCTGGCGGGGCCTGTCG
>FWWL01000713.1_pt1 | contig 71030 bp, 69 predicted proteins | sample 2228331 | NCBI WGS metagenome assembly FWWL01 (sample SAMEA103939775, study PRJEB20133) | metagenome
TTTCTTGTGCTGTAAATTTAGCCATAAGAAAACTGCACCTCCAATTGTTAGTTGGTGTCTAACAATTGGGGTGCAGTTCAATCCTGACGGTTTTTACTTTATCATTGATTAACTGAACTCTTTTACCCAATAACACCTTAACAAAAAGCTGCGATGAAACCTTCTTACGATAACGATCCAAAATAGTTGAACAACAACATTATTCACTAAACAATACAAGATACGCTGGAAACATTTACGGCACCAGATCGAAACGCCCTACGTAAGCAACGAAGAAAAGATATGAAGCATTTCGTGAAGAACATGAATACAGAAAATCATATTTCTAAATAAGAAATCAAAAAACCAGGCGTATGAATGAGCATTTCATTCATACGCCTGTTGCTTAATTATTTCTTCTTAAACGAAGGTGACGTCGTTTATAGGGTTGTAGCAAGGAAGAAGTCGACTTCCTTTTTGTTGCGTTTTCCACAATTTTGATTGCTTGGTTATAGTATATCTTTACTTCCGTTGCTGTATTGGCGTTATTAATTCTGAATAGTAGTTCGTCATACAATTGTTTTTCAGTTGGTTCCAATGTAACGATGACCTTTTGTTTAGAAACTTCAGGTTTCCATCTATTGAATAACATAAGTATCCGTCCCTTCATTATGTATTCTATTATTTTTATGGAGTGAATGTGTTGTTAGGTGGTGTTTGCTGATCAGCTTGCGTCGAGGTTGTAACCACAATATTTGATAAATTTGTCGTTGCAACTTGCCGTAAATGTTGAGCGTGTTTTTCTGATAAGGATTTCAAGATGTTACTTCCCCCTACACCAGTTAAGACTGATGTATATAATACGTACCACCATTCCACGGAAGTAAGTATCGGTAAAAAGGTAACTGGCCCAGCAACAGCCCCAGCAATGATCTCGGTATAACTCCCCCAAAAAGTTACTTTCCTATCGTTCTCATCCGTTACGTTATAGGGGTGTACAAATTGCCCTTGATTACTGATAAGTACATTAACAAAGCCACCCAAAGCCCCGACAGCTAGTCCCATCAATACATATAAAAAATATATCATAATGAGCACGCCTCTCTATTCCCTTGTATTACCAATATATATTAATTACGGGGAGTAGACAAGATGCTCTTACTAATTGTATAATCCTAAGCTTCTCGTTATGGCTTTTTCCACTAGTTTAGTCGCTAATTTGTGATATTTTATTATTTCTAACGTCGTATGACATTCATTAATCTTCACTAAGTACGTATTATATTGCATTTTTTCGTGGGGAGTCATTTTGACAATGATCTTATTATTCATCTTGTTGTCCTCCCAATTCTATGTTGTTTGAGATATATAACTACTTTTAACTAAATGATAAAAGTTAAACCCCTTCATCGTATGCCTTTACATTATTCTATATGTAAATAGGAGTGAATATCCTTGAAAAACAATAAAATTTCACTTGGTTGTACATGATATAGCTGGAATTATTTCAATTTCACGTTAAACTATAAGTAAAATAAAATGCAACATAATTGAGAGGAGAATCGCTATGTACATACCTTCTTATTTTGAAATAAAAGATAAGGGAGAGATCTATGACATTATTGCTGAGAACGGCTTTGCTACATTGTTTTCCCAACATAATGGAACCCCATTTGCCACTCATCTACCTTTAATGATTGATAAAGAACTGAAGGTTTTAGTTGGTCATATGGCTCGTCCTAATCCACAGTGGAAAGACATTGTTAATCAAGAGGTTCTCGTAGTATTTCAAGGTCCTCACTGTTATATCTCCCCTTCTTGGTACGAGACAGTTAGAGCGGTACCAACATGGAATTATGTCGCTGTTCACGTCTACGGACAAGTCGAGATCACAGATGATGAACAAGAGTTAATGGGTTCACTGGATGATTTGGTAAAAAAATACGAAGGGTCATCAAGTTCTTACAAACTAGATGAAGTAGATGTCAGTTATATAGAAGGTTTAAGCAAGGGAATCGTTGGGTTTAAAATAAAGATTAATAAAATCGAAGCCAAAGGCAAGTTAAGTCAAAATCATCCTCTTGTACGACAACAACGTGTCATTCAACAGCTTGAACAAATCGGAAGCGAAGATACCCATCAGATTGCCCAACTTATGAAACATAATATTCAAATCAAATCAGACTCTTTCAACGATTAATGAGAGGATGCCTGCTTTTTTACCGAAGTAATATAGTACAGCACAAGTAAGTTTAAAGAAAATATAATTAAATATGAAATTCCGGATAAATAGTAAGTCCACCCGTGGTACTTATACACACCCAATTGGCTGGCAAACCATTCTATTAGAAGCATTAATGATGAATATCCAATAAGTAAGAAAGCAATAGCTACTCGCCTGTGTAGCCCTATCGATTTCACCAAAGTCATATAGATGTATACGGTAGCCGGATACAATATCAAGTATATAATTACATCATAATTACCCAATTGCGGATTGTCCATTATGTCATATAAATCATAAGGAGGTACGGCTAAAATTTGATCGACAACCACAGCCAGAAAAAAATTGAACATCAGTATATATACAACTTTAGAGGGGGAGAAACGTAAGGGAAGAAACACTGAAATCGTCAACACCAGTATAATAGAAGCGATAACGAACAGCTCATTGCTGTCAAAATGCTTTGGCGTAAATAATATCATTGGCTCAAACCCTCTTTCTGTGAAAGTCTACGAAACCATAAGTAAAATGAAATACCTAGGCAAAGGATTATGGTATACTCAAAAAGTGAATATAGCGCATTCCAATTGTGAAATTTGGTTAATCCGGCTATTCGATGAATTTGTTCTATTCCAGACATCAAAGTAAACCACCAGATTAAAATAACCATTTTTTGCATATAATGGAGCTTTGTTTGAAATAAGGCGTACAAAAGCCAAACAAATAAACATGGTATAATAATCATTCGGTTCAATTCGAGTATCCAAAAAACAGTTACTGTTTCAATGAATTGGATTCGTTTCATATTGAGAGACACAACAGAAAAAGCTAAATGTGATATTGATGCGATGAAGAAACAATTAATAGTTATTTCATATAGGTTAAGTCTGCGTGTAGCTACTACAAGGGACGTAAGGATACCAAAGCTTATAATGAGGGTCAAACTCAATATAGTGATCATATTTCGACTCCTCGCTAAGTTATTTCTTATATTTTGTATCTCAAGGTCAATAATTATTAAATATTCCCATTTGATAAGGAGAAAGCTTGATGAACAACGAAAGCGACTACCTTAAAGGCAGTCGCTTTCGTTGTTCATCATACAGTTTACAATTTATATACCGCTTTAAACTTCGTTTCTAAATAGTCTACCAAATAAGACGAGTTTAGCTCTTCACCGGTCACTTGTAGCAAGATTTCATTCGGGGAAAGAAGCTTACCGTATTGATAAATATTCTCCTTCGCCCACTCTTTAATCTTCGATAGATCACCATTTCGAATGTAGTCTTCGTATTCAGGTAAATCTTGACGAATTTTATTCGCGAATTGAGCAGCGTAAATATTTCCTAAGGAATAAGACGGGAAGTAACCGAACATTCCTCCAGACCAGTGAACGTCCTGTAGTACGCCTTCACCATCATTCGGAGGTGTCACGCCTAAATACTCTTCGTACTTAGAATTCCACACCTTCGGCAAGTCTGCTACTTCGATATCACCATTGATAAGACCTTTTTCTATTTCATAACGAATCATAATATGTAGGTTGTAGGTTAACTCATCGGCTTCGACACGAATGAGCGAAGGCTGAACAGCGTTAATCGCACGATAGAAATCTTCGAGCGCAACGTGACCAAGTTGATCAGGGAATTGGTTGATCAGATCATCGTAATACTTCTCCCAGAACATGCGGCTACGTCCGATCATATTCTCCCAATATCGAGATTGAGATTCATGAATGCCCATTGACGTTCCTGAACATAACGGTGTACCTACTAAATCAAGCGAAACATTCTGCTCATATAGAGCATGACCACCTTCATGAATCGAACCAAATAAAGCTTCACGTACGTCATGCGAATTATATCTCGTCGTAACCCTAACATCTCCCGGGTTAAATGCCGACGCGAACGGATGAACGGTTTCATCTAGTCTACAAGAATAGAAGCTATAGCCCATTTCTTCTAAAATAAATTTGCTAAACGTTCTTTGATCATCAATACTATAGTTCTCAGTTAAAAACGAAGTGTTAGGTTGATTACCTGAAGCGGTGATTTTCTGTAGTAATTGAACGGACTTTTCACGAAGATCACCAAAGATTTGATCGAGCTTCGCGACCGTTAATCCAGGTTCATAAAAGTTTAACAACGTATCATATTTATTTTCTTCATAGCCCCAATATTTCTCAATAAACTCTCTGTTCGTTTCCACGATTTTTTCCAAATATGGTTGGAATGATTGGAAATCCGACTTCTCTCTTGCTTCTTCCCACGCTGCTTCTGCATTGGACGTGAGAACGACATATTGTTGAAAACGATCTGCAGGGATTTTATTGTTGCGATCGAATTCTTTTTTGCATTCCTTCACAATCCCTTGTGTAATCTCATCCAATTTCTGAAATGTTTCAGGTACAGATAATTCGTTCAGAAACGCTTCCATCTGGTGTGAAGTACCCATCTTGAAATGTTCGGTTGCTAACGTCCCGATCACTTCTGCTCGATCAGCCACACCATTCTTCGGCATCCCTGTACGAGCATCCCATCCAAGACAAGAGATGGCGCTATCGTAATTCGCCATTTTCTTAACAAAGTCTCGAAATGCTGATACTTGCTCTTGTAATGCTTTCTCCATCTATGATTCCCCCTTTTCCTATCACCATCATTATATCCTTGTTCATCCATAACATTCTACCGTGTTTTTTGTAGAATTTTCTGCTTCCTCCGTGCAATCGTACTCGTAATAAATTGACCGAATGTATTGTATGATGCAAAAACAACAGCGGAGAAAGCAACAAAACCAATCATCCAATACACCATCACATCGGTTGAATAAAAATCAAACAGAAAGCCTCCGATGAGAGGTCCAATCATTCTTCCCATCGTTGCTGCACTTCCGACGATACCTTGATACATACCCGTTCTTCCTTCTGGTGCTAGTTCTGCAGCAGCTGCGGGCACTCCGGGCCATATGAACATTTCTCCCAATGTCATGATGATCATACCGACCATAAATCCTGTATAAGAGTCAGCCCCGATAATACTTACCATCGCAAAGGCAAATATAATCGAACCTACTGTTAATTGCAGTCTAATCGAAGGCATCTTATTCGCTAACCATATGACGATCGGCTGAGCGACGACAATAAGAAAACCATTAACAGTCCATAACAGACTATAGGACGACCGACTGTAGCCTAAGTTCGTTAAATGAGCAGAAATACTCGTCTGCCACTGCACATAGGCGAGCCAGCACAACGTATAGCCAAAACACAGCAGTAGTAATGGGACCATACCCATCGTAAGCCTAAACTTTTTCTTAGGTGAAGCAACGGTATGTACTTCTTCCTTATCATCATTCACTTGTTTATGATCGCCATTGAGAGCATGAGGGTCTATCTTTATGAAAGAATAGATAATTCCGAGAAATACGATGTACGTAATAGCATTTCCTAAAAATACATACGTAAAGTCAATACCCGCGATTAAGCCTCCTAGTGCCGTTCCAACCGCTACACCGACATTTTGGGCAATGTATATCAAATTAAACGTCTTTCTGCCGCCCTCTGGCCATGCGGTTTTTGCTGCAGCATACATCGCTGGAAAAACCGCTCCATTGCTTAATCCAAGTAGCATCATTAAACCAACATAGACGGTAAACGATTGGAAAAATGCCATTAAGATTACCGTAATAAGAGACATGACAACACCGATCATAATCGTGTATTTTCCACCAAAACGGTCAAACAACGCTCCCCCAGCAAGATTTCCGATTAGCGCACATCCAGCTTGAAGCATTAATACCAATCCAGCTACTCGAACGGGTTTATCTAATTCAAAGTGAATATAAATCGTATTCATCGGCCATAAAAATGAGTTTCCGATAACATTAATCGCCATTCCGATCGCCAACAACCATAAAACTCCCGGATACTGCGCTATCATTTTACGCATGCTATGATGCTCCTTTAAAATCCCCATGATTAATTGATGTAACTACTTTCACTAATAAAATGCTATCGTACCACATCACAACAACTCTAGGAAGCGTTAAACAAGGAAAAAGCTACCGAATAAAGCGGTAGCTTTGCATTAGTAACTTTGGGAATTTCACCTTTTTATAGCTATTTCATAATCAACATTATAACTTCAACAATGATGGCAAGTACGCCAATTCCCATGAAAAATCCAGTAGCTATAAGAAATGCTTTAACGGCATCTACAAAATCATTTTCTTTAACATCTGATACATTTTCTAAAGGATTTTGACTCATTCGTTTTCCACTCCTTAATTAACCCACTTATCAATCATTATTATATCATGTCATGAAAGAATGTACACCTGTTCAATTATAAAATTACTTTCTTCATATAGAACTTCACAAAACGTTCAACATTGTAGACGACCATGTTAATCCTTACGGTAGTAAATCATGGAGGAGATCCCTAACAACCACACTTGCCATTATGTAGCCGGCCACTGGTGGAACGAACGCGTTACTTGAAGGAGGCTGCTTCGCCTTCCGAATTTCAGGTGCGTTCTCAGGAACAATCTTCTGACGGACATCTTCACGGAAAGGTACGGCTTTTTCTTTAGAAAAGACGACTTTAATCCCTTTCGTTATTCCGACTTTCTTCAGTGACTGTCTTACGATTCTAGCAATAGGATCATAGCTTGTTTTCGAGATGTCTGTAACTTTAAACAGCGTAGGATCTAATTTATTCGCCGCACCCATACTCGAGATGATCGGAGTGTGACGATTGATACATTGAATCATGAGATGTACCTTACATGATATCGTGTCCATTGCATCGGCAACGTAATCAATATGATGAGTGAAGATCTCTTCGTACGTTTCTTCGTTATAAAACATTTTCAAAGCGACAACTTCGCACTCTGGATTAATGAGGGCAATCCGTTCTTTCATCAGTTCTACTTTCTGACGCCCGATTGTCGTAAGCAAAGCATGAAGTTGACGGTTAATATTCGTAATGTCGACATCATCTTTATCGACTAGAATAAGTTTACCTACGCCGGTACGAGCTAAGGCTTCAGCGGTATAGGAACCAACGCCACCCATACCAAGTACGAGCACTGAACTTCCTTTAAGTCTATTTAAACCTTCCGGACCGATAGCAAGCTCAGTCCTAGAAAATTGATTTAACATGTCCATTTCTCTCCTCTACACACAAAACAAACCCAAAACAGTGAAGTGGGTCTTCGATTTTCATCATAGGAAAAAGAGCCCCATTATGTCGTGTTTCCCGAAGTTTTGAACCTGCTACGCAGGTGGGTGTTCTGCCAAGGTTTATATAGGTCCGTTCGATGACGGCTTCTACGCTACCTAAGGACGTTCGAACTCCCATTGAAAATCTGTTGGCTCAAAACTGTCGGTGATGCACGTGCATCGTAGGAACTCTCTTATTGATCTTATGTTATCATAGATCAAAGATTGAAATCAAGGGTTCTCACGAAAAATTTTCTGACAATTCTTTCATTTTAGACAACGGCAGTCATCTTTATTTTTGGTTGACATTCGTCATAATATGCAATTCATCTAACTGCTTTCCATCTACTGGCGATGGGGCGTTCGTTAACAGGTCAACCGCACTTGCCGTCTTAGGGAATGCGATACAATCACGAAGATTGCTACGTCCAGCAAGAATCATAATGATACGGTCTAAACCTAATGCCATTCCACCATGGGGAGGGGTTCCGTATTCAAATGCATCGAGCAAGAATCCGAATTGCTCATACGCTCGTTCCAATGAGAATCCAAGTGCTTGAAACATTCTTTCTTGGATGTCCTTTTGGTATATACGCATACTGCCGCCACCGATTTCGTACCCGTTCAAAACCATGTCGTATGCTTGTGCTCGAACTGAAGACGGATCAGTTTCTAACATGTGTAAATCTTCAAGCATCGGCATCGTAAACGGATGATGAGCAGCAACGTATCGATCAGCGTCTTCATCATACTCAAGTAATGGGAATTCAGTAACCCACAGCAGTTTAAATTGACTTTCATCGATCAGCTTTAACTGCTTTCCAATTTTCAGACGCAAATTGCCGAGTGCATCAGACACGACCTTTTTGTTATCGGCAACGAACAGCATTAAATCCCCTGTTTCTGCCCCCATTTGATTCTGAATCGCTTGTAGCTCTTCTTCACTGAAAAACTTAGCAATCGGTCCTTTAATCCCATCTTCTTTAACAGCTAACCACGCTAACCCTTTCGCCTTGTAAACTGCGGCAAATTCGCCAAGCTCGTCCACTTCTTTACGGCTGAAGCTTGCACAACCCTTAGCCGTTATTCCTTTCACCTGACCGCCATTCTCGATTGCACTTACAAACACTTTAAAACCACAATTGGATACGAGCGAAGAAACATCCTTTATTTCCATCTCAAATCGAAGATCTGGTTTATCTGAACCGTATCGATCCATCGCCTCTTGGTACGTTATCCGTTGTATCGGAAGTTCAAGCTTAACGCCCACTGTTTTTTCTAGTATTTCTGCCATTTGGCTTTCCATTAATTGTTGAAACGCATCTAACGTCATGAAAGACATTTCAATATCTATTTGTGTAAATTCAGGCTGTCGATCCGCACGTAAATCTTCATCACGGAAGCAACGAGCAACTTGATAGTAGCGTTCGAATCCGGAAACCATCAGTAGTTGCTTGAAGAGCTGTGGCGATTGCGGTAACGCGTAAAATTCCCCTTCATGTACGCGGCTTGGAACGAGATAATCGCGAGCACCTTCTGGTGTGCTCTTCGTTAATATAGGCGTTTCAACTTCGAGAAATCCGTGTTGATCAAGATAATCACGAAATAGCTTCGTTACTTTCGAACGCATCATGAAAGTTCGTTGTAACTCAGGGCGACGAAGATCTAAATAACGATACTTCAATCGTAACGATTCTTCTACTTCGATGTTATCTTGAATGAAAAACGGTGGGTTTTTAGCTGTATTAATAATTTCCGCTGCTAGCGCTAGGATTTCGATGGTCCCTGTCGGAAGATTTTTATTTACGGAAGCCTCGTCTCGTAACACCACTTTTCCCTTTAGCTTTACGACGTACTCATTCCTCATTTTATCAGCTATGTCTAATGCTTGTCGGGAATCATCCGGATTAAATACAACCTGTACAATCCCACTACGATCACGTAAATCTATAAAAATAAGTCCGCCTAAATCGCGACGCTTTTGAACCCAACCGCTTAACACTACTTCTTCACCAACTTCGGATTGTCCAAGCAATCCACAATGGTGGGTACGATGAATACCATCCATATCAATAATTCCTCCTAAGGTAGTTTAAATAGTCCGGGAAACATTACCGTCGAATTTCTGCGTTACGTTGTCCTTCCACTGCTCACTTAGTTTCACCTAAGCTCCGCTACTCGTGACTTCCGCGCCTTGAACTTCTTGGCCCTGTTTGTCCTCCTTTTTAAACGATCATTTTAATTTTCAAGTTCTATAGCCTAGCTTTTACGTACTTAGTTACTTCGTTCATCGGTACTTCTTCTTGTTGACCGGTAGCAAGTTCTTTGACATTAGCGACATTTTTGGCTAATTCATCCTCACCTATAAGGATAACAAAGCGAGCGTTTTCTCTGTCAGCCGACTTCATCTGCGCCTTCATCTTCCTACCGAGGTAGTCTTTATCTGCTTTAATTCCAGCACTTCTCACTTGATCAAGCAATCCGAACGTAGCTTCATCTGTTGCTTCACTTAAGCTGACAACATAGCAATCAAGCCCTTTAGCAATCGGCAAATCTATTTCTTGTGTTTTCAACGCTAATAGTATTCTTTCAATGCTCACACCGAATCCAATTCCAGCCATATCAGGTCCACCGAGCTGTTCAACAAGTCCGTTATACCTTCCGCCACCGAGAATCGTACTAACTGCACCGATCCCATTTTCCATTATTTCAAATGCAGTGTGATTGTAATAATCGATTCCTCGAACAAGGTTCGGGTTAACCTCATACACTACACCGAGTTGATCTAAAAGAGACTTCACTTTTTTGAAATAAGTAGATGATTCTTCATCTAAATAGTCTAAGGTAATCGGTGCTGATTTCATTAGATCTTTGCCGGTATCTTTCTTGCAATCGAGGATACGAAGAGGATTACGGACCAGTCGCGATTGGCAATCTTCACAGAATTCCTCAATGTGCGGTTCAAAGTGAGCGATTAAGGCTTCCCTGTGAGCTGTTCGACTCACCGTGTTACCTAAAGTATTTAGATTGACGCTCAAGTTACGAAGTCCTAGTTGCTCGAACATGCGAACGGCTAAAGTAATTACCTCTGCATCAATAGCTGGATCCGTGCTTCCAATGGCCTCTACACCGAATTGGGTGAATTGACGTGTTCTTCCTGCTTGAGGGCGTTCGTAACGGAACATTTGTCCAATATAAAAGAGCTTTATAGGCTGCCCAGGTATGCCAAACAGTTTGTTTTCTACGTATGACCGTACAACAGGTGCTGTCCCTTCCGGTCGAAGCGTAAGACTACGTTCACCTCGGTCCATAAACGTGTACATTTCCTTCTCAACGATGTCCGTCGTTTCCCCAACACCTCGTCTAAAAAGCTCTGTATGTTCAAAGATCGGCGTCCTAATTTCATCATAATTGAAACGTTGACACACATCGCGAATAACATTCTCGATATACTGCCACTTCTCTACCTCACCAGGCAATACATCAGCCGTTCCACGAGGGATTTGTATACTCATTTCTCACATCTCCTTTAGTAATAGGTAATCAAATCTTCCGGGAAACATTGCCGTCGAATTTCTGTGTTGCGTTGTCCCTGCGCTGCTCACTTAGTTTCACCTAAGCTCCACTGCTCGTTTCTATAACCCACAAAAGTGACGACAAGCTTTGAAGCTTAATCCGATTACTTTTGTGGGGGCCCGATAAGCGAATTCAACGCGCCTTGAACTTCTTGGCCCTGTTTGTCCTCATATTTGACTTTTATTTAAATAAAAAATCTCTCGTCGCTGATTTCATGTTGAAAAATACAACATTAGTCAGGGACGAGAGATTGTATTAACGAATCACCCGTGGTACCACCCAAATTGGAAAAAATCCCACTTTAACGGTTAACGCCCGCCTACGCCCGAAGTTACTCAACTTCACTTCAGTCCTCCAGGATGTCATTCCCTAAATTCGTATAGAGAGATGTTTTCAGCTAAAACGACATCTCTTCTCTAGCTACCGATTATTCAGGTACTTCTTCCTATCAACAGTTTCAATCCATATATAAATACATTGTTACTTATCTTACGATGTGGAAAAAGCAATGTCAAGTGTTTAGCGTTAACGTTTCATTTTATTCTTTAAAATTCTTACTTCGTGTATCGAAATTCCTAGTTCATTGGACATTTCAAGTTCAGAATAAAGAGCCTCTTTCATTAAAAAATCATGGAAATCTACAGACAATAATCGGCTAGAACTAGAATCTGCAATAAATTCTTTCGGCGATTGTCTCAACAGAGATACCCCTTCCAACGACAAAATATGTCATGATCAACCAATATTCTTCAGTATTTCCAACTTTCACGTTTTTTATTTATGGAAGCAGGAAAATCATCCCTTTTCTCGAATGTCTATGTAACGGGCATGAATAGACTTTTTAGGAAAGGGATGTGGATAGTGGCTTGTCATAAAAACGTGAAAAAAGGAATGTTACTCTTGCTATGTTTCGGAACAATCAGCTTTTCCCAAGCGAATCCGACATTTGCCGACACATTTTCAGCTGTAATAACGTATGATGATGTTTCCGTTCGAACAGGACCGGGACTACAATATGATGAGGTAGTAAAAGTAAACAAGGGAGATGAATATACTGTTCTGAAAGAAGAAAATGGATGGAATCTCGTCTCATTACCCAATAACAAGCAAGGCTGGATATCTAACTGGATGATGGATAAATCCGATGATTCCGTAACTGAAGTGTCTTCTGTTAAAACAATTCGAACAGTTGAATCCACAGTTACGAACTTAAACGTTCGGACAGGCCCTAGCGTAAGTTACGATCCACTTAAGAAAATTAATCCGGGTCAAACATACCTTTTAGTTGAAGAACAAGAAGAATGGGTAAAAATTGAACTATCCACTAAAGAACAAGGATGGGTAGCTAAATGGTTAGTGACAATCAATAACGAGAACCAAAAGGAACCTACAATAATACCTTCATCGCCTACACTAAATAAGTTAGAAATGAAAGTAACGGCCACGACGTTATTTATTCGTAGCGGTCCAGGAACAACGAATCAATCCATCGGTAAATTGAAACAAGGGGATATCGTAACCGTAAACAAAACAGAAAATGATTGGCATCAAATTACGTACAATAACATGGATGGTTGGATTTCTGCAGAATTCACAGAGAAAGTTCAGACTAATACTAACCAATCTAACGATCATCAACAGGAAGATAGTAAAGAAGACGATCAATCGTCTGAACTACTCCAAGTAAAGATTGTTAATACAGGAACGAACTTGCGTGAAGGTCCGAGTTTGCAGCATAAAGTCGTTTCTACAGGTCAGGAAGGTGAACTATATCCTGTTATAGAAACATCAGGGGAATGGTTCAAAGTTAAATTGACTGACGGAAAAGAAGCGTATATTGCGGGATGGGTCGTTACTCAGCTTAATACGAATAATACATCTACACCCCCTACTGAAGTCAGTTCGCCAAATATGTTAAGAGGAAAACGAATCGTGATCGACCCGTGTCATGGCGGTCGTGACTCAGGCGCAATCGGATCTCAATATAAGACATATGAAAAAGATATAAATCTAACTGTATCCAAAATACTAGCTGCTAAATTAGAAGCGGCGGGAGCGACTGTCGTGTTATCCAGGAGTATTGATCAATCGATATCTCTGCAAGATCGCGTTGATCTTTCCATTGCCAAAAGAGCAGATGCGTTCATCAGCATTCATCACAATACGAATTTCAATAGCAATGTGAACGGCACAATTATATATTATTACTCCAATGGAAGAGATCGTGACTTAGCTCAAATCATTCAGTCTGAAGTTGTTAAACGAAATGGATTAAACAACATGGGGGCAAGGCAAGGTAACTTTTTTGTACTTAGAGAAAATCCTCAACTTGCTATTTTAGTTGAGCTCGCTTTTCTAAGCAATAAAAAGGATGAAGGTACTGCACGATCCTCAGATTTTCAAGAACAATCGGCTGAAGGAATATTCCAAGGATTAAATAAGTACTTCAATACCTTGTAAACCCCATAATACGATAAACCCACTTTACGCAACGGCATAAAGTGGGTTTATTTTTTCAATCTATTTAGATACAATTTCATCGCTATCGAGCCAGATCGTGACAGGGCCATGATTGATAAGTTCGACATCCATCATCGCTCCAAATATTCCTGTCTCAACATTCACTTCATGGTGTTCCTGTAAGTAAGAATTGAATTTTTCATAAAGAGAATGAGCATGATCAGGTTTAGCCGCTCCGGTGAAACTCGGCCTTCTTCCTTTGCGACAGTCACCATAAAGGGTGAATTGGGAAACGGAGAGAATACTACCACCACATTCAAGCAAAGACCTATTCATCTTACCTTCATCGTCTTCGAAAATTCGTAGTGAAACAATTTTATCAGCCACGGCTCGAACGATTCTTTCATCATCTACTGGGGCAATTCCAACGAGAAGCATTAAGCCTTCCTCAATTTCCCCAACGACACTTCCCTCTACTGTTACACTCGCTCTATAAACTCTCTGTAACAATACTCGCATTGTATTTCCTCATTTCAGCAACTTACTGCATAATACGGCTAACCGTATAAATATCCTTTACTCTTTTCACACGTTCAACGACAGTGTGAAGATGTTCAAGATTACGAACGGCTATCGTCATGTGGATTGTAGCCATTTTGTTTTTATCAGAACGACCGGCTACTGCAGAAATATTCGTTTTCGTTTCTGATACAGCCTGCATCACTTCATTCAAAAGGCCTCGGCGATCGAGTCCTGATATTTCAATATCCATATTGTACGATTGATCAGGTGTTCCTTCCCACTCTACCGCAATAATCCGTTCATTTTCTTCTACCAAAGTCGTTACATTTAGACAGTCCATACGGTGAATGGAAACTCCTCGTCCACGTGTAACAAAACCGATTATGTCATCACCAGGAACAGGATTACAGCATCTCGCGAATCGAACGAGAAGATTGTCTACCCCTTTTACCCTTACCCCTTGAGCAAGCTTTTGTTTTTTTACTGGAGCTTTAATTTCTGGTATGAAAAGATCGTCATCTTGCAATTCCTTACGAAGCTTTTCTGTCAGACGGGTGATAATCTGGGCGGGCGTAATTCCACCGTAACCGATGGCCGCCAACATATCTTCTTCATCTGGGAAGTTGAATTTATCGAGTGCTTCCTTGATGTTATCTGGTGTCATCGCTTGATTCAAATCGTATCCTTGTCGCTTAAGCTCTTTTTCGAGCATTTCACTACCTTTAGCGACATTTTCATCACGTCGTTCTTTTTTAAACCATTGTTTAATTTTACTTCGTGCATGAGAGGATTTGGCTATTTTTAGCCAGTCTTGACTTGGACCATAGCTGTTTTTGGATGTTAAAACTTCAACAATGTCCCCTGTTTTTAATTTATGGTCTAACGGAACGATTTTCCCGTTTACTTTTCCTCCAATGCAGCGATTACCTATTTCCGTATGAATTCGGTAAGCGAAGTCCAATGGAACGGAGCCCGCGGGAAGTTCGATGACATCTCCCTTTGGTGTAAAGACAAATACGGTATCGGAAAATAAATCGATTTTTAACGATTCCATGAATTCCTGAGCATCATGAGAATCCTGCTGCCATTCAATAATTTCCCTAAACCATCTTAGTTTGTCTTCAAACGTTCCTTTGACATTTGTTCCTTCTTTATAACTCCAATGAGCTGCAATTCCATATTCTGCTGTTCGATGCATGTCCTTTGTTCGAATTTGTACCTCTAACGGATCACCCTTCGGACCAATGACTGTCGTATGCAAGGATTGATACATATTCGCTTTGGGCATTGCAATATAGTCTTTGAATCGACCGGGCATCGGTTTCCACAACGTGTGGACAATACCAAGAACAGCATAGCAATCTTTAATATTTTCAACAATAATCCTTACGGCTAAGAGATCATAGATCTCATTGAATTGCTTACTATGTTTTTGCATTTTGCTATGGATACTATAAATATGCTTCGGACGACCTGATAAATCGGCCTCTACTTCAATTTCCTTTAGTTTCTCTTGCATCGATTCCATTACTTCATTTAAGTAATCTTCCCGCTCAGCCCGCTTTTTCTGCATTAAGTTAACGATACGGTAATATTGCTGCGGATTAAGATACCGTAAAGACGTATCTTCTAATTCCCATTTGATCGTCGATATTCCGAGGCGATGAGCAAGTGGTGCATAGATTTCCAACGTTTCATTGGCAATTCGATGCTGTTTCTCTTCTGGTAGATGCTTTAACGTTCGCATATTATGAAGTCGGTCGGCAAGTTTAATCATCATGACCCGAACGTCTTGCGCCATGGCGACAAACATTTTGCGGTGGTTTTCCGCTTGTTGTTCTTCGTGTGACTTGTATTTAATCCGTCCAAGTTTTGTTACACCGTCAACAAGCTTGGCAACATCTGCTCCGAAACGGTCGTTGATTTCTTCGAGTGGAACACCCGTATCTTCAACGACATCATGAAGAAGGGCAGCACAAAGGGAATCGCCGTCTAACTCTAAACCCGCTAGGATGAGAGCAACGGCAACAGGATGAGCGATGTAAGCTTCACCGGACTTTCGAACTTGTCCTTCATGAGAAGCCTTTGCAAAAGTATAGGCTTCAAACACTTTTGTGATTTCATCATTCGACAAATATTCGATTATTCTTTTCTTTAATAAATCAATGCTCATTGTATGATTCACCTAGTTCGATCATGATAATATTGTTATCTATTATGGTTGATTTCTTAAGTATTGTAAAGAGAAGTTACTTTTTTTTGTCGAAAAAAATAACAGCGGTAACCCGCTGTTCTAATTGATTTTATTGGTTTAATTTAATTTTAGTTTAAAAGGAGGACAAACAGGGCCAAGAAGTTCAAGGCGCGTTGAATTTGCTTATCGGGCCCCCGCAAAAGTAATCGGAATAAGCTTCAAAGCCCATCGTCACTTTTGTGGGTTATAGAAACGAGCAGCGGAGCTTAGGTGAAACTAAGTGAGCAGCACAGGGACAACGCAACACAGAAATTCGCCGGCCATGTTTCCCGGACTTTTAAACATCCTTTTAGTATTTGATGAGGGAGTGTAGGTCGTAATTGGTTAACTTATCCCGACCTTTTAAATATGTGAGCTCAATCATGAACGCGGCACCTACGACGACCCCACCTAATTGTTCGATCAAGTTGATCGTCGTTAAGATCGTTCCCCCCGTAGCAAGAAGATCGTCTGCAATTAATACTTTTTGTCCAGGCTTAATAGCGTCTTCATGCACAGCTAACGTATCTTTACCGTACTCCAAGCTATATTCCGCCGTAACAACCTTTGACGGAAGTTTTCCTGACTTTCTAACAGGAACAAACCCTTTGCCTAATGAATAAGCGAGAGGTGCTCCGACAACAAAGCCGCGTGCCTCTGGTCCAGCGATCAAATCTACTTCACGTGTTTTTACATATTCAGCAAGATCGTTTATTACATTACGATAGGCTACACCGTTATTAAGCAATGTCGTAATATCTTTAAATTGAACTCCTGGTTGTGGATAGTCAGGAATGACTCGAATATAATCTTTATAGTTCATGATCAAACATCCTCTCTTTTTTAATCAGTTGTTTTACGCATACGTCAATGTCATCATTTTCTCATATAATTGGGTTTCATTCATTTTCATCCATTGAAGTGATTGTAGCTCACTACGATGAGCTTCACGGTAGATTCTAGAATCTTCTAGATCACGCTTGATTGGATTTTTGATGAGTGTAACAAAGCTGTCACTCACGTCTATCATGTTCAATTCTTGGAATACAGATACCATCTTATGCAGTGTAGCTAGAGATATGTGTTGCTCTTTTGCCCACGATTCTAATTGTACTTGAGTTTGGGTACCTTGACCAGCATATAGGTAGTAATATAATTTCTTAAAATGATTGCGATCTAAGCTATGCTGGTTCAGGTGCTCAATTTCTTTCGACCAATAAAGGCTAACATGCTCAAGCGAAATACATGCCTTTAAACAATGTATCGGAGTTCGGTACTTCCATTAAAAATAAATGGGTAATCTCTTCCCAATTAACAGAATCTAATTCTTCTGACCATCGTACAATGTACGAAGAAACGGCTGGATTAATATGTCCGTTCAGTCGTATAAACCCTTGTTTCGCTTCTTCGGTGAAAAATAGAAGTACAGGTTTTGTTTTCTCTTTCCAATCAAGACACGCATTCGCCTCTTTATTTCTAAAGTCATGAATTTGAATCTTATCTACATCAATGTCGTGAATGATAAACTGCGGTTCAGTACGACCGTTCCATTCGTTGATAGACAATTCACCACAAAGCTTTGGCGATGCCAGTAACGACAAATTCTCCATCTGTTCCCTTTTCTTGAAGGCAATCGCATTCAAATGATAATTTCCCTTTTTAAGAAGAAGTTTTACGTGTTCTTGTTCACGACCCATATATCGTTTATCTTGAATCGTAACGTCTTCAATCATCAAACGAGGGGTTCTGTTTCCCATTCCGAATGGAGCAAGGCGTTGTAATTGTTTTATGATCTCGACATCCATTTCTGCAATAGATAGAGAAGCATCAATTACCGTTCGAGGAATATAATCTTCTTCCGCTAGGGATTTTTCTGCAACTTCATTCATCTTCTTTTTAAACAATTGAAAATGTTCGATTTTAAGAGACATTCCTGCTGCCATTTCATGTCCACCGTATTTGGTCAAGACATCTTCACATTGTCGTAACGACTCATACAGGTGGAATCCTGAAATACTCCGTGCCGATCCCTTGGCTATTCCTTGTTCATCATCAAACGAGCAAACGATCGTTGGACGGTAGTACAGGTCGACAAGTTTAGAAGCAACAATGCCAATGACCCCCGCATTCCATGATCGGTGTCCAACAACGATGCAATATTTGTTCCCTTCCGGATCTGCTTCAACTTGTAATTTAGCCTCTTCAATCGTTTGCTGGACGAGATGTTGTCTTTCCTCGTTTAAATTCGATAACTGATTAGCGAACATCACCGCTTGTTTTTCATCTTGGCAAAGTAATAAATCTACTGCAGCCGATGCTGTATCTAATCTTCCACTCGCATTAATTCTCGGAGCTACTGTAAATCCGATATGACCTGCTGTAATTTCTTTCTGATTGATCCCAGCCGAGCGAATAATCGCATCGACTCCCACGGTAGGCGACTCATTCAGACGCCCCAATCCTAGCTTCGCAAGGATTCGGTTCTCTCCTATAAGAGGAACAAGATCGGCAATCGTTCCTATCGCTGCCCATTCCATCCAATACGGCTTCCACTTCCCACTTATAGCAAGCGCCAGTTTAAACGAAACCCCTACTCCCGCCAAGAGTGGAAATGGATACGTTGAGGTAGATAGCTTCGGATTAATAATGCTGTAAGCATTCGGAAGAATTTCAGGTGGTTCATGATGATCTGTAATAATGACATCTAGCCCTAATTGATTGGCATAGGCAACTTCATGAACAGCACTAATTCCCGTATCAACTGTTATTAAAAGGGTTACACCGGCTTCGTTAGCCTTCGTGACTGCTGTTGTATTTAGTCCGTATCCTTCTGTAAAACGATTGGGTATGTAATAATCAATCGTGTTTGTAAAATCTTTAATGCAGTCATATAACAGAGCAGTGCTCGTCACACCATCACAATCATAATCTCCATAAATAAGGATTCTCTCTCCCTTTACAATCGCTCGTTGAATACGATTTACACTCTCTTCCATATTCGGAAGCAAGAAAGGATCGTGTAAATCATCCTGCGTAACATGTAAAAACCGCTTAGCTTGCTGGACCTCCGTTATTCCACGAATAACAAGTAGCCGTGCAAGGAGCGGATCGATTTCGAGCTCCGTTTGAAGTTGATTACACGTGATCGTATCCGCCTTCGCTAGTTCCCATCTCGTTCTTGATTTTATCATTTTATAAATTCCTACCATCCTTCAAATTACACGTTATTATCCTATTATATAATAGGAATCACGTTTTGTCTGTTTGTTCACCATCCCACATTTTCCGGTATTGAAAACTAGGATCATGAGGGTTTACGTGAACAAATACGTCTTTAATGATCGGAAAATGATCGATTAACTGGTTTTTCACTTCTTTAGAGATTCGATGTCCTTCAAGGACAGTGATATGGGGATCTACCGCAATTTTCACGTCGACAACAACGTAATGTCCGTGCTCACGCGCACGGAATTGGTTTATGTTCAGCACTGAATCGATTCCTTTTACCAAATTAACCATGTCAACTGTATCCTCGTCGTGCATTACATGATCTAAGGTCGCATGGATCGACTCCGAAATGATGTTATACGCCATTTTAAGTACAAGTAAAGATACAAACAAACCGGCAATCGGATCTAAGTAAATTAGCCATTCAATATGTAGATATCCCCCGATTACCGCTCCCCCGATCCCGATTAAAGCTGCGAAAGAAGAATAAACATCTGAACGGTGCTCCCAGGCATTCGCTATTAGCGCTTGACTATTTAACTTCTTCCCTAGTCGAAATTTATACCTAAACATCCATTCTTTAAAAAGCATCGAACCTAACGCAACAAAGATAGCAAGCATTCCTGGTGCTTCAATCGGTTCAAAGATTGATTTTATCGAACCATATCCAATTTCTAATCCAACGACAAACAGAATGACAGCAACAATAATCGCAGCGATCGACTCAGCTTTTCCGTGACCGTATGGATGATCTTTATCCGGCGGACGATTGGATGCACGAACACCAATCAATACAGCGAGTGAACCGATGACATCAGTGGCAGAATGGACACTATCGGCTACAAGTGCTTTACTATTAGCCATGGTCCCTACAATCCACTTTACGATGGCAAGTAGGATATTGCCGACTATTCCCACCCATGCTGCAAATTCTACTTGTTTCGTACGTTTATCTTTCAAATTTTGCCCCTCCTGACATTGACTTACAAAGGTGAAGTAATATCGCTTCTATTTCTACTATTATATTCTGTACATTTGCTGGTTATCTTACGAAAAAACCGCGGTTGGATTAACCGCGGTTTTCAGTATTAGGTCTCAGTTGTTGGAATTGCCTTTTTTCTTTTATCCTTAGCCTTTAATTCTTTCTCCTTTAATACAAGCCACAACTGACTGGCAATGAAGATCGAGGAGTAAGCACCAAATACCAATCCGATAAATAACGCGAGCGCGAAATTACGGATTCCTTCACCTGCGAAAATATACAAAGCAGTTGTAGCAATTAATACAGTTAAAACGGTATTAATCGAACGAGACATCGTTTGAAGTAGACTCTGGTTTACGACACGCTCAATGTCGGCAAAAGTCTTGATTTTTGCAAGCTTCATGTTTTCTCTTATACGGTCAAAAATAACGATCGTGTCGTTGATCGAATATCCGACAATCGTTAAGATCGCCGCGATAAATACGATGTCTACTTCTAGTCTCAAAATGGAGAAGATCGTAATGACGAGAAAAGCATCATGTAGCAAGGCAACAATAGCCGCAATAGCGAAGCGCCACTCGAATCGAATAGATACATAGATGATAATCCCGATCGAAGCGTATAGTACGGCAAGAATCGCATTTACCGCTAAATCTCTTGCTACATCCGGATTTACTTTACTTTCTTGTAGATCTACTGTGTCTCCGAACTTAGTTACAAAGGCATTTTTGATCTCTTCAACTTTATCCTTATCAATCGTTTCGGTAAACCGAATGACTGCCATATCATTGTTTTGCCCACCCGCTCGAATAATCGTATCATAGCCGAACGGATCCATCACTTCATGTACTGCTTGCTCGTTAAATTCCTCACCGAGCAATACATCCAAACGTGTTCCACTAACAAAATCGACTCCTAAATTAAGTCCGAAGATAAAGAGTACGATAATTCCTACTAAAGCAATAATAGCAGAGAACATAAAGAATTTTTTACGATGCGTTACTAGATCAAGCTTAGATTCACTAAAATTTGTTCTAAAGTTCACGAATCTCATCTCCTTTCACCCCATAAAAGGATGGCTTATTAAATAGATTCGTTTTAACGAGAAGATAGAGTAAAGAGCGAGAACCGAGTACATTCGTTACAATACTGATTAAAATATTCACGATTAACGCAACGGCAAATCCTTTGACACTACCTGTACCAAGAGAGAATAATACACCCGCTGCAATTAATGTCGTAATATTAGCATCAAGAATCGTTGATAACGACCGTCTTGAGCCAGCTTTGATTGAAGAGAATACGGTTTTACCACTTCTCATTTCTTCCTTGATTCTTTCATACGTAATGATGTTTGCATCTACAGCCATACCCATACCAAGAATAAGGGCAGCAATGCCTGGTAACGTAAGCGTTACACCAAGTAAGGAAAACGTCAAAAGAACCAAATACACATAACCAATCATTGCAATACTTGCGACGAATCCGGGAACACGATAATAAGCGATCATAAAAATCAATATAATAATGGCACCAATTATTCCTGCTTTAATGCTTTGTTGAAGAGCTAGCATACCTAAGCTTGCCCCAACAACATTAGACTGGATTTCGATTAACTCTGCTGGTAAAGAACCAGCGTTAAGAATATCAGCCAATTCTTGCGCTTCTTCTACTGATCCTTGTCCGGTAATCGTTGCTTGACCACCTGAGATTACGTTTTGAACGACAGGATTACTTAGCATGTCTTCATCAAGAAATATCCCTACTTGCTTGCCGAGATTATCCCTTGTTACTTGAGCGAATAAAGAAGCGTCTTTCATATCAAGTGTAACGACTGGCGCATTCGTTGTAGGGTCTAACCCGATATCTGCTCTCTTCAAATTCGTACCGCGCATGACGATGGCTCCAGTTTCATCACGGAACGTTAATTCAGCTGTTTTTCCGATTTTCTCACGAGCTTCATCCGGATTTTCCACACCAGCCAATACGACGCGAATTCGATCTGGTTGTTCAATGAAAATATCTGGTTCTTCAACACCGATAAGGTTAATACGTTTCTCAATCGCCGCAACAGTGTCTTTTAATAACTCATTTGTAGCTTCGCTACCATCTGTCGGCTTTGCTTGATACAACACTTCAAAGCCACCTTGCAAGTCTAAACCTAACGTAATCTCATCAGTTACCGGTTTAATCGTAAATGCTGAGCCTGCAACAACGATACTTACGATTAATATAAAGGCGATGAGGCGACCTTTTCTTATCATAATGACTTGTCCCCCTAAAAATCTTTTGCTTAAGCCCCTTGTGTCTATAAACCCAATGTTTCTATTATATATACATTAGAAATAGTGTGTCAATTTACATAAATGTGAACAAGGCTATTCAAATGAAAAGTCTATCCATTTGGATAGACTTTGGATTAAATATTACCTTTTCATGTAGACGCTACTCATGGTCAACCAGTTCATGAATTGTGTCACTTTCAAGGATAACACGTCATTTACAATTTGATGAAAAGCAGGTGTTTCTTTTTTATACTTGGAGAATACACAGTCCCGAATTTCATCGGCAGTCACATGTTCATACCCTAACATAGAAAATTCTTCCACTTTGCTATTACATAACTCCGTAATTGTTTCTTTGAATTGTTCCGTTTCACGAAAATCTATTTCTACCGAATGAGTATCAAGGTCTTTATCTTCTTCTTCAATTATCGCTTCATTACTGTCAGCTTTACATAAGAGTTCTTCTTCCGCTACTGCCAGTTGATTATGTTGCTGCTGTTCATTCATATATTGTTGAAGCTTATAAGCTTGGTGGATATACGGTTGTTGTTCGTCCATCGTGTTATCCCCTCTCATTAACCTTACCGTTCGTACCTCATGATTAGATTATTCGACGAGAATAAAAAAAATCCTTCATTAATACTTTAAAATGACAAGACAGACATGTTGTAACGCTAATACTATTTTGTAGAGGAGAGAACCAATGAATGTTTTCGAAGCAATTATATTAGGTATTATCCAAGGCTTAACTGAGTTTTTGCCGATTAGCTCTACTGGTCACTTATTATTGGGGCGTAAACTATTCGGACTAGATGAGGCCGGACTTCTATTAGATACGATGCTTCATTTCGGAAAACTACTTGCCGTCGTAATCGTTTTCTGGAAAGATGTTGTCGAAATGATTAAACACCCGTTCAGTAAACTTTCATTACTTATCGTTGTAGGCACGATTCCGACCGTCATCATCGCATTAACATTTAAAGGTTTCTTCGAGGAAATATCCATAACCGGAAAAACAGTCGGAGTTGAATTCATCATTACAGGAATTATTCTTTGGCTCGCGGATTCGATGAAAAATGGTACGAAAACACTAGAAACGATATCTTTTAATGATGCCTTACTTATTGGTACGTTACAAGGCGCAGCGATATTGCCTGCCATTTCAAGATCGGGGCTTACTATTGCAGGATCTTTGTTCAGAGGCATCAATAAAAGTGCTGCTGCTCGATTTTCTTTCTTGCTTTCTTTACCTGCCATACTCGGTGCCACCGTATTGGAAGGCTCTAAACTGACACAAGGTGTAAATCAGCAAGTTACCCTTATCCCTCTCTTGATAGGCACCCTTTTTGCCGCTATTTCCGGCTATTATGCCATTAAATGGATGCTTCGTATTTTGCAAGAGGGCTCACTTAAACTCTTTGCTATTTATGTATGGATACTTGGTGCTAGTATTGTTGTTGCCCAGTTAACCGGCATCTTCTAGAGGGGAAGTTTAAACAAAGAATCCACTTTAATTACAAAGTGTGATTCTTTGTTTTTTTAATATGCCGAGAAATAAAATAAAAGATAGCCAATATCGCAACGATACTAAAGGTAATCCAACCGAAGTATTCTTTAAGAATGGGAATAGCAATCGGTCCCAATACGATAATAAACCCTACTTCAAGCATAAATCTGCTTCCTCGTCCGATAAATGACCAAATGACTAATTGACGTTTTGAAATCCGGCACACACCTGCCATAATCGTAAATATTTTATACGGAATCGGTGTAAATGCAGCGATAGCAACGGCTGCTGCCCCTCTTTTAACGAAATGGTGCTCCACTTTTTCAATTCGCTTCGCTCCAAAAAAACGAACTAAAACTGGCCTGCCCACTCGCCTACCAATCCAATAACCAAGTAAAGCGCCCGCAACGGAAGCTACAGTCGTGACCATTCCGTATAACAAGGCCCATTCTGTGTGTGCAAGGGCGAGGGGTATAAGAACTAAGTCAGGTGGGATTGGAAAAAAAGAGGATTCCAAAAAAGAAACAACAGCCAATCCCCAGACCCCAAACTCGATAAACCAAACCCCCATACTCTCTATCCATTGATGTACCTTGTCTATCTTAACCATCTCCAATCTGAGGTCTTATCTTTTATCTATAGCATATTTATGTTAAAGGATGTCCAATTTATGAAAGAAGGTAGATTGTGTGCATAAGCAAACGTTTATCCAGGGAGCTATCATATTAGCCGTAGCTGGTTTACTAGCAAAAATACTTGGATTTATACCCCGCATTCTTCTGCCCAGAATAATGGGAGACGTTGGGGTAGGGCTCTATCAAATGGCCTTTCCCATTCTTGGATTAATGATTACGCTCACAACAGCAGGCATTCCAATCGCTATTTCTAAACTCGTATCAGAGGCGATTGCACAAAACGAACAAAAAAAAGTTCGACACATTTTGATGATCTCGCTCCTCATTGTAGGCGGTCTGTCTATCGTCTTTACTCCTGTTCTATTCTTTGCCGCTCCGTTAATTGCCGATGTTTTGCTTACGGATGAGCGAGCGTATTGGCCATTAATAGCCATGGTTCCAATCGTACCTCTCATCGGGTTATCTGCCGTCTTACGAGGATATTTCCAAGGAAAACAAAACATGCGACCTTCTGCCGTCTATCAAGTTGTGGAAAGTGCTGTTAGGGTAGGTTCGATAACGTTCTGTGCTTCCTTGCTATTACCTTACGGCGTTGAATTTGCTGCATGTGGTGCCATGATTGGTGTTGTGCTAGGAGAAATTGCCGGAGTACTATATCTCATTTGGCAGTTTAGACGAGTGAAATGGTCCGGAATCCTTGCCGCTAAAAAAGAAACACAATCCAATCAGTTCTCTATTTTACAATCCATTATGAGAGTAGCGATTCCTGTTACAACAAGCCGTCTTGTCGGTACTGTCTCCATGGTTATAGAACCTATGCTCGTCACACATAGCTTAAGTATCGCTGGATTTAGTGTTGCCGTAACAACAGCGATGTATGGTCGTTACGCAGGTATGGCCATACCCATCCTATTCTTTCCGTTCTTCGTTACTTATTCGTTATATGTATCGCTTGTCCCTGCTATTTCCGAAGCGATGGCTAATAAGAATTATCTTAACGTTCATCAAAGACTTAACCAAGCAATTAAGCTTTCTTTAGTGACAGGTGCACCTGCCGTCGTCTTATTATTTGTTCTTGCTACACCGCTTACATCTTTACTTTATGATCGTCCTGAAGTAGGAACATTACTGCAAATCCTTGCACCCTTTTCTCTTTTTCTTTACCTGCAGGCCCCTCTTGCTGCTGTATTGCAAGGAATGGATCGTGCTAAAGATACGATGGTCAATTCCATTATTGCCGTCGTCGTTAAAATGGTGTTAGTCGTCATTCTTGCTTCTAGACCTACGCTCGGAATCGAAGGAGTTGCGATTTCAACCAACGCCGCTTTCTTTCTAACAACGGCACTACATTATACAACCATTTATAAAATAACTGGGTTCCGATTTCCTTACCTTCTTATGATAAAAATCCTTGTCGTCATTATATCTTTGGGTTTCTTCGCTCATTATCACTACCATCACTTCTGGCTTCTATTTCCAAGTTATCTACGACTACTCATTACCATCACTATGAGTGGGATTGTCTATGTCTACTTGTCTGCTTTAGTTGGGCTCATACAAAAAAGGGATATGAAACGTATCCCTATTATTGGTCCTCTTCTTATAAAATTAATCCCATTCATGAAATAATGTTCTTTATAACCGATCTCTTCGATCAATAAACAGCCTTCCTTTATGATCAACACTAGCAAAATAGATTTCTTTAAAGTCTTTTATCCCTTGCTTTCTAAGTTCACTCTTCAACCAGAACCGAGTTTGATTAATGATTTCAAGGTTATGATCTTGAACTCTTCCTTCAATGACTACAGGGATAGGGAGACCTTTGTATTCAAAATGCTGATTGCCTGTAGTTCGAAGGCCTATGTCATCCCTTGTTAAAAATTCTTTTGATTCTTTTTTAAACACACTTAGTTTTCCTGACGGTTCCAATATGGCAAATTCAACGTCGGCTACGTTTTTTATATCTTTTTCTCGTAATTGCATTAAAAGGTCATCGAGATTGTAACGATGCTTCTTCATTTCTTCTTCTTTAATTACTCCATTTTCAATAATAGTCGAAGGTTTGCCGTCCATTATATGCCGAATCGTTTTGCTTTTTAACGATACAAAGGAGAAAGAAACTTGGATAAGCATTAGCGTGATTATAGGGACAAATCCTTTATATAGCGGTTCATCTGTATTTTCAATAACAATGACAGCGATCTCCGCCATCATTATCGATATGACAAGATCAAAGACAGACAGTTTGCCGATTTCTCGTTTTCCCATTAATCTCATGACAAGTAAAACAAAGAAATAAGTAATAATGGTACGTATGACTAAAGCCCACGGTTCCATATCTGTCTCCTTTCCTATGTATTAAACAATTCAACGTTAGTTTCAACCTAGTCCAACTCAAATATTCTACGTTAGGAATGAAAAAAACTGGCAGAATCCGCCAGTTTCTATCATTGCACAATCGTGGTTATTCTTAAATGATAAAGAAATAAATGTAAACATGGGCTATTGCTAGTGCTAATAACGTTAGTGGAGCACCGATTTTTAGGAACTCGATATAAGAAAAACCTTTTCCTTCTCGGGCTGCCATACCAGCAACAATAACATTTGCTGATGCCCCAATTAGTGTACCATTTCCTCCTAGACATGCCCCTAAAGCGAGTGCCCACCATAAAGAATCGAGTTCTACCGCATCAGGAGATAACCCCATACTCGTACCTAGCTCTTGAATCAAGGGAATCATAGTAGCAACGAAAGGGATATTGTCGATAGTTGCGGAGGCAAACCCGGAAACCCAAAGAACGAGTAACGAGGCGAACGGAATATCCCCTCCTGTAATATTTAACACTTGTTCGGCTAAATATCCGATAATACCAACATCGATTAAACCACCTACCAATGTAAACAATCCGACGAAGAAAAAGATGGTTACCCATTCAATTTCTGCGAACACTTCTTCTAATTCATGTTCCTTAACCCCAATCAACATCAAAAGGGTCGCCCCTGCAATCGCTACTGTTGCCGCTTCCATATGGGTAATCGAGTGAGTAATAAAGCCAATAATTGTGATAAGCAGGACGATGACTGACTTCATCATAAGCTTACGATCTTTAATGTACGTAGCTGCGTCGAGACTCATGATAGCTAGCCGATCTTTCTCATCTACACGCATTTGTTTCCGGTATAGAAAATACAAAATCACTAGCGTCACAGCTAAAATTATGAAGGCGACGGGTGCTAGGTTAACTAGAAAATCATTAAAGTTTAAATGACGATTAGCTCCTGCAATCATAATATTGGGCGGATCCCCAATCAGTGTAGCGGTTCCTCCAATATTACACGCCAATATTTCAGATATAAGGAAAGGTACCGGATTGACCTTTAACATACGGGTAATAGAGAACGTTACGGGAACGACAAGCAACACCGTTGTTACATTATCTAAAAATGCCGAACCGACAGCTGTTAGGATAGAGAGCATAACGAGTATTCGAATTGGATTACCCTTGGCCGCCTGTGCCGCTTTAATGGCTACGTATTGAAAAACACCTGTTTTATTCGTAATACCTACAAGGATCATCATACCAATGAGTAAGAAAATCGTACTCCATTCAATATGGTGCTCGTAGGCGTATTCTAGATCGACTATTCCTAAGATTACCATAAGTATCGCTCCTGTTAAGGCGATAACGGCACGATTAATCTTTTCGGTAATGACAATCGCATACGTAATAAAAAAGATAACAAGTGCGATAATAACTTGCGTTGAATTCACCTATCCACAACCTTTCATTATATTAACTTAGCTATTATAACCCAAAAATAACAACCTCGTCCATGCACACACATTGTCATAACAAAGGCTTATCCTTCATAGGATGGTACAAACCAGATATATGTTTTTTAGGTTTGACAATTTGAAGGAGGCTGACAATGAAACCTACCCAAAAACCAATAGCTTCAAATGTACTATTTGCATCTCCAACCTTTTCTGGAGTATTTCTTACCCTCCTTATTGTAATGGGGGGATCATTACTCCTTGCTTTCGTCTTACGTTTTACTGGTGTAAGAGAAGATACTCTACCGTCCCTTGCTTATGGATTGAATATTGTTGCCTTACTGATTGGCGGGTATTGTGCGGGTTCACGCGCGGGAAAAAAAGGTTGGTATTACGGTGGAATTAGTGGACTCATCTATTCATTCATTCTTGCTATTATCGGGATGCTTGCCTTTGATGTGAAGATGACTACGCTAACGCTGATCTATTGTTTGGCAGCCTTTGGAATCAGTAGTGTAGGGGGCATGATTGGCGTCAATCGCTCAAAGTAACAGCCCGGTAATATGTTTAGAAAAGTAAAAAAGCATCTTTCCTTCTCAATGAAGGGAGATGCTTTTTTAATGAATAAGAAAGTAAAACTTTATTTACCTATTAAAGTAAATCCTACTCTTTTTCGTTAGTGCTTACAACCGTATTAATAGCTGAGCGTTCAAATACGAGACGCACGTTGTCTGCTACTTTTACTGTTGCTGCATCTTCTGTTAATTCAACAACCTGACCGTGCATGCCGCCGATGGTGACGATTTTATCACCTTTCTTTAAAGCGTTAAGCATGGCATTTCTCTGTTTTTGGCGCTTTTGTTGCGGACGAATAAGTAAAAAGTAAAAAATAGCGAACATTAGCACCAAAGAAATAATCGTTGAGTAATTACCCATGATGGTACCCCCTTCTTAAAATGATCTATTTTCATTCATCCCATATTGGGAGAAAAATGAATCGCGGTAATCTAACAGTCGATCCTGTTCAATCGCTTCACGCACTTCTTCCATCATATTCAACAAGAAGTGTAAATTATGATAGCTTGTCAGCCTTATTCCGAATGTTTCATCGGCTTTAATCAAGTGACGTATGTAAGCACGCGAGTAATTCCGGCACGTGTAACAAGTACAGTTCGGATCAAGTGGTCCAAAGTCTCTTGCATACTTGGCGTTTCTTATTACCACCCGACCTTGGCTTGTCATCGTTGTCCCATTACGGGCAATACGTGTAGGTAGTACACAATCGAACATATCAATTCCGCGAATGGAACCATCAATTAATGCATCCGGAGAACCGACTCCCATTAAATATCGGGGCTTATTCTCTGGCAGCATCGGAACCGTGTAGTCCAACACTTCATTCATAATATCTTTCGGCTCACCTACACTCAATCCTCCCACAGCATACCCCGGAAAGTCAAGTGCTGTTATTTCTTTAACACTCTGTTCTCTTAGATCGCGATACATCCCCCCTTGAACGATGCCGAACAAGGCTTGATCATGAGGGCGTTGGTGAGCGTTTAAACAGCGCTCAGCCCAACGGGTTGTCCGTTCTAATGAGTTTTTGACATAGTCATAATCAGCAGGATATGGAGCACACTCGTCAAAGGCCATCATAATATCAGGGCCGAGTGCATTTTGTATCTCTGTAGCAATTTCTGGGGAGATAAAAAGCTTCTCTCCGCTAATATGATTACGAAAGCTTACCCCTTCTTCTGTAATTTTACGAAGGTCGCTTAAGCTGAACACTTGAAATCCACCGCTATCTGTAAGAATCGGGCGATCCCAATTCATGAATGTGTGAAGACCACCAGCTTCTTTAATGATATCATGACCCGGGCGAAGAAAAAGGTGATACGTATTGCTCAAAATAATTTGCGCATTCATTTCCTTTAGTTCTTCTGGACTTAACGTTTTTACAGTCGCCAATGTGCCAACAGGCATAAAGATCGGTGTTTCAATCGTCCCATGAGGAGTATGAAGACGTCCTCTCCGCGCCCCTGATTGCTTGCATATATGTAGTAATTCATACGTAACCGCTGCCAAAAATAAAGCCCTCCTTGTCATCGTTGCAAAAATTATGGGCACTTAGCATCATACCACCAAATACCAAAAAACACAAAATTGACCTCCGTGAAGAGGCCGAAAAAGTTAGTTGAAGTTTAAAATAGAGGTTAAAAAGGAGGACAAACAGGGCCAAGAAGTTCAAGGCGCGGCAGTACCCGAGCAGCGGAGCTTAGGTGAAACTAACTACTCTTTGGGCCCCCGCGAAAGTAATCGGAATAAGCTACGAAGCTTATCTTCACTTTCGTGGGTATACTCACAGGGACAACGCAACACAGAAATTCGAAGGTAATGTTTTCCGGACTTTTTAATTACATTATCAGCATGGCGTCGCCGAAGCTGAAGAACCGGTATTCCTCTCTAATAGCTTCTTTATATGCCCCCATAATCCTTTCTCTTCCCGCTAAAGCACTCACGAGCATCATGAGAGAGGACTTCGGAAGATGGAAGTTCGTTAACAATCCGTCTGTCACCATGAATTCATAACCTGGATAGATGAAAATGTCAGTCCAACCTGAAGAAGTGATCATTGTTCCGTGTTTCTGTGCAACACTTTCTATGGTGCGAAGGCTTGTCGTTCCTACCGGAATAACACGATGACCTTTTTCTTTCGTTTCATTTATTAGGTCGACTGTTTCCTGGGAAATTTGATAAAATTCTGCATGCATATGATGGTCTTCAATTCGATCTACGTTCACCGGTCGAAACGTACCTAATCCGACATGAAGAGTAACATACCCTATTTTAACACCTTGCTTTTCAAGCTTACTTAGCATCTCAGTAGAGAAGTGTAACCCTGCTGTCGGGGCAGCTGCCGAACCATGATGTTTTGCGAACACGGTTTGGTATCTCTCTTTATCATCCAACTGTTCTCTTATATATGGTGGTAACGGCATAGATCCGAGTTGATCTAGAATCTCTTGAAATATGCCTTCATATTGAAAAGAAACAATCCATCCTCCAGCAACTTCTGTCTGTTCATGGACAGTAGCTATGAGCTTTCCTTCACCAAAGGAAATCGTTGTACCCAATTTCACTTTCTTACTCGGCTTAATTAATACTTCCCACCTATGATCATTTTGTTGTGACAACAATAAAAATTCAATCTTAGCACCCGTATCTTCCTTCACACCAAATAGACGCGCTGGAATAACTCGACTATCGTTTAATATGAGAAGATCACCCGATTGTAAAAGCCTCGATAGATCGGTAAATCGAAGGTGATCAATCCCCCCATCATCAAGATGTAAATGGAGCAGACGTGAATCGGTCCGCTCCAATAATGGGGTCTGTGCTATTAATTGTTCTGGTAACTGAAAATCATAAAGTTTAACATCCATATGCTAGCATCCTATCTTACGAACTCTTAACGAGCTCCAATTTCGATTCCATTTGTATAGTAGTGTTTCAATATTTGCTTATAATCATACCCCTGCTCAGCCATTGCTTTTGCACCCCATTGAGACATTCCTAAACCATGACCAAAACCTTTTACATGGAATCGGAATGAGGGGGATAACGTAGCATCTTTAATTATCTTTTTACTATCCATCACGAAGTATGATGTGTTATCGTTTGCTACTGTTGTTTTCATTCCGTTTGCACCGAGAACAGATATAGTTGATTGGGGAAGCGTTGAGTTTTTTCCTCCTGCACCTAGGACCGGAAGTGCTCCCCTCGATTCAATCGTGAACATCGTAGAAGGCAAGCTAGTTGCACCTCCCAACGCTCCTCTAAGTCTATCTTTGGAAACATTAATACTTTTATCATTTACAGTAACAGTTATTACTCGTCCAGATGGTCCACGAGTGCCAATCTCTAGCTTCGTGACGGTAGGATCTAGAAAAGTAGGATCTGATTTTCGAATCGATTCTGCTAGCTCCAAACCTGTAATTGGTCGTGTAATGAATTGAAATGAGTTGTTTTGAGATACTGTATTTACGATTAGTAGCTCTTCCCCGTTGGCAAAAGAACCGATATTCGGTTGATCTGTTCTAGGAGCGCTTCTGAAGTTTAGCGTTTCTCCATCGACAACAACGACACCAAATTCATGCCCTGTTTCATTTTTACGGCCTGTTTTATTAATATAGTCCGAGTGTACGTACCCAAACTGGCCTAATTTAGATACGACAGCATACCATTTCGCAGCACTACGATTAGGATTGTCATCAGGGCTTGTCGTTGGAATATAGTATGGTAAATCAGTCCCAAATACCTCAATATTATTCGCTGTCAAGCCACCAGCGTTAGAATGATAAAGTGGAGATAGTATTTTTCCGTTATATTTCACTACCATTCCTTTGGTTTCGTTCACAGCAGTAATAATATCAGTCGCTTCATTTTTCACGCCATAATAGGCCTGGTCAAACGTCGTATCAGACACATGAGCAATTCCGTATTTTATCCCGCCAGCCCATAAATAACTTCTTGCTGCAACCGATTGAGCCTTCAACGCTTCTAATGCCCATCCAGTGGACATCTCGGCACCGACAACTGCATATAAGTATTGCTCTATATCGACCACATTAATAACAGCCATCTTTCCTTTATGATTCATTAATTCGAACGTACCTCGATATTCGCGCCCTGAACGTTCCTCTACCTTTACATATGTTTGCCCGCGTGGTGCTACGGTTACGATTTGTCCGTCAGGAAAGAACATATGTGGAAGAGTTTCATTGACAGAACCAATGATGATATCATCCTTTAATAAAACGTACGGACCCGCTATATTTGCATCGGTTAAGGCGAGCGCGGGTAATACGTTGTTTATATTCTGTTTAAGAATGTTACGCTCATCAGGTGTAGCCTCATCACCAGCCAAGACTTCATACTCTGTCTGTCCTGTTCCATTCGTTCGAACGACAATATAACTAGTAAAACCGTGGTTATTTATTTCACTAATCCTCGTTTCAGCTTCTTGCTTGCTTGGGAATAACCCTGCAGATAAACGAAAAGATCCCCTAACAGTAGCTGATAAGCCTAGATTCTTTATTTTACTAAGTTCAATATTCGCATCCGTTAACTGAGAATAGGAACCCGTACGTACAACGTAAACTTTCTTTCCCTTTTGGAAAGTAACGAGAATTTCTGCTTTATAATTCGCTTGGCTCAATTGTTGTGCTATTTGCTGTGCTTTCGTAATATCCTCAGTAGTTTCCAATTGAATAAAAAATTGGTCAACACTAAAACGGGCCGAGGTATAGCTAGAAATTTCCTCTATAGTCTTATTCGCTATTCCGATCTGTAGACCCGTTTGACTGGTTAACGTTACTGTAGGGATCGTATTGCGATAGGCATTACCATTATCTATGAACAGGGCAACTTTAATTAAATCTGGACTGGCAGCAGTTATCGGTGTAACACCGGCAGAACAAAAAACGATCGCTAATGTAAGTACAATGAGCGACCATTTTTTCATCTTTGATTTACTCTTTTCCATGATCACCTTTCCTTTCGACTCAGAAGTTACTCCTCTAATTCGACAAGAAAGGCAATATTCCTGCAAAAACATTTAAAATGGGTTTAAAAAGGAGGACAAACAGGGCCAAGGAGTTCAAGGCGCGGCAGTACCGAGCAGCGGAGCTTAGGTGAAACTAAGTGAGCAGCACAGGGACAACGCAACACAGAAATCCGACGGCAATGTTTCCCGGACTTTTTAAACTTCCACTATGGTAGGGGGCGGTTGAGATGTTGATAGGCTCTCGGCGTTAATACCCGACCCCGTGGGGTTCGTTGGATGAAGCCTATTTGCAATAAATACGGTTCATACACATCTTCGATCGTATGCGATTCTTCTCCGATTGTTGCTGCAATCGTATCAAGCCCAACAGGTCCGCCACCGAACTTATCAATAATCGCATATAGAAGTTTATGATCAACATGATCAAGTCCTACTCGGTCTACTTGCATCAATTCCAACGCTTCTTTGGCTATCAATTCGGTTATCGTTCCATCTGCACGTACTTGGGCATAATCACGTACACGCTTTAACAACCGATTCGCGATACGTGGTGTTCCTCTTGAACGAAGGGCAATCTCCGCTGCACCTTCTCCTACAATCGGGACGTGAAGAATATCTGCTGCACGAAGAATGACATGGGTCAATTCTTCGACAGATAAATACTCTAGCCGACTAACGACGCCGAATCGGTCTCGAAGAGGAGAAGAAAGTAATCCAGCACGAGTCGTCGCACCGATCAAGGTGAAGTGCGGAAGATCAAGCCTTACCGAACGAGCACTTGGTCCTTTCCCGATAATAATATCGAGAGCATAGTCCTCCATAGCAGAATAGAGTACTTCCTCTGCGGTTCGATGAAGGCCGTGGATTTCATCGATGAAGAGAACATCCCCTTCTTGTAGATTCGTTAGAATAGCTGCCAAATCGCCGGGACGTTCAATTGCTGGACCAGAAGTTGTTCGAATACTTACTCCCATTTCATTCGCAATAATGTGCGATAGCGTTGTTTTACCTAGCCCTGGAGGACCGTATAGAAGAACATGATCCAACGCTTCATTTCGCATTTTCGCTGCATCGATATAAATTTTCAAATTCTCTTTTACTTGCTTTTGACCGATATATTCATTGAAATATCGTGGTCGCAAACTATATTCAACCGCTTCATCTTCAACCGTGAACTGTGAAGTGATGATTCGATCATCCATGTTGTCTCTCCACCCTATCTTTTAAGAAATACTTGTAACACCTTTTTGATTACCGCATCGACAGCCATGTCTTCTTTAATTTCCTCCGATGCAATTGAAAATGCATCTTTTACTTCACGCTCGTTATATCCGAGAGCAATTAAAGCTTCAAAAGCTTCCGATACAGGACCTTTCCCTCTTACTTGGGTCGTTATCGTTGGAGGCATCGTTGATCCTAATTGTATTCCGTTCAGTTTATCTTTTAAATCCAATACCATCCGTTGAGCTGTTTTCTTGCCAATTCCCGGAAATTTTGTGAGGAACGTAATGTCCTCTTGTTGTATCGCTGCCACGACTTGCTGAGGTTTACCTGATGCGATTACCCCAAGCGCCCCTTTTGGCCCGATTCCGGAAACGTCTAATAATCGTCGAAATAGATCTCGTTCTTCCCGTGTGATGAAGCCATATAAACCGATAAAATCTTCACGCACGGTTTGATGCGTATACACTCTCAACCTATTTCCTTCTTCATTCGCAAACTGTAGTGGTTGCCCACAGAAAAGCTGGTATCCGACTCCACCCGTATCAATGACGATATAATCGTGTTCAATATAGGCAAGGCTTCCATCTATAAAGTCAATCATCGTGTTCCCCTTTCAATCTGCTGAATCTTTGACGTAATCGCCGCCGAATGGGCATGGGTCATGGCAATCGCCAAGGCATCAGCAACGTCGTCAGGTTTAGGTACTTCTTTCAACTTCAGCAGCATTTTCACCAGTTCTTGCACTTGTTTTTTCTCCGCTCTACCGTAACCGACTATTGCCTGCTTTACTTGAAGCGGCGTATATTCAAAAACAGGAAGATCGGCTTCTACTGCAGATAAAATAATAACTCCCCTTGCTTGTCCAACCGTCATCGCCGTTGTTACATTCGTATTGAAAAACAATTTCTCTACTGCAACGGCATCAATCTCATACTTCCTAAAAAAATGGTTCATTGCATCATATATTTGTTTCAATCGCGTTCCCGTATCAAGTTTAGCAGAAGTTTGGATACTTCCGAAGTCGATTGGCTTTAATGTACTGCCTTCTTTTTTAATAATTCCAAACCCGACAATTGCAATCCCAGGGTCAATTCCTAAAATAATCATCTATCTACATCCTTCTATATAGAGTCCATCTCCCGTCCTCTATATTTCGATAGCGAACATACATTTTCCTCTATAACGCCACTAGAAAACTAAAACATAAAAAAAATACTCTACAGAGGTTAATCTGTAGAGTAAGGGCTTAACATTGATAAAATGCTGTTGTATTCCGCCATATCGTTCACTCTCATCCCGTTCATCAGCCTCGAAATTGGTTCTGCAGGTAGACTTGAGCGAATGCTCTCCATATCAATCTGGAAAAAAGTTTCTATAACTTCACTCAAATGAGGTGGTCCATTAAATAATGTCACATATCCGTCTTCTGAAATTCCAAAGTAGCCATTTTTTTTACATTGCGGTGACAAATCCCACACTTCTTGTTCGAAAACGACCTTGTCGTCCTTATAGGATTTTAGATTCCAGCCTTCATACATTTGTTGTAATTGTTGGAGCGTAACGTGGCTCATTAACTGCTTTTCTGAAGTACTATCACCACAAACGTAGTGACGCTTAAGGATGACTTCCGTTTCGATCCCTCCATTTACTTCAACGACGTTAGGTCGAATCGGAAATACCATTCCACTTATACTTACGACCAGCATACAACAGATAAGACAAGTTGCCCAAACTCTTTTTTGTCCCCATATTTTTTTTAATCTTTTAAGTATAGATTTAAAATTACGCATACGAATCCCCCTTACTTTTGGGGGTAGTATGTGCGGATTGAATAGATGTTATCCCAATTCTTTATGGATTGTCTCTAAAATATGTTGATCGTCACTTCTTTGGTCATACTGATAAGCCCGATATAATTCTCTCATCGTGTTATAGGGATAATCCAGCAATAGGTTGAGAACAGTATGTTCTTTCCTATTCAAAGGTCTTAGTGTGCAATAGTGTTCGATCAGTAATTCGATTTGCTCTATCGGTCGTGGAAGATGAACCGATAACCTACTCAGCCATTGCCATAGATCGTAGACTCTTAGATCATATCCACTTAAGTCAAAGTCAATGAGCTGAACCTCTTCGTTTGGATCAATTAAAAAATTGTGATGTGCCGTATCTCGGTGTGCGACTGCTCCATTTGATATTTCTCTATGCCATAATTGCAGAACGTCAACATCTTGAAGGGTATGTAACACGTTTTTGGATCGATGAATGATTTCTCTTCCATACGTCAGAATGAGTTGGTCTTTAATCGACCGACAACCCTGTATCTTCAATTCGTCATAGTAACGTTCAAACCATGCGAATCGGACCCAGCAACGTTGAAGATGAGACGATTGTTTTCTACGTTGATAATGAGGTGATACAGGTACTCTTTCCGCTGATAAATGATAAAGAGCCAAACACGTTGTAGCCTTTTCTACTCCATCATAATGAAAAGGGGATACGGATTCTCCTCGTACAAAGGGAAATATAATGTAAGGTTGTTGATTGTACATCATATAATACATGCCATCCATAAGCTGAACGGGTAATGGTGAATGAAAGTAGTCCTGTTCTGAACAGTGGTATAGCATGGATATCATCCACTCAAGCTGATTACGACTATAATCCCACCTTTTTATAATGAATTGTTCGTCGTCTCCACAGCTAATTTTCCACACGGTTCTAACGGGTGTGACCTTGTCTATACGATGACCCAACAATCTTTCGACCTCTTGCCAAAAACGGTGATCTGTCATGAAATTCAACACCCTAGTGAGGGTTTCCTTTCCAAGAATAGTAGAAATGTTAGCCCTCCAACAGCTGGATTGCTAACATTTCTTAAAGAGTTTACCTTAGTTACTTTCTTCTCGTGTACAATTACAACTTTTGCAATGTTTCTTGAATGCCGTTGGAGCGACCGCCTCGGGGTATGGATAAGGCATTGGATAGGAGTACATCGTTAATGGTTGAACAGGAGCAAACGGCTGCATAGTTGGGTAAGTAGGGTAGCCATATTGCGGTTGAGTAGGCATCATGTAACTCGTTGGTTGTGCATAGGTTTGAGGCATCCCCATATAAGGCGAATAGGGGAGATCATCAGATGATTCAAAATCTGGTAAATAAGGTGCATGGTGCATTGGCATCGCCTGTGGAAATGGACAATAGAAAGATGCGGGTAATGGTTTGGGTGCAAGCGGCGGACAATACGGCATCATTTGTGGTATCTGCATTTGTGGTGCTTGTATTTGCGGCATTTGCATTTGTGGCAATTGTGGCATTTGCATCTTAGGTAATGGCATTTTTGGCAATTCCATTTTAGGTAATGGCATTTTTGGTATTTCTGGTGCCGATATCGGTATCGGCTGTGCTTTCGGCACCTCAGGTTGAATTACTTGTGGTGCTGTTGGTTTTACCATTTCTTTTGCCTTTTGCTGAGTCGGTGCTGTCGGTATTGTCGGAGAAACGGCCGACTTTTTTGAAGCTGTAGGAACTTTCACCTGCATACCGACGTCGATTGCGTCAGGATTTTGTATTTGAGGATTTGCAGCAATAACAGTCTCTAACTCGAGCCCGTATTTTTTTGCAATTTTCCACAACGTTTCGCCTTTTTGAACAACATGTATTTTCATGTTCACATTCCCTCCCAAGAACAAAGTCCATACATACTATGCGCCTATAGGCGTTTTGCTCATAAGAAGTAAAAAAAACATTACGCACATATGAACGGCGTAATGTTTTCTGTTATTCATTTGACTATATAATATAATCGTCATCAAACTCAATGAACTCAAATTCTAACTTAAGAATTCGAACTATATCACCCGGTACGGCTCCTTTTTCACGAAGCGCATCATCAACACCCATGTGCTTAAGCGTCCTAGCAAATCGTTGTACGGATTCCAGACGGGACATATCTGTCATTCTTAATAATTTTTCAACACGATCGCCTTCAACGACAAATACTTCATTATCCTTGTAAATGTTGAAAACGTCGTCTTCATCCGCAATGGGCTTGTATATAATGCGTTCAGTCGTATTTATCGTTTCTTCAAGTTGAGCTTCATCTGGAATAGCATCCAATAGGTCGGCAATCTTATAGACTAATTCTTGAACGCCTTCACGAGTAGCTGTACTAATCGGAATGACCGTGTGCTCATCACCTACAACTTCCATAAACCGCTTTAAATGATCTTGTGCTTCCGGTATATCCATTTTATTAGCAGCAATTATTTGTGGTCTATTTTCTAGCTGTTGATTATAGAGAACAAGTTCTTGGTTAATTAATTTCCAATCCTCGATGGGGTCACGTTCTTCCGTTGACGCCATATCTATAACATGAACGATAACGCGTGTCCGTTCGACATGTCGTAGAAACTGGTGACCTAATCCTACACCTTGGTGGGCTCCTTCTATCAATCCCGGTAAGTCTGCCATAACGAAACTACGCCCGTCTCCCACATCGACGACTCCGAGGTTAGGATGGATCGTCGTGAAATGATATTCAGCAATTTTTGGCTTTGCGGCAGAAACGACGGAAATAAGCGTCGATTTACCGACACTTGGAAATCCAACAAGCCCTACGTCGGCAAGCACTTTCAATTCAAGGACAAGATATCGTTCTTGACCAGGTTCCCCGTTCTCAGCTATTTCCGGAGCAGGGTTAGTGGGTGTAGCGAATCTCATATTGCCACGTCCACCACGTCCACCTTTAGCAATAACCATTTGTTGACCTTGACGGGTTAAATCACCCAATACCTCACCATTATCATCATCAATAATCGTCGTTCCCGGAGGGACACGAACGATCATATCTTCTGCACCCGCACCGTGCTGACCTTTCGAACGACCGTGCTCTCCACGATCACCTTTGAAATGTCGTTGATAGCGAAAATCTAACAACGTACGTAATCCTTCATCCACTTGAAAAATGACATCGGCCCCTCTACCACCATCACCACCGTATGGTCCGCCGTCTGGAATATATTTTTCCCTTTTAAAAGAGACAGAGCCGTTTCCGCCATCCCCACCACGAACAAAAATTTTAACTTTATCGACAAACATCGTATCACCTCGTTATTAATCAACCAACGGGATGTGAATATCCCACTCCGTCGGAGGTAAATCCAGGGACCTGTATGAAACCTTGCCCCCACACTTTATTATTACCTCTTCTAATGAAAAAGGCTCTCCCGAATGGGAATGATCTTGTTCACTCGTAAAAGTAACCCCAATAGAGAGAGCATTCTCAGCCTGATCCATCTCTATGTTCAGCACATTCGCAGTCCCATCATTTCGATTGAAATATTCATAGTAATGAATTATATTCTTAATGATTTCTTCAAATAAAGATTGTATGGGTAAGGGAAGAGGTAAAGGAAAATATTCAGACAGGTGAATTTCTACTTTCATTTTTGTCTGCACAGCATTATAGGTAAGGAGATACTCATTAAGAGGTTGCGGACCTAATTGTGATATACGGCTGTGTTGATGATATGTATCCGTTACCTTCTGAATAAAAGGAACGATTCGTTCGAATTTCTTCATCGTGACGTAGCCGTATATGACCTGAAGATGATTCATGCTTTCATGTCGGAAGTGTCCGACAACGTCAACGACATTCGACTGTGTTTCCTTAGTCTCTTTATCATCATTGAACATTAGATACGTAATAATACTGACGGCAACAACCGTTAACATAAGCTTAATAAAGAAATCATTACTTAAATACAAAAAGAGAATAATTAGTCCTAAAATTAAATACCACATCTTAAGTTGCTGCTTACTCACTTTTATCTTCCCCTAACTTCATCTCTCTACCCACTCAGCCCATAATTACAGCTATTACCATCTTATTATATTAAAAGCATTTTGCGAAGTCCCCCCTGCGATGGGCGTTCGTGTTAAACTAAAAAACAACCCCAGCTTTTAGCAAGCTGGGGTAATCATCATTACTATTAAGCTTCTGCAGCTACTGGGTAAACGCTAACTTTTTTGCGATCACGACCGTAACGCTCGAATTTCACAACGCCTTCTGCCGTAGCAAACAACGTGTCGTCTCCACCAATACCCACATTCGATCCTGGGTAAATCTTCGTTCCGCGTTGGCGATAAAGGATACTTCCAGCCGTTACGGTTTGACCGTCAGCTGCTTTTGAGCCAAGACGCTTACCAATACTGTCACGACCATTTTTTGTACTACCTACCCCTTTTTTCGATGCGAAAAACTGTAAGTTTAATTGTAACATTTGAGTTGTCCTCCTTTTGTAAGGTAGTTAAAAAGTCCGGTAAACATGACCGTCGAATTTCTGTGTTGCGTTGTTCCTCCGCTGCTCACGTAGTTTCACCTACGATCCGCTGCTCGTAACTGCCGCGCCTTGAACTTCTTGGCCCTGTTTATCCTCCTTTTTAACTTCAATTATTTTTAATTTACCGTTATTCGAACATAATCACTATAGGCTTCTGCAATTTGACGAAGGGAAGATACCATCGCCGCTAGCAGTAACTGAACTTGATCCATTAAGGTAGCATCTGTAATTATCGGCATAGAGAAGGAAAGATATCCACCTTCTTCTTCGAATGATTCAAGCTCAAGAGATACATGTAAAATCTCTTCAATCGCATTGAATAAACAAAAAGAAATGGCAGATACAGCTGAACATACGACATCCTCACCAGGATCTGCCGCTTCAGCATGACCTTCAATCGTTACGTTAATTATGGCTTCCGTTAACTTTTGTCGTTCTACAGTGATTTGTATCATAATTAACCGTTAATTTTTTCAATCGTTACTTTCGTATACGGTTGACGGTGACCTTGCTTACGGCGATAGTTCTTCTTTGCTTTATACTTGTAAACAAGAACTTTCTTCGCTCTACCGTTTTTCTCAACTTTCGCTGATACGGAAGCGCCACTTACCAATGGACTACCTACACTAACACCGTTTTCCTTCGAGATAAAAAGAACTTTATCGAAGTTAACAGCGTCTCCTTCAACAGCTTCAAGCTTTTCGATGTATAGAACATCACCTTCTTGAACCTTATACTGCTTACCACCTGTTTCAATAATTGCGTACATACGTACACCTCCTAGTTTCGGGACTCGCCAAATGAGGGTACAAGAGAACTTGTTTATAACCCTATTTGCGCGGTAAAATTGCGCATAAATGTGCACAATGACTAACATAGAGTATCACAAATCCTACTAGACGTCAAGAAATAACCTCGAAGCGAACGATTTAATTGACTTCATTCTTCCTTTTCCATTCGACAAGGCTTGCCAGACCATAGTTGCGTTTCACTCCATCAATGTGAACCCACACATCCTCACCAATCAACTCAGCACCATCATTCACTTCAATAATAAATCCGTCAATACGAGCAATACCTGCCCCTGGGTGATGATCGTGACGATTTATAATTTTGCACTTCACGATATCTCCCAGCTTAATGGGATACGCGATACGTTTCACTTCTTCTTCACTTCCGAAGAATGTAATCTCGTAGTCATCGGTAGCTTTCATACTGTTTCCTTTAAAGTAGAGTGAAGTACATAGTTGGGTTTGGAGCCTTTCCCGTTCCATTCCATTCACCCCATTCAATACAGCGGCAACTGCCGGGTTCAATTCTATGAGAACCGCCTCCGTCTTCGATCCTTGTAACTGGCTTCTTAACTCATCCTCAATGCGAAGTGCCATTGCCTCTTCTGTAAAAATTAGCCCTCTTCCCTCACAAGAGTGACACGGTTTAAGCATCACTTCCTCTACATTTAAACGGACCTTCTTTCTTGTCATCTCTACCAAACCTAATTGTGTAATGCCAAGTACGTGCGTTTTTGTCCGGTCACGCTTAAGCACTTCATCTAAATGATCAAGAACAAGAGACTCATTACCTTTATCTTCCATATCGATTAAATCAATAATAATAATGCCACCAATATCACGCAACCGAAGTTGACGTGCAATTTCGTCAACGGCTTCTATGTTTGTTTTGAATACGGTGTGCTCAAGGTTTTCACTGCCTGTATATTTGCCAGTATTAACATCGATCACGGTTAACGCCTCTGCCTGGTCAATGACGAGATAGCCTCCACTCTTTAACCATACTTTCTTTTTCAAAACACGATCGATTTCTGATCGAATGTTATAGCGGTCGAATAAAGGTACTTTATCTTTATACAATTGCGTTCTTTCTACTAAGTCAGGTGCCATAAAGCGGAGAATCTTTTTCACTTTCCGATATTCTTCCTTACGGTCGATGATGATTTCCGAAACATCTGCAGTGACCATATCACGAATCATTCGTGGAATGAGATCTACATCGTGATAAATAATAGACGGCGCAGAAAGATGTTCAGTTGAAGATACCGCCTGAATCCAAAGGCTACGAAGAAAACGATAGTCTCCTTCTAGTTCCTCGTACGATACTCCTTCAGCCACCGTTCGCATGATGGTTCCTTCATCGCCTTGCCTCAGCTCTTCCCCAATGAGTCTTAACCGTTCTCTTTCCGTTTCATCTTCGATTCGTCTAGAAACCCCAACATAGTTGGCGCTTGGCATATAAACACAGTGCCGCCCCGGTAGCGCAAGATGAGTTGTAACTCTTGCGCCCTTTGTTCCAATCGGCTCCTTACTTACTTGCACGACAATTTCTTGTCCTTCACGAAGAACATCTTGAATAGGAACCGTTTGTGATGGTTTATGGCTATTCTCTACTTTAGCAGGGAGTGCGTCGTCTATATATAGAAACGCATTTTTATCTAATCCAATGTCAATAAAAGCAGCCTGCATTCCTGGTAAGACGTTGGCTACTTTACCTTTGTATATATTTCCTACCATTCTTTTCTCTACTGGTCGTTCAAGATACATTTCCATCAAGCGTCCATGCTCAAGCATGGCCACCTTTGGATCAGGGCCGACACATGTAATGATCATTTGTTTCATATCGTTCACCGCCTACACATTCCATACGTTTATTCTACGATAAAAGCTGTCCAATTGCACTTCCTGGCATTTTATATTCGAAATAAAATGACAGCAGCTTTTCCTCGGGAATAACTTCACGTATATCGCCATTGGTTTCCGTTATGTAAATGACATGATATCGATCACGATACAACAACATCGCAACATCGATAATCTTCATCGCCGGTGACACGATGAGAGGAAACGCGATTTGTCTACGTTTCTTTTTAACACTACGATGTCTGCCAATTAGAAACCGGAGAAATTGATAATGAGCTTGTTTTAGCGCAATCCAACTGGTCCATATGAAAAAAATACTCATTCCCGTCAATTGAAGCTGGATTGGCAACGAACCAGGACCTAAACTTACGATGAGTAAGATGAAGGAGATGACGATACTCCATTGTAGCGATCGGTCAATCGCCACTCGATAGTTCATCCATAAGCTCATCAAGCATTGTACAACCTTCCCTCCATCTAACGGATAGATCGGGAGCAAGTTAAATAAAGCAATCGTGACATTTGCATGTATGAAAAAAGTGGACCAATCCGCTGACCATATTCCCATTCTAAAAAATAAGAAGGCGATGATAATCATCAGTCCATTTTGTAAAGGTCCAGCTAATGCAACGATAATTTCCTCTTTGACAGGAATATTCCCGTTCTCTTCCACTTTCGCCACTCCGCCAAAAGGAAGTATCTGTATTTCCGTAACACGCCAGCCGAAATATTTTGCTGCTGCAAAATGACCGATTTCATGGATCATAACGATCGCAAATAAGGAAATAATCTCGATAAATTGACCAACAGCAACGGAACCGATGAGAACAAGCCAAAATAGAGGATGAATGCACAATAGTTTAATCAAACAGAATCACACCATTGGGGTCAATATATTGTCCTTCTTTAATGATAGAAAAATATAGCTTGTCTTCTTTAGTGACACCTATCTTTTGACCTTTGGAGACCCAATCTCCTACTTTAACGTTCGACTTATCAAGAAATCCGTACGTAGATTCCGTTTCAGAGCCATGTTGGATGACAATCGTTAATTCCGTTCCATCCATTTCCTTTACTTCCGTAACCCAACCACCTTCCGTTGCAACCACATCGGAACCAGGGCGGTTATTAATGAATATGCCTCGATTCTGCCATGATGAAATTCCACTTACACCCGATACTGGAACCACCCATGACTTCGCATTTACTTTCTCCGTGTCTACCTTCTTCGGTTGAAAGGTCGGAATGAAATTGAGCGAGTCAAACGTTTCATCATACCACGCTGCAACCGCTTCAAAGTTAAAGTCTCTCTCCATCACTTCTGTTATGAAGGTTTGTGCTTTCTCACTACTGAAATAAGGGAAGTTAAAGATAGCATACGTGAGGATGACGAGCGTAGCACCTACGATCCATTTAAACCGATTCATTCCGTTTTGAAAAGAAAATGGGGTGACTGGTCTTGTCCACCGTGTATTGTCTAACCGACTGTTATACATCCCGCCATAACGAGGAAATGCTTCCTCAAATCGTTCATGATCGTTCCTATTCTCATCAACCGTAGTCGGTAATAAGTGATGGGCTCTGGATTTTGATTTAAGATCTCTTATCTTTTTCTGACGTCGTTTACGAATGGCTACATCCTTATACATGGAACTCATCCTCCTGGGCTTGGACTATTACTATCCACTTTATTCGAAGGAAGGAACTATTATACTAATCTAGCCTATAAAAAAAGGCCGAGCTGTTATTCTCGACCAAGCTTAATCTTACTATTAGAGGATGCTTAACTTAACTATTAAAACATCAAATTTTTACGTCGCATACCGACATTTATGACAAGTCCTAAGGCGATAAAGTTCGTCAGTAGCGATGTACCACCGTAGCTGACGAAAGGTAACGTAATACCCGTAAGTGGCATAATCCCAATCATCATCGCAATATTTTCAAATATTTGTATGACATACATGCCTATAATGCCGGCAACGAGATAGGACCCGTAACGGTCCTTCGCTTCTATAGCGATTCGTACCATACGATAGATTAACAGAAAGAACAATAGAATGAGTATGCTCGATCCGATAAAACCGTACTCCTCAGCAATGACGGCGAAAATAGAATCGTTATGGGGTTCAGGTACCCAACCGTTCCCGATTTGAGTCCCTTGTCCCAACCCTTTCCCCATTAACTGTCCAGAACCTACCGCAATCAGGGCGTTCTGACTTTGATATAAATCCTTTGCCTCTACTAAACTAGGGTTTATTAAACTTAAGACGCGGTTGAGCTGATGACTCGGAATGATTTCATTAAACATGTCATAATTGACAAAATAAAGCGTAACCAAAGAACTAATTATGACAATAATGATTAAAGCAATATACAAAAAGTGCCGCATCTTCGTCCCGGCTACAAATAACGTACTAAAGAATATACCCATAAACATTAAAGCATTTCCTAAGTCAGGTTGTAACAACATTAACACAATAGGAACACCGATAATTACGAATATCGGAATAAATTGATAAAACTTCTCATGCGGCTCATCACGCATAGCAAAGATCTTCGCAAGCGTCATGACCATAATCACTTTCATTATTTCAGCGGGCTGAAAACTAAGTCCAAGTGGCAATTCAAACCAGCCGGAAGCCCCATTTCTCTCCTCTTGAAAGAGAACGAGCGCTAACAAAATAACACCTGCAGCATACGCCACGTACGCAAGCTGACCTAAATCATTATAATCAAAGAAGATAACGAACATAAGGGCAACTAATCCTACACCAAACCAAACCATTTGCTTTTCAGCCAGACCGAAACCGGGTTTGGCACTGGAAATGCTGAAGTAACTAAAAATTGCCAATCCCACAATGATGAGAAGTGCCACATAATCGATATATTTTAATTGTTTTGCTGAAATAATTTGCAGTGCCTACACCTCCATCCATCATACGAAAACTACAGTAGTTTTAAAAAGTCTCAAACCATTATAACGTACATTTCATTGTCATTTAAAGCAGAAAAAACAGGAACTACTTCCTGTTCCTGTTTTTTCTGCTTTATTTAATACATTACTTTCCCAGACCAAACCATTTTTTTTTTTTTTTTATGACACCGTTGCGATCCTCGAGTTGCATTTACTTCACCGAGTCACCTAAAATTCGTCGTCCGATATTACGATAAGCGACAGCGGCCTTCGAATCTGGATTCATAACGGTTGGTTCCCCTTCATTCGCAGCCTTAATGACTTTGTCATCATCAGGGACGATTCCAAGCAAATCGATGGCAAGAATGTCGACAATTTCTTCAACGTCGATCATCTCACCCTTTCGCACGAGGTGGGGACGGATTCGATTAACGATTAAACGTGGTTGAGATGACATCTCTTTTTCCAACAATCCAATTACACGGTCTGCATCACGTACAGCAGCATTTTCAGGTGTCGTCACAACGATCGCATGGTCAGCACCAGCAATCGCGTTTTTAAACCCTTGCTCGATACCCGCTGGACAGTCAATTATTATATAATCAAACGTTTCCTTTAACTCCGCTACAATTCGTTTCATTTGTTCAGGTTGAACAGCGGATTTATCCTTCGTTTGGGCCGCTGGAAGTAGGTATAGCACATCAAATCTCTTATCCTTAATCAATGCTTGCTGTAAACGACATCGTCCATCTACTACGTCTACTAAATCATATATGATTCGATTTTCTAATCCCATTACAACATCGAGATTACGTAAACCGATATCTGTATCTATTAAACATACCTTCTTACCGGATAGAGCTAATGTCGTGCCAATGTTAGCTGAAGTTGTTGTTTTACCTACTCCACCTTTTCCAGACGTTACTACAATCGCCTCACCCATGCTACCCCTCCTTAAAAAATCGTTTCTTTGTTTGGCCTTACTTTATGTAGCTGACTAATTTTTTCAATTGCCATTTCATTATCTTCAAGATAAGCGAAATCAAGTTCCATCGCTTGTTCATCCCACTCTTCCGGAGGTCGACTTATGATATCAGCAATCCGAAGTTGGGTTGGATACATGACCGAGGCAGCGATGATCGCTTCACGGTCTCCTTCACTACCTGCATGAGCTAGACCTCGTAGTGATCCCATTATATAGATGTCACCTGTACAAATAAGACATCCTCCAGGGTTAATATCTCCCAACAACAATATGCTCCCATCATATTGGACAACTTGTCCCGATCGGATCGTTTTCGTAAGGATACGAAGAATCGCTGTATTCGTCTGTTCATCTTGCTGATTCGGTTTCACATCGTGCCGAACGCTTTGAATAATAAGATTTCCATGAAGGGAGACACGTTGGCGCACTCTATCTTCTTCGTCTTGTGATAGAATTCGTGAACCCGTTTGGATCGTTACGTGGTTAATCGGTCCTTGAAAAAATCCCGTTTCGCTTAACGATAGCTTAGACTCCAAATCCTGCATAATTTCTTCAAAGGAACTGCTGTCATTCAACAAAAAAACCAGACCCTCTTTGGTTCCTTTGATGGTGACGTGATGGGTAGTTATACTGTTCATAACCAAAGATCACCTCATTACGTTATATTTCGGCAAAATTTCCTCTATTCCTGCTAGTGCACCTATAAAATACAACTGTGATCTTATTCTAACTGAAAAGGAGAAGACGCATCTCCTCCTCGATTGAAAAAAAGTATAAATTATATGTTGTTATGGAATAACCGTCGCAAGCGTCGGTGTCGTTTCATCAACCGGAGTCTCCTCTTTCTTAAGTCCGAAATATTCCATAACTATATCTCTCGCTAAAAGACCACTACCCGCAGATCCGCCACCACCTTTTGGGATGACCACTACGAATGCGATTTCCGGATCATCATAAGGAGCGTAACCGACAATTAAGGAGTTGTCTGCTGCTGCTCCTCCAGTTTGTGCGGTACCTGTTTTTGCAGCAACCTTAATCGGGAGATCTCCAAAAATACTATAGCCTGTTCCACGAGGATCTGTCACTTGGGCCATACCTTCTTGTACGATTTTGATCCATTTCGGGTCAATATCGACTCGACTTAATACTTCCGTTTCACGAACTGAAATGGTCGTCCCCTTATCCTCCGCACGGATGCCGCCTTTTTGAACTTCTTTCAGTACGTGTGGACGCACTCTCACTCCATAATTGGCGATTGTACTTACACAATTCGCTAATTGAATCGGAGTAAATTCTTCATACTGTCCAATCGCTGCACTGGCAAGATCACCGACTTGAGTAGAATAACCGCTTAGTTTATCTGACTCATTGGGGAGGTCAATACCCGTTTCTCCGCCGAGACCAAACATTTGATTATAGTAAGCAAATGTAGCAAATGCTTTTTTATAATAGGTAGTCGATTCAGGGTAACGTCCTAACCAAAGCGCAACTTGGTACATATACGTGTTGTTTGAGAACTTCAACGCTTCTCTTATATCGACACTACCTTCTCCGCTTCTTCTCCAGTTATACTTTTTGTCGGGAACCCTCGTTCCATCTGCATTTGTCCGATACCCTACTTCTAAATATCCTGGGTCATAAATAATCGTAGTCGGTGTAATAACTCCTTCTTGTAATCCCATCATAAGTGTAATTGGTTTTACTGTTGATCCTGGAGCGAAATTCCGACTGATTGCTTGGTTACTTTCCTTACCGGCTACCTCTTCATTATATACATCATTTGGGACGGGACCATTCCAAATGTTCATGTCATAGCCAGGATAGCTAACCATCGCTAAAACTTCGCCCGTTTTCGGCTTCATCACGACGACAGCCGCTTCTTTAACATTCGGATTCGGGTTAACTTTGCGTGTTTGGATTTCTGTAATCGTATTTCTCACATATTGTTCTAGTTTCTTTTGAAACTCAATATCAATCGTTAGTAGAAGGTCATTACCTCGCACGGGACTTTTCGTACTTATCGTGTTCACTACACTGTTGACACTGTTTACCTCAACTTCAATCTCTCCAGCACGACCATGAAGTTCATTTTCATATTCCATCTCAATCCCAGACCAGCCAACAAGTTCGTCACCAAGGTAGCCTAGCGCTTTATACTGTTCGATTTCATTAGGTCTGATTGGTCTCGTATAACCGAGCGCATGAGCAGCGACTTCATTGTAAAGATATTGACGTACCATCTCTACGATGACTTCCACACCAGGCAATTCACGTTGGTGTTCACTGACCCACGCTACTTCTTCTTTCGTTAGTTCAATCTTGATTCGTTTCGGTACAAACCCGAATCCAGGTGCATTCATTTCTTTCAATATGTCTTCTTCAGTCATCGATAACACTGGTGCTAGTTTTTTCACGATCGTTTCTTGATCAATGTTGCTTTTACTATCTTTCAAATACGTTAACGTGAATCGCGATTTATTCGTAACAAGAGGAACTCCATTTCGATCTTTAATAAATCCGCGTGGAGCATTAACCGGAATTGTTTTCGATTTCGTATTTTCTGATATCGCACGATATTCTTCTCCATGTACGAGTTGTACGATCGCCAATCGCAGAATGAGCACAGCAAAAAAGATGAACACGATAAAGAATAGGATGTTCAACCGTTTTGGTATATGAGATTCTTCTTGTTCTTGATGTTGGTGATGAACCGCCATCAATCCCACCCCTATTCTGCTTCTTCCATTCTATTATTCATTCGAGACAATAAATGTCGTATTGGCTGATAAACCAATACAGAAAATGCGAGATTAAACATGACAGAAGGAAATATATGATAGAACATCGTCCACTCGAACGATGCCGTCGTTAACCCAAACAAATAGAACAGACCATATATTGTAGTCAGAAAAAATAGGTCTGCAAATATAATGGTAACGAGGAGTAGAAGAATATTTTGATTGAATAGTTGATTCAACTGACCTGTGAAATAGCCTATAAAAGCCATACTGAATGCATAAACTCCGATAACATCACCATACACGACATCATGCAATAGTCCAAAAGCAAAGCCGATCCACAATCCTTCAACTCTACCTAAATATAAAGCCACCATAATAATGACACACAACGTGAGATTAGGAATGATGACGAAAGTAGACCCCCAAATTCCTGGAGAAAATACTTGAAATAAAGTACCCTCTAACAAAAACAGCAAAAACAACGTTCCATAAAGGATGGCTCGGTTCATTCTTCCGTCGTTCCTTCCCCGTTTGGTTCTTGATCTTCGTTGGGTTCAGGTAGAGCGTCTGGTACTAACTCTTCCAGAAACTCCTTTGGAATCGTAAGCGTACGTTCAACGACAAACACTTCATCTAACCGATTTAAATTAGCTGCGGGTTTTACGCTAGCATTTTGAGTCAATCCGAAATCTCCCGATCTTACTTCTTCTATTTCACCAATTACGATATCTGGTGGGAAAACGTCGGCAAGACCGGCAGTTACGACCTTGTCACCTTTTTTCAATTTCGTATCCAAAGGAACTTTCGTAAGGGTCAGCAACCCCGTCTCATCATCATATCCTTCAATAATTCCAAAAGGAAGATCATCGTTTTGAACGATGGCCGAGACCCGGGTAATTTGATCGGTATCAGAGACCAGTTGAACTTGGGCTGAGTAAGGGGAAGTAGAATGTACCCTTCCAATTAAAGAACCGTCTGCTGAGATAACACCCATATTGGGTTTCACACCATCTTTTGAGCCTTTGTCAATAACGATCATATTATTCCAATGATCTGGATTTCTGCCGACGACACTCGCCATTCTAAGTTCATAGTTGTCTGCTTTTGTCTTAAATCCTAATGCTTGCTTCAATCGTTCATTTTCTTTTACAAGCCCATACTGTTTTGCTTCCATTTGAGCTTGTGTGTGTAAACTTTGTTTCAACTTCTTATTTTCTTCATACATAATGGTAAAGTCATGAATATCTTCGAAGAAGCCTGCTATCATGTTAGCAGGCCGATATATGATTGTTTGTCCCCATGCTGTAACGTCTTTAATAAATTTCTCCGGCCATGTTATATGATTCCGATTTCCTAACGTTACACCCATAACCGTAACAAGTAAAATAATCGAAGCCAATAAAACGAGTAGCCTCTTGCTCCCAAAGAACTTAAAAAACAACCCATCCACCTTCTAGGAAAGTTTAAAGGTCCGGTAAACATTGCCGTCGAATTTCTGTGTTGCGTTGTCCCTCCACTGCTCACGTAGTTTCACCTACGCTCCGCTGCTCGGGTACTGCCGCGCCTTGAACTTCTTGGCCCTGTTTGTCCTCCTTTTTAGCTCTTTTTTATTTTTTTAATAAACATACTAAAAAAAACGACCTCGGTTGGTCGTTTTTTTGTTTCGTAATATTAGTTCGCTTGTGAATTATTGAATTTCTTAGCTAAGCGTGACTTTTTACGAGCAGCAGCATTTTTATGGATAAGCCCTTTCGTTACAGCCTTGTCTAATTTCTTAGTAGCTGTAAGAAGTGCTTCTTTGGCAGCCTGTACATCATCTTTTGCAACTTTAGTAGTGAAGTTTTTAACGGCAGTACGAAGAGCAGACTTCGCAGATGCATTCGTAGCACGCTTCTTCTCAGAAACTTTCACACGTTTAATAGCAGATTTAATATTTGGCAAGTCATTCACCTCCTCAAAAGCAATACAACAGAACATATTTTATCATGTGAATATGAAAAAGGCAACAACCATTCATTGAATAAACCGATTTATAAAAGGAATGCTAATAAAAAGGAATATTTTTCTTTAGTACTTGTAAATCGAAAGGAATGAATCAGATGGATAAGGATAAAGAGTTAGATTTAAGTATCTATAACGTTCGAACTGATTTGGCCATTGAAGCTCATGAAATGTTGTTAGAAAAAGAGCAAGAAGAAGCAGCTGGCCCGATAAAAGGAGTTAAGATAGAGGACGAGCAGGATCAGGGCATTCGTGTTACAAGAATAGAAGTCATGGATAAAGAAGGAGAGCAAGCGATCGGGAAAAAAATAGGGAGGTATATATCGATTGAAGTTCCGGGCTTAAGAAAAAAGGACAGTGAAATTCAAAATCGTGTAGCTACGAAATTTGCTCAAGAGTTTCATCGCTTTCTCGAGACGCTTGGTATTTCCGACAATGCAAAAGGGTTGGTTATCGGTTTAGGTAACTGGAACGTTACACCTGACGCCTTAGGTCCAAGGGTAATAGAGAACTTAACAGTGACAAGACATCTATTTCAACTTATGCCTGCATCGGTTGAAGATGGTTATCGTGAGATTAGTGCCGTATCTCCCGGAGTGTTAGGAATTACAGGGATCGAAACGAGTGAAATCGTACAAGGAATTGTGGATAAATCAAAACCGGATTTTATTATTGCGGTTGACGCGCTAGCCTCACGTTCACTTGAAAGGGTAAATACAACGATTCAAATTTCTGATACGGGCATTAATCCGGGTTCTGGTATCGGGAATAAGCGTAAGGCGATTGATCGAGAGACATTAGGAGTTCCTGTAATCGCGGTTGGATGTCCGACAGTCGTGGACGCTGTTTCTGTTGCAAACGATGCAATTGAATACGTGCTTTCTCATTTGACGAATACCATTAAATCAAATACCGATAATGTTGTTAACCCACTTGCCCCACACCAAGTTAAAGTACACCCTTATACCCATTATGATGATCGTTCACGTAATATGGATGAACATTTACTAGGGGTAGTCGGCTCATTGGACGTTGATGAAAAGAGACAACTGATTAAGGAAGTATTAAATCCGCTTGGCCACGATTTGATCGTGACGCCTAAGGAAGTAGATACATTTATAGAAGATATGGCCAATATTATCGCGAACGGGTTAAATGCTGCGTTGCATAAGGCTATTGACAAGAACAACGTTTCCGCCTACACCCATTAGAGGAAGTTTAAAAAGTCCGGTAAACATTGCCGTCGAATTTCTGTGTTGCGTTGTCTCTCCGTTGCTCGCGTATGTTAATACGCTCCGCTACTCGTGACTGCCGCGCCTTGAACTTCTCGACCCTGTTTATCCTCCTTTTTAAACAGTTTTTTATTTAGTCTTAAAATATTTTCTGGGCACAGTGAAAGTATACGGATTGTGCTATGAAGCATTCTTCACATTCGTGGGTATCTTGATGTTCTAGCTTCCTACTCCCGTGCATATACATGGAAGGAAAATTCCATAAGGAGAAGGGATGATTTTATGCGCCGTACTTTTCGCAGCCTATCAGTGTCAACGTCTTTACAAGAAATCTCTCGCCAATTCGTTACCTTATCCCTCGGAACAGCTATTCTATTTATTGTCGTAGGGCTGTTTATCATGAGTCTGGGATCGTTTCTTCCGTCGTCGTTCACGCTTCGGAATGCCGCTTTGAATTTCCCGTCTCAAACCATCTACCAAGTAATAGCAAATGAAGTTCCCGTACTCAGGCAAGATGTACAAGCATCCAATGATCAAAAAGGTCTTTTGGCGAGTGCTATTTCAATTCTATCAAGTATAAACCCTAAAGATCCACGAAGTTTTTTAGGCAGAGAACTACCGATGTTTAAAATGTTTGACGGAAGACTCTTAGTGGCAGGTGAAGGGGTGGACTACACAAGCTTACCGTTGGAATCTAGTCCGCCATTAGAAGTCCTTCTTTCAGAAACCGAGGCAGTGGATGCCCCTGTTGCGACGGAAGAGACGTCGAAAGAACAAGAGAAACCTGTACTATCTACGAACGGTAGAAAAGTGGTTTTTATTTACCATACGCATAATAGAGAGTCGTTCTTCCCGCAATTGCCTAATATTAAAGATACTTCCAATGAAGATCTCGCCGTTCATCCTACGACAAATATAACACTAGTGGGGAAACATTTTGGGAAGGCTTTATCAAATCGCGGAATTGGCAATGAAGTATCTAACATAGATTATGCCTTAGATCCTGTAGTACAGGATAATTTTTGGAAATCGTATGCCGTATCGATGAAAACCGTTCAGGAAGCGTTGTCGACAAATAAAGACTACCAATACGTCTTTGATTTTCATCGTGACAGCCAACGAAGAAAGCTGACAACCGTAGATATTAATGGTACGGATTATGCACGTATCATGTTCGTCATTGGTGAAGGTCATAAAAACTGGGAACAGAATGAAGCGTTAGCTCGAGCTTTGGATACGAAGTTAAATGAGCTGTATCCGGGGTTATCAAGAGGAATTATGTTAAAAACAAAAAAAGATGGAGATGGTGTTTATAATCAACATGTCTCACCTAACGCTCTCACCGTTGAGATTGGCGGAGTAGATAATTCATTAGAAGAAACGTATCGAACGGCAAGCGCTTTAGCAGATGCCGTAGCTGCAATCTATTGGGATGCTGAGAAGGTTGATAGTCCGGGGCAACAGCCAGCTACACCACAGTAAGATAAGGAAGTTTAAAAAGTCCGGGAAACAATGCTGTCGAATTTCTGCGTTGCGTTGTCCCTGTGAGTACACCCACGAAAGTGAAGTGAAGCGTTGTAACTTAATCCGATTACTTTCGCGGGGACCCGAGAAGCAAATTCAACGCGCCTTGAACTTCTGGGCCCTGTTTGTCCTCCTTTTTAAACACATTTTAAACGTTAAAAAAGTCTCTAGGAGGGGTGTTGTCCATGTTTAAGTTTACCTTTCAAATCGTGCTACTTGTTATGATCTTACTGTTTGGCGTTTTTCTTGGCATGGACACGGCTGAAAAGGGAATTTATTCAATAGAGGGAATGCCTAGTGCACCTACTCAATCATTCGAAATGGAAAAACTCGATGATGAATCGATTCAAGTTTCCGTCTTCGGTAAATCAATCGCAAATACGGTCTCTGTTGCCCCATCAGAAGATTTCATTAGTGGTCTCGGTAACAATATTGGCTTGTTTATTACGGAAGCTACCCGTACAGGCGTTGATTTCTTACTTGGCTTACTTGAGTAGAGGTCATGATAACAAGGTATCACAGCCTACGAGTGAAGGAATATAAAAAAGATGTAAGGTTTGCTACACATCTTTGAAATCCTTCTTCTCGTGGGCTTTTGCTTGTTGTCCATGGAAACTATACCTGATATAATGAAAGCTAATGCATTTTGTCCTATCTAGGTTTTTGCGAAATATCAGGAGGTAACACGCTATGGATCATCGGAAGTTAAGACAGCAAAATATCCGGAATTTTTCCATTATCGCACATATTGACCACGGAAAGTCTACATTGGCTGACCGTATTTTAGAATATACAGGTGCTTTAACAGCTCGTGAAATGGAAGACCAAGTACTCGACCAAATGGATCTCGAGAGAGAACGTGGAATTACAATTAAATTACAAGCGGTTCGTTTAACCTATAAAGCGAAAGACGGACAACAATATTTCTTAAATTTGATTGACACACCAGGGCACGTGGATTTTACGTATGAGGTATCCCGAAGTCTGGCTGCTTGTGAAGGTGCTCTCCTTGTCGTCGATGCTGCTCAAGGGATTGAAGCTCAGACGTTAGCGAACGTTTATCTAGCATTAGAGAATAACTTAGAGATACTACCCGTATTAAATAAAATCGATTTACCTAATGCCGACCCAGAGCGAGTTAAATCAGAAATTGAAGATGTTATTGGTTTAGATGCTAGTGAAGCCGTCCTAGCTTCTGCAAAAGCAGGAATCGGGATCGAGGACATCCTTGAGCAGGTCGTAGCCAAAGTGCCTGCACCAACGGGTAATCCCGATGAACCGTTAAAAGCACTCATTTTTGACTCCCATTATGACCCTTATAAAGGTGTCATCATCTATGTTCGAGTAATTGATGGAACAGTTAAACAGGGAATGAAGATTAAAATGATGGCAACCCAAAAATCGTTTGAAGTGATCGAAGTAGGTTCATTTATGCCGCGAATGACTGTTGTCGACGAATTAACAGTCGGAGATGTTGGATTTATTGTCGCTGCCATTAAGAATGTTCGGGATACGCGAGTTGGTGACACGGTTACCGATGCAAAACGTCCAACTGCCCAAGCCCTTCCTGGCTACCGTCGTGCAAATCCAATGGTATTCTGTGGTCTTTATCCAGTGGATACAAGTGATTATATAGACTTGCGAGAGGCTCTAGAAAAGCTTGAGTTGAATGATGCTGCGTTGCAATTTGAACCGGAAACATCTATGGCTCTAGGATTTGGGTTCCGCTGTGGATTTTTAGGTTTGCTTCATATGGAGATTATCCAAGAACGAATCGAGCGAGAATACAATATCCCGCTTATTACAACGGCTCCAAGTGTAATATACAAAGTAACGAAAACCGATGGTGAAATCATCAGTATCGACAATCCATCTAACATGCCAGAAACTGGGAAAATCGATTTCGTTGAAGAGCCGTTTGTGAACGCGAAGATTATGGTTCCTAATGATTATGTCGGTCCCGTTATGGAGCTTTGCCAAGGTAAACGTGGAGAATTTGTCGATATGCAGTATCTTGATACGAATCGGGTAAGCTTAGTTTACAACATTCCTTTATCGGAGATCGTTTATGACTTCTTTGATCAATTGAAATCAAGTACGAAGGGCTATGCTTCATTTGATTATGAATTGATGGGCTATAAGCAATCTAAACTGGTAAAAATGGATATTATGCTTAATGGTGAAATCGTTGACGCCTTCTCTTTTATCGTTCACCGTGATCGTGCTTATAATCGAGGACGTCAACTCGTTGAGAAACTAAAAGGTCTAATTCCAAGACAAATGTTTGAGATCCCAATTCAAGCAGCGATTGGAAATAAAGTTGTTGCGAGAGAGTCGATTTCAGCGATGCGTAAAAACGTACTTGCTAAGTGTTACGGTGGTGACATCTCTCGTAAGCGCAAACTGTTAGAAAAGCAAAAAGAAGGTAAAAAACGAATGAAGGCCGTTGGAAATGTGGAAGTACCACAAGAGGCATTCATGGCCGTTCTAAAAATGGATTAGAAATTAGATGGAAATAAAGAAAAGGCTTGCTGTAATGAGAGCAAGCCTTTTGCGTTAACGAAGTTAGAAAGGAGAGTATAAAAATATGGCTCGTGCTGTTTATATTCACATTCCATTTTGTAGTAATAAATGCCATTATTGTGATTTTAATACGTATGTGTTAAAGGGACAGCCTGTTGAAGATTATTTAGAAGCTTTAGGACGTGAGATGGCTCTTACCTTTTCAACGGTTCAAACAGATGATGTTAAAACAATCTTTGTTGGTGGAGGAACACCGACGGCACTAACGCCTTCCCAAATGGAAACATTTCTAGCGATGGTCAAACGATACGTCAAGCCATGGTCACCTCATATTGAATTTACGATGGAAGCAAATCCTGGTTCAACTGATATAGATAAACTCCGAGTGATGAAAGACGGCGGAGTCAATCGTCTAAGCTTTGGGGTTCAAACGTTTGATCCTGTGCTACTAAAAGCAATCGGTCGGATTCATACTGTAGATGAGGTCTATGAAAGTATTAATTTGGCAAGGGAAGTTGGTTTTTCAAACATATCCATTGATTTGATCTTCGGTCTGACTAACCAAACGTTAAACCATATAGAGGATAGCCTTCGAAAATCGTTTGAATTGGGACTACAACACTTCTCTATCTATAGTTTAAAGATAGAGGAAAATACCCCCTTTCATACATTATATGAAAAAAATCAATTACCACTTCCACACGAAGATGATGAGCTTGCTATGTACGAATTAATCATGAAAGAAATGGCAGAACATGGCTATAACCAATACGAAATAAGTAATTTTGCAAAACAAGACTTTGATAGTAAACACAATACAACCTATTGGAGAAACGAAGATTACTATGGTCTCGGAGCAGGAGCACACGGATATATAAATGGGAATAGACATGTTAACCTGAAAGGTATTAAAGAATATATTGATGGAAGTAAAGTGGACCGACTGCCTCGTCTTGACTCCTTTATGGTGGATCAGACCGAGTCAATGGAAGACTTTATGATGGTAGGACTTCGCTTGCTTCAAGGAATTAATGATCAACGTTTTCAAGACCGATACCAGCAATCGTTTTTCGATGTTTTTGCCATACCGATCCAGGCTAATGTCGATAAAGGGCTACTTGAGCGTGAAGGTGATATATTGAAATTGTCCAAAAAAGGGATTTTATTTGGAAATGATGTTTTTGCTTCTTTCATTAGTTGACAAAGAGGTCTTTCCTTTGATATTTTTAGATTAAAGTTTTAGCACTCGTTAATATAGAGTGCTAACAAATAAGACATCAAAGACGAGGAGGGCTAGCCTATGTTAACGGAACGTCAAAAATTGATTCTTCGGGCCATTATTGATGACTACATTCGTTATGCAGAACCGCTTGGTTCAAGAACAATTTCAAAGCGTGAAGATGTAACATATAGTCCTGCTACCATTCGAAATGAAATGTCTGACCTAGAGCAATTAGGTTACCTAGAACAGCCTCATACTTCTGCTGGTCGAATTCCTTCACAGAAGGGCTACCGATTTTATGTCGATCATCTCCTCAACCCTTTTACGATTTCAGCTCAAGATAGTTTGCAAATTAGAGACAAAATGACAGAGCGAATGAACGAAAGGGAGCAAGTCATTCAACAAACGGCCTCCATTCTTTCGAGTTTAACAAATTATACGGCGATTGTTCTCGGTCCGGAAATGTTTGAATCTACTTTAAAACATGTTCAAATCATTCCCTTATCAGAGCAGTCTGCTGTTGCCATATTCGTAACGAATACAGGTCATGTTGAGAATCGTAACATCTCAATCCCACTAGGCGTTTCCGTTCATGAAATTGAACAAATGGTTAATATCCTTAATGCTAAATTAGTGGGTGTCCCGCTCTATCAGATTCGTCATCGAATTTACTCTGAAGTTGCTAATGAGTTGCGACGTCATGTCGATCATTATGAAAAAACGATGATCATGCTAGAACAACTATCTGGTAGTAACAAACGGGAAGATCGTGTTTATTTTGGTGGAACGACGAACATGCTTAGTCAGCCTGAGTTCCGGGATGTAGACAAGGTGAAGGGCATATTAGACTTATTTGAGCATCAAGATGTCATGATTCAGCTAATCGGGTCACACAACGAAGGTCTTTCTGTAAAAATTGGGCAAGAGAATGATGTCCAAGCGATTCAGAATTGTAGTGTTATTACAGCATCTTACTCTGTTGACGGAAAGCCAGTTGGAACGATTGGTCTATTAGGTCCAACTCGGATGGAATATCAAAGAGTGATGAGTATTCTTGATTTCCTTTCACGTGATCTATCATTGTTACTAAGTCAATCTTTTAAAAAGTAAGGCTGAAGGGATGATTATGACGTATGAACAACAACGGCAAATCAATGCAGCAGTATGACGGTGAAGATAGGCTTGCTGCCTTACATACGAATGCAAACGCCGTTCGAGCAATTGCTGCTGCAGTAGAAGGAACGTTAGGACCTAAAGGATTGGATACGATGCTTGTCGACCAATCTGGAGATGTTGTGATTACGAATGACGGTGTCACCATACTGAATAAAATGGATGTTAATCATCCAGCTGCAAGAATGGTGATCCAGATTGCACGCTCACAACAGGAAGAGATCGGTGATGGAACGACTACAGCAACGATCATGGCTTCAGCTCTCGTCCAAGAGGGTGAAAGCCAAATTAGTCGTGGGGTACCTGTGGCTAAAGTTATTCAAGGGGTTCGCTTAGGTGTTTCGCACGCATTGAGTGTGTTGCAACGCTCTGCTCGTCTCATTACGTCATTAGAGCAACCACAATTAAAACAGATTGCCTACATTGCTGGAAGAGAAAATGATGATATCGCTGAGCTTGTTATGGACGCAGCCATACGGATTGGTAGGGATAAGCTTCAAGAACGTTTGTTTAAGCTTTCCGATATTGTTATTGCCCATGAGGGAGCGGAAAACGAAGTTATTTCCGGTGTGCTCTTAAATAAAGAGCGTATGAATAAACAGATGCCAGAGCAATTTACTGATGTAAGAGTGCTGGTTATCCAAGATGCCCTTGAGCCAGAAGATATTGATGATGAAGCCCTCGGTACGGAGATTGGTTTTTCTAAGTATTTAGAGTATAAAGCAGAGTTTCAAAGCAACCTTACGAAGCTTACGCAATTGGGAATTAACATGATTGTCGTTGACCGTGGCGTAGACAGCAGTGCAGAGGAATTCTGTATCGACCACAATATCATGGTCGTTCAAAGGGTTTCTTCTAAAGATATTCGGAAAGTGATGGATCATACGGCTGCACGTGGAGTTAAACGAACGGCATTGCGAAAACCAATTGAAGATCTAGAATCGTACGTTGGTTTTTGTGAATCCGTTGAGGAAGATGAACGCTTGGAAAAGATCCGAATCATTGGCGGTAAAGGAAAACCAATGGCAACGATCCTTGTGGGAGCATCTACGGGTGAAGTCGTAGGTGAACGCGAGCGAATTGCTAAGGACGCAGCTTCTGCCGTTCAAGCGGCTGTCAAAGGAGGGTATTTACCTGGTGGAGGCTCTGTTGAAATATCTGTTGCAAGGGAAGTAGAACGCTTTCGTGAAACGATTCGCGGAATGGAAGGCTTTGGCGTTCAAGCTGTGGCTAATACACTCCGAAAACCATTATCACAGATTGTTGCTAACGCTGGTTTTAATCCTCTTGAAAAAGTAGAAGAAGTGAAAGCCGCACAAATAGAATCGAACCGTGATAGTTATGGGATTGATTGTGATTCTGGCAAAGTACTGGATTTAGAAGAGATTGGTGTGATTGACCCTGCACCGGTAAAAATTCATGCTCTAAAAGCCGCAGGTGAAGTGTGTGAAGCGATTCTGAAAATCCATACGATAATACGAATGAAACCAACGGAAAAAGAAGAAGAACAATGGGATTAATGATGTGGAGGTGGATTAACAGATGACAAAAGACCAAGAAAAATCTGTAGTTAATGAAGAAGAACAATCAGCGGAGACCGAGATGAATGATTTGCAAACGGAAACCGCTTCAGAAGGTCAAGAGGAACAGGAAACGAACGAAGTACCCCCTTCCAAAGTAGATCAATGGAAGGCCCAAGCTGAAGAAAACTATCAACGATTTCTTCGAGCACAAGCCGATTTTGATAATTTTCGCAGACGTTCCCGTCAAGAGCGTGAAGAATCAGCTAAATATGCATCGTTGAAAGTCGTAGAATCTCTCTTACCCGCATTAGATAACTTCGAACGTGCTCTTTCTGCCAATAAAGAAACAGCATCAGTAGAATCGCTTATCCAAGGGGTAGACATGGTTCTTCGACAAATGAAACAAGCGCTTGAACAAGAGGGTCTTCAACCGATGAACGTTGTTGGTGAACCTTTCAACCCTGAATTCCATCAGGCAGTTATGCAAGTTGAATCCGACGAGCATGAATCAGGTATCGTTGTTGAAGAATTACAAAAGGGCTATTTATTAAAGGATAAGGTAATACGTCCGGCCATGGTAAAGGTAGCAGAGTAATGGTGATAAACATTGCCGTCGAATTTCTACGTTGCGTTGTCTCTCCGCTGCTCACTTAGGCTTACCTAAGCTCCGCTGCTCGTGACTTCCGCGCCTTGAACTTCTTGGCCCTGTTCATCCCCACTTTTCAAGATAAAATAAAAAAATGAAACATATTTAGGAGGAAATCATTCATGTCTAAAGTAATTGGTATTGACTTAGGTACAACAAACTCATGTGTGGCTGTAATGGAGGGCGGAGAATCCGTCGTAATCCCTAATCCAGAAGGTAACCGCACGACTCCTTCCGTAGTTGGTTTTACAAAGGACGGAGAGCGTCTAGTTGGGGAAGTGGCTAAGCGCCAAGCGATTACAAACCCTGATCGTACGATTAGTTCAATTAAACGCTATATGGGAACGAATCATAAGGAATCCATTGATGGTAAAGATTATTCTGCTACAGAAATTTCCGCGATGATTCTTCAGAAGTTAAAGTCGGATGCAGAAAGCTATTTAGGAGAGAAAGTAACACAAGCGGTTATTACTGTTCCAGCATATTTTAATGACAGCCAACGTCAAGCGACGAAAGATGCCGGTAAAATCGCAGGATTAGAAGTGTTACGTATCGTAAACGAGCCAACAGCTGCTGCACTTGCGTATGGTCTTGAAAAAGATACCGACGAAACAATCCTCGTTTATGACCTTGGTGGTGGTACGTTCGACGTTTCCATATTAGAGCTTTCTGAAGGTTTTTTCGAGGTGAAAGCGACGAGTGGCGACAACAAACTTGGCGGAGACGACTTTGACCAAGTCGTCATTGATTACCTTGTTGAATCGTTTAAGAAAGAAAATGGTATTGATTTAAGTAAAGATAAGATGGCCGTTCAACGCCTTAAAGACGCGGCTGAAAAAGCAAAGAAAGATCTATCTGGTGTCGTATCAACGAGCATTTCACTACCGTTCATCACGGCTGATGCAACAGGACCAAAGCATTTAGAAGTAACACTTACACGTGCTAAATTTGAAGAATTGACCCAAAAGCTTGTAGAACGAACGTTAGGACCGACTCGACAAGCTATGAAAGATTCGGGACTATCATCTGATCAAATTTCTAAAATCGTACTTGTTGGTGGATCTACTCGTATTCCTGCCGTACAAGAAGCAATCAAGAAGCTTACAGGTAAAGAACCGCACAAAGGAGTTAATCCAGATGAAGTTGTTGCACTTGGAGCAGCGATTCAAGCGGGTGTTCTTACAGGTGATGTGAAAGACATTGTTCTTCTAGACGTAACACCACTTTCTCTTGGAATTGAAACGATGGGTGGGATTTTCACAAAGATTATCGACCGCAACACGACGATCCCAACTAGTAAATCCCAAGTGTTCTCGACAGCAGCAGATAATCAAACGTCTGTACCCATTCACGTCCTTCAAGGTGAGCGTGAAATGGCACAATACAATAAAACGTTAGGTCAATTCCAATTGGGAGACATTCCTCCTGCACCACGTGGCATTCCGCAAATCGAAGTATCATTTGATATCGATGCGAACGGAATTGTTAATGTTAATGCGAAAGACCTAGGTACAGGTAAATCGCAAAAAATTACGATCACTTCTTCCAGCGGTTTAAGTGATGAAGATATTGAAAAAATGATTAAAGACGCTGAGGCTAATGCGGAAGACGATAAGAAGCGTCGTGAAGAAGTAGAAACGCGCAATGGAGCAGATCAACTCGTCTTTACAACGGAAAAAACGTTGAAGGATCTTGGCGACAAAGTGGATCAAGCGGAAATCGATAAAGCGAATGTTGCTTTGGATAAATTGAAAACGGAACTTGAAGGAACAGATATCGAATCAATCAAGAAAGCGTCTGAAGAACTTTCTGAAATCGTGCAACAGCTTTCCATTAAGCTTTACGAACAAGCAGCACAAGCAGCACAGGCTGCTCAAAGTTCAGAAGAAGCCGGTGGAGAAAAGGGCGATAATGTCGTCGACGCTGAATTTGAAGAAGTTAAAGATGAAACAGATAATAAGTAAAATAGGTTAATAACGAAGCAAAAATATAGCAGTCAAAGTCCGGTAATCTGACTTTGACTTTTTTTCCGAACCTGATATGATAGTCTTTATGCAAATCTGAACGGGAGTTGAATAGAGCGGTGAGTAAGAGGGACTACTACGAAGTTTTGGGGTTAAGCAAAGACGCGTCAGAAGCAGATATTAAAAAAGCTTATCGAACGCTTGCACGTAAATATCATCCAGACGTAAATAAGGAACCTGATGCAGAACAGAAGTTTAAAGAAATAAAAGAAGCATATGATGTATTAAGTGATTCTGGAAAACGGTCGCAATATGACCGATTCGGCCATACCGATCCGAACCAAGGGTTCGGCGGTGGAGGTGCTGATTTCGGTGGTTTTGGTGACATCTTTGATATGTTTTTCGGTGGCAACGGAGGTGGGAGAAGAAACCCTAATGCCCCTCAACGTGGTGCCGACCTTCAATATACGATGGCAGTAGAATTTAAAGAAGCGATTTTCGGTAAAGAAGTAGATATTGATATTCCGCGAACAGAGAGCTGTGATACGTGTCACGGATCAGGAGCGAAACCGGGTACACATCCCGAAACGTGCTCGCTTTGTAAAGGTTCCGGACAGCAGGAAGTCGTTCAAAACTCGCCGTTCGGACGTGTCGTTAACCGACGTGTTTGTCAACAGTGTCAAGGACAAGGTAAAATAATTAAAGATAAGTGTTCCACGTGCCGAGGTTCAGGCAAAATTAAAAAACAACGTAAAATTCACATTAAAGTTCCTGCCGGAATCGACGATGGAACACAATTACGTGTCTCTGGTGAGGGAGAAGCAGGAACGAAGGGCGGTCCATCAGGAGATCTTTATGTTGTCATTCGTGTGAAGCCTCACGACTTTTTTGAACGTGAAGGAGACGACATTTATTGTGAAGTGCCTTTGACCTTTGCCCAATCCGCACTTGGTGATGAAATTGAGGTACCAACGATCGATGGGAGAGTTAAACTTAAAATTCCAGCAGGTACACAAACCGATACGTTTTTCCGTTTAAAAGGAAAAGGTGTTCCACGGTTAAGAGGAGTTGGCCAGGGAGATCAACATGTTAAAGTTGTTATCGTTACTCCTACCAAACTAACTGACAAACAGAAGGAACTACTCAAGGAGTTTGGTAAACTGAGCGGAGAAGATACGCACGACAATGAAAAGGGATTTTTTGAAAAAATGAAAAAAGCTTTTTTAAAGGATTAATCAACGCAATGAAGGAGATGGTAAGCGTATGAAATGGACGGAAATATGTATTCATACAACCCAAGAGGCGATTGAAATCGTCGCAAACGTACTTCACGAAGTAGGGGCAAGTGGAGTTGTCATTGAGGACCCCGAAGTGCTTGAGCGTGAATGGGAAACTCCATTTGGTGAGTTCTACCAATTATCTCCGGATGATTATCCAACGGAAGGCGTTTTCGTCAAAGGTTATCTGGCTTCAGAAGGTTGCGATGTCGAACAACTTGTAACGGAAATAAAGTCGTCATTACAATCATTCCATAACATCGATATTCAGCTTGGACAACAAAAAATAACGGTTTCAGAAATTGATGAAGAAGAATGGGCGACTGCATGGAAGCAGTACTATAAACCGCTTCAGATTACGGACCGTATTACGATAAAGCCGACCTGGGAAGAATATACTCCATCTGACGGTGAAATTATCATCGAACTAGATCCTGGAATGGCTTTCGGTACGGGTACTCATCCAACTACTTCCCTTTGTATTAAAGCTTTACAAAGTTCAATTCAAGGTGGAGAGGAAATCTATGATGTCGGATGTGGTACGGGAGTACTTAGTATTGCAGCAGCGAAGTTAGGTGCATCGAGGGTAACTGCGCTTGACTTGGATTATGTTGCGGTGGAAAGTGCAACAGCAAATGTAAGTATGAATCATGTTTCTAATCATATTGAAGTTATGCAAAACAACTTACTAGAAGGAATAACAACTCCTGTAGATATTATTGTCGCTAATATCCTTGCGGAAGTAATTTTGCTTTTTGCTTCTGATGCCTATCAATTGCTGAAAGAAGAGGGACTGTTTATTACATCGGGTATCATTAGTTCTAAAGCTGACGTCGTTAAAGAGAAGCTTTTAAGCGACGGGTTTTCTATATTGGAAACGATTTACGATTCCGATTGGGTAGCAATTATAGCGAAAAAAAGGTAGACTATTACGTGTTCAACTAGAAGAATTTGAACTAGTGAACGGTCAATTAGGAGCTATTATGCAACGTTATTTCGTGCCTCGAGATCAATGGAATGATGAAAGTGTAACCATTATTGGTGATGATGCTGGACATATTGCGAGAGTGATGAGGATGAAGCATGGGAATAGCGTGATCTGTTCAAACGGAGAAGGATTGGACAGTATCGTTACACTTACATCCGTTACTCCATCTCATGTTACAGGCGATATCACCCGTCAACTTCAAGATAATCGCGAGCCTTCCATTTGGATTTCACTTGCCCAAGGATTAGCAAAGGGAGATAAGATGGACCTCGTTATTCAAAAAGGTACTGAAATTGGAATGAAAGAACTCATTCCTTTTTCCTCTGCCCGTGCGATTGTACAGTTAGATGAGAAAAAAGAAGCCAAACGACTCGATCGTTGGCAGAAGATCGCAAAAGAGGCAGCCGAACAAGCACACCGTAGCATCATTCCAGAGATCCGCCATGTTTTAACGTGGAAACAGTTGTTGAATGTAAAAGATCCTTATGACTTAAAGCTTGTTGCCTATGAGAATGAAGTGTCCGTTTCGCTACAACAAGCATTGCAATCTGTAACGAACCTGAATGTTCGTGTACTTCTCGTCATCGGACCGGAAGGTGGATTTACAGAGGAAGAAATAATTGAGGCTGAGAGTCGTGGATTTCAATCAGTTCAAGTAGGTAAAAGAATATTACGAACAGAGACTGCCGGTTTGGTAGGGCTCAGTTGTATACTATACCATTATGGAGAGATGGGAGGTTAGCGATGATGTCAACAGTTGCATTTCATACGTTAGGTTGTAAAGTGAATCATTATGAAACGGAAGCGATCTGGCAATTGTTCAAAGGTCGTGGTTATGAACAAGTAGAATTCGAGAGTAGTGCCGATGTTTACGTCATCAATACGTGTACGGTTACGAACACTGGAGATAAGAAGAGCCGTCAAGTTATTAGAAGAGCGATTAAACGGAATCCAGATGCAGTTGTAGCGGTGACGGGTTGCTATGCCCAAACCTCTCCTGGAGAAATTATGGCGATTCCCGGTGTCGATGTTGTCGTCGGTACACAGGGACGTGAGCATTTATTAGACTATATCGAGCAATTCAAACAAGAAAGACAGCCAATTAATGCTGTCGGCAACATTATGAAAGCAAGAGAATATGAAGAGCTTGACGTACCTGAGTTTACTGATCGTACGCGCGCCTCATTGAAAATCCAAGAGGGTTGTAATAACTTCTGTACATTCTGTATTATCCCGTGGGCACGTGGCTTAATGAGAAGCCGTAAACCTGAATCGGTTGTAGCGCAAGCTCGTAAACTAGTTGCATCTGGATACAAAGAGATCATACTAACAGGGATACACACGGGCGGTTACGGTGATGATTTAGAAGATTATACCCTTGCCAAGCTATTATGGGACTTAGATAAAGTTGAAGGTCTGAAGCGAATTCGAATCAGTTCAATTGAGGCGAGCCAGATTACAGATGAAGTGCTCGAAGTCATTCACCATTCAGATAAAATGTGTCGTCATTTACACGTTCCCCTTCAAGCAGGTGATAATGACGTATTGAAACGGATGCGTCGTAAATATACGGTAGAAGAGTTCCGAGATAAAGTGATGAAAGTTCGTAAGGCGTTACCAGATCTCGCGATTACGTCTGATGTAATCGTTGGTTTTCCTGGCGAGACAGAAGAACAGTTTATGAACGGGTACAATTTAATTGAAGAGCTTGGTTTTGCAGAATTGCATGTATTCCCGTATTCGAAACGTACCGGTACACCAGCAGCACGTTTTGAAGACCAAGTGGATGAAGAAGTGAAAAATGATCGTGTTCATCGGCTCATTAATCTTTCTAATCGTTTGAAAATGGAGTATTCCTCACAATTCGTTGGACAGGTATTAGAAGTTATACCTGAGAGACCCTATAAAGAAGATCCAAAGAGCGGTCTACTGATGGGATATTCTGATAACTATCTTCAAATCCTATTTGAAGGTGTCGAAAGCCAGATTGGAAAAGTTGTACGCGTACGTTTAGATGAAGGCGGTACGGAGTATTGTAAGGGTACTTACGCCAGAACATTAGAAACGATTGTCGGCTAGAGGAAATGTAAAAAGTCCGGGAAACATAGGGAGTGTTCACGATGAATAAAAAAGAAGTAGCAGCACTAATCGATCATACGTTGTTAAAGGCAGAAGCGACACGTGAGATGATCGAGAAGCTTTGCCAAGAAGCTGGGCAGTATATTTTTGCTTCTGTCTGTGTAAATCCTTATTGGGTTTCTTTATGTACTGAGCTCCTTAAGGGAACGGAAGTAAAGGTATGTACAGTTATTGGGTTCCCATTAGGAGCAAACAGTTCTGACACGAAAGCGTTCGAGACGAAGAAGGCTATCGAAGACGGAGCAACCGAGATCGATATGGTTATTAATATCGGAGCTTTGAAAAGCGGAGATTATGAAACGGTTGAAAATGACATTCGTGCAGTTACAGATGCCGCCAGCGGCAAAGCTCTTGTAAAAGTCATCATTGAGACTTCTCTTCTAACTGAAGAAGAAAAAGTTAAAGCGTGTCAATTGAGTATAAAAGCTGGTGCAGACTTTGTAAAAACATCAACTGGATTTAGTACGGGTGGAGCAACGATAGAAGATATCGCTCTCATGCGTAAAACGGTAGGTCCAGAAATGGGCGTAAAAGCTTCTGGTGGTGTTCGTGATGCTGCTTCTGTGCAAGAATTAGTTATGGCCGGAGCGACTCGGATCGGGGCAAGTAGTGGAATTGCGATTGTGGAAGGGTATGAAGGAGCGGAAGGGTATTAATATCTTTCTTTGCCAACGAACTAGCTGCTTTTTAGCTAGTTCGTTTTTTCGTTTCTATTTGACAATAAAGGTGAGTACATCATGATCGCATGATTCTCTGAAACATACTCGTCTTCTACAAGCTCATCTTGTAGATTGTACACTTTTCGATATATTTCATTGTGGCGCACATATCCACCCCAGTATTCTTGCGTAATCCAATGTTTTTTCTCATATATTTCGTAACTCTTAATCGTAGGAGTACTAGAACGCCATTCCCCAGTTAAGTTAGCATCAGTAACATATACATTTAACTGATAAGGCTGATCCGTATCATTTCGAATCTGTAAATCAAGGTAGTTATATGCACATGTAGCCCCACTTCCAAACGGTTGTGTTCGATTTGAATCGGGAAATACATCATAACTATGTCGGTACCTTTCAACAATTGTAAGGGGTGTGTGTATCGTCATCCAGTAGATGAGATTGGATAACTGACACAATCCTCCTCCAATTCCGGACACAACATTTCCATGGAAAAGAATCATTCCTTCTACGTATCCTTTTTTTCGAATGGGATGACCGATCAATCGCCAATAAGAGAACGTTTCCCCCGGTTGTAGCACAATCCCGTTTAATCTCTCCGAAGCCAATGTAAGGTTTTTTACTTTGTTATACTGCATCCACATTTCTACATCTTTAAGTTTACGAAGCAATGGCGTTTGATGTTTAAAAACAACAAAAGGTAACGTCTCTTTTCCCTTTGATTTAGCATACATGACATTATCGAAATACCACTTCATGTATCTATTAAATCGAAAATACTTTTTCCCCATATATAACCTAAGAGCAGATCTTATAATTGGCTTCATATGACCACCTCTAATCTAGCCTGAGTAAGTTATAACGCCATTATAAACGATAACCTTCTTTATAGTAACATGTCATTAATTACTAATACTTTAATATGTAATCATGAAAGGCTCGACGCGTTATGCGTCGAGCCTTTTATGTCATTATACGGAAATAGGCAAACGTACTTCTACCGTTGTTCCTTCATTCTCTTTACTCGTTATGTAAATTCTACCATGATGATTCTCAACAATTTTATAATTGATCATTACCCCT
>FWWL01001004.1_pt1 | contig 70959 bp, 53 predicted proteins | sample 2228331 | NCBI WGS metagenome assembly FWWL01 (sample SAMEA103939775, study PRJEB20133) | metagenome
AGGCCAGTCTTGCATCATTGCTGCCCTGCGTTCTTGAATAAGAGGATAGTGGCGAACCAGATTCTCGAAACAGGAATCAATCGTCTCAAGTGATTTGATTTGTTCGCCAAGCCCTTGCTCGGTGAAATATTGACAGTTCTCTTCTTCTTGTCCTGGGAGCGGACTATAGAATAACATCGGGATTCCTTTGGCCAGACCCTCAGAGCAGGTCATTCCACCAGGTTTGGTGATTAGCAGATCGGATACATCCATTAACTTATCAATCTCACGGGTAAAGGCCAGCAGATGAATGTTCGGATGTTGGAACTCGGCTTGTTCTGCAAGCTCCTGACGCAGCTTCTCATTGTTGCCCATGCAATAGATGAATTGGATGCGGTCCCGCCAGCAGGTTAAATACGACATCAGGTTTTCTTTGTCCACCATACCCCAGCCGCCGCCCATTACGAGAACTGTTGGCATTTGCTTGAGACCGAACTGCTGTCGGAGTTCTTCCCGATTATGCTGTTCCCTGAAATTGGGGTGTACCGGAATTCCGGTTACTTCAATGGAGTGATCGGGCACCCCTTTTTGCATAAGCTTGTCTTTCACTTCTGCGGTTGAAACCAAGTATTTATCGACTTCTGGGTTGATCCAAGTCCCATGTGCATCATAATCGGTAATGACTGTACAAAGGGGGACATTAAGTCCAGCACGCTTCAAACGAGATACGACAATATTCGGAAAAGGATGGGTACAGACGATCGTGTCCGGCTTCAATTGTTGAATCAATTCCGATGTTTGACTGTAGAAGATTCGGTGGAGCGCAAGCTGGGTAATTCGATTCAGAGACTTCTTATATTGGGAACGGTACACCATTCCGTACAGTTTCGGTTGGGATATAAGTGTCTTTCGGTATGCGGAAAAAATCCATGGCGCAAGCGTAGGGTGCAGAAATGCTCCAAGCTCCATTACGCGCGTCCTCAAATGGGGTGAGAGTTGTCGCAATCCCACGGATAAAGCGTGAGCAGCTTGCGTATGGCCTGCTCCGAATCCTTCGGATAGCAGCAAGATTCGTTTCTTTCTCAACGGTCGTCACCTAACCCTTTATCCAATGTTCCAAGGCTCCATCAGCAGTACTAGCCATACGATAACCTAACAATAATCGAAGTTAGCCGATCAATGCAACTGTGAGCAAAGCAGAGCACGTTCCCAGCAAGCTGCCTGCAAGGCAGTCGGATGGATAATGTAAGCCTAGATAAATACGCGATAGGCTTACCGAGGCAGCGAGCGGAAAAAGAATAATACCGCTAGCGGGAGCAAAGCAGACGAATGGAACAACAACAGCGAAGATTGCCGTTGAGTGTCCAGAAGGAAAGGAATGGTCCTTTAACGGGTTTTTTCCGAAATTCACGTTGGAATGAGTAAGATAAGGCCTCTGACGCGGATACTTTTTTTTCACCCAAGCAACAGGGATGTGACTGATCACCAAGGCAATCAAAGCTTGCCACGCAGAAGATCGCAACGGTCCTTCTGCAACAATTGCAACCCCTAGACACGTCAGTATAGTAGCAGTGGCACCGCCTAAGTGAGTAATAACTCCGAACAACCGATCCAGAACGGAATGCTGCAAACGACGATTGACCCAAAAGAATAGTTGATTTTCATGGTGCAGCAGCCAACTTACAACACGGCTCATAGAAGGTTCCTCCTTAAACATTCGCGGTAGCAAATGTATTACGAAAGCTATAAGCTTCCAGGATTACAGCTTAAGTGTAAGCTGCATTTGTTAGCAGAGTATTATCGCAATAATAAATGAAAATTAATTTAACATGATATCCGAAAAGCATACATGGTTATACTGAATATAATGAAATCCTTGTATGAGAGGAGATCACGTCCATTATAACCTAACGCAGGATAGACATTCCAATTTAGCCTCCTTATAGTGTTCGTCGTGAACCGCTTCATTTCGACTTAACTAAAGGCAAAACGGGTTGAAAGGGTGCGAAAAAAGTCGAAAGGTCTTAGCAGATAGGTCTTAAAATAGGCCTTAGTTAAGGTTGTTTCGTGAGGAGTGGTTCAGTATAATGGAACTCGTACCTTCACCAAATTTATAAATATACAGCAAACTGGTGGATAGACGAAGCAATTGGCTGTAATGCGTAAGAGTTAAGCCCTAAGACCCGATAAAATCATCATATTCCTTAATTTCTGACTTATTGGAGCGAAAATGGGATTTTGACAAATCGGTGTAAAGAGAGGAAAATCATATTCGGTCACACATTTGTATACCTTGCTAAATTTTTACACTACAACGTACTAGAGAGAAAGGGTCAATATAAACAAAAGGGGGGTCATTCATGCTAGACTATATCGTACTTACCATGCAGCTGTTATTGGCAGGTATGGGAGGGTACCAACTGTTCTTCACTTTTTTTGGTTATTACAAGCGTACGGCCAAAGTTCAACATCCCGCTCAGAAAACTTTTGCAATCCTGGTAGCGGCTCACAATGAGGAGAAGGTTGTCGGGGCGTTAATCGATAACTTGAATAAACTCGACTATCCCAAAGAGATGTACGATGTATTCGTTATTTGCGACAATTGCACCGATCAGACTGCGCAAATTGTTACAAGTATGGGGGCTAAAGCTTGCGTACGTAACAATCCGGCCTTGAGAGGAAAAGGATATGCAATTGAGTGGATGCTGAAGGAATTGTGGAAGATGCCAAAGTCCTATGACGGTGTAGTTATTGTTGATGCCGACAACTTGGTCAATGCAGACTTCCTGAAGCATATGAATAACGACTTGTGCTCAGGCTCCAGAGTTATTCAAGCTTATCTGGATACGAAGAACCCGCAGGATTCCTGGATCACAGCTGCATATGGCGTTACCTACTGGTATTGCAACCGTCTGTGGCAGCTGCCTCGTACGAACTTGGGATTGGCGAATTTCCTTGGGGGAACCGGGATGTGTTTCGAATCGTCTCTGCTTAAGGAGATGGGTTGGGGAGCAACTAGCCTCGTCGAAGATCTTGAGTTCACGGTTCGTTGCGTGCAACGCGGTATTAACCCGACTTTTAATTACGAAGCGAAGGTGTTTGACGAGAAGCCTTTGACGTTCAAGGCGTCTGCACGTCAGCGCTTGCGCTGGATGCAGGGTCACTTTGCAGTAGCAAGACGTTATTTCTTCCCGCTGTTATGGCAAGGGTTGAAGGAACGCAATTGGGCTAAGATCGATACTGCCATCTATACCGTGAATGTGTACAACGTGTTGTTCGGCTTTATTTTCAGCTCCATCCTGTGGATCAACTTGTTCTTACCGGGTGTGGCCAAGCTCAGCTCGCTGTATGATTATTTACCAGGCGGATTGGTTGCGGGACTTACGCTGTTCATTTACTTGCAGTTCCCGGTAGCGCTTATGCTTGAGAAGGTAAAATCGTGGAAAATGTACGTATCGCTCATTACATTCCCGATCTTTCTAATCTCTTGGTATCCGATTACGCTCTATGCGTTCTTTACTCAGAACAACAAGACATGGAGTCATACGCAGCATACACGTGTCATACGCATGGAAGAAATTCAGAGCAAGCAAGGTTAATTGCACGGTCCTTTCGAGTTTGACAGGTCGCGCAGTTGATGATATAGTAGCAAGAGTGTCTTTAACAAGATATGCACTAAGCAGAGGCGCCCGCTTCTCACCTGACCAACTTCGTTGGCTGGTTCACGCATAACGTTCATTCTAATGGATTAGTTGAATTGCGGAATGAGATGAGATGTGGGCGGTTAACAACTGCTCGCATCTTTTTTGTTTGGAGTTCATTCATGCTTCACAACTTTGGAGGTGGAACGTTATTAGTAAAGATCATATGGTTAATGATGAAATTCGTGTCAAAGAAGTTCGCTTGATCGGTCCTGAAGGAGAACAATTAGGGATTAAGCCGATTCGCGAAGCAATGCAAATTGCTACAGACGCGAGTCTCGATCTGGTCAATGTAGCTCCTACCGCGAAGCCGCCGGTATGCCGGATTATGGATTACGGTAAATTCCGTTATGAAATGCAGAAGAAAGAGAAGGAAGCCCGTAAGAATCAGAAAGTGGTCGAGCTCAAGGAAGTGCGTTTGTCCGCCACGATCGATGAACACGACTTCCAGACGAAGATGCGCAATGTGGTTAAGTTCCTGAATGAAGGCGATAAGGTGAAACTGTCCGTTCGATTCCGGGGACGCGAGATTACCCACGCTAGCATCGGTCAAAAAGTTTTGGAGCGGATGGCGACTGAAGTTGAGGAATTGTCCGTTGTTGAGCGCAGACCGAAGCTTGAAGGTCGCAGTATGATTATGATTTTGACACCTAAGCAAGCCTAATTTGAAGGAGGATATACCAAGATGCCGAAGATGAAATCACACAGCAGCTTGAAAGACCGTATTAAGATCACTGGGACTGGTAAAGTCATGAGATATAAGGCTTACAAAAACCACTTGATGTATGGTAAATCACCAAGCCAGAAGCGTACATTAAGCGGGCAGCCTATTATGGCAACTGGGGATGTAAAACGCCTTAAGCAGCAAATTTCTTTGATTAAGGGTTAATTCTGCAACACCTGCAATAATGATCCACTAATACTAGGAGGTTGAACACTATGGCAAGAGTTAAGGGCGGGTTCGTCACTCGTCGTCGTCATAAAAAGATTTTGAAGCTTGCAAAGGGCTACTTTGGCTCCAAGCACCGCTTATTCAAAACAGCTAACGAACAGGTTATGAAATCCCTGATGTACGCATACCGGGATCGCCGTCAGAAAAAACGCGATTTCCGTCGTCTTTGGATCGTTCGGATCAATGCTGCAGCCCGTATCAACGGATTGTCCTACAGCAAATTGATGCATGGTTTGAAGCTTGCTGGTATCGAAGTAAACCGCAAGATGCTGGCTGATCTGGCTGTTAACGATGCAAAAGGATTCGCAAGCCTAGCTAACGCTGCAAAGCAAACAAGCAACGCTTAAGAAGCGTTTGATGAGCCGTCCCGTGAGGGGCGGCTTTTATGTATTCCGAAGCCGTCTGAGAAAAATCAGCGGTCAGTTTAGACAGAAGCAGCTCATTTTCATATTACTACTTGACTAATAATCTGGGGATGCTATAATTATCTTCAACATTAAACTTCTTGTTATCGGCTATGATGAGGACGAAGTGATAAAGGCCCTTATGTACAGAGAGCGATAGGAATTGCTGGAACCTACGCCGTAATCCTTTATTAACGAGCTCACCTCGGAGCTGTTTTCCTGAACAACAGATGAGATTCATATCTGGATCAGTAGGGAGAATCGGATTGGCACTCGTTATTGTGCCGCAAGTCTCGGACAGAGCATTCGCTCTTGGAAGACAACTTGCTAAGGCCGTACATCGTGAGGTGAACGGCAAACTTGGGTGGTACCGCGGAAGAGTTAACCCCTTTCGTCCCGTTTGCGCATTTATTGTGCAGGGATGAGAGGGGTTTTTTGCTTTTAAATTAAGCTTGTTTCAAGCAAGGAATGGGTCTTCGGGATAGATGTCAAGCGCTTGGCAATCTGGAACGGAGATACAGACTGAGAGGAGGATTACTCATGAGTACTCAAATGGAAATGGAAGCTACTTTGTCTAATGAAGATCTGCGCAAGAAATTGCTTCAGCCTGATGTGATTTCGGGTTCGGAGATCTTGCTCCGTTCGTTATTGTTGGAAGGTGTTGATTGCGTATTCGGTTATCCCGGCGGCGCGGTTCTCTATATTTATGATGCGATGCATGGCAACGAAGATTTCAAACATTTATTGACTCGTCACGAGCAGGGGGCGATTCATGCAGCGGACGGTTATGCGAGATCTACTGGAAAAGTTGGCGTTTGTATCGCCACCTCGGGTCCAGGGGCTACGAACCTGGTAACTGGAATTGCTACTGCTTATATGGATTCCGTACCGCTCGTTGTGATTACAGGTAATGTTGCGACTAACTTTATCGGAACCGACGCGTTCCAAGAGGCGGATATTACGGGTATTACAATGCCGATTACGAAGCACAGCTACCTGGTGCGCAAGGTTGAAGATTTGCCGCGCATTATCCACGAAGCGTTCCATATTGCCAACACAGGCCGTAAAGGACCGGTATTGATTGATATTCCGAAGGATGTATCGGCGCTGACAACAGCGTTCCACTATCCCGACCAGGTCAATATTCGCGGTTATAAGCCATCAATGGAAGTAGATGCTTCTCAGGTGGATGCATTACTGCAAGCGATTGAACAAGCAGAACGTCCAGTCATTCTGGCAGGCGGCGGAGTTGTATATGCGAATGCCTCCGAGGAACTGATCGAGTTCGTGAACAAGACACAAATTCCGATTACGACTACCTTGCTTGGTCTTGGCGGGTTCCCGAGTGCCCATGAGTTGTGGTTGGGCATGCCGGGGATGCACGGTACTTATACGGCTAACCATGCGCTGCAGAACGCCGATCTGATCATATCCATTGGCTCCAGGTTCGATGATCGCGTAACGATGAAGCTCGACGGATTCGCTCCTAAAGTGAAGTTCGTTGCACACATCGATGTGGATCCAGCGGAGATTGGTAAAAATGTCAAGGTTGACTACCCAGTCGTAGGTGATGTAAAAGTAGTATTGACAGCAGCTAACGGAAAAGCGAAATCAGCTAAATCGAAGGAATGGATTGCCAAGATTAAAGATATGAAAGCAACTTTTCCTTTGAAATATAAAGATTCCGAGGATGAGCTCAAGCCCCAGTACGTAATTGAAATGATCAATGAAACCACGAATGGCGAAGCAATCGTCACGACTGACGTAGGGCAGCATCAGATGTGGGCGGCTCAATACTATAAGTTCAAAAATCCTAGATCGATGGTTACTTCAGGCGGCCTTGGGACGATGGGTTTCGGATTTCCATCCGCGATCGGAGCCCAAATGGGCAACCCGGACAAACTGGTTGTTTCCATCAACGGCGACGGCGGCATGCAAATGTGTGCGCAGGAGTTAGCGATCTGTGCGATTAACAATATTCCAGTCAAGGTTGTTATTATCAACAATCAAGTACTCGGGATGGTACGACAATGGCAAGAAATTATCTATAACAATCGTTATAGCCATATTGACCTTGCGGGAAGTCCTGACTTCGTCAAACTGGCGGAAGCCTACGGCGTGAAAGGTCTGCGCGCTACGAACAAGGAAGAGGCACGCCGTGCTTGGCAAGAGGCTATGGATACACCAGGTCCCGTCGTCATCGACTTCGTCGTTCGCAAGGAAGAGAATGTATTCCCGATGGTTACGGCAGGGTCGTCAATTAGCGAAATGATAATGGGGGATTCGGAATGAGTGCTAGAAAACATACCATTTCCGTACTAGTGAACAATCAGCCCGGTGTGCTGCAACGGGTATCCGGATTGTTCGGTCGCCGCGGCTTCAATATCGACAGCATTACAGTGGGAGAATCCGAAGAGCCAGGGCTCTCCCGAATGATCATCGTTACTTCTGGCGATGACAATACATTAGATCAGGTCAGCAAGCAGTTATATAAGCTGATCGATGTGATCAGGGTGGAGGACCTGAGCTCCAACCCGATGGTAGCTCGTGAAGTTGCTCTCATTAAAGTAGAGGCGGGACCGAGCGAAAGACCAGAAATTCTCGGAATCGTGGAGACGTTCCGTGCAGCTGTAGTCGATATCGGCCCTGCTTCACTGATTGTGCAAGCCGTCGGAGATACCGACAAAATTGATGCCATGGCAGAACTGCTTAAGCCCTACGGCATTCGCGAGTTCTCTCGCACAGGAGTAACCGCGATGATCCGCGGTCTGGCCTAATTCCAAGATTTCATTCTAATACGCAATCCTATGAGTGGGGGTCCGGGTTAAGAAAATCGGTTCAATCACAAAACCTTTTTACTTCTTAATCGGGACGCCCACTCATAGGGTTTAAAATTAAAGGAGGCAATTAATCTCATGGCAGTAACAATGTACTACGAAAAAGACGCTGATTTATCCATTCTTTCCGGTAAAACCGTTGCTGTAATCGGCTACGGAAGTCAAGGTCATGCTCAAGCGCAAAACCTGCGCGACAGCGGTGTGAAAGTTATTATTGGTCTTCGTGAAGGCCGCTCATGGGAGCAAGCGAAGAACGATGGTTTCGATGTTTATGCAGTATCCGAAGCTGCTCGCTTGGCTGATGTTATCCAAATTTTGATGCCGGATGAGACTCAAGCTAAAGTTTACAACGAAGAGATCAAGCCTAACCTCAAAAAAGGCGCAGCGCTTGTATTCTCCCACGGTTTCAACATTCACTTCGGTCAAATCGTACCGAACAAAGATACGGATGTTCTGATGATTGCTCCAAAATCTCCAGGTCACCTTGTTCGCCGCGTATATGTTGAGGGCTTCGGCGTACCAGGACTAATCGCAGTTGAGCAAGATGCTTCCGGTAATGCCCATGCGCTTGGTTTGGCTTATGCCAAAGGGATTGGTTGTACTCGCGCAGGAGTTATCGAAACTACATTCAAAGAAGAAACAGAAACCGACTTGTTCGGTGAGCAAGCTGTTCTTTGCGGAGGTACATCTGCGTTGGTTAAAGCAGGCTTCGAAACTTTGGTTGAAGCTGGTTACCAACCAGAAATCGCCTACTTCGAGTGCTTGCATGAGTTGAAGCTGATCGTCGACCTGATGTATGAAGGCGGATTGGCTACAATGAGACATTCGATCAGTAACACAGCGGAGTATGGCGACTATGTAACAGGCCCTCGCATCGTTACAGACGAAACTAAGAAAGAAATGAAACGTGTTCTTTCTGACATTCAACAAGGTAAATTCGCTCGCGACTTCATCTTGGAGAACCAATCGAACCGCGCATTCTTGACAGCTACTCGCCGCAACGAATCCGAGCACCAACTAGAAGTAGTAGGCCGCGGGTTGCGCGATATGATGCACTGGATCAAGAAGTAAATCGGCGAGAGTATTAGTTCAAAACACTAAATCAGTGCAATCCTAAAACGTTAATCCATTGGGTACGTGCAACGAGTTCCGTTGTGGACCAGTTTCTTTCATTGTATTGGCCTTCGGGCGGATGAAACTGGTCCACAAAAGTCACTTCTTATGCACGTACCCTAATTCCTTAACGACGGATTGCACTGATTTTGATAACTTTATACGAATACTTCGCCAAAAGAGGAAAAAAGGAAAAGAAAATAAAGAAAAGAAAAGGAGGGTGTGGAAATGAGAAAGATCTATATATTCGACACGACGCTGCGCGATGGCGAGCAATCCCCTGGAGTTAACCTGAATACCCAAGAGAAGGTGGAGATCGCCCTCCAGCTCGAGAAGCTTGGCGTCGACCGGATGGAGGCAGGATTTCCGGCTGCATCACCGGGCGATCTAGCGGCTGTGGCCGCGGTTGCGCGTGCGGTGAAGAATGCCAGCGTCATTGGCCTTTCTCGCTCCCGCGAGCAGGATATCGATGCGGTAAGGGAAGCATTGAAAGATGCGCAGGATCCTTGCTTGCACTTGTTCCTTGCTACCTCTCCAATTCATCGCAAACATAAGCTGCGGATGGATAAGCATCAGGTGCTGGAGACAGCGGAAGCGGCGATTCGTTATGCCAAGAAGTACTTCGGGAAGGTCGAATTCTCACCTGAGGATGCGGCGCGCACCGAGCTTGATTTCTTGTGCGAGGTAACCGAGATGGCGATTCGCGCAGGGGCTACCGTCGTGAATATTCCAGATACCGTCGGATATATGACGCCGAATGAATACGGCCACATCTTCAAGACGTTGAAGGAGAATGTGCACGGCATTGAAACGATTCAGCTGAGCGCACACTGCCACGACGATCTTGGGATGGCGACGGCCAATGCGCTCGCCGCTATTATGAATGGTGCCGATCAGATTGAAGGCACCATCAACGGCATAGGCGAGCGTGCGGGTAACACCTCGCTCGAGGAAGTGGCTATGGCGCTTGAGACGCGCCAGGAGTTCTACCAAGCGAAGACGTCGCTTGTGTTGCACGAGATTGCCCGTACAAGTAGACTGGTTAGCAAGCTAACCGGTATGCCTGTTCCGGGCAACAAAGCGATTGTCGGCGCGAATGCCTTCGCGCATGAGTCCGGCATTCACCAGGATGGAATGCTCAAGGAGAAAACTACGTACGAGATTATGTCCCCGGAGACGATTGGTCTCAAGGAAAGCAAGCTCGTACTGGGTAAACACTCCGGCCGCCATGCTTTCCGGGAAAGACTGATTGATCTCGGTTACGAGCTGTCGGATGAGCAATTGAATGAAGCTTTTGCCAAGTTCAAGGATCTGGCTGATCGCAAGAAGAACGTGACAGGCGAAGACATTCGTGCGTTAATCGAAGAGAAGCTTGTGCAGACACCGGAAGTGTTCGTGTTGGATACGATTCAAGTCTCATACGGGAATCAATCGACGCCAACGGCCACGATTCGAATTCGTACAGCGGAAGGCTCTCTGATTGAGGAGGCTGCACTTGGCAATGGGTCCGTAGATGCAATCTACAAGGCGATTGACAGAGCTACTCAAGAAGAGGTTGAACTGGATGACTACTCGATCAAATCGGTATCGCAAGGTAAAGATGCTCTTGGTGAGGTTCATGTTGTGATGAAGCAGGGCGAGATTTCGGTACAAGGCCGCGGCATCAGCACGGATATTCTTGAAGCTAGCGCCAAAGCGTATATCGATGCGATTAACCGCATTATTGACAAACGGAAGTCACCAGGCGGCAATCGACGTGACAATATGTCCTTGATCTAAATCTTTTATGTAGCCTCTACAGGATGTTCCAGCCTGTGGAGGCTATTTTTTTTGAGGCGTGCTTAATGTATGAACCGATTTGAAGATGTCCTCCAACAACCCTGGAGGTAGAGCACATGGAGAACGTAGCTCCTTGATCCAAAGTCGAACAGAAAGGACAGGAAGGTGGAGCGGAGAAACGAAGTGTTTGCCTTTGTGTTTGGGTTCCTACCTCTAAAAATATAATCAAGGGAACCCAAAAACAACAGCAATCGTAGCCCACCTTCCTGTCCTGCCATACGCACAACTGAAATCCAACGCCAAGGATCTGTCAACGGTCGGGTTTTTCTTAATACTGATCCAAACGATGTTGTTATTCGATTCATTTAACCACGCGGAACCCTGAATAATATAAAATGCTTTTAATAGAACTTTACCTGATCTGTACACCATTAAAGATGTATAATAACTAAAGACATGAAAAGCCGAGTAGATTTCGTTTCATTCATACTTTTGAGGGAGGGATTATCATTATGATTGCTTTTGTAGAGGATCGGCATAGTTTCGTTAACGTTGTTCATATAGATAGCGATAATAATGTGACCCCCCGCCTTCGTGTTCGGATGCGTTGACATTTTCGGTTTCCCTGGCCGATGTCTCGTGTACGTAAGACAGATCAGCGCACAGGTCACGATGCAATCGTGGTGTGCGTTTTTTTTGTTTCCATAAGTGGAAAAGAAGCACACAGCTTGTAGTGGGCCGTGTGCTTTTGTGATACCAGATAGAGAAGGGAGAAAATTTATGCTTTCAGTACTGGGGAAGTTAGGGTGGTTTTTCCGATTGGAGTGGAAGAGGTATGCAATTGCGATCCCTTTGCTCATTCTGGCGGGCTTGATCGAGGTTATTCCACCAAAAATTATAGGAGATATGATCGACCACATACAGAAGGGCACTCTTCATTGGGGGCTGGTGACGGAAACATTGCTTCTGCTTGGCGGACTAACCGTAATCATCTATTTCATCACTTATGTTTGGATGTATCGATTATTCGGCGGCGCATTCATGGTGGAACGGTTGTTGAGATCGCAGCTTATGAGGCATTTTCTTAGAATGACGCCTACGTTTTATGAGAAGAACCGCACTGGCGATCTGATGGCACGAGCGACAAACGATTTGAAGGACGTGTCGATGACAGCCGGTTTCGGGATTTTGACGCTTGTGGATTCGACCGTCTGGATGTTGACATTGATTGGCGTAATGACTCTCCTGATTTCTTGGAAATTGACGTTAGCTGCTGTGCTGCCGCTGCCGATTCTTGCCATAACGATGCAGATATATGGGAAATGGATTCATCAACGGTTTAAAAATGCGCAAGATGCTTTCGGCGTAATGAACGACGGGGTGCTTGAGACGATATCCGGTACCCGTGTCATCCGAGCATTCGTGCAGGAGCGCGCCGCAGAGCAGAAGTTCAGAAATGTGACAACAGATGTGCTTGGCAAAAACATCGCCGTGGCTAAGATAGATGCACTCTTCGAGCCTACGATAAAGATTGTTGTCGGTGCAAGTTATCTGATCGGTCTCGGGTACGGAGCCAACCTCGTGTTCCACAACGAGTTGACGATCGGATTGCTCGTCACATTCAATGTGTATCTAGGGATGCTGATCTGGCCGATGTTTGCGATTGGTGAACTTATTAACATTATGCAGCGCGGAAACGCATCGCTCGACCGTGTGAATGAAACACTGTCCTACAAGGCCGATGTCGATGAGTCTCCAAATGCACTTCGTATTGCAGAACCGGACGCGATTGAGTTCAGGCATGTAACGTTCCGCTATCCAACCTCGGAGACCGATAATTTGCTGGATTTGAAGATCCGATTGCAGCGGGGACAAACGCTCGGTATAGTAGGGCGCACAGGCAGCGGCAAAACGACGCTCATCAGGCAACTTCTGCGCGAATACCCCAAGGGAGAAGGACATATATCCATTTCCGAACAGCCGCTTGAACAGATCGCTTTTGACGATTTGAAAGGATGGATCGGCTACGTGCCCCAGAGTCCGTTCTTGTTCTCACGGACGGTGCGCGAGAATATATTGTTCGCGGCAGGGGAGCAAGCAATAGATCAACTTAATGAAGCGATTGAATTATCCGCATTCAAGAAGGATCTCGAGTTTTTACCGAAGGGAGTCGAGACGCTTGTCGGGGAGAAGGGCGTAGCTCTTTCGGGCGGGCAGAAGCAGCGGGTCTCCATTGCGCGTGCGCTGCTGGCGAATCCGCAAATCTTGATTCTCGATGACGCTTTATCGGCGGTAGACGCCAAGACGGAAGCAGAAATCATCTCGAATATCCGGCGGTCTCGAACCGGTAAGACGACACTGATCGTCACACATCGTCTGTCGGCGGTTCAGCATGCGGAACATATTGTAGTGTTAGATGACGGACGAATAATAGAAGAAGGCACACACGAGGAGCTGCTCACTTTGGGAGGATGGTACAGGGAGCAATGGAATCGTCAACAGGCGCAAGCGACGCTTACAAGTGTGTAATCGGAAAGGTGGAGAGATATACCGATGAGTGGGGAATTTGAATCCGTATTAGACCGCGATGAATTGCGTCGAGTGCGAACGGGAAAGCGGTTGTTACAATATGCAATGTATTATAAGAAGTCCATTCTGCTAGCGCTGCTTATGTTGGCGATTGCAATCGGGACAGAGCTCACCGGGCCGTTCATAGCGAAACGGATCATCGACGAGCATGTGACAGGAATCGAAAAGCCGTGGTATCGGGTTGCAGCTGGATCCTCGGGCAGTGTAAATTATTCAGGCGCTGAGTGGAAACGGGGAGACCGGGTGCCGGTTAACGAACGGGGCGAGGAAGCACGGGTGCTCCAAGTAGGCAGGGATTTCTTCTTCGTGCCAGGCGGCATCTCGGAAGACGGAGAAAGATCCGTCACGATGGGGGATAGCGGTGCAGCGACTTTAGTTATTACGAAGAACGGGGTGGTAGCGCAATACAAAGCGCAGCCTCTCACAACGGAGCAGCTGTTTACGTTCTACAAACCGGAATTCGCGGGCATTTTTGATTTATCATGGATTTATATAGCGTTTTTGGCCGTTTCGGCAGTATTCAGCTATGGACAGCGATACGTACTTCAATCTTCGGCCAACCGTATTATCCGGAAGATGCGGGACGATGTGTTCTCTCATATCAACCGTTTGCCGATCCGTTACTTCGACAATTTGCCAGCCGGGCAAGTCGTATCGCGGATTACGAACGATACCGAAGCAATCAAGGAATTGTACGTCACGGTGTTAGCGAACTTTTTCTCAGGTACGTTATACATTGTTGCGATTATTGGTGCTATGTTTTTGCTGGACGCACGTCTGGCGTTGATCTGTATGCTTGTGATTCCGATATTGGCCGTATGGACTGTCATTTACCGGAAATATGCGGCTCATTACAACCGAGTCATTCGTTCGACTTTGTCTGAAATGAATGGAATGATCAACGAATCCATTCAAGGGATGACGATCATTCAGGCATTTCGCCGCGAGAAGAAGCAAGAGGAAGAGTTCGAGGCGTACAACAAGCGTTATTTCGACTTTCGGAACAAGATGTTGAACTTGAACGCCTTCACATCGCATAACTTGGTAGGCGTCATTCGGAACATCGCCTTCGTTGCTATGATCTGGTATTTCTCGGGGGTATCGCTCGGAACCGTTGTTGGAGGCGTTTCTCTCGGTGTACTTTATGCGTTCGTTGATTTTCTGAACCGGATGTTCCACCCGATCGTCAATATCGTGAACCAACTGCCGAACCTGGAGCAAGCCCTCGTGAGCGCAGAGCGAGTATTTGTGCTGTTGGACGAAGAGGGAGAAGATATTTCTGACGAGAAAATGAAGCGTTACAAGGGAAATGTCACCTTTGATAACGTATGGTTCTCATACAAAGACGGCGAACCGGTGCTTAAGGGAATCTCGTTTGAAGCGAAGCAAGGTCAGACGGTGGCGCTTGTTGGACATACCGGATCTGGCAAAAGCTCGATTCTTAACCTGCTCTTCCGATTCTACGATGTCGATTCGGGCAAGATTAAGATCGACGGCTTTGACATACGCGGCTTGTCCCGGCAGAAATTGCGCAATCATATGGGCATCGTGTTGCAGGATCCGTTCCTCTTTACGGGAACGATCGCTTCTAACGTGTCGCTCGATGACCCATCAATTTCGCGGGAACGAATCGAGAAGGCGCTTCGTGATGTAGGCGCGGAACGTTCACTCGCGAATCTGTCGAGAGGCTTCGATGAGCCGGTTATCGAGAAGGGCAGCACGCTCTCGGCGGGTCAGCGCCAGTTAATCTCATTCGCTCGGGCACTAGCCTTCGATCCGGCGATTCTCATCCTTGATGAAGCAACATCGAACATCGACACAGAGACGGAAGCGGTCATTCAAGATGCGCTGGACGTGGTGAAGAAAGGCCGCACGACGTTTGTCATTGCTCACCGTTTGTCGACAATAAAGAGCGCCGACCTTATTCTGGTCTTAGACCGCGGGGAGATCATGGAGCAAGGCACACATGACGAGTTGATGGCGGCGGGCGGTAAATACTATCAGATGTACGAATTACAACAAGGCACAAACACGGCGGGGCGCTCCCCGGAATCCAATCCGGTAACCTCCGTGCCAATACTAGCTTCTGCTTCCAACGTGTAAGGATGGGGCCTGCTCTGAAACAAGAGCGGGCCTATTTTCTATTTGACTGGTTGAGAGGAATTGTGACGTATGTTACCATGAAACCGATCCGGAACGATCATTCTTATGACTCTTAAAGAGCGACTTTGCGGGGAATCTGTTCATCTGGGAGGGATTTATATGCTGTTTCCTTTGGATAATCCGCAGCCTATCCGTCTGAGTTACAAATATAACACACCCGTTCATAAATCTTATGCATCCTACCATTCACACCCGCAGTGCGAGATATATTTTTTTCATGGCGGCTCATGTAATTTTCTGATTGGTGATAAAATGTACGTTTTGACCCCGGGAGACTTGATTATTATGGATGGACTGACCTTACATTGTCCGAAAATCGACCCGTCTGTGGAATATTCAAGAACGACCATTCACTTTGATAGGGACTATGTAGCTGGATTTTTGAATCTCCCCATGCCGATCGATATTTTAAGTCCTTTTCAATTGATGCGTAATCATGTCTTTAGTCCAAGCGACAAGGATAAGAAGGAATTGGAGGACATACTGGAGCAGCTTCATGCACTCAGTGTGGACAAAGACCCGATTTCATATAATCGTTTTTTTCTGAAATTCACAGATTTACTGCTTTACCTTTATGAGCGCTGTGAGAATTCATTGACTTATCTTCACAAGCCTTTTACCGAGAAGGAGAAAAATGTTCAAAATATATTGTCTTACATCGAAGACCATTTTGCCGATGATGTTAATCTAGAGAAACTAGAAAATGAGATTCACTTGGACAAGCATTACATGTCCCATATTTTCAAGGAAGTCACAGGTACGACCATATTCACTCATCTGTACACCCGAAGAATTAATCAGGCCCAGCTTTTGTTTTTGATCGAAGAAGAGGAGTCCGTTACGAATGTGTGTTACCGGGTCGGATTTAAGCATTTGTCTCATTTCAGTCGAGTTTTCAAAAAATTTGTAGGGATGCCACCGGAAGTTTTTCGGCAGACGATGCAAAAGAAAAACACAAAGAGAGTTAAATAAATGTATGAGAAAGCACTAATAGCGGTTAAGAAGGTTATCTCCTTATTTGTTACAATGAATCCGACACAGCTCTGAAAGCGTTTACTAGTCACATGTTCGGAATTCAAAGGGACAAAACGAGAGGAGAAAATGATATGAAATTTAAGAAGAGTAGAATGACATCTTGGGTTCTGGTCCTTTCCCTTATCATTGGGCTGCTAGTAATGCCTATGGAACAAGTAAATGCGGTTGGGACGCAACCGGAATCCGCGAATGTATTGGTAAACGGCGGCTTCGAACAGGGGGAGGATGGCAATGTACCCGGTTGGGGACCAGAAGGAGCTTCCCAAGGTGTAACATTATCTGGATCGGTGCATGCCGAAGGCAGCAAAAGTCTCAGAGTAGAAGATAACTCAACAACACAAAGCTTTGGGGCTGTCAGTGATGCGGTTGCATCCTCACCATTTGCCAATGTTGTGCTGAACGTGATGGTGCGTCCAGAGACCGGCAGTGATGGGAAGGCAGACCTGCGGTTCTACGATGCTGAAGGAAAGCTGCTTTCCATTGTAAGCGGGCTTGTTAACGGGCCAGTGAACGAGTGGACCGATCTTCGCGTCGCGACTGCCGCGCCAAAGGGCAGTACCCATGTGAGAGTGGCCATCTATATCCCTAATGAGAAGACAGGTACTCTATACGCAGACAATGTCCGGCTTACCGTGTCAGAGGCACCAGGGACCGTCACCAATCTTGGACAACAATCGATAGCACTGACGATCATGACAGCTTCTTACGGAAAAGACAAAAATGGCCGTGACGTTATGTACACGGTTGTCCAAGGAGATCCGGCCCAGTTTGTCGTGTCGGATGTAGCGACCAAAGAAGTATTGCTGACAAAACCGCTTGTCGCGCTGGACGGCAGCCATGTGACTGCCGCTTGGGCTATCACGACCGCATCAGACAACAAAGTGTACGCAGGCAGTACACCGAACGGGACATTGTTCCAGTTCGATCCCGCTACGGAAACCATGCGCACTATAGGGAAACCTGTTGCTTCCGATACGGTAATTTGGACACTTGTTCCGGGACTGAATGGTAAGGTGTACGGGGGAACGGGTTACTCGCAGTCCCTCTTCGAATATGATCCCATTACCGATAAAACCAAGGTGCTCGCTACATTCAAGACGGCAACCAAGGAACAGCATGTCCGGAGTCTAGCATATGACAAAGATCGAAATGTAATTTACGTGGGCGGAGCCGATGTGGCCAAGCTATACAGTTTTGATCTGACGACCAATGCTAAGACGACTCTAACGATTCCGGAGTTTAGCGGAAAGACAAGTGTATATGATCTTCAGTATACAGCAGGCAAGCTGTTCGTTCGGGTGGATCCGGGACCGAATATGTTCGTGTACGATCCGGCATCCAAGACGTGGCTCGTCAAGAACAATACCGCTTATAATACTCGCGGCTTTTCACCTGTATCGCCCGATAACCGGGTGTTCTACACCTACTTCGAAACGATGCCGGACGGAAAGCAGCAATGGTCGCTTCATGCTTACAATGTAGGGAACGACACCTACGAATCCTTGGGAGTTAATGTAAAGGGTCCTGGGATTGCTTTCAGTTACGTAAATCTGAATACACCGGAATTTCCGGGTGTTACGCTTGTAGGACTGGCCGGAAATAGCGGCAGGGCGTTCTACTATAATCTGCAGACTGGACATATTGAAACGCCAGAGCTTGGTCTGCCTCCCCAGTTCGTGGAGCTATTCAACATCGGGAAAAGCGTAGACGGCAAAATGCTGTCATCCGGTTTTATTTCCGGCGGCGGATTGGGAATCTATGATCCCATCGCGGGAACCACTGTGCTTAAACCATCGCTAGGTCAGGTGGAAGGCTTCGCTTCGCTCAACGGGAAAATGTATTTCGGTATTTACCCTAGAGCGGGCATCTTCCAATACGACATCAATCAACCATGGAACCGGACCGATCCTAGCATTCCGAACAATCCGCTTAAGCTAAAAGATCTCGGTGATGAACAGGATCGACCGGTCTCTATGGTAGGTGTCGACGAACTGAACAAGCTCTTTATCGGAACGTATCCGATTGCAGGCAAGACCGGAGGCGCATTGACCATTTACGATGGAGCAGCGAACACCTTTACAGTTAAACGGAATATTGTGCCGAACCATTCGATTAATTCGCTTCTATACCGTGACGGCAAGTTGTATATGGGGACCAGCGACATGGTGAACGGACGAGACAGCAAGTTGGCTGTATACAATGTCGAGTCAGGCGTGGTGGAACAAGAGATTATTCCAGTTCCCGGGAAGAAAGCCGTCACCTCGCTGATGTGGGGCCCGGACGGAAACATATGGGGCATGGCGTTAGGCGTGCTGTTTATTTATGATCCAGATACTCATCAAATCCTATACAGTGACGACAAGTTCCCGACTGCTGATTATGCCCACACGAATCCGCGCCTAATGATCGGTAAGGACGGCAACGTCTACGGTTCTATCTTTACTGGCTATGTCGCCGATAAAACATACACCAGCAAATTGATAAAAATCGATGCAGGAACCAAAGAAGTGACAGTATTGCTAGAAGGCAACGTAGAGAAGTTGGCACAGGACAATTTTGGAAATTTTTATTTCAAGTATGGCAGTGAGCTGATGCGGTACAGTGATCCGGCCCTGGTGTTCGAGCTGCAAAGCATAGAGTTCGTGGATCCTCCGAAAACGGCATTAAGCATTGGGGAAACTTATCAGACGGTGCTGCAAGCTGTCTATAAATACGACAAGAGATTTGATGTTAGTCAAATGGCCACCTACTCCAGCAGCAATACCGACGCAGCTGAAATCGATGCCTCCGGTTTAATCACAGCCAAAGGAAAAGGAACGACGATGATAACGGCGAGCTATGAAAACAAACAGGCATCATTCAATCTTTCCGTTATACCGCCTATCCAAAGCATTGAGTTTGTGGAATCGGAGAAACGGCTAATAGTAGGCGAGAGCTTTACATCAGAAGTGATCGCGCGTTACAGCGATGGCAGCTCCGGCCCCTTACACCAAGGATTGACGTTTCATATTAAAAATGAAGCCGTTGCGGTCATTGACGATGCTGGACGCGTTACCGCCAAAAAGCCGGGATCAACCGTCATAACAGCTTCATACGGCAACCTGAGTTCAGAGCTGAAAGTCAATGTGAAACCAAAGGCAGGCAAATAGAATACTCATCACTCAGGCTGTTCCGAACTCATGTAGGTATCGGGACAGTCTTTTTTCTGCAGATGAAAACCATTTTAAACAGATCAGGTTGAGTACTATCGACTTCTCAAAACGACCATTAACGTATTAGAACGCCAAAAGGTTGCACATTGTCGATAAAATTTATTGCTAAATATCCTTCCTCTCTATGTCGATATACTTTAAGGATTACTATACAGACATGCTTTTGTTATGGAGGGAGTAAATAAAGCTATGAAAGAAGCAACACAAACACACCAGTTGTCCAAGCTTAAAGATTCACGCACCGAGGCATCATGGTTAGGGAAAGCACTGTTAAGCTTTGTTGTCTTATGCGTAGGGTTATTAGCACTCGTACCCTCGTCCGGGCATGCTGCAGATGAAGTAGTGAGATCGATCCAATGGGACAATAATTCACCCGTACATATTTATGTTGAGCACAACACGTATCAATTGAAAGTGCTGTCTGAAGTGGAAGGCCTTACGATGAAGAAGGATGTGACCGAAGAATCGTACTGGGTATCCTCCAACCCTCAGAACGTAAAGGTAGAGAAGGGACTTCTAACTGCGCTTAAGAGCGGAACAGCTAAGATTACCGCGAAGTACAAAGGATTCTCGATTACAGTGGATGTAACGAGTGAGTACTTGTTCAAGGAAATCCGCTTGAGTCAGAACGAAGCCACCCAATTGGAACTGGGTGATCCTGCGTTAGCTTTGTCTGCATTTGCTGTGGAACAAGATAGCACTTCCAATGAAATTACGACGAATGCCGAATGGATTTCTTCCAATACTTCCGTCCTTACCGTGAGTAAAGGGAATGTAACGGCTAAGGGCAAGGGTACCGCTACTGTCACTGTTAAATATAAAGGAATGTCCGATTCTGTAGAGGTGAAAGTAGTCTCTCCCTATTCCTCGATCGAGATTAATCCTATTAACGGGCTCGAATATTATGTTGGCGATACTGCGGCCCATCCTTTGACGGCTACAGCCAAACTAATTGGAGGCAGCACAGAGGAGGTCACGGAGAAAGCGGAATGGAGCAGCTCTAACTCCAATATCGTCACGGTAGAGAAAGGCCGACTTACTTTTCTTGCAGCAGGCACTGCTAAGATCACCGTTTCTTATCTGGGTGTATCCAAAGAAGTGAGTGTTATTGTAAGGCTTCCTTATCAGGCGTTGGTGTTAACTCCATCTGAAGATCGCCATATGTTCTTGTCAGATGAGCCTCATCAGGTGCAAGCTCAAGTCATGAATGATGTGAACAACAAGATGGATGTAACCTCGCTTGCAAAGTGGACCTCTTCCAATCCGATGGCTGTAACAGTCGTGAACGGGAATATTGCGGCCAAAGCAACGGGTTCAGCCGTCATCTCAGTAGAATACAGAGGCATCACCAAGACGATCAACATCACCGTTCTACCGACTTTATTGTCGATGGAGATTGATGATAAGGGACCGCAATTGTTCCGTAATGAATCGAAGACACTGCCTCTGGTAGCGGGGACAACACTAGACGGCGAATCTTATGATTTCTCCCCTATTGCGAAGTGGAAGTCCAGCAATGAAAGTGTTCTGAAAGTGGAGAACGGGAAAATGATTGCAGACCAGCCGGGAACTGCGGTATTGACCGCTACAATCCGAGGGTTCTCTGCTTCTATTGAAGTAAAGGTTCTAGAGAAGGTGCTGGCGCTTCTGCCTTCTTCCAAGTCGGTAAGTCTCATTGTTGGAAAAGAAGTAAGCATTCCGACGATTCGCGCAGTATTTGAAGATGGAGAAGAAGAAACGTTAACCGACAAGATGGTTTGGAAAACTTCTTCGCCGAATGTGTTGGTGAAGGACGGCAAGCTGAGAGGACTGCTCCAAGGGAAATTAACCTTGACGGGCACTTATTTGAACAAGACAATAACGATTCCAGTTACGCTTGAAGAAGAAGTAGAGCAATTCAGGGTAGAGCCCGAATCAATTGAGCTTACACTTGGTCAAAGCAAATCGGTTAAGGTGACTGGGGTATACGGGGATGGGGCCACAACAACGCTTACGTCCAAAATCACGTGGAACTCGTCGTCCCCAAATGTTGCAGTGATGAAAGGAAGCTTCGTTAAAGCAGTTGGGATAGGGGATGCTGTATTAACCGGAACTTTTCAAGGTAAGCCGATCCAAATAACAATTAAGGTTGTTCCTAAGCTGATGAAGCTGGAGGCGGATGAAAAGAGCTATTCACTCGCAGTCGGCGGATCTGCGAATATTGCTCTCCGAGCCATCTACGATACAGGTGCGGCTGCTAATATTATGACAGAAGCCGTGTGGTCTTCTACTAATCTGGGCGTGGTTCAGGTCGAGAAGGGTCAGATCAAAGCTTTGAAGAAAGGCTCAGCCTCTATCAAAGCAACGTACAAGGGGAAGAGCCTGACCATTCGTGTAACAGTCAAATAACGGCTAGTATAGAAGAACGGAGTTGCCCATTATTGGGGCAACTCCGTTCTTGTATGGTTTAGCTATGCTGCATGTAGGCCATCATTGCTGCGGCTAATCGATCCATGCCGACAATTAATTGGTCAGGATCCGTATGAGTGAAGTTCAGCCTCATCATGTTCGTTCTCGGATTCTCCGCATAGAAATCCGTGCCAGGAACGAAAGCTACTCCTTCTTCAACCGCAAGCTTCAGCAGCTCTGAAGCGTGGATTGATTCAGGAAGCTCCACCCAAAAGAACATCCCGCCCTGCGGTTCTTGCCAACGTAAATTCGCGAACCGCGCGTCGCTTAGCAATTGCTTCATTCGCAGCATCCGTTTGTGATATTCCGTACGTATAGTGCCTATATGCGCATCTAGATCATAATGCGTAAGCAGCTGATGCAGCGCTTGTTGATCCAATGTGCTGGAATGCAGATCGGCGGCTTGCTTGGCTCGGGTCATCATCTGGATGACACCGCTGTCGCCAATGACCCAACCCGTGCGCAGCGCTGGGACTACTGTTTTGGAGAATGTACTCGTATACACAACCGTACTTTGTTCCGGATGGGAATCGAGGGAGAAGATCGAGGGGTATTCCGCCCTGGTATCGAACTTAATCTCTCCGTAGGGATCATCCTCCAGTATAAGGACGTTCATACGCTTGCATTTCTCCAACAAGCCTTTACGCCGTTCCAGACTCCACACTTTACCCGTTGGGTTAGCGAATGTAGGGATGACATATACGAGCTTGGGTTTGTACAGCTTAAGCTTGTCGTCCAGGTCATCCATGTTCATTCCGTGTTCATCTGCTTCCACACCAATTACTCGAACGCCTATGGCCTGGAAGATTTGCAGAGCAGCTAGATACGTAGGGTTCTCCACGAGGATGACATCATCTCGGCTCAGATAGATGCGAGCAAGTAAATCTATCGCCTGCTGGGACCCGGTAGTGATTAACATGTTCTCCGGTTTGATGTGCATGTGTTTGGCCGCCATACGCGTGCAGATCGCTTCGCGAAGCGGAGTGAATCCTTCGGTTAGTCCGTATTGAAGAGCACCTTTACCCTTTTGGAAGACACGTTCGAATGAGGCTTGCACCGCTTCGAGCGGAAAGAAATCCTCAGCGGGTAATCCTCCTGCAAGGGATATAATAGATTTGCCTTGGGTAAGCTTGAGAATATCTCTGACAGCCGAAGAGCGAAGCCCTTCCGTATACTTGGAGAATGAGTAGTTCATACATTAGATCCCCTTCCGCGGTATTCTGAATATTAGTAATAGTCTACCGTATTTTTCAGTTCGTTTCTATTTCTTTCTTGGGTGATAGGCTATAGTTAAAAACTATAAAGATGATAGATATTATATCTTGGTCAAATGAGGGGTTTGTATGATACAACTGAGAATAGAAATCATTTCGAGGAGTGAACTAGGATGGCAGAAGTGAAAAAGATCGCAGTACTTCCAGGCGACGGAATTGGTCCAGAGGTTGTTGCTGAAGCAGAGAAGGTATTGAAGAAAGTAGAGGAATTGTTCGGACACCGATTCGAATTGTCTCACGGGATATTCGGCGGGATTGCAATTGATCAGACCGGAACTCCTTTGCCGCAAGCTACTCTTGATATTTGTAAAGATGCAGATGCTGTATTGCTGGGTGCTGTTGGCGGCCCGAAATGGGACAACAATCCCAAAGAAACTCGTCCGGAAACGGGTCTTCTAGGCATTCGCAAGGCGCTTGGTTTGTTCTCTAACATTCGTCCTGCTGTCATTTTCGATTGTCTGAAGGAAGCTTCCACTTTGAAGCCTGAAGTACTTGAAGGCACGGACCTGATCGTAGTTCGCGAGCTCACAGGAGGCAGCTATTTCGGTGAGAAGTTCCGCCGTGAGACGGCAGAGAATGGTACAGAAGCCGTTGATACTTGTGTATATAATGTAAAAGAAATCGAGCGCATCGCTCACCAAGGCTTCGAGATTGCTCAGAAGCGCCGCAAGAAGCTGGCTTCTGTTGACAAAGCTAACGTAATGGAGACTTCCCGTCTCTGGAGAGAAACGGTTAACCGGATCGCTCCTCAGTATCCAGATGTTGAGTTGGAGCACATTCTTGTCGACAACTGCGCGATGCAACTGCTTCGCCGTCCTTCCAGCTTCGACGTCATCGTAACTGAGAATATGTTCGGTGATATTCTAAGTGATGAAGCTGCGATGTTGACTGGATCGATCGGAATGCTTGCATCTGCTTCCCTGGGTGAAGGCAGCTTTGGTCTGTACGAGCCGGTGCACGGCTCCGCTCCAGACATTGCAGGACAAGGAATCTCCAATCCGATTGCAACCATCTTGTCGGTTGCTCTAATGTTCAAGCTGTCCTTTAACTACGCTGAAGCTGGAGACAGCATCGAACGCGCCGTGAAGGAAGTATTGGACGCTGGCCACCGTACAGGTGATATCGCTGTAGACAAGAGCAAAGCAATCGGTACAACAGCAATGGGTGATCTGATCATTGCTGCAATGCGTAAGTAATCGGTTGAGATAGTAATGTGGCCCGCCTCGTTGGCGGGTCTTTTTTCTTGAAACGGAATGGAAAGGAAGAGCGTGGGGATGGAGCGGAGAAACGAAGTGTTTGCCTTTGTGCTTGGATTCCTACCACTAAAAATATAATCAAGGGAACCCAAACACAACAGCAATCGTAGCCCATCCCATGCCCTCCCCGCGCCAAACGCTGCTCAATTAGGGATTCTGGCTACATAAATTCCCTTTTTATAATCAATATAAGTTAAAAGTCGTTCTCATGTTGACTTTCACATTTTGGAATGATACGATTTTGAAAGTGAGCTTACATAAAAGTAGCTAATTATTTTGAGGAGGAATGCTGCATGGCAGATCGTTTGGTTGGCAAGAAAGCACCGGATTTCACAATGCAAACTGCATTAGGTAACGGAGAAGAGTTTGGTCAAGTGTCATTGTCAGATTATAGCGGGAAATGGTTGGTTCTTTTCTTCTATCCACTTGATTTCACATTCGTGTGCCCAACAGAAATTATCGCTATGAGCGAAGCTGTTGAATTGTTCGAAGACCTGGATGCAGCCGTACTGGGCATCAGCACAGACAGCAAGCATTCTCACCGTGCATGGATCAACACTCCACGCGATTCGAACGGATTGGGCAAGCTGAACTACCCTCTTGCCTCTGACATTAACAAGACTGTTGCCCGTGACTACGGCGTATTGATTGAAGAAGAAGGAATCGCGCTTCGCGGATTGTTCATTATCGATCCTGAAGGCGAATTGAAATATCAAGTGGTTAACCACTTGGATGTAGGCCGCAGTGTTGATGAGACGGTACGCGTATTACAAGCTCTGCAATCCGGCGGTTTGTGCCCAGCTAACTGGAAACCAGGCCAAAAAACATTGACTGCGAAGTAAGGTTCGTGCGGTATTGAAATTTGATTGATGTTCCCTCCTGTCTGCACTTGCAGGTGGGAGGGTTTTCGCGTTTAATAAGGAAAGGAGCAAATTATTATGCCATTGAAACTTCGTGCAGAATTGCCTCCGTTTGAAGGAGTAACCGAGTGGGTGAATGGAGCAGCAGACCCTGCGCAATTGCAAGGGAAGCCTATTCTGATTCACTTCTGGGCGGTAAGCTGTTATATGTGCAAGGACGGCCTACCCACTCTTAACGAATGGCGGGACAAGTTCGGAGAGCAGTATGGAATGAGCATCATCGGTATACATATGCCCCGCTCCGAGAAAGATACGGACATTGATGAAGTGAAGAAGACCATTGAGCAGTATGAGATGAAACATCCGATCGCGATTGATAATGACCATAAGGTGACGGACTCGTTCCAGAACGAATATGTGCCTGGTTATTATTTGTTCGACGGGAATGGACAAATGCGGTTCTATGGCGCAGGCGAAAAAGCGCTTGGCATGGTAGAACAGCGGATCCACAAAATTTTAGGTCCGAAAGAAGAAGCCTAACGTTGTAACTTTTCCACACACAAGTTTTAAGGAGGAATTGTAGAGTGAATGTGCCAGCAGAGTTAAAGTACAGTGAAGAGCATGAATGGACACGTGCGGAAGGCAATCGAGTCGTAATCGGGATTACGGATTTCGCTCAGCATGAGCTTGGCGATATCGTATTCGTTGAGCTTCCGCAGGTTGGAGACTCCTTGTCATTCGGAGAGCCATTCGGCAGCGTTGAATCTGTCAAAACCGTATCGGAGCTGTATGCACCGGTCAGCGGTAAGGTAGTTGAAGTGAACAGCACATTGGAAGATGCTCCTGAGAAAGTCAACCAAGCCCCATACGGAGACGGCTGGATGGTCATAGTTGAACTGTCTGATGCTTCCGAGTTGGATAAGCTGTGGAGTGCGGAGAAATACATTGAGACTTACGGGCAAGAGTAAGGTAAGGTGCTGCTAGTATAGCAGCAAGTATGCAGAGAGGCCGGGACAATAATCCTGGTCTCTCTTTTGTATACTATTTTCAAGACACAGCTTCCCTGTGAAGTTACTTTTGGATGCTCCGGATAGGTTTTTGCAAGGCATACAGCTCATCTTCCAAGCTGCTCATGCGGTCGAGCAGAACAGTCTTCGCATCCATAATGGCTTGGTTATATATGAAAGGATATAGCTCGCGCAGCATCACATCCAGCCATTCCTCTGCAGCTAATTGACCAATAGGTTGTCCGAATTGTTCTTCAAAAGCACTCTGTACGGTTGGCAACATTTGCAGCTTTTGTTCTCTTGGAATTTTAATTATCATAGAAGTTCAATCCTTTCCTTGCAAAAGTTATGGTATGATTTATTATATAGAGAAAAGGGTAAAAATCCAAAAAGGTACTTACCCAAGACAGGAATTTTCGTGTCTTTTAGCGAATAGGGATATGAAACCACAATCTTTTGAGCTTTACCCAGGCGAAGGAGGCGTATGGCAATGAGTTTTTGCTGCGGAGCGAGCATGATTGGAACGAAGGGTACTTTGAAACATTTGTCTGCGCGCATACACAATGTGCCATTGTTATTTTGTCCGGTATGCCATCAAGTCGATGTCCATTATCTAATAGAAATGGAGTACGAAATACTGGCTGAATATGCCCATGGTGACGGTGCTGCAGAAATTGATTTCGAGGAGTATGTCGAGGACCGGCACGGTGACGCTCTATTCGAGAATTGTGTAAGCAGTGAATCAGAGGATCCGCTTGAGCTGGTTCGCAATCAGATTGATAGTTCACTTGATCTTCTGATGGCCGCCAAAGCGTTGAAAGACGAGGAGTGGGAAGCGCAGCTGAAAGAACGGCTATCCGTTCTCAGCCAGCGTCGTAACAAGCTGAGGAACAGGACGTCTCAGTCGGCCACCGGATAATATCTCAAGTATGTTATTACGCCTTCCAATTTGGAAGGCGTTTTTGTTTTTGAAGCTTATTCGAGATTAGTAATTGTTTCCAAGGGCTCCGTAACAAAACGTTGCATTCTGGCGTCAAATTCAGTATGGGGCACAGCATAGGGTGGCTCTGAAGGCAAGGCTAGCACTGTGCTGAGTATTATTATGCTATAATACAAGGATCGGGTTTGGGCTACCCCCATATCTTAAGAAGCCCAACCGAAACATCTAGTGTGAGGTGGAACGGTTGTTACTGGTACTATTCAAAAGATTCTTAGGCAAGCGCCAGTCTCACCATCCCTCTGAAGCGAATGATACTCCGGAGTATAAAGTGATGCGCATTCAGGAGGGTGAGTTACGGCTACGAAATCAATTCATTACTGATTATCAGCCGTATGTTGCTAAAGTTACAAGCCGTTTTTGCAAAAGATACATAGATCCTTCCCGTGACGATGAGTTTAGTATTGCCTTGGGAGCCTTTAATGAAGCGATCAATCAATTCTCTCCTGAATCTGGACGATCCTTCTTGAGCTTTTCCGAGACAGTGATGCGTAGACGGCTGATCGACTATGTACGGAAAGAACAGCGTTTCTCGCAACAAATTCCCTACAGTTCTTTTGAAGTAGAGGATGAGGAAGAGAGCGCGGTTAATCCGATTGAAATCCACCAAGCAATCGAGCAATTTGAGAAGGACAAAACAACAGAGGAGCGGCGCAGCGAGATTGTAGATTTCAGCCGTTGTTTACAGGAATTCGGTATTTCGTTCTCAGAGCTTGTGGATGTGTCTCCAAAACACAGTGATTCTCGTGAAGTATTATTCACGATTGCAGCATTGCTAGCTGCAGATAATAAATTAATGTCCGTCATACTCAGTAAGAGGGTACTGCCCATAAAAGAACTGTTAGAGCAAGTACAAGTATCCCGCAAGACTTTGGAACGTAACCGCAAGTTTCTTATTGCGGTGGCGCTAATCTATAGCGGTCCTTATCCTTATCTAAAAGATTATTTGCGCATACCTAATTCTGATTCCGGAAAGGAGTGAACGAGTTGAACAAAGGAATTGTTATGGAAATGACAGAAGCGCACCTTGTGGTATTAACTCCGGTCGGTCAGTTTCTGCGGGTTCCTCGAGGTAACCGTGTTTGCGAATTGGGAGATGAGATCTTGTTCTCGCCTGTTCGGAATCGTTTTAGACGCCCTGTTCTTACCTTTATCTCCACCATTTCAGCTGCGATTATCATCTGTATTGTAGCGTTTACGGGGATTACTCCTCACTTGGGCGGCATTCAACCTATCGTTGCTTATGTCACATTGGATATTAATCCAAGTGTGGAACTTGGGATTGATGCCAAACAGCAAGTGTTGGATGTAAGAGGGCTTAATGAGGATGGTGTTCTCCTAATTGAGCAACTCAAATATAAAGGGAAGAGCTTGAATGAGGTTACGGTTGAGCTGCTCGCCAGAGTGGAGATCAAGGGTATATGGAACAGTGGTGAAGGGGATATCATCATATCGAGCTCCAAAGCTTACGAAAAAGCTGCGATCGATGAGGCTGCAATTGGCCAAGTGATAAAAGAATCGGTAGATAAGCATATTCAGACTAATCATCCGCAGAATCAAGCGGCAATTCATGTAGCCTCACTCGTTACTCCAGTAGAAATTCGTGAAGCGGCCAAATCCGAAGGGGTCTCCGCTGGTAAATATGCACTTTACCTGAATGCCAAAAGCATAGGCACCTCAGTCACGATCGAGGAAATGAAGACTCAATCCATTCATAAGATTGCAGAAGATCGGGGCGGTCTCGATAAATTAATTGATACGAACAAAGTGGTGGCCAAAGAAACGTTTTATAGACTACTTCAAGAAGAGAAAAAGGGCGAGTTGGATGCCAAGCTTAAGGAGTCTAACTCCAAGGATGGCAAATCAGACAACAAGAACACAAGCAACAAGAATGATGATAAGAAGAACGATGATAAGAAGAATGATAACAGCAAGAATGATACGAAGAATGATAACAAAACAAGCTCTGCCACAAACAAGAAGCCGGATTACGGTGACACCATAAGCAAGCCTACCTTTACACCGGCGAAGTATGAATCGGATCGGGACAAGAAGGCGAGAGAAGAAGCAGAGAAGAAAAAAGCCGAACAAGCCAAGAATGAATCAGAAGACAGGCGAAAAGCGGAGCAGAAGAAGAAAGAGGAAGAAGAAAAAAAGCAGGAAGAGCTCAGAAAGAAGGATGAGGAAAACAAACGAAAAGCAGAGCTAAAGAAAAAGGAAGAAGAAGAGCGGAAGAAAGAAGAGCTTAGAAAGAAAGAAGAAGAGGAAGAAAAGAAAAAGCTTGCCGCTGAGCAAAAAAAGAAAGAAGAAGAACGGAAGCGCCAAGAAGAAGATCGCAACAGGAACCAGGGCGATGATCGCAGAAGTCAAGAGAATGACGAATCTAGAAAGCGTCAAGAAGACGATAACCGCAGAGATTAACCCTACTTATATATTTTATATTGCAATAGTCCCGGTCTTACTGGAACGGTAGAACTAGGCAAGTTGGTCTTATAAATAAGCCTTTCCTCCTTAGAGGGAGGGCTTTATTGTTTTCGACAAAGTTCATGGATATTCGCGATTGACGGAATCAATCGTACCGACTATGATACTGTTGATAAATTGAATAGAGAGGGTGAGGGGAATGTCCGATAAGATGAAAGAGTATGTTCGGGCTTTGAAGCAATATGCCCAAACGGGCAGCTACGGTTCTCTTCACCCTGCTACTCTGCTACAATCGGTTCTCCAAGATGCTGCACCTGAGGAAATCGTAATGCTTCACGAGCGGAGCGTTAATATGCTAGTCGCTGGATTAGATTCGGAAGAGGCGCTGATATTTTACAAGAATTCAATGAGGTTCTTAATTGATCTGATGGGGAGCGGCAAGTTACAGTATGTGCAAGCTGAGATACATAACTCTAATCATCAAACCTCAAATAAATACGAAGATGTGTTACAGCAGCTGGATTGCGGAATTATTATGTTTGACTGCGAGGGGTTCGTATCCTTCGTTAATGTACAGATGGCCAAATTTCTAAGTGTGTCACGAAAGTCCCTTTTAGGCTGCAACCTTCGAAGTCTGATGGGACATCGAACCTTATCGAGATCTTTTCGTAAGTTGATCTACAAATGTTATCAGGAAATGTATGTGTACCGATTAAGATATCAAGAGGTGATTGACGATACGGGACGGCATTATCTCATTACGACTACTTACGGTGAAGATATGGACGGGGATATCCTGATCAGTGTGAAGGACATAACCGATTTCAAACGTATTGAGCAGACTGCGTATCAGAATGACAAATTGGCGTTACTAGGCAAGATAGCTGCTTCTATAGCACATGAGGTGCGTAACCCTCTCACTTCGATCCGCGGGTTTATTCAATTGCTTCGTCCCCATCTGAAGTCCCTCGGCAAAGACGAATATGCTAAGATCATAATGGATGAAATTGACCGTGCAAATGAGATTATTTATGAATTTCTTAACTCCTCGAAGCCTTCTGTTCCGGACAAGCAAGAGGTTCATGTAAGCTCTCTGCTAAAAGAGATTAGGTTGTTGTTTGAAAGTGAAGCGTTACTTAGAGGCTGTGATATAGAACTTATTCCCGTAGAGCCAGCACTTACTGTATGCATCGATGTGAAGCAAATGAAGCAAGCCTTGCTCAATTTAGTGAAAAATTCGTTAGACGCAGTAGAACGTGAGCCTAAACATAGAGGGCGAATCCGTATTTCGGCAGATCAGTATGGAGATAAGATCAGGATTTCGATTCAGGATAACGGGACAGGAATGGACGCTAACACACTAGCTCAATTGTTCGATCCGTTCTTCACAACCAAGGAAGAGGGCACTGGACTTGGCTTACCGGTCTGTTATAGGATAATAAAGAACCATGGCGGATTGATAGCAGTCGACAGTGTTGTAGGGAGCGGTACGACGTTCTTCATCACGCTTCCTTCGTGTTAGACAATATGTGTGAGGTGAAGAGACATGCGGTATAGGGAATTTGGCAAGATCGGCTACCGAGTATCTTCACTGGGATTTGGGGCAATGAATTTGCCTGGCGTACCTTTAGAACAAGCTCGAGAAGCGTTGAATTATGCACTGGATCAAGGAATTAATTATATAGACACGGCAGCTGCTTACCGCAATAGCGAGGAGATCATCGGAGAGACCATCTCCCATCGCCGAGACGAATACTTTCTCGCTACGAAGACGGGCAAACGTGACTATGCATCGGCCAAAGAGGAGATCGATCGCAGCTTGCAACGGATGAAGACAGATCATGTCGATCTGCTGCAAATTCATTATGTCAACTACGTAAAAGAGTTCAAGCAGGCCATGGAGCCAGATGGAGCTTATCTTGCCGCATTGGAAGCCCAACAAGCCGGAAAGGTAAGGCATATTGGGATCAGCGGACATCGTCCTGAATTGTTAACCCAATGGATCGCATCCGGACAGTTTGATCAAGTCTTGTTTCATTTGAATCTCGCACAGCCGTTCGCTAATCGGGACTTAATCCCGAAGATGGTCGAGCTTAATATGGGCAGAGTGGCCATGAAGCCTTTGTCCGGAGGGTTCATTCAACCTGTTGATAAGGCAATCCGTTATCCCTATAGTAAAGATGTGCATGTGATCATCTCGGGAATGGTAAGTGTGGAGGAAGTGAAGCAAAATATTGCTGCAATGGAAGCAGAGGTTCAAGAAGCGGAGCATGATGAGTTAGAGCAATTAGCCGTTCAATTAGGGACACATAACTGCAGAAGATGTAATTATTGCTCTTGCCCTATTAATATCCCTATACCAGACGTAATGATATCCAGCAGAGTAAGAGAGACCTTAGGGCTTCTGCCTAAAGGCAACGGATTTTTTGATAAGCATAAAGACAATATTATGTCCTGTGCCGACTACGAACCCTGTAAGGAAATGCCCTTATGCCAACAACAGTGCCCTTATCATTTGCCCATGCAAAGAGTAATACAAGAAGCGGCCGCACTCTATCAAGAGACAGCAAAAATGGATATTATGTAAAAAAAACGACTGCATCCTTGTAATAGGGTTGCGGTCGTTTCGTTATTGGGTATATATAATTCAAGCTTGAATTTCTACACTGCGTGTAGGAACTGATGTCACAGGGATCGGCAAGGCAACAACGGTCTCCAGATCTTCCATGCGGATCATCAGACGATTCGCTTCTTCTACTGTAAAGCTTAAGCCAGACATACGTTGGATCAAATTAGGCAAGTTGATCGATATCGTACCGTTACGGTTTTTTCTGTCTTTTAAATCATATTTTAATACCGTGAGCGATGCTGTATAATCATCGGTATGGTTCGGGCTTCCTACACTCACACCTTCAGTCGGAATGACTAACCATTTGCGATTCCATTGGATCGTTCCCGGTTGGAAGGAGACGACTAACCACTCGGCTTCTTCACCTGATGCATCAGCCCGCTTGATAATCTCTACAGATTGTTTCCCTGTACTAAGCTTCTGACTGGTGGGGATGTCTGGTAAGAAGGGGACGATGAAAATCGGGATCGCGCTTGCTATATAAAGCAGTATGGGTGATTCCTGCCATACACTAGCACCGAACATAATAGCAAAGAGGATTAAACTTAAGATGAGTAACGTTCTGTTGGCTTTCATTTATCCTGTGCCTCCTGTAATAAATACGCTATTACCTATCATATCACACTGTTGATCTGGTTTGAAGATGTAGAAACATGTCATACGCCTTTTGGCAGAGGAGAATTTTCATGCTTCAAGCGTTTACGCGTGTCAGACAACCCAAGAACTCCTCTTATCGGCGAGGCTTACGTGCTGCAACTATGGAAGGGTTTCCGGCCATTGTCATTGTTCTGCTGTTAGGAGGACCTTTTCTTACGGGCTATTTGCTGTATTTGGGGGCCAGCTCCACTCAGATTGGGATTGTACTAGCTATTCCGAATCTAGCAAATGTGTTACAAATTATTGGGGCTTTCCTTATTCAGAGATTCCAGAATCGCAAGCTAGGGCTGATGTTATTTGCCGGTCTTCACCGGGTGATCTGGACCATGACCGGGATAATCCCGTTTATATTCCCGCCAGAGTGGTGGGTAGCCGTATACATTGTCGTTACGATGATTGCTTTTACAGGTAATGCATTGGGGAGTGTGTTCTTCACCTCGCTTCTCGCAGATATGATACCTCCTAAGGTTCGTGGGCGATATTTGGGATTTCGGAATTCCGTGATATGGGCCTTCGGTTGTGTCGTGCTTGTAATTTGCGGACAAATATTGGATCGAACCCCGGAGCCGACTGGTTTTCATATTTTATATGTAATTTGTGCGGTTTGTGCAGTGTTGAACGTAGTTGCTTTTACACGCTATCCGAATATGCCCTTTGTTCCTTCGCAAGAGCTGAATAGGAGCAAGATGGTTGTTCAACCCTTTCTTAACAAGCCTTTTCTGATCGCTACGTTATTTATTGCATTATGGCTGCTCATTCAAGGGCTTTCTATCCCGTTCTACAATTATGTTATGCTAGATTTGATGAAAATAAGCTATTCCTGGATATCAATAATAGCAATGACCCAAAATGTAGCCATGATGCTCAGTTACTACATGTGGGGCACGCTGAACATGCAATATTCTACTCGCACGTTGCTGTTCTGGACTTTACCTATTATTGCCTTATCGAGCTTGCTGTGGGGGCTGACTGCCTTTCTACCCGTTATTCCTTTGTTATTCGTGCTGCATATTGCGCTTGGATTCGGGGTGGGAGGATTCAATCAGCTTACATTCAACTTCGTGATCAGTGATACTCCCAAAAGTGAACGACCTATGTTTGTTGCAGTATTTTTCGGCATCACGGGTCTAATGGGCTTTATAGGTCCCGTAATTGGCGGTCTAATCTATAAGCAATTATCAGGTTCGGCTGGGTGGGTGCAAATGTACGGAGTATCCGTCTCGGTAGGTATTGCATTACTCTTGATAGCAGTAGGATTGGGAAAAACGGCACTTAAAGAGCGTACGTTAAAATAGCGGCAGGGGTGTGCATAACGATGGGCTTCGGAACGGATAGTAAGAAGAAGATCGGAATGGTTGGGCTTGGTGATATTGCAGTCAAAGCGTATTTGCCTGTGCTTCTGTCTCATCCCGATGTGCAAATTGAAGGGATTATGAGCCGCCGTTCTGAAACGGTAAATCGCATTGGCGAGCAATATCGGCTGTCAGCCAGATATACGAATTTATCGAGATTGCTAGATCATGAGCTGGATGCGGTTTTCGTGCACACGCCTACCGAGACACATGAGGAGATCGTAACGGCTTGTATCGATAAGGGTATTCCAGTCTATGTGGACAAACCGCTCTCTTACAGCATTGAGGGATGCCAACGTATGTCGGAGGAAGCGTCAAGGCGGAATGTACTGTTAGCTGTCGGATTCAATCGCAGATTTGCTCCTATGTATGCAGAGGCGAAAGCTTGGCTTGAGGAGGTCGGAGGCATCGATCTGGCGATCGCTCAGAAGCATAGGACTAGACAACAGAAGCTAACTGCTCGAGAGACAATGTATGATGATCTGATCCATATTGTGGATCTGTTGCTTTGGCTAGGTGCGGGAGAGCAGGAACTGCTGTCTTGCTTGCAAGAACGTGATGCAGAGGGGCGGCTGCTGCATGTTACAGGAAGTGTCGGATATGGCCAAGCAACTTCCCTATTCAGCATGAGCAGAAGAGCGGGAGCTGATATTGAGAAGCTGGAGCTGCACGGCGGAGGCAGATCGGTTGAGGTGACGAATCTGGAATCAGCGGTATGGCGTGATCGGGATAGGGGCGAGGTTGCGAGGAGATTCGGCAGCTGGGAGTCGATTGGTGTTCGACGCGGCTTCGCAGGTGCAGTAGAGCATTTCCTGGAATCGCTGGATAAGCCGGAGATTTGTACGATTCGTGCAGACCAGGTTATGCCCACACATAAGTTGATTGAAAGAATAGCAGCCACAGGCGGAGACGGATCGAGATAAGTTTGGCGGCTTGCAAAATGCACATATAGAAGGACCGTTCGGAGTGCTCCGAAACGGTCCTTTATGATTAAGAGTATTCATAATTGCCAATAAAAAAGAGGTGTGCTACAATTGAAATGTTGCACCCGCAGGTTATGAGGTGTGGATAGTTTCTACCTAATTCTAATTATACCTCAAATAGCAACGGGTGTCAACTGCTTAGCAATAGCGCCTTGAAGGAAATGTACTAGGGAGGGTTTTCACGATGGAACCGATCGATTGGAAGCAAGAAGCGGGACGGTTAGACCAAACGCTAAGCTTGATTCGAAAGGAGCTCGAGCATTGGGAGAATGTGTTGGCGGAACGTAAGAAGGATATCGTTGAAGCGAGGAAACATTTCGGCGAATTAGCATTTGACCCTCTCGACCTAGAGGAGTCAGCGATGGACTTCCGCCATCATAGAAGGGAGCTGGATCGTCAGGAATTAGTGTATTCCCATGCATTCGCTTCCAGACGCAAGCTGCTTTTGCTGTTAGATGCCCCCTACTTCGGGAGAATAGATTTCCAAGAAAGCGGTGCAAACCAACCTGAACCCATCTACATTGGAAAAGCCACCGTCCTGGATGAGTTGCAAGAACATGTGCTGATTTATGATTGGCGGGCTCCTATAGCTTCTATGTTCTATGATTATCAGTTAGGCGCAGCTAGCTACGAAACACCGACAGGGAATATCAGCGGGACGATTGAGCTCAAGCGGCAGTACTTAATACGCTTCGGACAGTTGCAGCATATGTTCGACACAGGGCTCCATATTGCCGATAGCTTGCTGCAATTGTTGCTCGGTCAGAATGCCGATGACAAAATGAAAAGTATTGTAACAACCATTCAACGGGAACAAAACCGGATCATACGTGAAACTCGCCATCGGACTGTGATAGTGCAAGGTTCAGCAGGGAGCGGGAAAACCTCAGCAGCCATGCAGCGTGCAGCCTATATGCTTTATCGGCACCGCGATACATGGCAGGCCAATGATATATTGCTATTGTCACCAAACGGGTTGTTCGGTGATTACGTATCGAACGTACTTCCAGAGCTTGGCGAAGACCGTTTGCGTCAAATGACGTTCCAGCAGTTGCTCGAGCAATCGCTCGGAGCGGCTTACAACGTTGAAGATCCTTTCAGCCAACTGGAGAGTTTGTTGGCGGCTGACGAACACGATCCGAATACAGCCAGTCGGATCCGGGCGATCCATTGGAAAGCCTCTCTTGATTATGTCGGCTTATTGGAGGCATATATCCGATCGTTAGAGTTCGAAGGAATGTTATTCAAACCGATCGGCTTCCGCTCTCAGACTGTAGTGTCTGTCGAGAGACTGAATCAGCTTTGGTATGAGGAATTCAGCGGGCTCTCGGTACGCAAGCGTGTGGAGAATATTAAGATTTGGATAGAAGCCGAGCTGAAGGTCAAGCGGAAGGAATATATTCGAATCGTATATAAGAATTTATTGAAGAAGCCGCATTACTTAGGTGCAGAAGAAGAACTTCTCGAGATGGCGAAGAAGAAGGTTGCCGAGCATTTCAAGGACATGCGCACTGTAGTAGAAGATCTGGCCTTTATTGATTTTCGCGGATTATATCAGCGATGGTTCGAGTTGATGGGGGACGATATAATAGGCCAGCTTGAGGGTGGAGAGTCGATTCGCATGCAGACGCTGGAAGGAATTCAAAGGGACGTGATGCCCTATGAAGATGCCGTACCGCTTATGTATTTGCGCCAAGCGTTCGTGGGAGTAGAACAGCATCATTCGGTGCGGCATGTGATGATTGACGAGGCGCAGGATTATTCTCCGTTCCAGCTTCATATGATTCGCTCGATCTACCCTCGCGGCGGAATGACGTTGCTTGGAGATTTCCAGCAAGCTGTATTAGCTCATACATTTGCTAGCGGGAATAGCTTGCGAACTCTGCAGGAGCAATTCCCCGCGGAATCGACATTGCTATTCGAATTAACCAAGAGCTACCGGTCCACTAGGGAGATCGTTGACTTATCAACGTCTATTGTGAAGAGAACCGACATCGAACCTTTCAGTCGAAATGGTGAGAAGCCGATTGTCGTGCGTGTTGATTCCGGCAGACAGCTTCCTGAAGTCGCAGCTCAAGCCATTCGTGATTTGCAAGCGAAAGGAGCGGCATCCATTGCTGTAATTTGTAAGACCGCCCACCAGTCAGAGCAAGCCCACTGTGATTTATCAGCTGTTTATATGCGAGATGAGCTTAGGCTGAAGGAGGGGGAATATCACATGGTAGATCTTGAGCTGGAGCCGGGAATGGAATTGAAGGTGAAAATGGAGAAACACAGGGGAGTAGAAGAAACATATTCCCAAGCTGCTTCCGTACCGTCAGCAGGAGCCTCTGTGCTTCTAGAGGACACTCAGCAGGAACCGCAGCAGGAACAGTCTTTGGAGTTAGTTACTAAATATACACAGACGTTCAGGCGCGGTGTTGTGGTGATTCCTTCCTACTTGGCAAAAGGCCTGGAATTTGACGGGGTAGTCGTATACGATGCCAGTGAGGAAGCGTACTCGTTGGAGCGAGATCGACGCTTGTTCTATACAGTATGCACCCGAGCCCTGCATCATCTGGTGCTGCTCACTCCAGGTGATCTGACCTCTTTCTTGACAGACGCCAGCGTATACGATGTGAAATACGAATTGTAATCCGGCTCTGTCCAACACCAAGGACCGCTAGAGTTATCTCCTCTAGCGGTCCTTGGTGTTGTTGAATTAGCGCGGAACACCTACACTTAATGCTTCCTTAGCCAAAATATACATTGCTGAGCTCCAGCCAAGCGGGGTGTTCTTGTTAGGTATATCGGTTCCGCTGAAGAACAGTTCAGGCAAAACGCCAGGTTCGGGCATTACGGCTTCGGTACGCGCCAGGTATTCCATCGCTTTTCCTGGAAATCCTAACTCGAGGTGGCACAAGGCTAGCCATGGCAGGCCAAATGTCCATTCTGCTTCTGTGCCCAAGTAGGCTTCACGCAGCAAACCGCGGCCTGATTCTGCTTCCTTGGTGCTATAATAGCTATCTCCTGCATAACGTATTACACCGCGTTCTCGAAGAAGCTGCTGCTCCACGTTGCCCACGACCATCTCACCAAGCAGACCGGTAAGCAGTCTGTATGGGTATATTAGGCTAAGCAAGGAGAGGTCAACTGGCTTGCTCGCACTCTCATGTGGGAACAAGGCGAACACCGAGTCTAATCCAAGCTTAATGAGTCGATCTGGTACTTCGACGATGTTCTCGACGGCTTTCAGCCCAGCAACACAAGCTCCTACAGAGGAAGCGTGGACTTCCCTCTCCTCCTCCCACATGCCGTTGTCGGGATCGCGCCAATACTGCACATTATCGAGATAACGGACTAGCTTCTGAAGAATGACACGATCGCGGTCTGTGCGGAACATGGGCTTGCCGAATTTGATGCCAGTTCCAACACCGTATAGGAAGGCACCGATCATGTCATGTTGAACGTGGCCCCAGTTCTGCGTGTGGATCTCATGCAGATCGGGTGTATAGCGGGCATGAATATATTCCCATTCCCATATTGGTTTGTGTTCGCATAATATATCGATTTTCCATTCATATTCTAAGAATAAGTCGAACAGACGATGATACGTTCTTTCATATAAGTCATTCGATTTGTTCAGATAGGGCAGTGTGATGTAGATACAATCCCGAATCCAAACAAAACTGTAATCCTGCGATGGACTAGCCACATATACATCTCCAGGAAGACGCAAACGATCCAAGACGCGATAGCTTTCTGTTAACATGAACGAACCCCCATAATAGTAAAAATAACGATAGGTCAAAACAAAATCAGTCAACCCAGTTTCAATTCAACCAAATAGGTTTATATTGTGTATGCTGATTCTATAACTATAGTATCGGCATCTATGAACTCTATTATGCGAACTTGCGACAGGATTCGTCAATATTTTTTGCGAATATTCAGAAAAAATATTATATACGTAAATGTTATACTACCTAACATTACTCATCGGAATTATGATAAAATAGAATAAAACCCGAACAATATTGGAATAAGTGGGGTGGAATGTTTGTGAATGTGAGTTTTATTGACACGAAAGATCTATATATGTTTAACACTGGACAGCTATTTCAAGCGTATCGTGTCTTTGGCTCGCACCAAGGGATATGGAATGGAACTGAAGGGACCCGATTTGCCGTCTGGGCGCCCCGGGCAACAGCTGTAAGTGTGGTTGGAGACTTCAATGAATGGAATGGGCTGTCTCATCCGATGACCTTGGTAGAGCAGACTGGAGTCTGGATGACCTTCATCCCTGGACTGGAAGAAGGAACGGCATACAAGTATGAGCTTCGCACGCAGCAGAATGAATTGTTATTGAAAGCTGACCCTTTTGCCTATCATGCGGAACGACGCCCTGGAACAGCCTCGATTGTCAAGAGGTTAGATAAGTTCACATGGAAAGATGAAATGTGGCAATCCCAGAAGAAAAAGAAAAGCTCCTATGAAGGCCCAATGTTAATCTATGAGGTGCATCTCGGCTCCTGGAAGATTAAAGGCAAAGAGGACTTTTATACGTACCAGGAGCTGGCCCATGATCTAATTAACTATGTGGTGGAGATGGGCTATACCCATATTGAGCTCCTCCCGTTGTCCGAACATCCCCTTGACGCCTCGTGGGGTTATCAAGCTACAGGCTATTATGCGGCGACGAGTCGGTACGGTTCCCCGGAAGAGCTAATGGAATTGGTCAATCGTGCGCATGAGCGAGGAATAGGAATTATTCTGGATTGGGTGCCGGGCCATTTTTGCAAGGATAACCACGGTCTCCGGCTGTTTGATGGATCGCCTTTATTTGAACCTGCAGATTCGCGGTTGGCTGAGAAACCATTATGGGGAACCTTATCATTCGACTTCTCGAAGACGGAAGTGCAAAGCTTCCTTATCTCCAATGCGTTATTCTGGTTGGATGTTTTTCATATCGATGGATTGCGGGTCGATGCTGTAGCAAGCATGCTGGATCGGAATTTCGACAAGCCTGAGTCTATGCACACATTTAACGAATCTGGGAGCAGTGAGTACTCGGAAGCGGTACAGTTTCTGAAGCGCCTCAACGAAACTGTGCAGCAATATTTCCCAGGAGCGCTAGTAATGGCCGAAGATTCTTCGAATTATCCGCGTGTAACATCCGCTTCCGATGCGAACGGACTAGGCTTCATCTACAAATGGAACATGGGCTGGATGAACGATATGCTGCGATACATGAGTTATCCACCGGAGTTCCGGCCGCTGCATCACACGCTGCTTAATTTCGCCATGATGTATGCGTATAGCGAACGTTTCGTATTGCCGCTTTCTCATGATGAAGTGGTTCATGGCAAGTTATCGTTACTCGACAAGATGCCGGGTGCTTATGAGCAGAAATTCGCGAATCTGAGGCTCTTTCTCAGCTTTTGGATTGGACACCCAGGCAAGAAGCTGCTGTTCATGGGCGGTGAGCTAGCGCAATTCGCGGAATGGAAGGATGCGGATCAGCTCGATTGGCCGTTGCTTCGTTATGATTCTCACCGCAATTTCCACCGGTTCTCGAGACAATTGAATCATTTGTACACCTCACATCCGGCATTATGGGAGCTGGATTTCGAACAGGAAGGGTTTGAGTGGATTGATCCGGATAATGCAGAGCAATGTGTAGCATCGTTCGTTCGCTATGGTCGCGGATTGACCAAGCCGCTTGTATTCATTTGCAACTTTTCTGTGAACGCCTATGATAAGTATCGTATTGGGGTGCCTGAGTCTGGTGTATATAGAATGCTGTTTTGCACGGATGAGCAACAATATGGCGGTGCCGGAATTTATGATTATGAAAAGAAAATAATGGCGGAAGAAGTATACATGCACGGACGCGAGCATAGTATTGAATTCGCACTACCTGGATTAAGTTGCATGATCTTTTCGGCAAATTGACTCAGGGCCGTATCCATGTTAGGCCTATGGTGAAGTGCATTTGTTTCACAAATGTTGAAGGAGGAGCGTTCATGCAGCGTAAAGAATGTGTTGCTATGTTACTGGCTGGGGGAGAAGGTAGAAGACTGGGGGCGCTGACTCGCACATTGGCGAAGCCGGCTGTTCATTTTGGCGGGAAATATAGAATTATTGACTTTACCCTAAGCAATTGCACAAACTCCGGAATTGAAACGGTGGGTGTGTTAACTCAATATCAACCCCTTGCCCTCCATTCGCATCTTGGAATTGGCAGTCCTTGGGATCTTGATCGAAAGTCTGGCGGCGTAACGGTGCTTCCTCCTTATGTCAAACAGCGCGGCGGAGATTGGTACAAGGGTACCGCTAATGCCATTTATCAAAACATAGGATTCATTGAACAGCATGACCCGGAATACGTGCTTATAATATCTGGGGATCACATTTATAAGATGGATTATGACAAGATGCTCACCTACCATAAGCAAAAGGGCGCAGATGCCACAATTGCAGTCATTGAAGTGAAATGGGAGGAAGCCAGCCGTTTCGGTATCATGAGCACAAGCCCGGATCATCACATTACGGAATTCGCGGAGAAACCGAAGCAGCCGAAGAGCAATCTGGCATCTATGGGTGTTTACATGTTCAGTTGGCCAGTTCTGAAGCGGTATTTGATCGAAGACGATGCGAAGCACGGCTCCACCAATGATTTCGGTAAAGATCTTATTCCCGCTATGCTGAATGCAGGTCAGGAAATGTTTGCTTATCCTTTTGAAGGGTATTGGAAAGATGTCGGGACCGTTGAGAGTTTGTGGGAAGCAAGCATGGATTTGCTCGAGAGCAAGCCCAGACTCAACCTGAATGACCGTTCCTGGCGTATTTATTCGGTTAATCCGAATCAGCCTCCGCATTACATAGGCCCTGCTGCCAAAGTGCAAGCCTCGCTTATTAATGAAGGATGTGTTGTTTTTGGTGATGTCGACCATTCCGTCTTATTCTATGGGGTCCATGTGGACGCTGGAAGCCGAATTAAAGACTCGGTTATAATGCCAAATGTGCAAATTGGCCGAGATGTAATTATTCATAAAGCGATTATCGGCGAAGGTTGTGTAATTGAAGACGGAAGTGTCATCGGCTCTGAAGGGGATGACGAGATTACTCTGATCGGCAGCTTTGAGACCGTAAGCGGAAAACGGGGGGCGGAAGTATGAAGCGAGCGATGGGCGTCATTAATCTTGTCAATGAATATGAGGAAATGGAAGAGCTCACTTATGGCCGTTGTGTAGCCTCTGTGCCATTTGGCGGACGTTATCGGTTAATCGATTTTATGCTGTCAAGCTTGGTGAATTCCGGTATCTCTAACGTTGCCGTGTTCGCTCATACGAAGTACCGATCCCTTATGGATCATCTAGGGTCTGGTAAAGAGTGGGATCTCGACCGAAAGAGGAGCGGGTTGTTCATGCTTCCCCCCGCAGTTGACGAGATGCAAGATATGCTCAAAGGAGACTTGTACCACTTTAATCGCCATCGGGATTATTTCTACCGCAGTCCGAATGATTATGTAATTATTGCGCGCAGTCATATGGTCTGTAATATTGACTTCACCAAAGTGCTTGAAGCCCACATGGAGAGCGGAGCCGATGTTACGGTTTTATACAAGGATACGGTTGATCAATCCAGTGCCCGTTGCCGACGTCTGCAAATGAATGATGAAGGTCGAGTTATTGCGATGCAGGACCATCTCGGACGATTGGCAACAACGAACGTATCGATGGAAGTATTCGTGTTACGCAAGGATTTGCTGCTCGATCTGGTGCAAGTGTCTCTCGCAGAAGGTTATGATCACTTCGTGCGCAACGCCATTATGCGCAATGTGGATCGACTTCGCATTCACGGCTACAAATATGAGGGGTACTTAGGAATTGTGAACACCATTATGAGTTATTACCAGCATAGTATGAATTTGCTTAATCCAGAGGTGTACCGAGACTTGTTTTTCTCGCCGGGTCTTATTTATACAAAGATCAAAGACGAACCGCCGACCAAATATTTGCGTTCTTCAAATGTAGGCAATTCTCTGATTGCCAATGGCTGTCATGTCGAGGGCACGGTCGAGAACAGCATTCTGTTTCGGGGAGTGAGGGTGCACAAAGGGGCCTCAATCAAGAATTGTATTGTAATGCAGAACTGCGAGATTGGAGAATATGTCTCGCTCGAGAATGCCATTCTCGATAAAGATGTAATCGTCGGCCGCGGCCGCGAGCTGTTAGGTGCTCCTTCTGCGCCGTTCATTGCAGCCAAAAAACGAATCATCTGAGGATTCAATTACAAGCTTCAAATAAGAAAGGGCAGGGATCAATATGAACGTGTTATTCGCGGCATCGGAAGCGATGCCGCTCGCCAAGACAGGAGGTCTAGCTGACGTTATCGGAGCATTGCCGAAGGCTCTTCTGGAGAAAGGCGCAGATGTACGCGTCATTATGCCCAAATACGGAAGCATTCCGGATGTCTACAAGCATGAAATGGTACATATCGGCCATGTCTTTATCCGCCTGGGGTGGCGGAATCAATATGCCGGCTTGGAACGATCGGTGGTTGACGGAGTCACCTATTATTTCGTAGATAGTGAATTTTACTTCAAGAGACATGGACTTTATGGATACGGTGACGATGCGGACCGATTCGTGTTCTTCAGCCGAGCTGTCGCTGAGCTCATGAAGCTTCTTATCGAGGATGGGTTCATGCCAGATGTCGTACATGCGCATGATTGGCAGACTGGACTTGTGCCGATGCTTTTGAAGCTTGGCTATGGCGGAGATGCGGGGCGGGCCATGAAGAGTGTCTACACGATTCATAACATGCAATATCAGGGCTGTTTCTCCCGAGAGCTAATGAAGGATCTGTTAGGACTTGGCGATGAGTGGTTCACTACCGAGTATCTCGAATTCTTAGGCGGAGCGAGCTGTATGAAGGGTGGTCTTGTGTTTGCGGACAAGCTGACTACTGTAAGTGAGACATACGCTGCAGAGATTCGTACGCCCGAATATGGAGAGAAGCTCGACGGTGTGCTTCGCATGCGTGAGCTCGATCTTACAGGCATTGTGAATGGGATCGATACCCAAGTGTTCGATCCGATGAATGATGCTAACCTTGCTGTGCCGTATCGGGACTCATTGACTAAGAAGAAACAGAACAAAACCTCCTTGCAGCGAGATAGGGGGCTGCAGGAAAGCTTGGATACCCCTTTGATTGGTATGGTTAGCCGATTCGTGTCTCAGAAGGGACTCGATCTTGTGGAGGCCGTCCTGCAGGACATCATTCAGGATGGAGTGCAGCTTGTGCTGCTCGGCACGGGAGACAAGTACTATGAAGACCTATTCCGCTCGTATGCAGCCCGTTATCCCGAGCAAGTGGCAGCGACAATCGGCTTCGATGACGGGCTGGCCCGACGTATATATGCGGGAAGCGACATGTTCTTGATGCCGTCGCGGTTCGAGCCCTGCGGTCTGGGACAGCTGCTTGCGTTACGCTACCGATCTGTTCCGATCGTCCGAGAGACAGGCGGGTTGAAGGACACGGTACCGCCTTATAATGAATTCACCGGAGAAGGGCTTGGCTTCAGCTTCGCGCCTTATTCGGCTCACGACTTGCTATTCACCATTCGCAGGGCGATCTCGTTCTACGGGCAGCCTGAGCATTGGTCCGCGCTGCACCGGAACATAAGCAAGGCCGACTTCAGTTGGTCTGCTTCGGCCAAAGCTTATATGCAGCTATACAAGGGGCTGCTGTCTTAATTGGGTGCAAATGTCTGACTGGACTCATTGAATCAACATTCAAGTGCGATTGATTTTTCAGCTAGACAGCGGGAGAGGGAAATGCAAAACCTGCAGTTAATTTCTCTAATACGGTAGCTATTTGAAATATTACTGTAAAACCTACATGTAATTATCTGGCTTTTATCGAAATGGCCGGATTTCAAAGAATTAACGGTACGAAATGCAGGTATTTTGGAAAAATGCCTGCATTGCAGAAAATTACCTGCAGCTTTTACAGTTAAAAGGTGAATCGAGCTCCTCACTTTGCTATAGAAGGTGGGCAAAGGGGCCTCTAATAGGTACGGGTTCGAAACTGGACCACACAGTAGACTTAACTCCCTATAAGAAAAGAAGCATAGAAAGGGCAGTAAGGTGGAGCGGAAAAGCGTTAGCGGTCGCCTTTGCACTTGAATTCTCACCTCTAAAAATAGTTCAACAGAATTCAAATGCAACAGCGATTGTAGCCCACCTTTCTGCCCTCCCACGTCACAACTGAACTCAACCGCCAATGACCTCTGGAGTGATCTGCTCCAGAGGTTGTTCTTTCCTTTCGCAAGTCAAGTCAACCCTTCAAAGCCCCAACCATAACCCCTTTGACGAAATACCGCTGCACGAAGGGATAGACCAGCAGGATTGGCACCGTGGCAACCATAATCGTCGCGTATTTAATCGTCTCGCCGATTTGGAAGCGGTCCCCTGCTGATGCATCCGTGGACATGCTGTCCGTGGAATTAGAGATCAGGATCTCCCGCAAAGTCAACTGAAGCGGGAATAAATTATGGTCCTTCAGGAAGATTGAAGCGTAGAACCAGCCATTCCACTTCTCAACCGCATAGTACAAGGTCATAACGGCTAGTACTGGCAGAGAGAGAGGAAGGATGATGCGGAACAGGATAATAAAGTGATTCGCTCCGTCAATCTTGGCCGATTCCTCCAAGCTATCCGGTACAGCCTGGAACGCCGTTCTCATAATGATTAAGTTAAACGTATTAATGGAGAAAGGGATAATCGTTGACCATAAGGAATCGATCAGGCCTACACCTTTAACGACCAGGTAGAGGGGGATCAAACCCCCGCTAAAAAACATCGTGAATACGATGACAATCATAAACATCTTGTTCCACATTACATTTTTACGAGAGAGTACATAGGCTCCCAGAGCGGTCATGATCAGATTGACCAGCACCCCGAATATTACGATAAAGGCTGTATTGCGATATCCCCGGAGAATACCAGGATTTTTGAATACACTCTTGTAAGCTTCAATGTCAAATCCAAGCGATTTGTATAAGAAGCCATTGTGGGTGACCAATCTTCCCGCATCGCTGAAAGAGGCAAATGCCACGTACAGCAGCGGATACAAGGTTAACACAATTAGAATAATCAGAATGAAGTGGACGACAAAGCCGAATACTTTTTCTGAGAATGTTTCCTGCATTTTCATAGATTCACCCTCCGTTCATCATCACCACAAGCTGTTCTCGTTTACCCTGCGGCTTATATAGTTTGCGGTAATCAGCAAGGCCAGGTTAAAGATGGAATTAAACAGTCCAACTGCGGTACTATAGCTCCAGCCAAACTCCAGCAACCCTTTTCTATATACAAAAGAGGAGATGACATCAGCAGTCTCATACGTGGCCGGATTGTACAAAAGAATGATTTTCTCGAATCCGACATTAAGCAGATTGCCCATTCGCAGGATGAACATGATCATAATAGTCGGTAAAATGCCGGGCAGCGTGATATACCAAATTTGCTTCCAACGAGAAGCTCCATCCATGCGTGCAGCCTCGTATTGCTCCGTATCAATGGTCATCAATGCTGCAATATAAATAATCGACTCCCAGCCGATTCGTTGCCAGATTTCGGATATGACATAGATAGGACGGAACAGGTCCGGCTGTTGCAGCATCGTTTGTCCGTCGTAACCGAAGAGCATAAATAAGGTGTTAAGAAGACCGTCTGCATTAGTGAACGTCTTGATCATGCCGCATATGACGACAAGTGAGATGAAGTAAGGCATATAAGTGATCGATTGCACGATGCTCTTGAAATAACGATTTCTGACTTCATTAATGAGCAAGGCCAATATAATTGGTGCCGGAAACTCAAAGGTAATTGATAAACCGCTTATGATTAGAGTGTTTTTCAATATTCGCCAAAAATAATAGGAGTTGAAGAAATCCTTGAAGTTGGCAAGTCCGACCCATTCACTGCCGGAAACCCCTTTAATAGGGGTATATTCTTTGAATGCAATCAAGACCCCGTACATAGGAGCATAGTGAAAGATGAAATAATAGGTCAGCACTGGAATCATCATCACATATAAGTATTTATTAGTGAAAAAATCTCTTACAAACCTTGCGCCGAACGAGTTTCTGGCTTTTATCGCCTGCTCCGTTTGAATCGCCACTGGATCTGTCATAGTACCCCTCCCTCCTATAGAAAAAGGGGAGAGCGGACGAAGGCCCTCCCCGTTTGTCGGCCACTAGCGTTTGTTGTAACGATCCAGAGCTGCTGCCTGAATTTCAATGGCACGATCAATCTTAATCGATTTCATTTTGTCAACGTACTTCTCGAAGGAGTCTACAGACTCTGTGCCCAAAATGATTTTGAGTGTCATTTCATCAACCAGAGTATTGATATCGGTCATAATTTTCGCGAACTCTGTGCTCTCTTCAGGTGTAGGTGTGATTGGAGGCAGCTGGTATTTATCCACGTCAGTCTTCGCCCAGGTTGCAACAGCATCACGCTGGGAAGGCAGAGCCAGGTATTGCTCGATATAACGTTTGTCTTGAATGAATGGACCGCCGCTGTTACCACGGATGTGAAGGGCCATAGCTTGGGCTGGAACGAGTTTATCCGGGTTCTTCATCAGCAGATCCGTGTATTTCGGATAGCCGTTTTCCATTTTGTAGCTGACGCCTTCTGTACCGAAGTTGAAGAACAATCCGCCTTCTTTGCTGTAACCGAAGTCGAGCATTTTGGCTGCAAGCTCAACATTTTTCGATTTGGCAGTAATGACAACCATCCCCCCTGGAGAGAAGGCGAAGTCTTTTTGACCAAACTTAGGCGTGTCGCCTTTCTTAAGAACTGGATATGGCGCAGCGGCCAGCATCGCTTTAGGATCTTTGGCTTCGATTAGAGGCTGCCAACGGCCGATACCGCCGCCTGCATTACCGACAGTTGCTCCAGTTGCTCCCGATACGAAGTTCGCATCAAGCACTTTTACGTCAGCCGTAGCCAAGTTTTTGTCGATCAAGCCTTCTGCATACCATTTGCGGAAAGTGGCCAGGAATTCCTTGTATCCAGGCTCCATCGGCCCAAACTTGATCTTGCCGCCCTCCATGTAGAAGTTGCGGTTAATCCCAAATGCACCAACAAAAGCTCCATTAGAGAACTCGTTAAGAGGTCGTGGTAACCCTACGAAAGAAACGGGAGCCGTCGCGCCTTTCTTTTCTTTGAACGCTTTCAAAGTAATGTACCAATCATCGATCGTAATAGGCATTGGTAAGCCGAGCTCGTCTAACCAATCCTTACGAATGATAGGACCTTGAAATACTTTTAGATAATCATCTCCGCGGATGAACGGGAAGGCATAATAGCTGCCGTTATCGGTCTTTGTCATTTTGTCGATTTCCGGATTTTCCTTCAAATATTTCTTGAGGTTAGGAGCATATTTATCAATAACATCATTTAATCTCAGAATGTAGCCGTCCTTGATCGCTTTTTCTGGACCTCCGGGGAAGCTGTAGAAGTTGTAATCAATCATATCCGGCAAATCTCCGGAGGCGAGCATGACGTTCAGCACTTCTTTGCCTTGGTTAGGAGGCGCCGTAATATATTTAATTGGTACTCCGGTTACCTTTTGCCACTCCTGATAGAACGGCACATCGTTCTGCGAAGATTTAACGCCAGTCAGATTACCTGTCATTTCTTGCCAGAATGATAATGTCGTAGTTGTCTTCATCGGATAAGTTGTAGCTGCTGAAGGAGCGGTGGATGCTGCTGTTGAAGGTGCAGGAGTGGAACTCTTGTTGTCGGTCTCTTTTGTTGACGAGCATGCTACCAATAAACTGTTTACTGCTAGCACGGCCGACACAGCAGTTAAGAGCTTTACTTTACTTTTTTTCATTAGTTGACCTCCTGAATTCGAATGGACAAGGGTTGCCTCGAGACCGTTATTAGGATGAGTCTCGTGTCCTCATAATATGATTACGCTTACAAAACAACAATCGTAAATATATCCAATTCGATCGTGAGTTCTGTATTCGAGGTATGCAAAAACTCCAATTGCATCTGCAAAAAGAACAAAACTAACGGTTATCAAGGGTATGAAAAGAGCGGGAAACTGCACAGTGACGCGCTTTTCCCGCTCTTTCTGAAAACTGGATTATTCCTTCTCTCGGAGCCAGGCTGTTCCTCGCTATGGCTCAAGCATTTCCTTGAATTTGCCCGGGGTAATCCCCTCATACTTCTTGAAAGTGCGGATAAACGCATTCACATCGTTGAAGCCTACGCAGCCTGAAATGTCACTAATGCTCTTTTCTCGTTCGGATAGGTGCAGTTTGGCCTTCTCGATCCGTTTCTTGTTAATAAAGTCTAGGAGGCCTTCACCAGAATGATCCTTGAACAGCTTGGACAAGTAAGTCGCTTTCATATCGAATTGGCAGCCAATCGTGGATATATTCAAGTTCGGATCGTTATAATGCTGTTCGATCCACTCCGTTACACGATCCATGAGATCATCCAATGTATGTTTACGGTTATGCTGCATTTGTTGCTGGCGTTTGACCGAGGTATAGTCGCATACCTGCTTCAGCAATTCCGTCATTTGCTGCTGCATGTCCTGGATCGTCTCACATGCGGTCAGCCGTGCTATACGCTTAGGATTCTGCACTAGAAAGCTTTCTTGCAAACTGCCGATCTCACTGATCGTCTTAATCAGAGTGCTGACCAAATTAAGCATCAAACATCTGGCAAATGCTACAGACACGGTAGAATGCTGGAAATTGGTTGTGATGATTTCATCCAAGGTCTGCTTCGCCTTCTCGTAATCCCCTGTTTTGACCAGATTGATGAGCTGCTGTTCGACCTGCAAGGGATAATAATAACCGAGTTCATGATCATTCGTTCGTTTATGAATATCATCATAGGACAAAATCTCATTGCTGCCCATAACCAACTTATATTCGAGGGCATCAAGCGCATCTGAATATGCACGCGTAATTCCCGCATAAGTAGACTGAATCGAGCTTAGAGATACCGTAAGATTAAGATGGTAATGATCATGCAAAAATTGTTGGGAGGCTTCTGCTATACGCCGCAGATCAGCCCGCTGTTCCATTTCATTGGTTTGTTTGAAATTTACTAAACAAGCCATAGTCTCATTGATTTCCCCTACGTAGCCCAGGTTATTCTGACCAGCGAATTCTTCTACTACGTTGGTTACGATGAACAAGAGCAGCTTGCGCTTCTCCTCGGGATCCATGCCCTTAATCCGGTTGTAGAATAGTCCAGACGGTTCCACATAGAACAGAATAACGGCGAACTGATCGGATTCGAATCGCATCTGGAATGTGGTGAGTGACTCGGAAATAGGGATTTGGCTGTCCAATCTGCCTTTTAAGAGCCGGGCAATGAAATGAGATCTCATCAGGTTGCGCTGCTGTTCCATCTGTATTAATGTCTGGTCAATGGATTGTTGAATGAAACTGAATTCATTAACACCATACTTGAACACTTGAGATTGTCCGGAGAACGATTGCATTAATCGTCTGACCGGATTGTAATTTTTGCGTAAGAAGAAGGTGGACAGGAGCACGCCGCCAATCAAGCTGATCAAGATGCTAATAACGGTTAAGTTTCGCACATACTCCGCTTTCTCCCAATACAGACTGCTTGGAATCATGGAGACGTATTTCAGTCCCGATTGCTCGGATTTCATATACCATACTTCAAATTTCTGTCCATTCATTGAGTGATAAAAAAGCCCGGTTGAATCAGACATACTATTGGTTGGAAAATGTTCGGCTACAGACACATCCGTGTTCGATACTAGCGGCTGATTCTGTTCATTAAGAATGAGTACATAACCTTTATTGAAAAGCTCGACGTTCTGGATCGAGCTTAATATTCGCGATTGATCAACCATAATAACATTCGTGCCTACAGATTCAGAGTTAGCAGCAGGATAGGTGCTTAGGTAAGCTACGGCCTTAGTCTGCTTACCGTTAGCGTCTACGCGAATCATGGGCTGGAAGCCTTTGAAATCAGTTTGTTTCATTAGATGGATCCAATCGTCATAGGTTAAATCGGGTGTTCGGTGCATATGAGTGTATGCGAATGAGCCCTCACGCACCATGCTGGGCAAAAGTACCATATTGGCCTTGGTCAAATAAACGTAGAAGAAATCGACTTGCGAATACGCGGTCTTATACAAGAGCATATCTTGGGAAATGTGATACAAATCGTAGCTGTAGTCGTTAGGGCTGTGCAAATATTTGTTGGAGTATAACAACGATTGCACCTCAACATTCCAGGTCAACTCGATATTCAGGCGTTCCATCGATTGGAATTGATTGTCCATAGCTTCCCGCACTTGATTCAGCAAAGCGTTGTTCGCTTGGTGAATCTCATCCTCGAGTGTTCGGTTTGAGGTCGAATATACGAACACGCTAAGAAGGATGGGCAATAGCAGGATCGTCATATAGGACAACAACCAGGTCAGCCAAATGCTGCGTCGGCGACTAAGAAGCTCTTTGAATGCCACTGGTAAATCCCTCCAGAACCTAAAACAAATAGTATCCATTTTATGAGCGTTGTAACCTATATTACCTCTTTCCCCTTCAGACGTATATTGGGAATTTATGATTAGATCGACAAACAACAGGGTAAGCATTACTTATTACCCATATCAGAAGAAAGTAGGCCTTATATGCAGATTGAAAGCTTTTATCATGGAACAAGGAACAACTGGGCATATGCTTACGATGAAGAGACTGTGCATTTGCGCCTGCGTACTAAGCGAGATGATGTGGAAGAAGTATTAGCTATAACGGGGGATAAGTATAATTGGGACCGATTCTATGCCGAATATTCCATGGAAAAAGCAAATTCGGATGCGATGTTCGATTATTGGCAGGTAGAAGTGAAACCAGAGCACAAACGGTTCAGCTACGGGTTCCGTATTCGCTCGGGAACAGAGACATTATGGATGATTGAATCAGGTGTCTACTCAGAACAGCCTTATCCGCCAGGCGGATATTATGATCTACCCTATATACACAGAAATGATCTGTTCAGAGTGCCGGAGTGGGCTAAGGAAGCGGTATTTTATCAAATATTACCTGATCGTTTCGCGAATGGGGACCCCTCCAATGACCCTGAATATGTGCAAGAGTGGGGGGGAAGGCCTGATTTATACAATCATTTTGGCGGGGATTTGCAGGGGGTGGTGGACCATCTCGATTATCTGGTCGATCTCGGGATTAACGCCATTTACTTCACTCCTGTGTTCAAGGCCCCTTCCAACCATAAATACGATACAGTCGATTATCGAATAGTAGATCCTCATTTTGGGAGTAATGAACTACTTAAGGAATTGGTGGAGAAATGTCATCAGAATGGGATTCGCGTCATTCTCGATGCTGTGTTCAATCATTGCAGTGAGCGATTCCCTGCTTTTATGGATGTTCAGCAGCATGGAGCAAACTCCAAATATGCAGAATGGTTCCATGTGAACGAGTATCCGCTTGAAGTGAGGGACGGCATACCCACTTACGACACATTCGGCTTCTATGGGGATATGCCTAAGTTCAATACGGCGAATCCAGAAGTGAAGAAGTATTTGCTTGATGTGGCGGAATATTGGATACGTGAAATTGGAATCGACGGTTGGCGTCTCGATGTCGCGAATGAAGTAGATCATCATTTCTGGCGGGAGTTCCGTCAAAGAGTCAAAGCCGCTAATCCAGATGCTTATATTGTAGGGGAAGTATGGAGCGATTCGATTATGTGGTTGTTAGGTGACCAATTCGATTCCGTTATGAACTATCCTTTCTCCAATAAAGTGTTGGAGTTTTTCTCGCAATCTAATACGGATGGCTTCACTTTTGCGAACAATATGGGGTATTTGCTGATCAGGTATCCGAAACAAACGAGCGAAGTGATCTTCAATCTCCTGTGCAGCCATGATACGGCAAGGGTGCTAACCAGAGTTGGCGAGGATAAACGAAGGCTTAAGCTATGTGTTGTGTTCCTGCTGACCTATATTGGCACACCGTGTATTTTCTATGGAGATGAGATTGGTCTTAAAGGCGGTGACGATCCGGACTGCCGTTCTTGTATGGAATGGAATCCAGATAAAAGGGATAATGAGTTGTTCGACTTTTATAAAATGCTGATCCATCTTCGCAAAGAAAATAAAGTGCTGCAGCGCGGGTACTTCCGATTTCTAAAGGCGGATCCTGACGACCAACGAATTATTTACGAGCGTATTGATGAGGAGTTGCATTTCACGATTTGGATGAATAACTCGGAAGAACATACAGTAGTCTCTCATCCTATGGAAACCGAAGATTGGCAGGATGCGCTTACCGGTGAAGAGGTTCGTCCTTCAAAAGGGATCATGCACATAAAATTGGATCCGTTTGGCTACCGAATTTTGCGCCGAGCATTAAAGTAAATCTGATTAATCTTGTTTCACACCTTATGGAGAAGGGTATATAGGAGTATTGATAACTTTTCCCGAAAGGTGTGAAATGAATGTCTAGCAAACAATGTGTAGCCATGCTCTTAGCAGGTGGTGAGGGCACGCGACTTGGTGTGTTAACTCAAAATGTAGCCAAACCTGCCGTTCGTTTCGGCGGGGAATATCGGATTATTGACTTCTCTTTGAGCAATTGTATAAATTCTGGTATAGACACAATAGGTGTTCTAACCCAATATAAACCTTCCGCACTCAATTCCCATATTGGCGAGTTGACTGGGTGGGATCTCAATAGAGCGGATGGCGGGATATCGATCCTTCCTCCAGTTGAAGGTCCAGAGGGGACAAGCTGGTATACAGGCACGGCAAATGCGGTGTATCAAAATTTCAGCTTCATTGAACAATTCAATCCGGAATATGTGTTAATCGTCTCTGGCGATCACGTATACAATATGGATTATAGGGATATGTTAGAGTTCCACAAGCAGACAGATGCCGATGTTTCGATCTCTGTCATGCCTGTTAAGTGGGAGGAAGCTAGCCGCTTCGGGATTATTAGTGCTGACTCGGATCACCGAGTGACCCGTTTCACGGAGAAGCCTGCTAAGCCAGATAGTAATTTGGCCTCAATGGGTATTTATATTTTCAAATGGAGCGTATTAAAAGCTTTCTTGTCCGCAGATGAGCAGAATGATCAATCCTCTCACGATTTCGGTAAAGACGTCATTCCTTGCATGTTGGAGAAGGGGGCTCGCTTGACGGCCTATCCATTCCGAGGATATTGGAGAGATGTCGGGACGGTAGAATCGTTGTGGGAAGCCCATATGGATTTGCTAGAGGACAAGCCTCTCTTTCAGTTAAATCGCAAAGAATGGCCTCTGCGTACACTGGCATCCGCTGTGGCTTACAGCCATAAATCAAAAAGAAATGCTCAGGTTGAGCGTTCTATTATAGCCTCCGATGTGGAAGTCGGTGCAGGTAGCGTTATTACCGAATGCATCATTATGCCGAATGTGAAGATTGGCCGGAATGTTACGATACATAAGGCCATCATTGCAGAGGGCGCAATCATCGAGGATGGCGCTACTATTGGATATCAGGACTATAACGAGATCACGGTCATAGCAGAGAATCAGATTGTGCCAGGCAAGCTGGTCAAGATCTCCCGGACCTTGTTACCTAAAGGCTTCCAAGTGCGTGCTGGTGCGGGAATAACTGGCTGATTGGTCGAAGGAATATAGTGGACGGAAGACCCTGCCTGGTCGGCAGGGTCTTTGTTGGCTTTGCATTGCGGACAGTAGTATGGAGGAAAAGTCGGATCTGAGAGCTGAATGAGTGAAATAAGCAGGAAATGTTAAAATTGACTCTGAGGATCTATTCACCAAGGATTTCTGGAGTGATCTTTTCCGGAGTTTTTCTTGATCTTTAGTTGCATGGTACTGTTTGATATAATGAAAAAATGGCAACATAGGTATGTGTCAAACTAAGTTGAAAGGGAGGCGTTCGCATGTCGTTTAAGTCTGATACGCCAAGTGTAGATCCTAGTCGAGTTCCCCCTGGTCAGACCGTCACGCAAGGTTTTCCCGTTCTCCACTATGGAGATGTTCCGTATTATCGCGATATGAGCAAATGGAATTTCCGTATATTCGGACTTGTGGACCAGGAGGTTGAAATCAGCTATAAGGAGTTCATGGCGTTGCCCCGTCAGGAGTTCAACAATGATATCCATTGTGTGACCACTTGGTCGAAGCTGGATAATACGTGGGAAGGCGTGCCGGTATCGACGATTATGAGTCGAGTCAAGCTCAAGCCGGAGGCGGGATACGTGATGCTGCATGCGGAGCATGGCTGGACTACCAATCTGCCGTTAGAGGATTTCTTGAAAGAGACCAGCTTCTTCGGCATCAAGCATAACGGCGAACTGTTAACGCCCGAGCATGGTTATCCGATGCGAATGGTTGTGCCTCATCTGTACTTTTGGAAGAGCGCCAAATGGCTGCGCGGCATCGAGTTCATGGCTAAGGATAAGCCGGGTTTCTGGGAGAAGAACGGTTATCATATGTACGGGGATCCCTTCAAGGAGCAGCGTTACGATTTCGATTGAGTTTGAATAAGGCAGTTTTTGCAGAGAACTTCTGGAGAAACTGCTTTTTTTTGTCTTTCCCACACATTCCATCAGCGAATTTTCTCCCCGCTTGGCGAAATATGAACCTGCCACCTCACTACTTTTGCTTTTATACTAGAATTCAAGAGGAGGAACGAGCAAGGACAAGGAACCAACCATGAGCAGTTCATTAGGGAGGGATCGATTTTGAAAAAGAGAATGCTGATTGTGGCAGCGCTCGTTTTGCTAGTTGCGTCTGTAATAGCAGGCTGCAGCGGTGGGGCGAATAATGAGGCCGCAAGTACGGTCAAGCCAAGCAGTCCCGCTAAGCCCAGCGGATCTGACAAGCAAATCACGATAGAATTTTGGGGTTCGCCTTTGATTCTAAATGTGGAAGGGGTCAAATCCCCGGAATACGGTGATTATGAAAAAGCGATGATTGCTACGTTCGAAGAGAAGAACCCGGGCATCAAGGTGAAGTACAAGTTGATCGGGGCGAGCGAGATCGAGCAGGCGATTACGGTCGCGTTGACCGGAAACAACCAGCCGGACGTTGTCATGGACGCGCTAGGCAAACGGTTGATTAAATACGTGAACAGCGGAAAAGTGGAAGACATCAACGATTTTTACGACCCGTCGCAATTCAACAAAAGCATGATCGATGCTATAACGATCAACGGTAAAATTCACGGCCTTCCCCTGTGGGACCATCCGGAAATCGTATTCTTGAATCGGACGATATTTAAAAACAAAGGGTTGGAAAGTTTAATCCCGCAAGATCGGGAGTGGACACTTGACGAGATGCGCGATGCACTTAAGAAAGTGTCGGGCAGCGGCGTGTTCGGAACGGCATTCTACGCTCTGAATGAACAGGGCGACGAAATGATGATGCAGCGGTATTTCAACATGGGCGGCAAGCAATGGAATGATGAACAGACCGAGGTCATCATGGATAAATACCCGGAAGCGGTTGAATGGATCCAAACGATGATCGATATGATGAAGGAAGGAACGGCGGCACCGGGAGCGGCCACCACTCAGGCTGTCGACGCACTTGAAATGTTCAAGCAAGGCAAGCTAGCGATGTTTCCATGGGGTACAGGCATGTACAACATTATCGCGGCAGGCAAGAAGGACGGGTCGGTCAAAGCGGATATCGATCTGTACGGCATCAAGCCGCCGCATAAGGCAGGGGTGGATATGAAGCTGACGAATGTCGGAGCGATCGGTCTTGCCGTATTCAAGCAATCCGACAAAGACAAGCGGGAGGCTGTCAAAAAGTTCGTGCAGTATATGTCGGCACCGGCCAACATCAAGGCGATGTCCAAAGCAGGCGGCTACTTGCCTGCACATAAAGATGCCGCGTACGATTCGGACAATGCTGATTTGCGGACCATCATGAAGGAAATCGCCAATATCCCGATGGCAAGTCTCGGCTACAAATCCAAAGCTTACGCCGGCGTGCGTCCGCTCTGGTTCCCTGAACTGCAGGCCGCCTTCGCCGGTAGCAAGACGCCGAAGCAGGCAGTAGCCGACTTTACGCAAAAGGCGAACAATATGATCACCCAAGTCAACAAAAATTAATGGTTCCGGATACGCCCTGTTCCTGGAGCTGGGCGTATCCGAGTTACGGAGAGGATATGCCAATGAACGGAACAACGATCAGGTTCGGCATCGTCGGCTGTGGTTTCTTCGGCGGCGAATTTGCCCGCATCCTGCATGAGATGGACGGTGCTAGTGTAATCGCCGTCCATGGCGGCAGCGGCAAAAGTGCGGCTGCGATCGCCGCGGAAATCGGCTGCGAAGTCGTGGAGCGGCTGGAGAGTCTGGCGGAACGCGGCGATATCGATGCGATTGTCGTCACTAGTCCCAATCACCTGCACAAAGAGCCGGTGCTGCAGGCGGCACGGAACGGGAAACATGTGTTTTGCGAGAAACCCGTCGCGCTATCGGCGGAAGATTGCCGGGAGATGGTGGAAGCATGCCGCCAAAGCGGCGTGCGCTTTATGGCCGGACACATCATGCACTTCATGAAAGGGATCGAGCAGGTCAAGCAGTGGATCGAGGACGGGAAGATCGGTCGTCCAATCGTGCTCCACTCGGAGCGAACGGGCTGGGAGGAGCAACGGGCGGAAGTAAGCTGGAAGAAAAATCAGCTGCAGTCGGGTGGTCATCTGTTCCATCACATCCATGAGCTAGACTTTGCGATTGCCGTCATGGGTCCGGCTGCGGCGGTTTATATGGCAGCAGACAATTTGGCGCACCGTGGGCCTGGCTTCGGAGATGAAGATGATGTGCTGCTCCTTACTGTGCATTTTGAAAACGGCGGTTTCGGCACACTGCAGTTCGGGTCCGGCTTCCGCTGGGGTGAGCATTATATGAAAATCAACGGGACGGAAGGCTCGATCAAAATCGATTTCCGCCAGTCCCTCATTGAACTGCGCAGTGCAGGCGAGGCACCCCAGACGATCGGACTGTATGGTGTGCCTTATGACGAGGAGCGCAGGCAATTGTACGAACGGATGGATGGCGGTGTCATTTATGGCGATCCACAGAGTAGGCCGCCGCGCTTCCTGCAAACGGTAATGAAGCGGGAAATGGCGTATTTCTGTGATGTCATTGGCGGGCGTCCGATCGATGAGGACAAGAAGCTGCTGTTTGATGGGACGGCCGCGAACCGTTCGGTGGCGACGGCAGAAGCAGCGCTGCAAGCCAAACAAGCGCGGCAAGCGATTCCGCTGCGGATGGAGTGAGGCCATGAATACGAAGTTAAGTGGAGCAACCGCAACCGAGAAGGTAAAGTCGGCGCTGCATAGATGGAAGGAGCCCGCATGGGGGTATGCTTTTGTTTTGCCGAATTTGATTCTGGTTGCTTTGTTTTTTATTTACCCTCTATTTAACACATTCCGCCTAAGCTTCTTCCAGGCGGATATGCAAGCGGAGACGTTTATCGGACTGGACAACTTCAAAACCTTGTTTGCCGACTCCGTATTTCTGAATTCGTTGAAGCATACGTTTTACTTCGCACTTATTATCGTCCCGATCATTGTTGTCATTTCGTTTACTGTCGCCGGTCTGATCAAGGATTTGCGGCCATCTTCCAAGACGCTGTTTCGCATAATCTTTTATTTGCCAGTCGTGGCAACACCGGTTGTCGTCACGATGGTATGGGCGTGGATGTATAACGTGAACTTCGGGATATTGAACTACTTGCTCAGCTTGATCCATGTCGGGCCTATCGAATGGCTAGGTTCCACGTCTGGCGCCTTTCTGGCGATCGTGATCGTGGTCGTCACCTGGTCGGTCGGCCAGCCGATTATTTTGTATTTGGCGTCCATGGACGGCATCTCCAAAGAATTGTATGAAGCGGCTGAAATCGATGGTGCAGGACCGTTCCGGAAGTTTCTCCGCATTACGCTGCCGCTCGTTGCCAACACAACACTGTTCGTTACGGTGACGACAACGATTGCGACATTCCAAATTTTCGTTGTCATTCATCTGCTGACCCGAGGTGGACCGTACTTCAGCACGGAAACGCTCGTGTATACGATCTACCGTACCGCCTTCACAGCAACGGAGTTCGGGGCAGCCTCCGCGCAAGGCGTCGTCCTGTTCGTCATTATTATGATTATCGCTCTCGTACAGCTCAGACTGATTCGTTCGAAGGCTTGATGCGCTTTATCAGAAGCGCGTTATCTTCGAGCCTATGCATAGGAGGAACCGCATTGAAAGTTACCATTGCGATACGCTACGTGTTATTAATTGCAGCGTCGGTCGTATTTATTTTCCCTTTGTATTGGATGGTTACGGGTTCGGTCAAACCGGCCATAACCCTGTGGGAAATTCCGCCGGACTGGTTTCCGAAGACGATCGATTTCACCCAATTTCGCGTGCTGCTGGACCGTCAACCGGCGATGCGCTGGATGTTCAATAGCATTTTCGTTGGCGTCGTTTCTGTCTTCTTCATCTTGCTGTTCTGTTCGCTCGCCGGCTATGCGTATGCAAAGAAACGATTTCCAGGACGCAATGTACTGTTTTTTGTCATCATCGCGACAATGATGATGCCTCGCCAAGTGACGCTGGTGCCGCTTTATTTGTTTGTGTCCGATCTGGGGCTGCTGGATTCGTACGCCGGTCTTATTATGCCAGTGATCGCTTATCCGTTCGGTGTTTTTTTGATTCGACAGTTCGTCCGCTACATTCCCGACGAGTTGATCCATGCGGCCAAGGTGGACGGTGCTGGAGAAATCCGGATTTTCGCGCAAATCGTCGTCCCGCTAATCTCACCGGCACTCGGCGCATTAGCCATCTTCTCATTCATGTACGTATGGAACGACTATATGTGGCAGTTGATCGTGCTTACCTCCGACAGCATGAAGACGTTGCCGCTCGGCGTATCCGGTTTGGTGAACCGCGAGATGAGCGTCAATTACGGCTTGGCGATGGCCGGGGGTACGCTGGCTGCCATACCACTAATTATCTTCTTTTTGCTATTCCAACGAAGCTTTATTCGCGGCATTACGCTCGGAACGGAGAAGTGAACAAACGAACGGGGGCAAATCGGCAATGAAGGTTGCAGGTAGAGCGGCTTTAATCACGGCAGCGGGGAGCGGTATCGGAAAAGCAACTGCGCACAAGCTCGCCGAATGGGGGGCTAAGGTACTCGTGTGTGATATCGATGGCGACAGAGTGCGCCGGACGGTGCATGAAATCACATCTGCAGGAGGTGAAGCGGTTGGCTTTCAAGCCGATGTGTCGCTTAAGGAAGAAGTAAGCCGCATGTTCGATTATATGCTTGCGCATTACGGAGGCATCGATATCCTCGTCAACAACGCGGGAATCGGGCTGGATGGCAAAATAAATGAGGCAACGGAGGAAGACTGGGATCGAGTGCTGGATGTAAGCTTGAAATCAACCTTTCTGTGCTCCCATTTTGCCGCTAAATCGTTCGTAAGGCAAAAATATGGCCGAATCGTCAATATTTCGTCCCGGATGTGGATGGGCGGGATCGGACAGTCGAGCTATTCCGCAGCCAAAGGGGGAGTCGTCAGCTTAACGCGGTCTTGCGCGATGGAATTGATCGAGCATGGGGTCACCGTTAACTGTATTGCGCCAGGAGCGATTGCGTCACCGGTATTCGACGTGATGTCCGCAGAAAGGCAAGAGCAAATATTGAGCCGCCAGTTTGTTCCCGGCGTTATCGGCAAGCCGGAAGACGTCGCGAACGCTGTAGCCTTCTTCGCTTCCGACGAGGCGGGCTATATTACGGGACAAGTGTTACACGTATGCGGGGGCAAAAGCCTCGGGGCGAGATGGTAGATTCTCGATTCGAGGAAATAGTCGCTATGCTATAATAAGGGTATTGATCCATACTATCGGCTAGAGGACCGTTCGCTTGGATGCGCGGCTCCGCATGGACGTTCCGGGAGGGAATGCGATGAAATTGCGCAACAAAACGTTCGCGGCATTTCTCGGGTTCATCGTTGTCCCGCTTATCGCGCTCGGCGCGGTATCATATTTGCTGCTGCAACACGTCATTGCCAAAAAGCACGGCGAGCAGACGGAACTGACGCTGCGGGCGATCGGGAGCAACGTCGCGTCCGTGTTCAAAGAGGCCAATTCGTTGTCCGACACGTTTTACAGCAGCTTCATGATGCGCACCCCGGTCATCGATATGCAAAATTCCAGCTCGAGGCTCGAGGTATACGAATCAGAACGAAATTTGCGGAGCATCTTGCTGTCGTATCCTTCGTTGCAATCGGTTTCCTTTTACCAACTGGATGGAGGAATGCTCGGCGTTGACCTTGATCGGAAGCAGCGTGTCTCGTTCGAAGATCTGTCCCAAGATCCGCTGTACCGCGAGGCTCATGAGCGGAACGGGTTTCCACTATGGCTGGGGCCCTATGAGAACAAGCGGTTGTCGGGTGGGAGTACGGTGCTGACACAGCTGCGCTTGGTGCGCGACTTCAACACACTCACAGTGAAGGGCACGATGCTGCTGCAGCTGCAAATGGACGATTTGCGCAGCTTGTTCCATTCCTATGACGCGAACGGGAGCAAGGGGAACCGTTTTCTGCTCGCCGATCCGGGCGGAATGATCGTATTCGACAACAAGGCGGATGAATGGGTCGGCAAGCCCTTACCGTTCGCTCTCGGCCAGGAACCGTATGTCAGCCGGAAAATGCAGTTCGATAACGTGCAGAGCCTAGTCTCTGTGTACAAGCTCGAGCTTGGCAAGCTTGGGTTGAATGGGTGGAGTGTTGTTTCGATTGCGTCGTGGCATTATTTATCCGGGGAGACGAATGTGCTGATGGGCTGGGTGGCCGTCGTAATGGTAGGCTGCCTCGTGTTTGCCTTGCTGTTCAACCTGCTGTTCGTCAATCGCATTATCCGCATCATTCTGCGCGTTGTTCAATCCATGCGCAGCGTGGAACGCGGTGATTTTCGCGTCCGCGTCGATGTGCATGGGCGTGACGAAGCAAGCTTCCTGGCGAATGGCTTCAATCGGCTCGTCCAACAGCTTGATCGTCTACTACTCGACGTAAAGCGTGGGCAGGAGCGCAAGAACAAAGCGGAGTTCATGCTGCTTCAGGCGCAGATCAAGCCGCATTTTCTGTACAATACGCTGGAATCGATCAACGCATTGGCGATGCAAAATGAAGGACGGAAGGTCAGCCAGATGGTGATACGGCTCGGGAGTATTCTGAGGATCAGCATCCAACAGAAGGAGGAAATCCTGATCCAACAAGAAATCGAGCATTTGAGAAGCTACCTTGAGATCCAGAAGTACCGTTTCGCGGATTTGTTCGATTATGTGATCGATGTGCCAGAGGAGCTGTTGGACTATTCTGTCCAGAAGCTTACGTTGCAGCCGCTTGTGGAGAATGCGATTCAGCACGGATTCGAGAACATAACCTATCGGGGTATGCTGCGAATAACGGTGGACGAGGAACAGGGCGGCATCGCGCTTACCGTAGAAGACAACGGCGTCGGCATTGCACCTGAACGACTGGCCGCGTTCCACTATCATTCGGAATTTGCCTGGGAGAAGCACGGGCAGGCGTTCCGCGACGAAGCTGTGGATGTGGAGGAATTCGTGTGGAGCGGCGACGGAGGTGGTGCGAATAGCGAATTCGGCGGCCTCGGCGTAAATAATGTAGCCGACCGTATCCGAATACGTTACGGTGCCGCGTTTGGCCTGTTCATCTGCAGCTCGCCTGGTGAGGGAACGGTTATCAAATGCACGATTCCGAAACGAAGGATGGAGGCGGGCTCATGAGGCTGAAGGCGCTTCTGGTCGACGACGAAATTCATCTGCTACACAATTTACAGTTGGTCATCCCGTGGGAACAGCACAATATTGAGATCGTCGCCCTGGCCCGGAACGGGAAGCAGGCGCTGGAGGAAGCGAAGAAGCATCGGCCGGACATCGTCATAAGCGACATCCGCATGCCGCTAATGGACGGCATCAAGCTGCTGGAAGAGCTGCGGCGGCTTGAAATCTCGAGCGACGTGATTATGATCACCGGCTACCAGGATTTTGAGTACGCCCGATCGGTCATTAAGCACGGTGCCCGCGACTACATATTGAAGCCGATCGATTATGAGGAGCTGGAGCGGACGGTAGCTCGGCTGGCCATGGAAATCCGTTCGCGCAACATGAAACGTGCGATGGATGAGAAAAAATGGAACCGCGTCGTTCACCTCGCTTACGAAAAAATGCTGCTCGATGTACTTCTTGATCTTCCCGCTTCTGGCGTTAACGAGCTGCTGGATGGGGGTGAGCAGTCAACAGAACGGGTATCCTTCTCGCTTATGCTTGCCGACATCGACGAATATGCAGCCAAGTCGCGATTGTGGAGCGAAGACGAGCGCAAACTGTGGAATTTCGCCATCGGCAACGTGCTGCACGATGCGCTGATGGAGACGGGTTTACGGTACGCTGTACTGCGACCGCGGGAAGGCGAATGGGCGATCGTCATCGAGCGTGATGAAGACAGCGGTTCTGCTGGGAACGTCACGAATGGCACAGCCGCTTCAAGCCTAGGCTCGCATGCGGGCCTGAACGGCGACGCGCCGGGCATGATGCGGCTCGCGGCCAAAATGCAGTTGGACGTGCTGCAATTCGTCAAGCTTCCTGTGAGTTTTGCCGTGCTGCCGCACGACGCAACGCTGTCTGAACTGGCGGCGGGGTATAAACGGCTGCAGCGCTGCCTTTATTTGTCGCCGCATACGGACCTCGCCGTCGTCATGTCGGAACAGTCTACGGCCGCAGCGGATTCGGGTGAGCGTCTGTGGAGATCGGTCGAGGGTATCGTCTCGGGACTGAAACGACGCCATCGTGAAGACATCTCACGCTGCATGGTTGAGCTAAGCGACCATCTGCTGCTCGTATCCGGACAATCGTTCGTGCGCGCCGAACAGATGTTGCATTTTGTCGTCGTTCACTTGCTGCGCGAAATGCGCGAGGTCGATATGATCAACGCCGAGCAGGAGCTGGCGGTTTGGGGTAAGCTGGAGAAGTCGGCCGGGATGAAGGGGCTGCTTCGTTTAATTGCGGACACCGTCGAGGACGGGCTGCGTGTCGTGACGAACAAGCGCACAGGCGAGCAATTTATGTTGGAGGCACGGGATTATATAGAGCGTCATCTCGAGGACAATCTTGGCATTGAAGAACTGGCGGATCGTCTGGGTATCAGCTACAGCTATTTTAGCATGCTGTTTAAGCAGCATTTCGGGGTGACGTTCGTGGAGTATGTTACGGGCCGGCGAATGGAACGAGCGAAATCGCTACTGCTCCATCCGGACAAAAGTGTAACGCACATCGGCAAGACGGTTGGCATTCCGCAGCGGCGGTATTTTACGAAAGTATTTTTGAAGCATGTCGGCCTAAGCCCCTCCGAATACCGAGAGCAACAAGGCATCAAGAGCACGAACGCGAAGGGAGAACTGGAGTGAAACCAGTAAAGCGGGATTTTGTCGAAACTGTGGGAGATGCCCAGCCAATTTCAGTTTGTGGTTTTTTTATGTTGAACTTATGGTATTCTGGGAACCGGTCGGTTTGACTTGGCTTAGGGGAACGAGAATCCGCTATATCGGCTTTTCACCCGCAATTCGATTGGAAAGCTAGCTCATCGCGGAATCTCGTTCCCCCTTGGAGTTGAAATCTAAAGAAATCGGAAGGATAGCGGAATGACGTTCCTATTGACACCCCCGCAGCAAAACCGGATGTGGAGAGTAAGGAAGACGTAACTCCTAAAGCGAAAGAAGAACGAAAGAAGGTGGAGAAGCGGAGCGTCCTCCCGTTCCCTCCCCACGCGCCAAACAGAACTCCTACACCAAGAACCGTCCGGTGATCTTCCGGACGGTTCTTCGATATTTCCTATGACCAACTCTCCACGATTTGCGAGAATCGCAAGGGCTCATCTGTAGCGTACCAACGAATGCCGAGGTCGAGCAGCTTCCGCAAGGACGTTTCATCGAATTGAAAGGGGAGTACCTCGAAGTCGATACCTGCTCGCTCAGCGGCGGATAAAGCGTACCTTAGGAACGTTTCGTCAAGATCGTACATGCAGCTCTAGGGTGAAAAAGGTGTAAAGATACTCTGTACTAGACCCTAGGTATCAAAGTAAGATTAACGCTGTCCAGTAACCTTTACTGTGTCCCGAAGCTTTTTTTAATTGAGTCGAGTTGAGGGGCCGTACTTGCTAAAATTATATTTTTTCGTATGCTTAGAGATATAGAAGTAGAACGATTGAAGGAGTACGGATAGCATGAACTCATACAAACATATTCCTGACGGGGTCTTCCAGTCTGTTTGCTCTCTGGATTGTCCCGATCAATGTGCGCTCTTGGTGCACAAGGTCGCTGGGAAGATCGTGAAGATCGAGGGAGATCCTACGCACCCGGTTACGGAAGGCTCGATTTGCAACAAAGTACGGCATATGGGCGAGCGCCTGTATGATCCGAAGCGTCTTCAATATCCATTGAAGCGTATTGGGAAGAAAGGTCAAGCTCAGTTCGAGCAGATTAGCTGGGACGAAGCTTTAAGTACAATTGCTTCTCATTGGAAGGGGCTTATTGAGGCTGAAGGCAGCGCAGAATCCATTTTACCCTATAGCTTTTATGGGAATATGGGTCGAATCGGTACGGAGGGAATGGACCGCAGATTTTTCAATCGCATGGGCGCCAGCAGACTTGCTTACACGATATGCGAATCAGCAGGTACGGAAGGATATCGCTACACGATGGGCGGAAGCTACGGGACTGATCCGGAGGATACGGTTCATGCCAAGCTGATCATCATGTGGGGGATCAACGCTGTAAGCACGAATATGCATCAGGTTGTACTAGCGGAGAGAGCGCGCAAGAATGGGGCTCAGATCATAGTCATCGACGTGCACAAGAATCAGACCGGTCGATGGGCGGATTGGTTCATTCCGGTGCTACCCGGTACGGATACGGCACTGGCTTTAGGAATCATGCATATTTTGTTCGCTGAGGGGATGACCGATCAAGATTTCCTGGAGCAATACACCGTCGGGCATGAACAGCTTCGCGAGCACGTACAGCAGTATGACCCGATGCATGTGTCTTCCATTACTGGCGTGCCTGTGGAACATATTTATCGGCTTGCCCGTTTATACGGGAACACTTCGCCCTCCTTCATTCGTATCGGGAATGGCCCGCAGCATCATGACAACGGCGGTATGTGCGTGAGGACGATTGCTTGTCTGCCTGCTCTGACGGGTCAATGGCTTGTGCGAGGCGGAGGGGCGATAAAAGGGAACGGAGATTTTTTGAGTCACAACACTACCGCGCTTCAGAGACCGGACTTGAGAAAGAAGCAAACAAGGCAGATCAATATGAATCTGCTTGGTAATGCCTTGCTGGACTTGGATTCTCCGCCGATTCGTTCATTGTACGTGTATAACTCCAATCCAGCTGTTGTGGCTCCTGAGGCAAATAAGGTAAGAAAAGGTCTGGAGCGGGAAGATTTGTTCACGGTTGTCCATGATTTGTTCCTGACCGAGACCGCGGCATATGCCGATATCGTGCTGCCTGCCACCTCTGCCTTCGAGAACACAGACTTCTATCGGTCGTACTGGCATCATTATGTGCAGATTCAACTGCCTGTTCTGAAGCCTTATGAAGAAAGCAAGTCCAATACGGAAGTGTTTCGACTGTTGGCCCAGGCGATGGGCTATGAGGACGAAGCGCTGCAAGATTCCGATGAGGATATGATACGCCAGGCTCTGGACAATCCGTACAATGCTTACTTGAAAGGGATATCGTATGAAGCGTTGTTGGAGAAGCCCTTCTTGAAAGCTTCGATCAAGCCTCTGTTTCCTGGCAAATTGAAGACACAGAGCGGCAAGATCGAGCTTTACTCGGCAGCAATGGAACGAAAAGGGTATCCGCCTATGCCTACTTACACGCCGTTGGTTGAAGAGGAGGAGAGGCTGCCATTCTTATTCATCCCGGGACCGAACCATAATTTCCTCAACTCAACGTTCGCTAACAATGAAAAGCATGTACGGATGGAAAAAGCTCTGAAACTGCACATGAACACAGCGGACGCTGATAGGCTTGGCATTACTGCAGGTGATCAGGTCCGAGTGTGGAATCAGCGCGGAGAATGTGAACTGGTAGCAGCAGTAGGAGAGGACGTCTTGCCAGGTGTAGTTGTCTGTCAAGGACTGTGGTCGGACGCGACTTACGGCAAGAAGCTGGTCAATGCTCTTACTCCAGACCGAATTGCCGATATGGGTGGCGGCGCTACATTTTTTTCCGGGCGGGTACAGGTGGAGAAGTGTGTGAGTTGATCTCATATCTAAGACAAGAACCTAGCACTTGATCTTCCGATCAAACGCTAGGTTTTTTGTGTTCATTGCGGCAGTTCTTTGGATGGGACATTACGGCGCACAATGGAGTATTTAGGTGCACGAATGAGCAGGGCGACAACGAATAACACAACACCTGTCATTACAAAGACAGCTTTTATTGGAATTTGGCTGCCCAGAAGTCCGCCTAGCAATGGCCCCACCATTAAACCCATGGCGCTTGCTGACTGGTTCAGGCTGAACGCCCTGCTGCGAAAAGCATGATCGGTATTCTCCGCGATGAGCGCATTAAGGGCTGGGAATACAGCCGCAAAGAACAGACCATATCCGAAACGTAAAGTTCCGAAGCCGAATAAGCTTTCGAACAGAACTTGCAGCAGGTTACCAATGGCACCGCCCATGAGACCGATAACGAGTACTTTCTGATATCCAATCTTCATTCCGAGTTTTCCCCATTGAGGGGCTGCAATCAGGGTGGCTACCCCGACCGCTGAGAAAATAATACCGGCATTCAGAGATGCGGATGAAGCGTCGGAGCCCAATTTCAACACATATATAGTGAGCAATGGTTCTACAATCATAACGGATGTGGTCGTAATGAATACGATCATCAGAGTAATCATTAAGCTGCGATTCTGAGCGGCTTCCCTTAGATCATTGATGACGGAGGAACGCTTTCCTTCTGGTCTGGTGAAGGATGGTTCTTTTACCCAGAACAGCGCGATCAACAGAGCGACCAATACCATCAGGCCAGCCACGAAGAATGTTTCCCTGGTTCCTACGAAATGACTGACAAGCCCACCGGCAAGCGGTCCCATAATCGCCGCGGCAGCGGAAGCCGTCGATATGATCCCAAGCGCATACCCAACTTTTTTCTCCGGGGTATTGGTGGCAATTAATGCAATGGCTGCTGGAATATAACCTGCCAATAAGCCTTCAATGGCTCTAGCTGCTAGTAGTTGATACGGATTTTGCACCAGAAAATACAAAAAATAAGCACTGGCCAGACAGAAGCCGGCACGTAACATCATCGGTTTCCTACCGTATTTGTCAGCCATAGACCCCCAGAATGGAGCAATGAGTGAGCTAGCTAGAAAGGTGATGGCAAAGACGATTCCTGTCCAAGCTTCCAAATGATGGTCCACGCCCAAATCTTCCTTCAGAAAGATCGACATGAACGGAATGGAGACGGTATATGCCATGCTGACTAGAAAGCACCCGAGCCAAAGGACAAACAAATTGCGTTTCCAAGAAAAGTTCACAAACAGGCGCACTTCCTTCTCGATGGGATTCCTGCACATAATCATAACACTATTAAGTTGCAGTCTCTGATAAGAGGTTGCTTTCGGTATGATAAAATGTTGTAATGACCGCCGTCAAATTCAATCCATGGACTCCCTTGACGTATGGAGACTAGACGAGTATGTTAGAGTAGACATCCTTGTAAGCGATTACTTCATGATGCAACAATTCCTCATTAAAAAGGAGAGACATCTAATGGCTGGGAATCGAGCGGTAGTGTATGTTGGACCTGGAGAGGTAGAAGTACGAGACATTCAATATCCTGATCTGGTGCTTCGTGATGGACCTGGTGTGAATCCGTTAAACATTGGCAGGAAGTGTGAGCATGGTGTCATCTTGAAAGTAGTAACGACGAATATTTGCGGAAGTGACCAGCATATGGTTCGGGGGCGTACAACTGCTCCTAGCGGACTTGTTCTGGGGCATGAGATTACTGGTGAGGTTATCGAAGTCGGCCGTGATGTAGAATTTATTAAAAAAGGCGACCTCGTATCGGTTCCATTCAATATTGCATGCGGCCGATGCCGAAGCTGTAAAGAACGCAACACGAATGTATGCTTGAATGTGAATCCAGATCGTCCAGGTTCCGCTTATGGGTATGTGGATATGGGAGGCTGGGTTGGCGGTCAATCCGAATATGTAATGGTTCCTTATGCAGATTTTCAACTGCTTAAATTTCCTGATAAAGAGCAAGCGATGGAGAAAATTCGTGATCTTACGATGCTATCTGATATATTTCCTACAGGCTACCACGGAGCAGTCAGTGCCGGCGTCAAACCGGGCTCTACCGTCTACGTGGCAGGAGCGGGTCCGGTAGGGTTAGCCGCTGCGCATTCTGCCCAGCTTTTGGGAGCGGCTGTAGTAATCGTGGGCGATCTGAATAATGAGCGATTAGCGCAGGCGAGAAGCTTTGGCTGTGAGACGATTAACTTGCGAGAGCACCCGAATCTGGGAGAACAGATCGATCAGATTCTCGGTGTGCCCGAGGTGGATTGTGCCGTGGATTGTGTAGGCTTCGAAGCGCATGGCCATGGTCACGCGCATGGAGAAGCACCAGCAACGGTGCTGAACTCAATCATGGAAGTGACGCGGGCAGGAGGCCGTCTTGGTATTCCAGGCCTCTACGTCACGGGAGACCCAGGTGCGGTTGATCAGGATGCCAAGATCGGGACACTGAAGATTCGCTTCGGCCTAGGCTGGGCGAAATCTCATACTTTCGTTACAGGACAAACACCTGTTATGCAGTATCACAGAGATCTGATGATGTCTATCCTGAACGGCAGAGCTCAAATCGCTAAAGCGGTTAACGCGACTGTCATTTCGCTTGATCAAGCTTCAACGGCTTATACGGAGTTCGATAAAGGCGCTTCGAAGAAATTCGTCATCGATCCTCACGGCTTAGTGAAATAAAGATGGAGTAAAACCCCCAAGCGATTGGGGGTTTTGTGTTGGAGGATGTGAAACGGGCTAGCTTCTTTTGGGAAGTGCAAAGGACTAGCGGGAGTAAAGCGGAAAATGAGACTGTCTATTAACTCTTTACACACCCCTGCACCGTTCTAATGGGGAAGAAACTTTGCTCTCAGAG
>FWWL01001005.1_pt1 | contig 70935 bp, 46 predicted proteins | sample 2228331 | NCBI WGS metagenome assembly FWWL01 (sample SAMEA103939775, study PRJEB20133) | metagenome
GCAGCCAGCCAGAGCGAGGTTTTCAGAAAAGTCCGTTTTTGCATGGCGATTGCAATTAGATGTTTAAAAAGAAAATGGTATTTTAATTTTAATAGCACCAAGTTGTTTGAGGAATGCCTTAGTACTAACCGCGCGCAAGTTAGCAAGCCCAGCATGCGGCCGAGAAATCTTTTTGGGTTTTCGGCGGTTTAGAAGCGCCATTAATAAAACATTTACTCGTACCATGTTTACCGGCATCATCGAAGCCCTCGGCACTGTAGAACACATTGAGCAAGAAGGCTCTAACTTCCATTTCACCATTCGCAGCAACATCAGCCCGACGCTGCGCATAGACCAGAGTGTGAGCCATAACGGCGTTTGCCTGACTGTTGTGGCGCTACGCGACGGCTGCCATGTCGTAACAGCCGTAGAAGAGACCCTACGGCGTACTCATCTGGGCGATTGGCAGGTGGGCCAAGTGGTCAATCTGGAGCGCAGCCTAGTCTGGGGTAGCCGTTTAGATGGCCATTTGGTTCAAGGCCACGTGGACGATGTGGCCCTTTGCACGAGTGTCGAAGCGCGCGATGGCTCCTGGTACTTCGCCTTCCGGTACACGCCAACACCAGAACGCCTGCTGGTGGACAAAGGCTCCATTTGCCTCAATGGCGTGAGCCTGACGGTAGTCGAACCCCACGACGATGTGTTCTCCGTCGCCATTATTCCTTACACTTGGGAACACACCAACTTTCAGCATCTGAAGCCCGGCCAGCGGGTGAACGTGGAATTCGATGTAATCGGCAAATACATTACCCGCTATCTCGCCCTTTACGGCGCAGCCCTGCGTCTTCAGTAGGTCTGTACTGCCCCTGGGCGCCCCTTCTCATTCTCGGTTCCTGTAACAAGTGATTGGGGCCGTCCGTCTACGCCTCGGAATTCGTCCTCTATCCGCTGAGCAATGCTCTTCTTGAGGGCTTCGCTGCGTTCGAATTCGCGCACTACTTCTTTTTTGCCGCGCTTCATATCGTACTTGTCCAAGTTGCCTCGAATGGTGTAAAACACGTTGAACCACCCTTCGCGCGCAGGTAATGGCTCTAGATCGGGGTCGTGGCGCTTGATGCGATTGAGCACTACCTGCCCTGCATTCACCTTTAGGCGATAATCAATGTCGTTGTCAAAGGTATGCGTGCCTGAGAGGGTTAGGTTAAGGGCATTGCTCTGGATGAACATCACCGGCAGGTACAGGGTCTTATTCTTGATCTCTAAGTAATTCTGCAATTCGGCAAACTTCACTCGACGCAAGTCCTCGATGTGAATGAACGTCGAGAATTCCTCGAGCATTTTCACGCCCACCAGTTCGCCGTTGACCGCCCTGACGTCGGCCAGCACACGCAGTTGATCCATCAGGAAATGGTTGCTCTCCTCCCAGAAGGCGTAAGCCACAACGCGCCCTGACAGGGTGCCACGCAGGTTTTCGTGCGTAATGACGTCTTGGTCGAAGTTTTCGCACTGCTCCATGAGGGTTTGCAAATTCACACTCTCGAGCACGACACGCATTTTCAAGGAAGGGCGCTGTGCAAAATAGGCCACACCTCCTACGCGCGCGTTACCTTGCATGGCCTGTACGTTCAGTTGATAATTCAGCGTGCCTCGGTCGAAAGCAAGTACTCCTTTGAATTGCTGACCGCGTATTTTCCGATATTCGAAAGCATCAAAAGACACCTCGAAGACACCTCTGAGCCGTTCGGCAATGCGTTGGCGTTCTATGTTGGCCTCGCTGCGCAAGGAGTCCAGTTCGGCAGAGCCGCTCGAGGCATCTTCAGGAACAGCAAAAAAATCGAGCAATTGCCTCACATCGAGGAAATGGCCGCGCAGAAGAGCATTAAATTCAAGCAAAGCACCTTCAGTATTAAGCGAGTCTGCAAAAAGTACTGGCAACGCATTTTGCGCATAACCATGCCACAGCAGGTCGCTTCGCCCTATGGTCATTTGCAGGGTATCGAGGCGCAGTAAGTTGTCTTCCAGTGTAATACGGCCGCTTTGTACCTGCACAGGTGTGTTATTGTAGACCACAATGGCCTCTTCAAATTGCACCTCAGCACGCGCGCTCACCTGTGCTATTCGCTGCATACTGACCATGTCGGCATATCGCCCTTGCACCGCGAGGTCGGTAATACGCACTACACCCTCGCCGCCGCTTATCCGCGGGTTATCCAACAGCCCATAAGCCGCCTTCATGGGCAGGGCGCCTTGTAATCGGAAATCCACCAGCGGGTTGTCCAAATCGGTGATTTTGAGGTGAAAAGCGAGGGGTTCGCCGCCAAAGTCTGCTCGAAAGTCTGCGATTTCAAACGTGCCCTTGCCAGAGGGAGGAGCGCTGTACGTCGCACGGAAGGACACGTTGCGCAAGGGGCTTTGCAACTTTTCCGAAGCTACGGTGCCACCGCGCAGAGCAGCTTCCACCCCCACAGTGGGCAGTTGGGCTTTGCTCATGCGCCCGCGCACAAAGGCGGAAAATGCGTACGTGCCGCTACTCTGAAAGTCGCCGAAATAGCCGCTGTAGGGTTCAGGCAATAGAGCTAGCACCAGTGAAATATCGCCCTCGCGTCCTTTGAGCTGGAGGTTGACGTCTGTGAACTGCCCCTTGTCCGAGAGGAATCCCGACACATCAAAGAAGTTGCCACCCAGCGCCAGTTCGACGTTCTGAAAATCGTAAAGGCCTCTGTCTAAATCCACCGCTACGATAGCATTGTAACGCAAGGGCTGCCCAACCAGATAGCGCCTGTCGCCCATTTGGAGGCGGGCCACCGTCATATCGGCCTGAGAGGAGACCTCAAACTTCTCGGCAGCAAAGTTACCGGCTACTCCCGCGCTCTTCAGGCTGACACTCACCGTTTGGCGCGTAGAGGCGTTCTGATAGGTTACGTACAGGTGTTTCAGCTCTGCATTTTCCAAGGAGAGCTGGAGTTCGCTTCCGGAAGAAGTGCTTGCCCTATCGTCTCTGAAGATGTCATAGTTTGCCCTACCGCGCTCGTTGATGCACACGTTGAGCGCTCCTCCGCTGAGCACAACCTTCTTCACCTCTACGCGCTCGCCAAAAAGGCTGAACAGGCGAAAACGGAAAGATACCTCGCGAGCCTCTAGCAAGGTGCGACCAAAGGCGTCCTTCAGCCGGACATCTTCGAGATTGATAGAGGCTTCCGGAAAACGCCGGATAAGCGAGAGTCCTGCCTTGCGCACAGTCAATTCAGTGCGTAGCTTACCGCTCACCACACTTAGTAAACGCCGGGTAATTTGCTCATCAAAAAACACGGTTAAGGTTAGCAAGGCTATCACCAGCACTAATAGCGGAATGCCCACCCATAAAAGCAGGCGCTTCCACCAGCGACGGTGCAATGGTTTAGGAGGTGTTTGTTCCATGAAAAAAGGTATTTTTGGGCAAATATGGCCAAAGAAGAAGACGGAGAGACACAGCCCAAGAGATTAAATTTTTTGTCGAATAGGCGTTAGCGAAGTACGGATTTATCAAACCTTTGCGGGTGTTCAATGAAAACAACATCTAACTCGAAGCATCTGCCATGCTAAAAAGTCTGAAAAAGCGCCTTGTTGCCCTGGCCGATTATTTCCGCTATCGCCCTTCTTACGCTCAGGACGGCGAAGATGTCGTTTTTCAATCTTTCTATGAAGGATTGAAAGGCTACAAGGGCTTTTATGTAGATGTTGGTGCACATCATCCGGTGCGCTTCTCCAATACGTGGCTATTATATCGCCGAGGCTGGCGCGGTATTAACATAGATCCCACCCCAGGAAGTATACGCCCGTTTCGCTGGTGGCGTTCGCGCGACATCAATTTGGAACTAGCCATAGGGAAAGAGGCTGGACTCACAGAGTTTTTCTGCTTTAATGAGCCTGCGCTCAACACCTTCGATAAAAAAACCGCGGAGGCTCATAGCCAAAGCCCTCGTTACTACATTACTCGAACGGTAAAAGTCAAAGTGGAACCACTCGCCTCTATCTTAGAGCAATACTTGCCGCCCAATCAAAAGATAGACCTTCTGAGTATTGATGTAGAAGGTGCAGACCTGGACGTGCTGCAGTCCAATGATTGGAGCAAATACACTCCTGACTTTGTTATGGTGGAAGACCTCCACTTCCAGCTATCCCATTGTGAGCGTTCCGAAGTCTATCGCTTTTTATCTCAACGAGACTATGCACTTGTTGCTGTCCTGAAAAGAAGTTTGCTCTTCAAGAAGCAGTAGATCATGCGCTTTTCTTAATAACTTTACGGGTAATGGTCTGATTGCCTATCTGACACTTGACAAAGTATACCCCTGGGGAGAGGTTGGGAATTTCAACACGATATTGGCCAGCATTGAGGCTTCTCGTAGGAAGCAGCACTGCAACGCGATTACCAGTTTCATTTACCATTTCAATAGCCGTAGATGACGGCTTGTCCAGCGCAAACTCCAGGAAGGCCTTTTCTATGTATGGATTAGGGTATATCTTCAGATCTACTACAGTATTAACCGCTCCCGTGCCCGCATAAAGGTATTCTTCTACCCGACGAGGTGAGCGCATTCCCAACAGGCCATTTTCTATTTCTGTTGGGCTGAATGGGTCTGTTGAAGTATTATTAGTATCGCAATCCAGCGAAGAAAGCCAACAGATGGTATTAGTCAAAATCTGAGTAGCGATAGGTTCATCGTAATAATACTCAATACCGATATAAACAATCTTTCCTGCGTTCAGAGACTTATATCCTATAGTGGAATAGCCTCGTGTATTGGCCAAAGAAACATAGGCCGGATCAGATACATCCAAAGGATAGACGTAATTGGCCAGAACAAAGTCTTCTGGGGTTTGTCTAAAGAGAGGATGTTCCTTTTCGTCTTCATGGACTTCTATAGCGTTGCAGAAATAGCCAAAATCGAGATCAAACAGGTTATACTGCTGCAAAATGCCAAACTTATCTGTACCGCAAAAGATCACATTTCCGCCTTTCATCACATACTGCCGTAACACTCGGCCGTAGGTGCGCGCCATGCGTTCACGATCATAGGCTGGGTAGGGTACCACAACTAGATGACACTGAGATAGCTGAGCAGCGAGTTGTTGAGGTGTTCCTCTCCAGAAGGTCTGCAACTCAGCCGAAGGTATCTGACGAGCCAGAATAGCCCTCATCTTTTCCGCATAGGCCGAGTCATAGGCGCTGTAGTTGAGCAGCAGGATCTTCAGCCCGGTAGCCGGCTCCGGCATTACGCACATTGGCCCCTCTTCGCCCCAGTCGCGGAGAAGATCCGATACCAAGGAGAATGTCTGCAAAAGGGCAGAGTTATTGGCGACTACAGGGTAAGTGCTACATCCTACCTTTGGCTCCTTTACGGTAAAAGCCGTGGCAAACCCTATAACCAAGGCTAAACCCCACAGACCGGTATTTTGAAGCATAGCGTATGTACGTTTTTTCTTCACTAGTCAAACCTTTGGCCGAAAAACGCCACCAAGTGCTTTATTCTTGCAGTGCTGGCGCACTTTCACCGCTGCAAAGGTAAGGCCACTGGAAAAAACTTCGCCCAGCCCTTTGTACGGGGCTGGGCGAAGAATGCCCGAGCTCGAGCAAAAACGCGCGAACCTATTTCTTAGCCACAACCGTTACGTTCAAGTCAAACTCGTCGTAGATGGTCTTGTCGCCCAGGTTGTCAAAGAAAGAACCAGAGCCGTAGCGCACATTAAACTCAGAGCGGTCAATGGTCAACTTGCCCGTCGCTTTCACCTGGCCGTTGCTCTCCGTGATCACGGCATTAAACTTCACCTCTTTTGTCGTTTCTTTAATAGTGAGGTTGCCCGTAATACGATAGTTGCCCTTCGTATCCACGGGAAAGGCCTTTGTGATGACAAAGCGAGCTGTCGGGTACTTCTGCACTCCAAAAAAGTCATCGCTCTTTAAGTGGCCAACCAATTTTTCAGCCATGCCGCCTTCCAGGTCGGTGCAAGTAATAGTGTTCATGTCCACTTCGAACGAGCCTCCAGAGAGCTTGCCATCGGCAAACTGGAACTCACCGTTTTTCAGCTTTACCGTGCCCGTATGCTCGCCGGTAACCTTGTAACCCTTCCAGACAATGACGCTGCTGGTAGTATCCACCTTGTACGTTACGGAGTTAAGGGCCGCCATGCCAAAAAGTGCTAGAATTGGCAGTGAAAAGAGTAGCTTTTTCATGCTTAGCAAGGAAATTTTAAGTGATGAATGTTTGAATGGCGGTTTAACGTAGAGCCAGAAGGGAAGGTTTAAATCCAAAAGCAAATTAAATGTTAAAACACCTATTAACTCGCAAGGCATTCACATTCAAAAAAGAGGCGGCAAATAGGCGAGCTATGCTGGGTCGTCGAGGTTGAGGTCAGCCTCCCGAGGAAAGTGCGAGATGGAGATGGGTTGGTGTTCGTACAGCTTGCACCAGGGGCAATCGCTTTGCTGACAGCCAGGGTTAAAGTCTTTCTGCTGAATTCGATGCCATACTTCGGCTATCAAGTTTTCCGTAAAAAGCAGATCCTGTCGGGTAAGGCTTATCGAGACACGAGGCAATTTTTTTTGGCGGTCGAAATGGAGCCATTGAATGACTGTTTCACGCACAGGTTCTGCGAAGCTGCGGGAGTTTTCCAGCAGCAGACAGTAGAAAGCCATCTGTCGCCAATACTCGCCGCCGTAGGGCTGCGCTTCGGAGGGTGGCGCCGCTTTAGACAAGTCTGGCATCTCGGTCTTAAAGTCAACTAAGCGGATAGTACCGTTGCCAAGCCACTCGATGCGGTCAATGACACCAGTAAGAGGGAGATCGCCGAGGCGAACGCGGTCTATGCGGCGCTCTGTTACAACGCGCCGAGGCCACGTAGGCCAGTGATCTTCCCACAGTGCTTGGAGCACTTGTAGGCCCATAGATAAACGTTGCTGAAAATGCGCGGGCTTAAAATGACTACGCCAGCGCTCCATTTCGGCCTTGAAAAGAAGCTGAAGTGCTTCATAGGAGCGCCGTTTGTGTTCTTCCTCTTCTTGTGCAGCAAAACGCTGCAGGGTGCGGTGCATGGCCAAGCCGAATGCTGCTGCTTCGGACGTAGCGGCTGGTATTTTAAGGAAGTCCTCGATGTAGAAAGCCCGAGGGCAGCGTAAATAGCGATTGAGCGCAGTGATGCTCATTTGGAAGTTGGCCAGTATTTGCTCCCATGCGTTATCTTCAGGCAGCCTTAGGGACGGGCTGCTCTGCTGCTGAAGAAGCTTTTTGAGGTTCTCCAATTGGCTTTGCGCTTTCATTTCCCTGTCTGTAACGAGTGCCTTTGTTTCTGCTATGAAACGCGAGGCTATCCGCGGCTTCCCATCGTCGGCGCGTTGGGCATAGGAGATGTACAAGGCTCGCTTAGCCCGAGTGATAGCCACGTAGAAAAGCCTGCGCTGCGCCTCTTCCAGGTCTGCCTCTGCAGAGGGTTGCAGGTCAGGAGGGAATGCGAAATTTTGGCGACCCTTGCCGCTCTTTTTTTCCCAAAAGTCCTCCACACAATCTATTAGGAAGACGTATTCAAACTCCAGCCCTTTAGCCGCATGGGCCGTGAGTAGTTGCACTGCAGGTCCGGCCTGTATGGGCTGTTGCAAGGGTAAAGGCAAGCGATTGGCCCGCATGCTTTCCAGCAGTTGCAGGAAGTGGCGCAGCGGTACACTTTCTTCCACCATCGTGGCCGAACGCTCTTGCCTCCGCAAGGTTTCGGCCGTTGCAAAGTCGAGAAAAGTTTTCAACGCCTGCAGGGTAGTCCATTTATCCGCTTGGTTGGCAGCCCAGGCGAGCAAACCCGTCTGGGTGTAGAGCTGCTCAAGCAGTTGAGGCAAAGGCTCCCGATAAACGGCGGCTATCCAATGGTCGAGGTTTGCGGCAAGGTGCTCAAAGGCCTCAGGCCGGCGCAAAGAGAGCTTCTGAACATATTCTGCAGAAGTGAGCATAGTGCGCCAAGGTAAAGGATTTCCGCTTTCTCCTTGAAGTCGAAGGGCCACCGCGACGTTAACGAGGTCTGCCGGGTGCAGTTGCCAAAACGGTGCATGTAGCAACCGAAAGAGCCGATGCTGCCCATGGTGAGGACTTTCCGCCTCGTCGGCCAGATAGTACAGCAGGTTGCATAATTGCTCAATAATGGGCAAGCTCAGCACATCTGTAGGGCGCTTGGCCTGGTGTGGTATCTGGCGGCGAGCCAACAAGGTTTGCAAGGCATCTGCTTGCCGATGCTGAGCGTAAATGACGGCTATTTCCTGAGGGGCGACACCTTGCTGGATAAAGGCCTCGATGTGATCTGCAACATCACTGATTTCGGCCATGGAAGTGTCGTAGCGATGAATAACCACTACACCCGGTAGCGCAGACTGCGCGATGAGGTGTTTATCAAAGGGCAGGCCATTGGAGTCGGTGGCGCGCAGGGTGTTGTAGCGAATGAGATTGGCCGCCGTATCGAGGATATTCTGCGCAGAGCGATAGTTTCGGCGAAGCACCACAGTAGTCAACCCCTGTTCGTAGCGCTTCTGAAAATCGCGCAAGTGTTCGAGACGGGCACCCTGAAACTCGTAAATACTCTGATCATCGTCGCCTACAATGAGGACATTTGGCGTTTGCCAATAGTCCAGCATCTGCTTGAGCAAGTCGTATTGGGCGCCGTTAGTGTCCTGGAACTCATCCACCTGCACGTACAGATAGCGTTCTTGGTAAGTGCGCAGTAGCGCTTCGTTTTTCTCAAAGGCCCGCAACACCCACAGGATCATGTCCTCGAACTCGTAGCGACGGGCGCGCTCCAAAGCGTGCAAATACTCTGGGTAGAGGTCAACGGCGGCCTTCAGGCGCTCCATACGATCAGTGGCTGCTTCTATCTGGGCTTTTTTCAGGTCGCCTTTACGCGCAGTGGCCGTGTTTCTTTGATAAATAAAATCCGGATTGTTGGCCAACCCCTTAATGAACCTATCGGCACAGCGGCGCACCCATCCGGGTGTCCAGTTTTCCCTCTTCATTAGGGTGAAAAGGTTGCTGAGGTGTTTTTCGTAAAAGAAAGGGTCTTTATACCCATGCCGAAGCGGGTGATCAGGCGACAGACTGGCTAAGAGTTGGCGTATTATCTCAATCCGTTCTAAGTCAGTAATCGCGCTTAACTCAGCAAAGCCGAAGTAGTCTGGGTTATCCTGAATGATGCGATGACAAAAGCTATGAAAGGTAGCAATAGTTACCCGATACGCTTCTGGGCCGATCATCTGTAGCAAACGCGCACGCAGAGCACTGACAGCCGCATCCGTAAAGGTCAAGCATAGGATGCTTTGCGGTGGAGTGTCTGTCTCCATCAAGATTTTACCCACACGCGCGGCCATAAGATGCGTCTTACCCGTGCCTGGCCCCGCAACCACCATGACTGGGCCCTCAATGGTGTCCACTGCACGGCGCTGTTCGGGGTTGAGCGCCTGCAGAAAGGTTGCAAAAACGTCGTTGTATGGGAGCAAAGCCATTACAGAGGTCTCTCTCGGGTGCGAAGTTGGCACTTGGCCGCTAATTCACGGGCATCTCTCCTTCAACGGTGTATTCTTAAAAACTGAAACAGCCCCACTTCATCAATGACACCCACCAATTCCCCTTTATCTGCTACGGCGATAAGCCGAATACCGCGCTGTTGGATGAGGTAATAGACGTACTCCAAGCGCGCTTCATGGGAAATGATTTGCACCTGTCTGTGCAAGTAGTGCTCCACCGAGGTGCTGTAGTCCCGGCGTTTGAGTGCCTCCATAATGCGGGCCTCTTCCAAGACACCGACCAGATGGTCTTCCAGATCGAAGACCAGAAAGTGGCGTTCCAGACCCGACTGTAACAAGTGGATGGGCGTTTGCATCCAGTCTGTTACGGAGAGGCGGGTGTACGAAGGGCGCACCAAATCTGCTGCCTTGAAGCGGCGCAGCACTGCATCCAAGCGGACATTCCGATTTTCAGCGCGCGCTAATGTAAAGACAAAGAGACCCACCAGAGCCAACGTGAATGCCCCTTGCCATACGCCAACAGTAATGAACAACGCCGCAATGCCTTGGCCCAACCAAGAAGCAATCTGAGTAGCGCGCACCCGACTCATTCGAGCAGCCAACATAGCGCGGAAAATGCGCCCTCCGTCCATAGGAAAGGCGGGTATCAAGTTGAAAATGACCAACGCTACGTTGGCCGCTACTAAAGCAGAGAAATAAAAAAGCCAACCACTCGCTAATGGTGCTAACTCGTAGCCCAACTCATCAGACTCACTATAGCCAAAAAGCAAACTCTCCTGTAGCAACCACTTGAACACCATCCAGTATTCCTCTGAAAAGAAAAACCAAGCAACCAAGTAAAGCCCAAACGCTAGGGCCACATTAACCAAAGGACCAGCAATAGCCACCACAAATTCCTGAGTGGGTTTCTCAGGCATATACTCTAGCCGCGCTACGCCGCCGATGGGTGTCAGGATAATATCCTGCGTATCAACACCATAGCGACGCGCTGCCAACGCATGCCCATACTCGTGCAAGAGCACGCAGCCAAAAAGCGCTACTATGAAGCCCGAAATCCACAACGTGTTCCAAAGCCCCAGACTGTTAGAATACCCTACCCAAGCGGCATAAGCAAAGACAAAGGCAAAAGTCCAATGGACATGAACAGGGATGCCAAGCCAAGTGAAAAGTCTGAAGGAACCACGCATGTCTGAGAAATTGCTTGCCCGGAAGTCAAGGTTTTTGCGCCATGACAATATACTGATACTCGAGGCTTTCCAGGTCTATTTTGACATTTTGGAAACCTGCAGCCTCCAACTCGCGTACCACCTCAGAGACGGCCACCTTGAACTCATTAGAAGGGCCTACGGGCAAACTCGTTTTTTTGAAGTCAATAACAAGCAAGGTAGCATTGGGTTTCATGCCAGAAGACAGGGTAGTGAGGTAGCCAACGCGGTTGCGCAGATACCCGTACGTATTGACGATGATAGCGGCATCTACCTCCTGCGGGGCGAGCATTGGGTCGTTTGGCTTAGCCAAGCGTGTTTCAAAACGACGTTGATATATTTCCGGCAAACGCACCCGAATGCTGTCCATAAAATTGATAAAGCGAGGGTCAATGTCCACAGCGATAACCTTTTGGGCCACGGGCACCATCCGAAAGGCAAAATAGCCCGTACCTGCACCGATATCAGCAACCGTCTTGCCGCTCAAGTCGCCTAGAAGAGAAATGACTAAGCCCGGCTTTTGCCAGATGACCCGGTCTTTGCTTTCGTAATCGGCCACTAAGCTTTCAAAGCTCCCCGCTTCCTGGTCAGGAGGGCTGAGTTCGTCAATGGGAACAGGACGCCTCTCTTGGGCCATTGGGGGCAATGCCTCTTCGGTACTCGTAGGCTGGCGCGCACTGTTTTGGCAGGTGTATAGTCCTAAGGAAAGAAAGAAAATGAGGAAAAAATGTCTGGGGTACATAGCGTGTGAAAGGTTCAGGCATCCATAGCAAGACCCTTGGGACTTGCGAGAAACGCCCCCAAAAGTAGCCAAAGTTAATCAAGCGACGTGGGCGAATAGTTTTCATCACAGCAGGTGATGTTGCAGATAGAAAGCACCTATCCCTGCTAGATAGCCTGTAAGCGCATACAAACTGATACGCTTAAGGTACCAAATAAAATTAATTTTCAGCAGCCCCATGGCCGCCACTCCTGCTGCCGAACCGATAATCAGCATACTGCCGCCCGTACCCGCACAGTAGGCCAATAACGTCCAGAAATCGTGGTCAGTCGGATACACTTCCAGAGAGTACATGCCCATGGCTGCAGCCACTAAAGGCACGTTGTCCACAATCGAAGAGAGCATGCCTATGAGTGTATTCAGTGGATAGATATTGCCTTTCAGTGCCCTGTCAAGCCCATCAGCCAAAAGCGCGAGATGCCCAGAAGTGGAAAGCGCTCCTACAGCTAACAAGATACCCAAGAAAAAGAGCACACTGGGCGTGTCAATGCGGCGCAATACCGCAGCGACCGAAAGCCCATAACGCACTTCCTCTGGCTTGTCGCGGTGAATGTACTCCGTGATGTACCAAATAAAACCCAACGAAAGCAGAACCCCCATAAAAGGTGGGTAATGGGTGATTGCTTTAAATACCGGCACAAAAAGCAAACCCAGCGTGCCTATAGCAAATACAAGATGCTGCTCGTGAACAGCCCAAGCGTAGCCATTGTGGCCTTCGGTCTCCTTTTCCACAGGAGCAATAGTGCCGCGTAAGGTGAATGAAGCAATGAGCAAAGGCACTACTAGGCAGACAAGGGAGGGTGCCAAGACCGCCTTAATGACGTGGAGCGTCGTGATCTGCCCACCTATCCAGAGCATGATAGTAGTGATGTCGCCGATGGGCGACCAGGCACCGCCAGCATTGGCCGCCAGCACCACGAAGCCACCTATCATCCACATGTCCTCTTCTTCCTTGATTAGGCGCCTTATCAGCGCACAAAGTACAATGGTGGTCGTCAGGTTGTCGAGGATAGAGGAAGCGACAAAAGCGATAATAGAAATGATCCACAGCAATCGCACCCGGCTCAATGTCTTGATACGATCCGTAATGACCCGAAAACCCTCGTGTTGGTCAACTAGCTCTACGATGGTCATTGCCCCAATGAGAAAGAAGAGGATCTCTGCAATCTCTCCGATGTGCTCAAAGAGGCTGTGGTCCAAAAATTTGAGGATGTCTGAGCGCTGCTCTTCCGTAAGGCTGTTATAGACGGGCATTTGCTCGATGCCAAAAAGCAACACTAACCAACACAAAACCCCCGTGAGCAGGGCGGAAGCCGATTTGTCTATTTTGAGCGGGTGCTCTAAAGCAATAAAGGTGTAGCCGATGATAAAGACAACTACGATGAGTAAGTCCATGTTTAATTGCCTGTTTGGCTGCATCCGCACAGGTGTGGTTGCCGTGCATTGCAGCGCCGATTAGTAGATTAAATACCAGAGATGTATTGCTCCAAAAACTGTATGTGCACGCTTTGCTCGCGAATAATGGCATTCACAATGTCCCCGATACTCAGCAGCCCGATGACTTTGCCCTCCTCCACCACGGGCAGGTGGCGGATGCGCTTGCTGTTGAACAGTTGCATGCAGTCTTCAATGCTCATCTCTGGGGTTACTGTAATCACGTTGGCCGTCATGACCTCCGTTACAGGCGTGCTCTTGGCCTTGCGCCCTTGAATGATGCCCTTGCGGGCATAATCGCGCTCGGAAAATATACCGACCAGTCGCTCGCCGTCCATGACCAATACGGCACCGATGTTCTTGTCGGCCATCAGCTGCAACGCCTCGATGACCGTGCATGCTGGCGACACCGACCAGACGCGGCCGTCGCCTTTGCCTTCCAAAAGTTTCCTTACAGGTAGCATAGCATTCAATGAGCAGGTGGTTGAGCAGTGAGATGTCGTAATTTCTTAGGCGGGCCAAGATAGGTTGTACCTTCAACCTGAGCCAAACTTTCGGCGCACGCCTTTGTTTGGGCAAAGAAAACCCAAAAATGTTTTCCGAGTGGCACCCAGGACTTTTCCTATTTTACCTTTGCGTTAAAGTTTGAACCACATGCTCGTTGTACTTGCTTTGGCCATTGGCTTCGTCCTATTTGCCTTTTTCCTTTTTAGCCTCCGCATTCTTTTTGTAAAGGGAGGAGAGTTTCGCGGCACCTGTGCTAATAACAATCCCTTCTTGCGGGAGCAAGGAGCCACCTGCGGCGTATGCGGGCGCACCGTCGGAGAGCCTTGCGGCAAGGAAGCAACCCCATAGGTGCCTCATCAAACCTTCCTTTTTGTCAACTAATGGCATTCGGGTGCTACGGCGCTGTGCGTCGTGCAACCTCAGAGGCTGCTCCAGTCATCATTGCCTATTGCTAATCGTCCACTTTCACCTGATACCTCGCCATGAAAAGAACATTTTTCATCTTTCTACTGACTTTCGTTGGATTAATCTCCTCATCCATCCGTGTTGTGGCACAGAATGTTCGTGGCGTGTGCGGCACGACCATGGAGGACCAGCTCCTCTTTGAACCTTATTTGCTGGCTAATCTGGAACAAGCGGCCAAGGGCGGCGTGCGAGAGCGCTCTGTGCAGTACGTTCCGGTCCATTTTCACTTGGTCGGTGATGCCCAAGGAGCAGGAAGAGTCCGAGAGTCCCGTGTGTTAGACCAGCTCTGCGCGCTCAACGACGCCTTTGCCCCCATGAACATTCGCTTCTATCTGAGGCCGCATCCAACCCATGGCACCATCTTCAATTATAACATCAACAACGACAATGTTTACAACAATCAGTCCGCCTGGACGGTGATGCAGTCGCAGCGGCATCCGAATGCCATGAACATCTACATCGTCAACCAAGCAGGCACCAGCAATAATCAGCCCGGCCTCACCTTAGCCTATTATAGCCCGCAGCGCGACTGGATCGTCAGTCGCAGAGATCAGATTAACGGCAACAAAAGCAACTCTACTTTACCCCACGAAGTCGGCCACTTCTTTAGCCTTCAGCACACTTTCTTTGGCTGGGAAAGCCAACCTTTCGACAATTCCTTCCCTAGTTGGCCTAAGGCGCCGGCGACCTCTCCGGGCGGCGTGCCAACGGAGCGCATGAACGGCACCAATTGCACTACGGCTGCTGATAAAATCTGTGATACACCGCCCGACTACAACTTTGGCTTCGGGGCTTCGGGATGCACCTACAGCGGCGGCGCCCAAGACCCGTTAGGTGTGCTTGTAGAGCCTATGGCCAACAACATGATGGGCTACTTCAATGGCTGCAGCGAGTACGTCTTCACACCTCAACAGCAAAGCGCGATACTGGCTGACCGCGCCTCTTCGCGCCGCAACTATCTGAACAACACCTTTTCTCCCGTTGCTACGACTATCAACACGCCCGCCGACCTGCTCATAGCGCCCATAGGTGGTGCTACCGAGCCTTTCTACGACGACATTACGGTGGAGTGGAGGCCTGTAGAGGGCGCCACCTATTACTTGGTGGAGTTTGACATCGTGGGATCTTTCTCTTCCTCATTTGCGCAAGCGTTCATCACTAATAACACCTCTCTGAACGTCAGGACACTGCAACCCAATCGGTTGTACCAATGGCGCGTTCGTCCTTTCAACGAGTACGTTACCTGTGCTGCCTCCAGGCAGTCTAGTTTCCGCACCTCGAGCACCTCTGCTGTGGGCGAGATAAGCCAAATTGCGCGATGGCAAATGGCCCCCAATCCGCTCCGCGAGGGCGGCACGCTTCGCCTTATGTTAGAAACAACCGCATCTTTTGAAGCTGAAATACGGGTAATAGATGCTATAGGGCGCATCGTTTACGCGCTGCCGCACCTGTATATAGCCGCTGGTGAGCAAGTAGTAGAGGTTCCTGGCGCCGTGTTTGGGCAGGCAGGCGTTTACGCCGTTGTAATGCAAAACAAAGATGGCCGCTCCGTGCGGCGTGTGGTCGTTAGCCGCTGAGAGCGCGCTGTTGGCGCGCTAGCATTGGTCATCTGTTCAGGTTTCTCTGCAAGGAGAAAGGCCCGGAAAATGCCTTTCTTTTGCCGCAAGTGTTGTTTCTTTGAAGCCTTCTTGCCGCTCTGCCCATAGAAGGGCTGGCTCTTAGAGCAGGGCGGCATTCCTCTTTTCCCAGCCGCAGAGACTGTATTTGTCGCATGTTCCTACAGCAAGCAATCATCTATTTGGCCGCAGCCGTTTTGTGCGTCCCTCTGACCAAGCGCTTGGGGCTTAGCTCCGTGCTGGGTTATCTCCTGGCCGGCATCCTGATTGGCCCTTTCGGCCTGGAGCTCGTGGGCAGCGAGCGCGAGGAGCTCATGCACTTCGCTGAGATGGGCGTCGTCATGATGTTGTTCCTCATTGGGCTGGAGTTGGAACCTGAGCAGTTTTGGGCCATGCGCCGCTCCATTCTGGGCTTAGGCATCGGTCAAATGGGGTTGACTACCCTCCTTTTAGGCGCTCTATTCCTTTTCTTAGGATGGTCGTGGCCCATAGCGCTGACCGTTGCCCTGGCCCTTTCCATGTCTTCAACGGCTATTGTCCTACAGACGCTCAAAGAGCGCGGCAATGCGCGCTCGGTCATGGGGCAATCGGCTTTCTCCGTGCTGCTTTTTCAGGACATCGCCGTTATCCCGATTTTAGCCCTGCTCCCGCTATTGGTCAGGAGCGATACACCCAGCCAAGTAGGCACCCTGACCCACTCACAAATAGAGGACTTGCCCGGCTGGCTGCAAACCCTCGTGGTCGTGGGGGCCGTAGGCAGCCTCTTCTTCTTCGGGCGCTACATATTTATCCCCATTCTAAGGGCCGTAGCTAAAACCCGCTTACATGAGCTGTTTACTGCTGCCTCGCTCCTGCTGGTGCTGGCCATCTCCTTCCTGATGCAAATCATTGGTCTTAGCCCTGCCTTAGGCGCCTTTTTGGCCGGCGTGGTGCTGGCCAATAGCGAATTCAGACACGAACTCGAGAGCGACATCTCGCCTTTTAAAGGTCTTCTATTGGGTCTATTTTTCATCGGTGTAGGCGCTTCTCTGAACTTCGATTTGGTGCTGGAGTCGCCAGGGCACATTTCAATGCTGGTGTGCTTAGTCATGCTCATCAAAGCCATTGCCCTATTCGCCGTAGGGCGGTTCTTTCGGATTGGCACTGACCAAAACATCCTCTTCTCCCTGGCCATGTGTCAAGTGGGCGAATTCGCCTTCGTGTTGCTCAGCTTCGCCCAGCAAATCAATCTGTTGCCCGCCCTCTTGGCCAACCAACTCATGTCGGTAACCGCCATCAGCATGTTTACCACACCTTTTTTATTATTAATTAACGACCGCCTGATAGACCCCTACTTCGGCGTCAAACAAAACCCAGACCCACTCCCCGACGACACCATAGCAGAAAAGCACCCAGTCATCATCGCTGGATTTGGCCATTTCGGCAGCACCATCGGGCGCCTGCTGCGCGCCAACGGCATCGAGGCCACCATCTTAGACCATGACTCTGACCGCGTCGAACTGCTGCGCAAAATGGGCTTCAAGGTGTATTACGGAGACGCCACCCGCCTGCAAGTGCTAGAAGCTGCCGGCGCTGCAGAAGCAAAAGTGTTCGTCGCCGCCGTAGACTCGCCCGACACCAATGCCCAAATCATTGAAACCCTCCGCAAACACTTCCCGCACCTGCGCATATTTGCCCGCGCGCGCAATCGCATAGACGCCTACGACCTCATCGAACAAAGAGTTGAAAACGTGTATCGTGAAACGCTCTACACCGCCGTCAGCCTTGGTGAAGACGTGCTGGTGGCCATGGGGTTCCGCCGATACACTGCCAAACGCCAAGCCCAGCGCTTTATCCGCTACGACGAACGCTCGCTGCGCAAATTGGCCGCTGCCCGACACGAAGCCCGCGATTACGTCCTCACCGTCAAGGAAGAAATCGAGCTGCAGGAGCGCCTCCTTCAAGAAGACCTCATGGCCAATATAGCCACCGAAGACCACGCTTGGGACAGCGAACCCATGCGCACTAAAAACTGACCGTACCCTACCCTACCTTCCATTTTTTGGAGAAAAACGGCTGCCAGCTTCAGCCAGCTGTTGCGGGCAATGCGGCTGGGTGTAGCTGCTGCTCGCCCCCGAGCGTGTTTTCGGCTCGCTTTGGGCTTTAATAATAGCGCGACGGCACCCTCACATCTCCGTGCATGCGGCAGTAGCTGAGAGTCCAACGCGCATGTACATCATTATTAAGACCCAATAGCGGGACGGGCACACCCCAGGCACTGGCAAAGGCGCAAAGGCCTCCTGCGCGCACAAAGGCCAAACATAGGCTACTGGGCCGTTTTTTCCAAAAAAACAGTCGGCGTAGCGGCGGCTTAAGTCAGCACGGAGGAGATGCCACAAGGCATGCCCTTGCTCAGCCCATAGGTTACTGGCTCATTCTGACCATGGCCGTATGCGGGATGCCATCTTCCAGATACTCCTCGCCCGTGGAGCGAAAGCCTAAGCCCTCGTAAAAACGCAGCAGATACGTCTGAGCGCCGATCTTGAGCGGAACGTCGCCAAATATCTGCCGACACAGTGCGATACTTTGCTCCATGATAACGCGCCCAGCCCCAGAGCCTCGTACTGAAGGCGCACTAACCACCCGGCCAATGGAGGCATAGCCCTCGTAGCTCACCCCTGGGGGCAAGAGCCGTGTGTAGGCAACCAAACGCCCTTGCGCATCGCGGCCCATGACGTGCCACGCCACGAGGTCTTTCCCGTCGGCATCCAGATAGGGGCAGTTTTGTTCTACCACGAAAACCTCCTGCCGCAGGGCCATGACCTCGTACAACTCGTACACCGTCAGGGCATCAAAAGGCTTGCAGGAAACGTGTAGTTCTATCATCATCGTACCGCAAAGGTAGGTTGTCATTGCAAGAGCCACCTCAGAGGGCAGGGCGTTTGGTTAAAAAGGGTTAAGCAGTTAATTCCCAGTTAACCTGCTGTATGGAGCGGGGTGCTCCGCCTTTATTTGCCTCCAAAAAACGACGCGCTATGAAACCCTTACTCATGACCGCCCTTGGCCTTTGCTGGAGCGCCCTGCTCAGCGCCCAGTTATACGTAGAAGGCACCCTGCTGACCACCTCCAACACAGGCGCCTACATCGAGGTAACGCCCTTGCGCCGCACCGATGGCACCTATCACTTGGGCATTGACTATGGCCAGACCCGCTCGCGCCAACCTCATGACTGCCTCACCGATAGCAAAGGGCGCCGCTACGAGTTTCGCAGCGCTATAGACGGCCTGAACTACTTGTATGACAATGGCTGGGAAGTGGTGGTAGTGTACAATGTCCAAGACATCCGACGGTACCTCATGAAACGGCGCTAAAGGAGCCAAAAGTCAGTTTTGCCATCTAAAGGCAAAGACAGAGCACCCATGGAACAGGGTAGAAATTCTACCTTTGGGCGTCTTTCAGCGTATAGCTGAGGCGCTTCCGTTTATTTTTTCACCAAACAAAGCTCAAAACGCTCTGTCTTATGCTGTTACAATCACTCTTCCGCCTGCCGCTGCTGACCGTGGCTTTCCTTGTGGCCCTTGCGCCGCAGCGGGCAAAAGCACAAGATCTGAACGCTGCTCAGGAGATGGCCCTGCGCTTTTTGCGTGCTCAACCTGAGCAATTCCACCTCACCCACCAGGATGTAGCCGATGTGCGCATCAGCGATGCCTATGTGAGCAAACACAACCGCGTGGCGCATATTTGGGTACAACAGCAGCATGCTGGCATTCCGGTGTACAACGCCCTCTTCGGCTTACATGTCCGCGACGGGCAAGTGTACCACCTGGGGCATCGCTTCGTGCCTGAGCTGGCGCAGCGCATCAACACTACCCTACCCTCCTTGGGCGCTGCACGTGCGTTAGAGTTGGCCCTACTACACTTAGGCTTTACTGCGGCCGACATGCCTCGCCTTAAGCGCAAGGTCAGCGACCGCAGCTGGGTGTTTGATGCTGGCAAAGTGTCGCGTCAGGAAATACCCGTGGATATCTGCTACGACCTCAACGCCCAAGAGCAGCCGCGCTTGGCTTGGAAGCTCTTCCTCGACCAGGCTACCACTTCCGACATGTGGACGATAACGGTGGATGCTGTAACTGGCCAGATCCTGCGCCAACACAACCACACAGTGTACTGCAAGGCTGGGCATGTCCACCGCACCGACGGAGACTGCAGCGAATACGAGGAAGCCGCTGACGCTATGGTGAAGCGCCGCGAAGCCCTGACGGGCGTAGATGAAGCCTATCGCGTCTTCTCCTTGCCAGCAGAAAGCCCTGCGCACGGCGGGCGCGCGCTCGTGGTAAACCCTGCTGACCCACTGGCTTCGCCTTATGGCTGGTTAGATACTGACGGCCAACCTGGACCAGAGTATAATTACACCCGAGGCAACAACGTCTGGGCCTACGAAGACCGCGCCAACGACAACACACCCAGCGCCAATGAGTCTGCTACGGGTAACAATTATGTATTTGACTTCCCCTACCACCCCGACGGAGAACCAGACACAAACCTGGAGGCCTCGATAACGAACCTGTTCTACATGAACAACATGATGCATGACATCACTTATCGCTTCGGGTTTGACGAGCCTGCCGGAAACTTCCAAGTAAATAACTACGCGCGCGGCGGATTGAACAATGACTTCGTCCGCGCCGAAGCGTTAGACGGCGGTGGCGAGAACAACGCCAACTTCGCCACCCCAGCAGATGGCAGCCCGCCGCGCATGCAGATGTATTTGTGGACGGGTGCCAGCGGCAACATTGTGCAAGTAAACGGGCCAATATTCGTGCAAGGCACCTACTATGCGCAGGCAGCCAACGACTGGGGCGCTCCTATCACCGACACGCCGGTTACGGGTGATGTCGTCATCACCGACGATGGCAGCGGCTCAGATGACGCCACTAAAAACTGTAACCCGCCAGTAAATGACCTGATCGGCAAGATTGCTATGATTGATCGCGGCGTGTGCCAATTTGGTCTCAAGGCACTCCTCGCCCAGCAAGCTGGTGCTATTGGTTGCATCATCTGCAATTTTGAAGATGCCACTATCGGCATGGCGGCTGGTGACTTTGGCAACCAGGTTACCATCCCCGTTGTCATGATGACCAAGCCCAACTGCGACCTGCTGCGTCAGTACGTCGGCCTCGGCCTTAACATTTCGCTGGTTAGGCCCACCGTTAGTGGCCCGGCAAAGTTGGACGGCAGTTTCGACAACGGCATCATCGCCCACGAGTACGGGCATGGCGTATCCAACCGCCTGACGGGCGGCCCCAGCCAAACCGGCTGCCTGGGTAATGCCGAGCAAATGGGCGAAGGCTGGAGCGACTGGTTTACCCTCATCACCAGCGTACGCCCCGGAGATGTGCCTAAGCAGCGCCGCGGCATTGGCACCTTCGTGCTGCGTCAGCCCAACGACGGCGTGGGCATTCGCAGGGTGCCCTACACCACTGACATGTCCATCAACCCGCACACCTACGGCACCGTTGCCAACAGCGCCGGCGTACACGCCATCGGCGAAGTGTGGGCAACGGTTACCTGGGACCTCTACTGGGCCTTGGTGGAAAAATACGGCTACGACCCAGACTGGACGAACACCAACAGTGGCAACTACCGCGCCGTGCAACTGGTCATGGACGGCATGAAGTTTCAGCCCTGCTCGCCCGGATTTATTGACGGCCGCGATGCCATTATACTGGCCGATATTATCAACTACAACGGCGAAGACACTTGCCTCATCAGCGAGGTATTTGCCCGCCGCGGCATGGGCATCTTCGCCAACCAAGGCAGCAGCGACAACTCGGGCGACGGCGTAGAAGACTTTACCCCTATACCTACTTGCATCAAGGAGCTCAAAATCAGCAAGAGCACCTCAACGCCGCTGATAAATCCAGGCGAAGAGGCTACGTTTTCCATCACAGTTACTAACCATAAAGACGAGACGGCTCAGGACGTCATCGTAACGGATCCGCTGCCGCAGGGGCTGTCGTTGGTATCAGCTTCTCACGGCGGTACTGATGTGGGCGGCGTGGTAACCTGGAACCTCGGCAATTTGGCCTCTGGCGAGCAGATTACGGTAACCTACACGGCAAAGTCTGACCCAGCGTACAAATCCGCGCTGTTCTTCCGCGACGAGATGGAAGAGGAAGGCGACCGCTGGGCCTCCTTTTCCTTGGAGGACAACTCAACAAATACCTTCTATCTGCAAAGCAACTTGGTGCGGGCGGGCAATTTCGCCTGGCGTGTAGATGCCCCAATAGCCGAAACTGATCAGGTACTGTACCTGTACTCTCCTGTGGCCGTAGAAGGCAGCCAGCCGATATTGCGTTTTTGGCACCAATACAATACCGAGGCGGGTGCCGATGCAGGCTTTCTCGAAGTGCAGGTAGAGGGAGAGTCCAGTTGGCGTCGTTTCGACCGCAGCAAAGTCTTCCGCGGTAGCTACAGCGGCGGCATTCAGTACGGCACTTTCGCTATTCCTTTCCTGAGCGGCTTTTCGGGCAACTCCAACGGGTGGGTACAATCGTACTTTGATATGAGCGACTTCGCGGGTAAGAAAATCACTTTCCGCTTCCGCTTTGGCACAGATGACAATACCTCTCCTGACAATGCCCACTGGACGGTGGACATGGTGGACATGTTCGATATGTTCAACTACGACACGGAAGCTTGTGTGCGCTCCAGTGCCGGTGATCAGGCATGCGCAAGGGCAGGTGCACGTGGGGTGATTGTGGATCCAGGTTCTGTGGTCAGTACAGAAGAGCCGCTGCCCTCCAATGCATTGGGCATTCGAGTACAGCCCAACCCAGCCGCAGACTGGGTTAGCGTTGCTTTTGGTGCTAGCGCTAACGGCCCGGTACGTGTCATGCTCATGAGCGCAGACGGCCGCCAAGTGGCCGACATGCGCTTTAACAATGTGCACGCCGGTCAAGTAGTACCACTCGATGTGCGCCACTTGCCCGCTGGCATTTACATATTGCGGGCTGAAAGCAGCGCAGGGCAAAGTAGCATGAAGGTAGTCAAACGCTGACCTCCTTACCGACGCTTAAACAAAGAAGAGGTTTGCGAAACCTGCTTGGTTTCGCAAACCTCTTTTACCTTCGCACATCTGTCTGAGTCAGATGCCATCACATGCTAAAGCTTTTTTCATCGTTTCGAGACAGCCAACTCGTTCAGTCCCTCCGCACGCATGTGCGCTCTGCCAAACGAGCAACAATGGACATCTTAGAGCCAGTAATGGCTCCATTGCGCGGTATATGGGCTAATCTAACCGCCCCCGTGCGCGCTGTGTGGCGGCGCTTTGAAGTGCGCCATCCTTTGGCATCTAAGCTATCTCTGTTAGCGGCTACTGTGGTGAAGTGGGGCATTTATTTCTTGTTGGTACTCATCGTGTGCGTTTGGGTGGGCCTGTTCGGTCGCCTGCCCAGCACTGATGAATTGCGCGCCATCGAAACAGCTAATGCCACAGAGATCTACTCTGCAGATAGCATTCTCTTGGGTAAATTCTACGTAGAAAACCGCACGGAAATCTCATTGGAGAACATCTCGCCTTACGTAGTTACGGCGCTGTTGGCTACCGAAGACCGCCGCTTCTTCGAGCACAGTGGCATTGACCTGACCAGCTGGGCACGCGTGGCTTTTGGCCTCATTACCAAAGACGCCAAGGGCGGCGGCTCTACCCTGAGCCAGCAATTGGCCAAAAACCTGTACCCGCGTAAGCGCTATGGCATTCCGGGCGTAAGCCTGCTTATCAACAAAATACGGGAGAACTTCATCTCGGTGCGCTTGGAGCGCATATACACAAAAGCCGAACTACTCACGCTGTACCTCAACACCGTGCCTTTTGGCGGAGATAGGTACGGCATTAGCGTAGCAGCGCGCCATTTTTTCAATAAAAAGGCGAAAGAGCTGACCGCCGATCAAGCGGCCACGCTCATCGGCATGCTCAAGGCCACGACATACTACGACCCTGTGCGCAATCCTGAGAATGCCCTGCGCCGCCGCAATCTGGTACTGAAGCAGATGGTGCGCAATAGCACCTTTAATGTATCGGTACGCAACAGCGAGCCGGGCATGGATCGGGTGCAGGCCATGATAGAGCGCGGACGCATCAGCGAGAGCGAGTACAACGAACTCATTAAGAAGCCTTTGGGTGCGCGCCGTTATCATGTAGATAGCCACAATGAAGGGCTAGCCACTTATTTTCGCGAACACTTGCGCACGGAGGTGCTTCCCCGCCTGCTCAAAGGACGCACCCACTCTGACGGGACGCCTTTCAACCTGTACACCGATGGCCTCAAGGTGTACACCACCATCCACAGCCGAATGCAGCGCTATGCGGAAGAGGCAGTGCGCCAACACATGCGACAACTACAAGACCTCTTCGACCAGCACTGGCGCAACTACAAAGGCAGCGAAAAGCCCTGGGGCGACGACCGCTGGATAGAGGAACAGATGCGCCGCAGCGAGCGCTGGCAGACCTTGCGCGATGCCGGCTGGAGCGAAGCTGACATTCGAGCCAACTTTGAAAAGCCCGTACGTATGACCATCTTCTCCTGGCACGGTACGAATGCAGAAATAGACACTGTCATGGCGCCGCTCGATAGCGTCCGCTATTACTTCTGTATGCTCAACTGCGGCTTTATGACCTTAGACCACACTTCCGGGTACGTGCGTGCTTGGGTAGGCGGCACCAACTACAAATACTTCAAATACGACCACATTAAGAGTTCGCGGCAAGTTGGCTCTACGTTCAAACCCATCGTGTACGCTGCTGCCATACAAGACACGTTTTCACCCTGTTCTTATTTGCCCAATGAGCAAGTAACTATTGTGGATTGGGAGCCACGCAACGCCGACGGCTTTTATGGCGGCTGGTACTCGCTGACGGCGGGTCTAACGCACTCCGTCAACGTTATCGCTGCACAACTCATTGAGCGCGTTGGCATTGAGCGCACTATCCAGCTGGCTCGAAAAATGGGCGTTACTTCGAGGCTTCCACGGGAGTTCGGCATCAGCCTCGGGGCAGCCAATATCTCACTTTATGAAATGATGCAGGTGTACGGCACTTTAGCCAATCGAGGCGTGCGCCCAGAACCAGTGTTGGTACTTCGCATCACCACGCGCACAGGTGAGGTGGTGTATGATTACACTGAAGAGAAAGACAAGGACTTATCTACTCCCGTACGCGCGCTAACGTCGGAACAGGCCGCTACTATGACGCGTATGCTGCAATCCGTCATCAATGGTGGTACGGGTGCGCGCTTGCGATACGGGTATGGTCTGCACCAGGGCGACTTTGCCGGCAAGACCGGCACAACACAAAACCAAGCCGACGGGTGGTTCATCTGCTACAACCCGCGCTTAGTAACAGGTGCGTGGGTGGGAGCCTCCAGCCCTGCCGTGCGCTTCCGTTCGCTGGCTCTGGGCCAAGGCGCTTCCATGGCACTACCTATAGTGGGGATTTTCTGGCACAAGATGGCCAACGATAAGGAGTTTATGAAAATGTACCAGGAGCGCTTCCCAGAACCACCCCCCCAGGTCTTGGCCAAGTTTGGCTGTCCGGGCTTCATTGATATCTCTCCCGACACGCTGCAGATGTTATTAGCAGACCCCGAACTCCGGGAAGAAATACAACAAAACGGCTTTAAGAACCTAAAGGAAATCGCAGAGCGCCATTTCGGAGAGGAACCCTCGAGCGACCAAGAGTACCCTGATGAAGAACAGCAAAGGCGCCTTAACATCCTGGAGCGTATTTTTGGCCGCCGAGAAGAAAACCAATGAGGCATGCCAACTCCCGAGTCGAAAAGAACTCCGTCACGTGGTTTGAGGAGCACCCCGTTGATTTGGCTATTGGCCGCGCTACTTGCGGTGGGTCTGGCCACTTGGCTACTAAGTGATAGGAGTGGCACGCAGAAGCGCTTCCGTTGGACGCCCATTTACGAAGAGAGGAGCGCCCAGCCTTATGGCACCCAAGTGCTCTTTCGTCTTCTTAAGATACAATTTTCCGACCACAATGTGGTGAAGATTACAGAGGACTTAGATAAAATGCTCCCCTTGGATGAGGATGAGGTCGCCTCCTATTTCTTTATAGGGGAAAAGCCGTACTTCGACTCCGCCTCAACAGCGCACTTGCTGGCATTTGTGGCCTCTGGGCACACGGCATTTCTATGCAGCGAGGGCATCCCTTTCGATCTCATGTTCTACCTCTATGATGAGGAATGCCCGGAAGCGCCGTGGGCAGGCTATCAGCGGGTGGCTGCTGATACGGTGGTGCTGTCGCTGAAGGGTAATGATCGTGCAACGGCCGACGTGTTTTTTGTCAATAGGAACCGCCCTGCGCCATTCTCTTGGGCCAGCATTCCGAACGAACATTTCTGCCCATCCATGCCTCAGAGACCTTTAGGGTGGGCAAATGATAGCCACATCATTTTTGCCTGCTTCCCTTATGGCAAAGGGTTCTTTTTCTTTCACACTATACCGCTGGCTTTTACCAACTACCACCTACTGCGCCCCGAAATGCAGCGCTATGCAGAGGCCCTTTTGGCTTACTTGCCCGAGGGAGACATCTATTGGGATGTGAAATATCGAGACCCGGAAGTAGTGCAGCAAGCGCGAAATGCAGGGTGGCGGCCAGCCTCAGAGCACCCCTTGAAGTACATACTCCAACAACCTTCTTTGGCGTGGGCGTGGTACTTGCTATTAGCTTTAGCCATCTTGTACGTGATTTTTCGGGCCAAGCGACGCCAAGCCATTGTCCCCGTATGGCCGCGCAAGGAGAACAATACCTTTGAATACGTGAACATGCTGGCGCAAATGCACTTCCAGCAACAGAACTATGGCTATCTGTGCGACCAGATGATGAAAACCTTCCTTCGTCAGGTGCGCGAGCGTTTTCGACTGGACTTGCCCTTTGAGGCCCTCGCCACAGCTCCCGTGCCTTCTGCCTTTGTTGCAAAGCTTTCGGAATTGTCCAATGTGCCAGAGGGCGATATTCGCGTGATTTTTACCAACTACACTGCCACCGCCATATACGAAGCCACCCCAGCGGCAGCGGATGCCCTGTCCTCAAGTATAAGGGCCTTCTGGAATAAAGCCTATGAAAAGGGCACCAAAGTACGCTAATTGTTCCTCTTTTCTGGCATTATCTTCATTGCAAAATCCTTTTTTATGAATTACGAGGAAAACATCGGAGAATCATTAGAGACGCCCTCATTCAACGTATCGCCTGTGCAAGACTGTGCTTTGCGCGTTCAGGAAAACATCCAGCAGGTCATTGTGGGGCAGCGACAGGCGGTAGATCTGCTGTTGGTGGCGCTTTTCACGAGTGGCCACGTGCTGCTGGAAGGCGTACCTGGTATTGCCAAGACGCTCATTGCCCGCCTGTTGGCACGCTCTGTAGCGGCAGGTTTCAGCCGCATCCAGTTCACTCCAGACCTGATGCCTGCCGACGTGCTGGGCACCTCTGTTTTCAATGTAAAAACTTCGGATTTCCAGTTCAAACCCGGCCCTGTCTTTTCCAATATTGTGCTCATTGACGAGATTAATCGCGCCCCAGCCAAAACACAGGCAGCTCTTTTTGAGGTTATGGAGGAGCGCCAAGTTTCTATGGACGGGCAAACTTACCCTATGGCCGTTCCCTTCATGGTGGTGGCCACGCAGAACCCTATTGAGCAGGAAGGCACTTATCGGTTGCCGGAGGCTCAGCTCGACCGTTTCCTTTTCCGCATACTACTCGACTACCCCAGCCTAGAAGAGGAGCGGGCCATTTTGCGCCGGTTTCACAACGATTTTGAAGGGCGCTTGGGCCAGACTGTTCAACCCGTTATCTCTCCCCAGGACATAGTTGACTGCCGCAGGCGAATCGAGCAAGTGTTCATCAGCGATGATTTGCTGGATTATATTGCCACGCTGGTACACCAAACGCGGCACCACCCAGATCTCTTTTTGGGTGCCAGCCCACGCGCATCGCTGGCTATCACGCGCAGCGCTAAAGCGCTGGCTGCAATGGCAGGTCGGAATTTTGCAACGCCCGATGATGTTCGCACAGCCACCGTACCGGTGCTCAATCACCGTGTCATCCTGACCCCAGAGCGCGAAATAGAGGGCTACCGCGTCCAGCAAGCCATCGAAGACATCGTGAGGAGTGTGCCGGTACCTCGCTGACAGGAGCTGAACTCTTTCACTCGCCAGTGCTTTTAGGAGGTATGAAAAAATGGTTGCGGCAACTGTTTGTGTTGCCTATTCGCTTTTACAGACTCTTTATCTCGCCCTTGCTGGGGCCGAGCAAGTGTCGTTTTCAGCCCACTTGTTCGCAATACGCCATTGAAGCCATTGAGGAATGGGGCATCTTCAAAGGTACGTGGCTGGCCATCAAACGCATCTCGCGTTGCCACCCTTGGGGAGGCATGGGTTACGACCCTGTACCTAAAAAGAAAGCCTCCTCCGGCACATAGTCAGGCCAGCGTTTCTTCTGCCTCTACTGTTACAGTCTGCGGCTGCTCTTCGGCTATGTCCAGTTCTACGCGGAGGTTTTCGATGATAAATTCCTGGCGCTCTGGTGTATTCTTGCCCATGTAGTAGTCCAGCACGTGGTCGAGATTGGTGTCTTCATTGAGGATGACCGGCTCCAAGCGCATATCGGGGCCGATGAACTTTCCGAATTCGGAAGGAGAGATTTCTCCAAGTCCTTTAAAGCGAGTGATTTCGGGTTTGCCGCGCAGTTTTTGAATGGCTTCCTGTTTTTCCGCCTCGGAATAGCAGTAAAAGGTTTGTTGCTTGTCGCGTACGCGGAAGAGCGGTGTTTCCAGAATGTATAAGTGCCCATTGCGCACCAAGTCGGGGAAAAACTGCAGGAAAAAGGTCAGTAGCAACAAGCGAATGTGCATGCCGTCCACATCGGCATCGGTCGCTATAACGACGCGATTGTAACGCAGATCGTCCAGTGAGTCCTCTATGTTAAGGGCATGTTGAAGCAAGTTGAACTCTTCATTTTGATAGACGATTTTTTTAGTCAGGCCGTAGCAATTGAGCGGCTTGCCGCGCAGACTGAAGACGGCCTGGGTATCCACATCTCGGGCTTTGGTAAGGGAGCCACTGGCAGAGTCTCCCTCTGTGATGAAGAGCGTGGAATTAAGGCGTTTTTCTTCTGGTCCTTTTTCGTTGAGGTGGTATCGGCAATCGCGCAACTTTTTGTTGTGAATGTTGGCCGCTTTGGCGCGCTGATTGGCCAATTTCTTGACGTCGGCAATGTCCTTGCGTTCGCGCTCCGACTGCTGGATGCGCTTAAGCATTTCCTTAGCCGTGTCGGGGTTTTTGTGTAGGTAGTCATCTAGCGCTTTGCATAGGAAATCGCTCATCCAAGTGCGGATGTTAGGCCCGTCAGGGCTAATACGGTCTGAACCCAGTCGAGTCTTAGTCTGCGACTCGAAGACGGGTTCTTCGATGCGCACACTTACGGCAGCAATAATGCTCTCGCGAATGTCTTTAGCGTCAAAGTTCTTTTTAAAGTGGTCGCGTACAGTCTTGACCAAGGCTTCGCGGAAAGCGTTCAGGTGGGTACCTCCTTGCGTGGTGTTTTGGCCATTCACGAAAGAGTAGTACTGCTCGCCGTAGTGATCGCCGTGGGTAAAGGCTATTTCGATGTCTTCACCCACCAAGTGAATGATGGGGTAGCGGATGTGCTCGGCGTTGGTCTTCTTGGTGAGCAGGTCGAGCAATCCATTTTTAGACTGGAAAACCTTGCCGTTGAAGCAGATCTTCAACCCTGCATTGAGGTAGGCATAGTTCCACAGCTGTTGCTCCACGTACTCATTTACCCAGCGGTAATGGCGAAACATACCGCCGTCGGGCCTGAAGAAAACCGCTGTGCCATTGGGTTCGGTGGTTGGCTCCAGTTTGCTTTCTTTTTTGAGCTTGCCGAACTCAAATTCGGCCCATTTGGCCTGCCCGTCGCGATAAGAGATAACCTTGAAATATTCTGAAAGGGCATTTACAGCCTTCGTACCGACGCCATTAAGCCCTACGGACTTTTTGAAGGCTTTGCTATCGTATTTAGCGCCGGTATTTATGCGGCTAACCACATCCACCACTTTGCCCAATGGGATGCCGCGCCCGTAATCGCGCACAAAGACACCGCGCTCGTCAAGGGTAATGTCAATTTGTTTGCCAAAGCCCATGGCATACTCGTCAATGGAGTTGTCGAGCACTTCCTTGAGCAGCACGTAGATGCCGTCTTCAGGGCTGCTACCGTCGCCCAGTTTGCCGATGTACATGCCCGGTCGCAAGCGAATGTGTTCGCGCCAGTCCAAAGACTGGATTTCGGCTTCTGTGTATCTGATTTCTGACATAGCTGTGTTTGTCTTTATCAAGCGGTGTACTGGGTGGATGTTTTTTGTGCGCCCAAAGTAACGGGATTTTGATGGGTTCAGGAAAAAGTATGGCGCAAATTTAAAACATTTTGTTGAGACAAAAGCGCTCACCTAAAGCCATTGCTTTACAGTAAAAGCTGGAATTTCGCCGCTGACAACCTACCCTTGCATGAGAATAGCGGTCTTCCCTGGCTCTTTTGACCCCATAACCATTGGGCACGTTGACCTTGTTTTGCGCGCGCTGCCACTGTTTGACCAAATTGTAGTGGCGGTGGGAATCAATAACGCTAAGAAGTACCTCTTTTCCTTAGAACAGCGCTTAGAGTGGCTTCATCAGGTGTTTGCTTCCTACCCTAAGGTGCGAGTAGATCACTTTCAGAACCTGACCGCTCACTATTGCAGGCGAATTGGTGCGCGCTACTTGCTGCGCGGCTTGCGCAACGGCTCTGACTTCGACTATGAGAAGACCATTTCCCAAATCAACCGCATTGTAGGCGGGGGCGACCTGGAGACGGTCTTTCTCATTGCGCAGCCTGGGATGTCACACATCAGCAGTACCATCGTTCGCGAGATTATTATTGGCGGTGGAGACGCCTCGCCTTTTTTGCCTAAGGAAGTCAAGATCAATACATAATACTCAACATGTCAGACGCCATTTTTTCTGTTCCTCATCCCGTTAATGAGCCGGTGCTGTCTTACGCTCCGGGCAGCCCGGAACGAGCCGCGCTGAAGAAGGCCATTGCAACATTGAAGGCCACCGAGCGCGATATCCCCATGTACATAGGCGGTCAGCACGTGTACACCGACGAAACGCGCTCCATGCATCCACCCCATGAGCTGAGCCACGTTTTAGGGCACTACTCGGTGGGCACCGCTGAACACGTGCAGGTAGCTATCGAGGCTGCGCTCAGAGCCAAGCCTAAATGGGAGGCTATGCCCTGGCAAGAGCGAGCTGCCATTTTCCTGAAGGCTGCCGACCTGCTCACTGGCCCCTATCGCGCCCGTATGAATGCCGCCACTATGCTCTGCCAGAGCAAGAACCCGTTCCAGGCCGAGATTGATGCCGTATGTGAGCTGGCTGATTTCTGGCGTTTCAACGCTTGGTTCATGCAGGAGATCTACAAGCAGCAACCCATCAGTGTGCGTAACACGTGGAACCGCACCGACTGGCGACCTCTGGAGGGTTTTGTATTCGCCCTAACACCTTTCAATTTCACTTCTATTGCGGGCAATTTACCCACAGCGCCAGCCATGCTGGGCAACGTGGCGGTGTGGAAACCTGCGGAGTCGCAGATTTATTCGGCCTCTGTCATCATGGAAATTCTCGAGGCGGCGGGGTTACCCCCGGGCGTCATCAACCTCATATATGTGGATGGCCCCACAGCGGGCGAGGTCATCTTCAAACACCCCCATTTTGCCGGGCTGCATTTCACAGGTAGCACCGGAGTGTTTCAAAAACTATGGCGCACCGTCGGCGAAAACATTGCCACCTACCGCTCGTATCCGCGCATTGTGGGCGAGACCGGCGGCAAGGACTTTGTGGTGGCCCACCATTCTGCCGACCCTAAGGCCGTGGCCGTAGCCCTCACCCGCGGCGCCTTTGAATATCAAGGCCAAAAGTGTTCGGCGGCCTCGCGGGCCTACATTCCAAAGTCGCTCTGGAGCACAGTGGAAGGATACCTGTTGGACGACCTGAATAGCATCAAAATGGGCAGTCCGGAGGATTTCACGAACTTTTTTAATGCCGTCATTGACGAGAAGGCCTTCGACAAAATCTCTCGCTACATCGCAGAGGCCCAGAAGTCGGATAAGGTTCGCATCATTGCCGGAGGCAAGTACGACAAGTCGGCGGGCTATTTCATCGAGCCAACCGTTTTGCTCACCTCTGACCCGTATTATGTAACCATGTGCGAGGAAATCTTTGGGCCAGTACTCACCATATACGTATATGAGGACGCCGCCTATGAAGAGACCTTGGACTTGGTCAACAGCACTTCGCCCTACGCACTCACGGGTGCAGTGTTTGCGCACGACAGGGCCGCGCTTGCACTAGCCGATGCCAAACTGCGCCATGCTGCTGGCAACTACTACATCAATGACAAACCTACAGGAGCTGTCGTGGGTCAGCAGCCTTTCGGCGGAGGGCGCGCCTCGGGCACCAATGACAAGGCCGGCTCTGTGCTCAACTTGTACCGCTGGGTCTCGCCACGCACTATCAAGGAGAATTTTCTGCCGCCCGACGACTATCGCTATCCGTTCATGCTGGAGCCTTAGAGCATATGCGCTCAAAAAAAGCATCGGCTGGCCTCTCTGCGTAGGGGCCAGCCGATGCTTTCTTGCTGTAGCGAGAGCGCTATTCCTCGCTCGCCAACTCAGGCATGGTGCTAACTTCTACTTCGGCGCCTTTGTTCGGCGCACCGAAATTCTTGCGTTCTTTGATACGAGCTTTTTTACCCACTAAGTTGCGCAGGTAGTACAGGCGTGCACGGCGTACACGTCCACGCTTGATTACCTTGATGTCCGCAATGTTGGGATTGGAAATAGAGAAAATGCGCTCCACGCCTACGCCATGGGAAATCTTGCGAACGGTGAAGGTGCGCGTCAGACCATGGCCCTTAATTTGAATGACGTCGCCGCGGAAATCTTGCTCGCGCGTTTTATCACCCTCGCGAATGCGGTACTTGACCACAATAGTATCTCCTGCCTTAAACTCTGGAAAGTTAGGCTTCGTCAGCAGGGCCTCATGCACTATTTGGATAGCCTTTTGCTCGTTCATGACTTAAAAAATGAGACGGTTCAAAAATCGAGCGGCAAAGGTACTGCTACACAACCAAAAAGCAATTCGCCATTCAAAATTTTCATTGGAAATAACTGCCTGCTCAATAGGGCAACTTGGCAAAAGTTACTCGTTTGTTATGGCCTGCCTCTGTGCGACAGATCAAGCTGCTGGCTCTCTTCCGTCTTGACTAAAGAGTTTCCATGTGCAAAGGGGGCGTGGGTCATGGTGCGAAATTCTTTGAAAGGATGCCGCTCTACCCAACGCTCTTCAGGCGTGAGGTAGTGCAATAACGGGCGGCAAAGGCGCCTCAACCACGGATGGTGCAAGCGCAAATAAATGCGTAGAACTTGCGGTGAAGCACCTACTGAGCTTTTGATTTCCAACGCGGTGCGCCCGAAGACAACGCGCTCAAACCCGCCTTCTATACCCAAGCGCACCAAATCGTACAGCATATTCAGGTACAGCTGATGGGCTGTATTGGCGCTTTCTTCATAACCCAAAAAATGGGCCTCTAGCTCGCAGCCATTCTCGATAGCAGTGTGAAAACCTACCAATTGCCCTTGGCGATACCATCCAATAAGGTGAAAGTTTTCCGGTAAATGGTGCTGTAAGGCGGGGAGGTATCCATCATCGAGGGACACCCAATGGAAGCCAGAGCGCTGCGCTACGGAAGTGTACAAAGCGTGCAATTGCGGCAATGCTTGCTGTATTTCGCGAAGGCCAAGGCGACGGCGCTCCAAGTCCGCCGCCTTCTTGAAGGCCCGTTTGGCGCGCGTGCGGTATTTCGTGGTCATAGCCGCCAGATACTCCTCGAAAGAACCGTACGGCAATGGCAAGATCATGTTAGGCTGAACACTAAATGCCGTGTATTGCGCTTCCGTAAGGATGGCGTGTTCTGCTGCACGGTCGGGGTACAAGTCTTTAATGACTACAGCCGCCACGTGCGGGCTGTAGCGTTGGGCTACGGTTTTCAGGGCAGACAGCAGCAGGGATGTGGCTCGCTCCACAGAAAAATACTGTTGGGAAAAGTAGAAGCCGTGCTCGCCGGTCAGCAAAAGGTTGCCGCATACCAGTACCTCGCCCTGAATGCGGTCAGCCACCTGCCGCTTACACCGGGCCAGGACACTCTCCCATACTCGAGCAGCGCCTGGGTGCACCGTCAATTCGCGCAACTGTTCGCGCCCATCAAAGCGATGCCACTGAAGCAGTGCTACCCCTGCAGGCTCCTCGCCGTGATAAAATACCAAGTAACCCAGACGCAGCCCCGGAGGAGGGCTACTTTCCAAGGCGGCCAAATACTCTCGGGCCAAGAACACGTCTCCCTTCGGGGCCGCAGCATCCCAATCTGGGCCAGCCGCATGAATGTCGGAGAAGAAAGCGAAGCGATCGCGAGCATCGGCTTTTTCAGGAGCCTGGCCCAAGGACGCTTTGGAGAAAGGGCACAGTTCAGTCAGCATACGATAAACAAACGCGCTACTCAACACCCGCGCATGCGAATGGTTGGTCGGCGTGCTAAAAGACGCGCAAAAGTAGACACCGCCCGTACGCGCTGTACCGTCCGTTGAAGCCCTCATTGGGAGGGGCGCACATTTTCCGGCAAGAAGCCCGGCAGCTGCTTGCCAAACCATCCGTTCTGCGTCTGCTGCCACCTGCACCGCCCTCACGAGGTCGTGTTTTTGAGAAAAACGGTCTCGGTGCTTCGGCTCGGCCTTTTCGCACATCTACACCCTCAGAACTCCAGCCTGGGCTTGCGCATGCGCCTGTCTCGCCCTGGGGTCTTAATAACGGCGTGTGCGGCACCGGAGAGGCGCCGTGCTTGCAGGCGCGGAGGCAGTAGGCTGCTGTTTCGCTATTATTAAGGCCCTAAAGCGGGACGAAAACACGCACGGGGCCAAACAGGAGCCGCGTGCCCAGCCGCTACGCCCACAGCAGCTGCTCCGAAGCCGGCAGCCGTTTTTTCACCCCAAAAAACGGAGGTGAGAAAGGTGGCGGGAAAGTGGCCGGTTCTACTCTTCACTTTTCACTCTTCACTTTTCACTCCAAAATAGCAGGCCCTGCGGACGCTCTGGAAAATATCACTCACCATTCATCATTCTCTGCGGGCGTTCTGGAGAAATGGTATCCTTTGCAAAGCCCTCATAAAACAGAAAAGCGCCGCTTGCCTGTTGGGCCGCGCGGCGCTTCTTTTATCCGCAGGGACATGATTACATGCCGAAAGCGTAGTAATGCGTACCGGGCTTATTTTCGTAAACACCTTCCAATAATACGCCGCCTTTCCGACCGCTGAGCGCGTGCACAAATTCATCAACACTGGTAACGGGCTTGCCATCCAGATGAGTGATGATGAAGCCCTCGCGCATGCTAGTATTGCGGCTTATCTTGCCTTCGTAAATGGATTTCACGCGCAGGCCGCCAGCGATACCGAGTTGTTGAGAGGTCTTCTTGTCCACCGGCTCAAGGTCCACACCAAGGATGTCGAGTACGTCAGCCTCTGCCCCACCGTTCTTGCTGGCCATGGTAGTCTTCCCTGAGCGGCTGGTCAGGCGCACGTCAAAGGTTTTGATGGTGCCTTTGCGATTGACCTTTACCTTGACCACATCGCCTGGGCGATGGCGGGCAATGAGCTCTTGCAAAGAGGAAGAGTTGGTTACAGGCGTTTCATTGATGCTGACGATGACATCGCCCGGTTTAATACCAGCGACACCAGCAGCGCTGTTTTCCAAGAGGCTGTCCACATAGGCACCTTGGGTGATATCGAGGCCTTTTTCGCGGGCGAGGTTGCCGTCCACGTTGCGGATCATGACGCCCAATACACCGCGCTGGACGGCGCCGTACTGGATGAGGTCTTCTACCACTTTGCTGACGATATTAGATGGCACAGCAAAACCATAACCCGCATAAGTACCGGTGTTGGAGGCGATGGCTGTGTTGATGCCAATGAGGCCACCATCGAGGTTCACCAGCGCGCCACCGCTATTTCCAGGATTGATGGCGGCATCTGTCTGGATGAAGCTCTCCACAGCGAATTGCTCGCGTAGAATGTTGATGTTGCGGGCTTTAGCACTCACAATGCCTGCGGTAACGGTACTTGTCAGGTTGAAGGGATTGCCCACAGCCAGCACCCATTCCCCAACCCGGACCTCGTCGGAATTGGCAAAAGGTATAGTGGGCAGGTCTTTTTCCTTGATCTGGAGCAGTGCTAAGTCTGTAGTTGGGTCAGTGCCTACAATAGTGGCCTTGTACGTGCGGTTGTCATAAAGCGTTACCTCAATGTCATCGGCATTGGCAATGACGTGGTTGTTGGTAACTATATAGCCATCTGAACTAATGATGACGCCACTACCCGTTCCCACAGAGGGCTGCAAGTCTGGCATGCGGAAATATCTGTCAAAAGGACTGCCGAAAAAGTCTTCAAAAGGATCGCGCATTTTGGCATTACGCTGCACAGAGGTAGATTTCACGTGTACCACCGCCTGCATGGTCATTTCGGCAACGCGCGTGAAGTCCAAGGGAACTAATTCACCATTTTCCCCAACGCCATAGAAGGCGCTGCGGGCTGGAGTGCCGTTAATATGTTCTATCTTCAACGTAGGCGCTGAGGCGCTGAACCAATAGTGATATGCCCCGAGGCTAAGGGCCGACACTATCAAAGCGACGAGACCCGAATAAATCAGTGTTCGTTTCATAACTTGTAACGTGTTTTGAAAGATGGCAAAAATCGGCTTTACTAACGAAAAAGGAGCGCTCTTGTGTTACTCGCCAACGAAGAATTACACCTTCAAATCGTCGAGATTCACCTAATATTATAGGCTTAACCGAATAAAAGAGCGCTCTGCAACCACGAGCTACAGAGCGCTCTGCGTCGGAAAACGAAACAGCCGAAATGTTGGAGCTGTTAGCTTTTAGGCCGACTTATTGCACTGCAATTTGGCGAGCTGACAGGGCCTTGGCTTCTTCGCGTTTCGGGATGCGAATGTTCAGCACACCGTTGTCGTACTTAGCCTTGATTTTGTCGTAGTCCACCGTGCTCTTAGGCAGATGGAAGCTGCGACGGAACGACTGATAGCTGAACTCCCGACGCGTGAAGCGCTCGCCTTCTTTCACCTCGTTTTCAGCCTTGCGCTCAGCGGAGATGGTCAGGATTTCATTTTCCAACTCAATTTTGAAGTCTTCCTTCGACATCCCCGGAGCAGCCATTTCCACCGTAAAGCCCTCACCATCTTCCTTTATGTTGACAGCAGGCATTGTGGAATTGGCAGCTACAAACGAGTTATTAAACCAGTCAAACAAATCGCGCGTAAAGAAATCGTCAAACAAGCGCGGTACAGCAGGAAAGAGCGATGCATTGGTTTTTACCAGCGTCATAGTTACCTCCGTTTTAGTGTTTATAGTTGCGATTTACTGTGTTTCGCCTGCCTATTATCAAGGGCTGTACCAGGGCCAAAAAGCGAGACATAAGTGCAGAAAAGGGTGAAATCGGCTGTCATTATGGCACTAAAACCTGATTTTTACTGCCAAAAAGACATTGGGTCTTAATAACCTAAGCAACGAAAGGCGACAACAAGCACTAACTTTCACGGCAAACAGCCTCTAAAGTCGGCCTGCCGCTCAGCTTTGGAAATAAAGGCGCACAACAATAGGCAGCACACAGACAATCAGGGTGCTCTGGACAGAGGGCACTAGGCCAAAGGGGTTAGCATAAGCGTACCTTTGCCGCCGGATTGCCACAACAGCAAGGGCTGCAAGTGTTTATTGGGAATGCCCGCCTGACGCTCCTGCTCCTTGCTCCTTTACTGCATGACTATCGTTCACCTTCAACCGATTTGCATCAAAATGCCGAGTCTGCGCATGAAGAACCTCACCCTACAAAAATCCCTATGCTGGAGCCTTCTCGTTGCCGCCATGTTTTTTCAACCCGAACGCGCCGCTGCGCTTATACCAGAAGGTGTCGCTGTTTCGGACTCCTGCTTTCGGCCGGAGCTGCTGCTGGCCGACCAGGTTACTGACTCTACTGCGCGCCTGACATGGACAGACGTGGGAGACCGCTATGAAATAGAACTGGTGGCCGGAGGTCAGGTGTTTACGGGCGTGCCTAACATCACCATAAGTGCCGATCCTCCCTATGTGCTCACAGGGCTGACGCCCGGCCGCAACTACCGCTTTCAGGTGCGGACGGTGTGCACAGACTCGACCCGCAGCGAGTGGTCGTTGCCGCGCAGCTTCACCACAGCGCTCAATAACGGGCGGGCATGCCCACTGAACTTAGCCTTACGCGATTCCTCATGCGCCTCGACACAGGTTTTTTCGCTGTATGTAGATGCTGCCCCAGGGGCCGCCCTGGGGGTGGATGTCGTACTGCAAAGCGTGCGCATGGCCATAGAGCATCCTCATCGGGCCGACCTGAATGTATGGCTGGAGGCACCTAACGGTGCCCGTATCCAACTGATAAGTGGACTGAACCCCACGGATAAAAACCTCGGCAGCCCACCGGCAGACACTACAGGGTGCTGGCGATATGTTGAAATAACCGATGACACAACCCTTGCCCAGCCGTGGAGTACCGCCGCGGAGCGCGACGATGTGTGGGGATACTTTCTGCCTGTTGAGCCGCTACTCAATCTCCATCAGGGGCAAAACCCTGTGGGTGTATGGAAGGTAGAATTTTGTGACAACAAGCCCGGCGATATAGGCCGCCTGCGCCTATTTGAATTAGTATTTGCTCCGGCCGACTGCCCTGCAGGCCCCACGCCTGTGGTGGTGTCGGCAGGTGAGACGGCAGTAGAGGTAGCCTGGGTGCCAGACGGCTTTGGCGACACTTTAGTGTTGGAGTATGGGCCGGCGGGCTTTGTGCCTGGCAATGGCCTCGACCCCGGCTTGGGTGGCACAACTGTAGTACTGCCCCAACCCTCCGCAGCCTCAGTGGTGCTGACGGGGCTGCTGGCGCAGAGAGATTACGAGGTGTGCATCCGGCGCTCTTGCGGCGCCGGCCTTTGGAGCGCCAATTCGGAGCGGGTATCTTTTTTTACCAATTGTCCCCCCACGCTATTGGAGACTTTCGAGGCGCTTCCTCCCTGTTCTGCGGAGTGCGCCGACCCTTGCCTGTTGCCCAATGAATGGCAAAACATCCCCAATGACGATTACGATTGGAAAGTGCTCACCGGTCCTGGGCTTACACATCCTACGGCAGGTCCGGCAAAAGCTGCCTCTGGCGAACAATACCTCTATTTTCGCAACGCTTGCACGCCCAGCGGCGCCTTGGACAAGACGGCCATCTTGCGCTCCCGTTGCCTTCAGGTACAAGCCGCAGCGGGCCAAGGGTGTCATTTTTCCTTCGACCTGTACATGAACACTACCTCGGGCCAAATGAGCACCCTCGCCCTGCAAGGCTCTACGGACGGCGGCCAGACATGGACGACTATAGCCACCTGGAGCGGCAACCGCGGTAAACGCTGGCTCCGTGAATACGTCAATCTGCAGCCCTATCACAATCAAGTGGCCATCTTTCAATTCATTGCCACAGGCACCTTCGGCGCTTTCGGCGATATTGCCCTTGATAATCTCGCTTTTTACGGCACCCAGGTGGCCAACGTACCGGAGTACACTTTTTACCGCGATGCTGACGGCGACGGGTTTGGTAACGACGACATTCGCATTGTCTCCTGCTACCCATTTGCTCCGCTAGGCTACGTGAACAAGGGAGGCGACTGCAACGACAATGCGGCCTACATATACCCTGGCGCACCGGAAATCCTGTGCAACCAAATAGATGAAAACTGCAATGGAATGGGCGACGACGGCAATATCCCCCCGCCCACAGCACCAGCAGATGCGCACACTTGCGCCGGTGGCAACGCAACGCTTGCTGCTTCGGGCATGCCCTTTGGCGAATTCTACTGGTACGACCAGCCAACGGGTGGAACCCCCATTGCTGCCGGGCCTACCCTGATGTTTTCGGACCTAAGCAGCACCCGGACGGTATTCTTGGCCGACTCCATGACAGGCCCAAGTGCGGGCTGCGCCAGCCCGAGAGTGGCTGTAACAATAAACGTGCACCCCAACCCAGCCCTGCAGCCCATTAGTGGGCCAACTATTTGCTTGGGCAAAGCCTTTGACCTAACCACCCTGACAGTAACAGACACTGCCCAAACAGGCGGTACACTGACATACCACTCGGCCCTGCCAGCCACACCCGCTAACCAACTGCCCTCGAGTATTGTGCAACCCGTCATCCCGACGGTCTATTACGTAAAAAGCACGACGCCCTTTGGCTGCTCCGGCGTAGCGCCAATAACGGTGAGCGTTATCCCTAGCCCGGAGGTAAACATCCTCCAAGGCGACTCCATCAGCGTGTGTCGGGCCAGAACGGTACAACTACAGGCCGCAGAAGCTGGTGTGGGCCAGCCGCCCATAGCATACGCCTGGAGCAATGGCCTCAATCTGGCTACCATCCCAGTATCCTCCGGCAATACGCCCAATGCCGTGCAAACCTTCACCGTAACGGTAACGGACGCCAACGGCTGCACCGCCACTGATGCCATCAAGGTACACACCCTGAACAACGTTACCCAGACGGCCATCACCTGGGTGCAGAACGTCAGCACTTGCGGCGGCAACGACGGCAGCATTGCTCTGACGCCGCTTAATGGCACTCCGCCTTACACTTTCAAATGGGCCGGGGGAATGATTTCGGGGATTACCCAGACGGGCGTCATTTCGGGCCTTACTCAGGGCAGTTATCGCATTACGGTAACAGATGCCACTTCAGGGGGCTGCTCCATGGTGATGCCGCAGATCGTGCTCAATGCGCCAGGGCTGGAGGTCGAATTGGACACCATCGTACACCTTCGCTGCCCGGGCATCAACACGGGTGCCATCACTTTGCAGGTAAGCGGGACAAACCCAGTCATCACGTGGAGCAACCAGCAGAGCAGCTCCCAGATTACAAACTTGGCCCCTGGCCTTTACAGCGTAACAGTAACGGATGGCAACTGCACCCAGGAACTAAACAACTTAGAGGTAACGGCTCCGCCACCAATAGACATAGCGGTGAATACCCTCAAACAGGTGAGCTGCGCCGGCAAAAATGATGGCATGATTGCGCTGGCTGTCTTTGGCGCCACGCCACCGTATCAATACGTTTGGTCAAATGGCAGCACGGGAAGCACCATTAGCGGCTTGGGGCCAGACGCCTATTGGTGCACCATCACCGATGCGAACCAATGCCTGTTCTCTTCACCTATTTACAATATAGCGGAACCACTGCCTCTGACAGCCCAACTTGACTCCCTGCGCAACGTGCGCTGTTTCGGCGAGAGCAATGGCTTTTTGCGCATTAAGGCAGCTGGAGGCGTTCCGCCCTACCAGTACCTGTGGAGCAATGGCTCTACCGCAGCCGCGATTAGCAACCTACCAGCTGGTCTTTACACTGTTACCGTTACGGATGCCAACGGTTGTATGGCAGAATGGGTCAGTTTCATCTCCCAACCCAGCGCTTTACAAGTAGAGTCTTTCAAACTGACACCGCCTACATGTATAGGTGCAATAGATGGCAGCATAGAGATAGGTCTTGGTGGCGGCCAAGTGCCCTTCTCCTACCTCTGGAGCAATGGAGGCACCACTGCAAAAATCCAGAACTTAGGCACAGGCCAATACAGGGCTACGGCGACAGATGCCATGGGCTGCCAGCTGGTTACGCCCTTCTACACGCTGAATGCGCCGCAACTGCTCTCTATACAACTCGACAGCCTACGCCATGCCAGCTGCTTGGGCCTATCAGATGGGCACCTTGCTGTGCAGATAGGTGGCGCTGTAGAACCACTCACCTTGACCTGGAATGGTCAACCTGGCACCTCGGTGCTGGACAACATCCCGGCTGGGCAGTACCAACTAGTAGCGACCGACAGCCGCGCCTGCCGCAATACGGCGACATTTTTTGTCATTGAGCCTGAATTGCCACTAAGCATTCAGCTGACGAGCGTGCAGCAGGTGTCGTGCGCTGGCGAGCCAACGGGCAGTATTGTTGCGCGTGCTAACGGCGGCACAGCTCCCTATCAGTACGTATGGAACCAAGGCGCTACCACGAGTACGCTTGCTGCTGTGCCCGCAGGGCTTTATTCCGTTACCGTAACAGACGCCAAAGGGTGCACCCAAAAACGCGATAGCATAACCATTACGGAGCCGCCTGCATTGGTAGCCAATCCTACGGTAAGTCATATCCCATGCTTTGGCCCGCAATCCGGCAGCATAACCCTTGCCGTAAATGGAGGCTCTCCGCCCTATCGCTACGTGTGGGAAAACGGCGATACCACCGCTGCGCGGTTCAACCTTTCGGCAGGCACCTATGCCGTTACGATCTTCGACCACAAAGGATGCGCTCAGGTGCTTCGCACTGTAGAGGTCATCCGACGCGCCGACGAGTTTACTGTATCTCCGCTGTTTGTGCAGGCAGTTTCGTGCAACAAAGCCAAGGATGGGCAAATAGCTGTTCAAGTCAACAACGGCAAACCACCCTACCAGTTTTCCTGGTCTGCACCGATAGGATTGCACCCTAACAAGCCCATCCCTCGCGATACGGCCTTTGGGCTGGCGGGCGGAGCTTATCGCGTTACCGTTACCGACAGCGAAGGTTGTGTGGCCATCTCCGAGCCGTTGCTGATAGAGGAGGCCCCTCCTCTGCGCATTAGCATCCAGCAAATTAGCCACATCGCCTGCAAGGGAGACGCCACCGGTTTGGTATCGGTGCTGGGCGGCGGAGGTGTGCCGCCCTACACTTTTACTTGGAACAATGGCGCCGAAGGAAGCACGGCCCAAATGTTGCCTGCCGGCACCTATGTTGTTACCATGACAGACCTGCGCGGCTGCACCCAGACGTCCACCCCTGCCACAGTAACAGAGCCTAATGAAGCCCTCAGTATCCTCCTCGACCTGCTGCAGCCCGACAAATGCGGCCAAAATCAAGGCGCCATTACGGTGCGCGCTACCGGAGGCCGGACACCCTACCTCTTCCAATGGAACAATGGCCAAAACACCGCCTTCATTCAAAACCTCCCTCCCGGTATTTATCAGGTAACCATCACAGATGACCTAGGCTGCGTGCGCGTTTCGCCAGAGTATGAGGTGGTGCAGCTATCTTTACCGCTTGAGGTAACCTCCGCCAACGTGGCCGATATCGCCTGCCGGGGCGACAGCACCGGAGCCGTCGCTCCCCTGATAGAAGGCGGCACTCCGCCCTATCAATACGCCTGGAGCAATGGCGCTGTCGGGCCATTTATCGCTGGTGTACCTGCCGGCACCTACACCCTCACCGTAGTGGACGCCGCAGGGTGTTTCCGCTCGTGGGCTTTTCCAGTTATTCAACCGGCCACCACCCTCAGCCTAACGTGGAATACCGACTCTTCGGGCGGCACCTGGAGTATCACCGTAACACCTACAGGAGGAGAGCCGCCCTATGACATCCGCTGGGAAAATGGGCACGTCGGCCCAACGCTATCCGGCCTTTCTGCGGGAGCCTATCGCGTTACGGTCTCCGACGCTAACGACTGCGTGCGCATTGCCATCATCTCGGTGGGCAGCAGCTGGGTCGCAGAACAGCCCGATGTTTTCCAACAGGTGCTGCTGGCCCCCAACCCGACAACCCACCGCAGCCGCCTGAGTATCCAACTGACCGAACCTGCCACAGCCAGCCTGTGGGTCATCTCACCCCTCGGACAGCGCGCAGCGGAATATCGCACCACCCAGCGCGCCCTTGCGCACGAATGGTGGCTCGATGCCGCGCCTTTGGCTCCTGGTCTTTATTCTGTGTTGGTCGTGCTGGAGAATGGGCATGCACACCACCTGAAATGGTTGGTGCTGAAACCATAAGCACACAGCCCTTTTTTGAAAAAGCACCCGCAACTCGACTGAAAGACTTGCGCCATCAACCATAGCCGACAGGTATTGCCATGAACATCACCTTGGGAGATAAAATATTCTTTCCAAACGTAGGCAAAATTGCCTACGAAGGGCCACAAACCGACAACCCCTTGGCTTTTCGCTACTACGACGAAACGCGCTTGGTGGGCGGCAAAACTATGCGCGAACACTTTCGCTTCGCTATGGCCTATTGGCATACCTTGGGCGGCACAGGGGCAGACCCTTTCGGCGCCCCGACAAAAGCGCTGCCCTGGCTCTCGGCCAAAGACCCGCTCCAACAGGCGCGCGACAAGATGGACGCCGCCTTTGAGTTTGCCACCAAACTGGGTTTGCCCTTCTTCTGCTTCCACGACTTTGACCTGGTGGCCGAAGCCGATACCTTAGCCGAGAGCGAACGGCGGCTGCAGGTCATTGCTGAATACGCCAAGGCCAAGATAGCTGCTTCAGGCGTCCAGGTGCTGTGGGGCACGGCCAACCTGTTCAGCCACCCGCGCTACATGAATGGCGCAGCCACTAACCCCGACTTTGCCGTTGTGGCGCGCGCCGCAGCGCAGGTAAAAATCGCCCTTGACCTCACCATGACCTTGAGCGGGCAGGGATACGTATTCTGGGGCGGGCGCGAGGGGTACCTGTCGCTGCTGAATACCGACATGAAACGCGAGCGCGATCACCTGGCGCGCTTCCTGTCTGCCGCGCGCGATTACGCCCGCGCCCAAGGTTTTCAGGGCGTCTTACTCATCGAGCCTAAACCCATGGAACCCAGCAAGCACCAATACGACTTCGACGCCGCCACCACCATCGCCTTCTTGCGCGAGTATGGTCTGGAGCACGACTTCAAACTCAACATCGAGGTCAACCACGCCACTTTGGCCCAACATACCTTCGCCCACGAACTCCAGGTAGCGGCCGATGCCCACCTGTTAGGCAGCATTGACGCCAACCGCGGCGACTACCAGAATGGCTGGGACACAGACCAGTTTCCCATGAATGTCCCAGAATTGACAGAGGCCATGTTAGTCATTTTGCAAGCGGGCGGGCTGCAGGGCGGCGGCATTAACTTCGACGCCAAAACCCGGCGTAACTCCACAGATCCGGAAGATCTCTTCTATGCCCATATCGGCGGCATGGATGCTTTCGCGCGCGCCCTGCTGGCAGCACAGGCGGTACTGGAGCAAACTCCGTACCTCCAGATGCGCCGCGAGCGATACGCCTCCTTCGACAGCGGCGATGGCTTTCGCTTCGAACGCGGAGAGCTCTCCCTGGAGGAATTGTACGCCATTGCACAGCGCTCGGGAGAACCGCTCCTCCGCAGCGGACGGCAGGAGCTATTCGAAAACTGGGTTTATCGCTACTGCTGATTTTGAGGCTCAGAGATTCGACTCTTCTGCAGCAGCTGCCTTGCGCTCTTTAAAGTCTATGCGCACAGAGAAGATGTGCGAATATAGTACCTGCGAAAAGTTGCCGATGTCGGTCAGGGCGTAATCGAGCTGCAGCCTGCCCAAGCGCAGCCCGATGCCGAAATTGGGCTGAAAAGTGAGGCGTTCCTCATCGGGGTTAAAATCCTTCTTGACGTACTGAAAGTTGCCCACCCCGAGGCGCAGCTGCACCAAGTTGTCGTAGTCGGCCTCGATGCCAAAACGCGGGTCTGCGCTGATAGCAGAGGTGCGCAGCAGCGTATTGCGCCGGCCATCGGTTGTGATGTCCAAGTCCAATGCAGGCAGGAGCGAGGTTTTTTCTCCGGTACGCACTCGGCGCGCCGCTCCCAGGATGAAGCGCGGACGAGTAATCTCCGTACCACCTGTGGGTATTTCGTTGCCCGTCTGGAGGAAGACCTGTTTTTCGCGTTCAGATAGGTTAAACGACCAGGCATTGAACGTAGTAGTCAAGTCGCGGCCCATGATACCCAGCATCCAATCACCCTTTCGGTATTGCAGGCCCAGGTCAGCGCCAAAGCCCCAGCATCCGCCAAAAGAACCAATGATGCGGCGGATGACCTTAGCTGTACCGCCAAGAGTCAGCGCCGGATTGTTGAGTTGGCGCGCATAGCTGCCCATCAGCGCATAATCGGCTGCCGAAAACGAGGAGACATTGTCGTAATTGACCGAGCCATCGGAGTTCACTAGGTTGATGGTATAGGGAATGTTGTCAATGCCCAGGCGAATGACAGACAATGCCAAGAAGGAACGCTGGTCGCGGTTGAGCGCCTTGGCGAAGCCTATATAATCGTACTGCGCCACGCCCACAAACCACTCGGCATGCATGGCAGAGACCTGAAACGGCGCGCTAATGTAACTCAGGCCAGCGGGGTTCCAATAGGCCGCCGTGATGTCGCTCGTCAGAGCTGTCTGAGACCCAGCCATCCCATGCGCGCGGGCGCCGACGCCAATGGCCAAAAACTCGTTGCTATACTTTTGAGCCTGAAGCGGTAGGCCAAGAACGCCCCCGAGTAGCAGTACGCCGAAAAGTCTGAAGAAGTATCTCATGTTTGATTGTTTCTTTGTCAGGCACATTTAGCACCAAAACGTTTTTGGCATCGCTGGTGCTGCCCTTGTGTCGGCAGGTTGCCTTCTGAGAGCAAAAATAGGGTCATCCATTCACAAAAACACCTCAACTTCAGTATGATAGTTAAAGCCCAAACACTTCTATTACTGCTCGCCTTATGTAGTATTTCGGCCGCAGCCCAAGACTCGCTCAATATGATCAGGTTGGCGCAATGGCATGACACCACGCTGCCTATTGCGTCGCCTGGCAACCTTAACGTGCGTTACAGCGGCTGTTGGGGCTTGGCTGTTAATGGCCGAGAATACGCCGTGCTGGGTGGCGCTCGTCATGTATTGGTCTTTGATGTTACTGAACCCACCCAACCTCAGCTCGTGGGCAAATTCGAAGGCAAGACCAATACCGTTTGGCGCGAGTTCAAGTCCTACAAAAACCGCATCTACGCCGTCTCCGACGCTACCTCCGAAGGGCTGATGATCATAGACTTCACGAATGCGCCCGATACCATCATGCAAACCTACTTCAGCAACGAACTTTTCCGCAGTGCGCACACCATTACGCTTGATACGGTGTCGGGGCGTATCTATCTGAATGGCTCTAATATCGCTTCGCAGGGCTTAGCTATTCTCGACGTCAGCCAAGACCCCGACAACCCGGCGCTTTTAGGTGCCTATTCGCTCCCTGGTGGCTACATACACGACTCCTATGTACGCGGTGATACGGTTTATGCTTCCTGTGGCTTTAACGGCTACTTCATTTACGACTGCCGCGCTGGCGTAGATACGCCCATCACCATTGCCAGCCTCTCGCCCACTGGCGGCTACCATCACAACAGCTGGCTCTCCACCGACGGCCGCCACGCCTACCTGACCGAAGAAATACCCTCAGGACGCCCCGTACTCGTCGTTGACCTGCAAAATATGGCGGATAACGATCTCATTATCCGCACCTCTTTCCTCGACCCTCTTCTCCCGGCAGGCACCTACAACGCCATCCCGCACAACGTGTACATCAAAGACAACCTCCTCTTCAACTCACAATACGAAGACGGCCTGCTGGTCTATGACATCAGCGACCCCGTACAACCCAAACTGATAGCCTACTATGACACCCACCCGCAAAATACCACCTACAACACCTACTTCGGCTGTTGGGGCAACTACCCGTGGCTCCCATCGGGCACCATCATTGCCGGCGACATGCAAAACGGCCTCCAGCTGCTGCGCCTCACTGGCCCCGTAAGTACACTACCTGAACCCGCCCAGTCGCTGGTGCGCATAGCGCCCAACCCCGCCACCGACCACCTGCAGGTACTGTGGCAAGGCGGCCCATACCCCCAGCGCATACGCCTGTGGAGCGCCGCCGATCGCCTTTCCCTCGAGCAAGGCTGGCCCGAAGGCGAGAGCCAGATTCGTCTCCAGGTGTCCACCTTGCCTCCGGGGCTATACGCACTCGAGGTAATCGGGCCATCGGGAAGCACCCTGACGCGCCGCATCATCATCGCGCGCTGAAACATCTCCCAGCGCCCTCTCTTTTGCCTTTGCGCTTGAGGCTGTATGAACAGTCGAGAGGCTAGCTTTTGAGAGCCTCCTTTTTCTCTTCCATTTTTTTGGGGAAAAACGGTTGCCGTCTTCGGCGCATAAGTAACGGGTGTAGGCGACGAGCGCAGCTCCTGTTTGGCCCCGGGCACGCCTCTGGCCCGCTTTCGGCCTTTAATAATGACGCGACAGCAGCCGCACCTCTCCGCGTCCAGCCCTAATACCGGCCGGCACTGCTGCATGTGCGCAGACGCCAATATACAGCTACCCCATTATTAAAGCCAGGGGCGCGACGGGCACACGCCAAGCCAAGCCCAAGGCCCTAAAGCCGCAGGTACGCAAAAGAGCCGAGCCAAGGCCTTGGAGCCGTTTTTTCCCAAAAAAACAGTCGTAAGGGCAGCATTGACTTCTTACACCACCCCTGCCCTCAGACTGCTGAGGTCAGCTGCTCACTCCCTGTGGATGAGCACCCCACACTGGAGGGCAATCATCTCGGCATTGACATTGTGGGCCTTGAGGGCCACGCCCACCCAAGGCCGCAGGTGGGTATGCGGTATGGCTGGCAGGTACCAGCGGGTAGTGAGGCGGCTGTACCAAGGGCCTGGCGTGTAACGATTGATACGCGGGCCGCCAATGTAAAAGCCCGCTTGGAGATGAATGCCAATAGGACCAAAGAGAAACTCCGCCCCAGGAGTTAAGGCCAAACGCAAGGCCCCCCTGCGCGCATCGCGAGCGCTGAGGAAGCTCCCCGTCTGGCGGCCGAATTCAGCCACAGCAGGGTTGTATTCGCCGTCGAGGCCAATACTAAGGCGGTTAAGGCGGTCGAGGTGAAAGAGGGCGTTTATCGAAGCGCCCCAAAGTGCATATTGCGGCCCGTCAACGACCGCATAGGCTATGCGGGCGTGAGTAATACCCACCAGTGCGCCCCAACGGCGCTCCGAGCGATTGGGTGTAGCAGCAGGGCGGAAGCTTTCCTCAATCACCTCCCTGGGCGAAAAACTGGCAGAAAAAAAATAGGCAGGTAGGTTAATTCCGAAGTTTGGTAACTTTGCTGCACCGTTTGAGAGGTGGGTGAGCGACACGCCAGCCTGTAAACGCCAATGTTTGTCTGAGCGATAATTGAAGCCAAACCTAAACTGCGTGAGGTTGTTCCAATGTGAGCCGATGGCGTTCTCGGTGGGGTTCTTGAAGCTGTCATATGGACGCACAACATAGCCTAAACCCGTGCCTATACGAAAAGCAATCAACCAGCGTTCCCATCGCCACAAGGGAATGCTCAGGTGAGGAAAAAGCGCCCAGCCAGCACCGTGGGCCTGCTCACCTAAGGCAATGTAGGAAGCGCTTATTCCCCATGCGGGATACTTCCGCCAGGCTTCCCAATCGCGCCGCCCTTGTGTGGACCAACCCACGCCCACCTCATAAAGCCCAATGGATTGCCCAGTGCGAATCGTCAGGCGAGGAGTGTGCCTCCACAAAAAAGACCGATACGCAGAGGTCTCTATCGCAACTGACCCACTAGATGACAAGGCCTGGCCGACCAAGTGTACCCATCCCAGCAAGCCAAAGGCGAAGCAGCATACGCCTGAACGCCATTTTTTTACCAAATCAACGCCCATTTTGAGTAGGCGACAAAAAAAGTGCAAAGACCAGCGACCGCCAAAGGTCTTCGCCCAAGCGCTCCTGCCAGTCATAGGCAGAGCACGCGTATCACAGCTGTCTGTTCCGCTCTGCGAGGCTACAGATCTCAGCAGGGCGCGCCATGCATCTTTTTTCAATACCCCTGCTAAACACATCACTCTGCTTCAATGAGTTATCTGTATCTTAAAAACCGCCCGGTACCCGAAGCCACCGAGGATGCCACTATAAAAACCTACGGCAACACCTGGTGGGGCAAACGCTGGCTAGATGCCCTGAAAGGTTTGGACAACTCCAACCGACTGACCCGAGGTAAGGCATACGCAAACAATGGTCTGGTTAAGCACCTCGAAATCAAGGACGGCTCAATTTCAGCCCTTGTACAAGGCACAGCTCCCAAACCTTACGAAGTTACCCTGCGTATCCCTTGGTTCAACGAAGGGCACCGCCGCCGCACCATCAAGCTGGTTACGCGTAACCCCATCTTCCTGTCCAAACTACTCAACCGCGAGCTGCCACCCGAACTCGATGAAGAGCTGCTCAAAAGCGGGGTACACCTTTTCCCGCGCCGATGGCAGGAGATTACCGGCATGTGTACGTGCCCCGACTGGATCATGCCCTGCAAACACATGGCTGCTGTACTTTACCTGGTGGCCAACGAAATAGACAAGAACCCCTTCCTCATCTTCGAACTGCACAACTTCGATTTGCTGGAAGAACTCCAAAAGCGTGGCGTATCGCAATCGGTGGTCAATGACGTACACGCAGCTAGTGCCACCCGACTGCAGCGAAACATTAGACAGGATTACATACCTGAATTTGTATGGGACGGAACCGCTGTTGAGGCAATTGACTTCTCCAAAATCCCAGCTGATTGCTCGGATGACTTGATGAGACTGCTATCTGAGCGGCCTGTCTTCTACCCTGAGGGCGACTTCAAAAAAATCCTCGCTGCCGCCTATCGGTCTTTACGCTTACAAGGAGAAATGCCCAGTGAGCCACTAACAGAAGAAGAGCACCGCTGGCTGATGAGCGCCGAAAACGCCATGATCGTTCAGGATAGCCGCACTGGCGCCTTTTGGGGAGGGCTGCTGCTCGACCAAGAGGACAACACCCTGCTTGATTGTGAAACCGAAGACCAGTGGGTCAGCTTTTGGGCGCGCCTGACGCCAGCTGAGGTGGCTCTGTGTTCGCCTCGACTGCGTTCGCTCCATTTGGTGTACCAGTTCGCCCAGCAATTGGCCCTGCGCGGCGCCTTTGTGCCCCAACTCATCGAAGTATCAGACACGGAGTATCGCATCCGGTACATCCCAGCCCTGCTCAATGAAGCGGTGCGAGAAGTCTTTGACAAAGTAAGACGACTGACCGCACCAGGTCTGCTGACATACGTGGACGAAGAAGGCGAAACCTCAGAGCCCACCAACTACGACTCGCTCACGGCTCTAACCGCAATCTTCCTGCGCTATTTTGTAAACAAAGCCACCCAGCGACTGCGCGAAGAAAGCCCAGGCAAAGTACCACAGTGGTTCCTCAGTGGCGACACGATGGCCTTTGAAAGCTTCGACGAGCGCGGCTATCCTAAGGCCATCCAAATCTGGCTAAATCGCTTCTTTATCGCCGAAAAGCGCTATGTGCCCGTGTTTGAGGTGCGAGACAACCCCCAGAACATGGAATTCGAAGTCCGCGTGGGCATCCAAGACAGGCGAAACCTCGCACAACCACCCGTGCCGTTAAAACAAATTTTTAACAAAAAGCAGTACGACCGCCTGCGGCTAGAGGTACTCGGCGATTTAGCCAACGTCTCGGAGTTCTTTCCACCATTGGCACAGCACATTAACTCAAAGGGAGCCACCCCTATGCTATTCCGGTCCAACGACTTTCCGGAAGTACTCTTCGACATGCTCCCTATTATTCGGCTATTGGGCATCCGCGTGCTGTTGCCCCGAGCCTTGCGACGGCTGTTGAGGCCCCGCCTTTCCATGAGCCTGACCTCAAAAGGAAAAGTGCATGGCACAGGCTTGCTGTCGTTTGCCGAAATCATTCAGTTCCAATGGCAAATAGCCCTGGGTAAACAAGTACTGACCCCAGAGGAGTTCATAGAACTGGCCCGGCGTATGCGCGGCATCGTGCGCCTTTCCAACAATTACGTCTTCTTAGACCAATACGAAGTGGCGGCCCTGCTCAACCAGTTGGAGAATGCTCCGGAGCCTTCTCCTATGCAGCTGCTCCAGATAGCCCTCACAGAAGAGTACCAGGGTGCGCCCGTCTTCCTGGAGGAGCACTTGCGCCAGCAAATGGAGGCCCTCATGCAACCCCAGGAAGTGGCCTTGCCCAAAGGACTGCAGGCGCAACTGCGCCCCTACCAACAACGCGGCTATGAGTGGCTATACAAGAACATCCGCATGGGAGTAGGTAGCCTCATTGCCGACGATATGGGCTTGGGCAAAACCCTACAGGTCATTGCAGCCTTGCTCCGCATGAAGCAAGACGGCGCATTTGCCGATGGCAAAAAGGCCCTCGTAATCGTGCCCACCACCCTGCTGACCAACTGGACAAACGAAATTCGAAAGTTTGCCCCCAGGCTTTCCTTTGCCATTTACCACGGCACCGATCGCAGCTGGGAAACACTCAACGGTGCCGACATTGTACTGACCACCTATGGCGTTCTGCGCGCCGACATCGAGGAAATCAACAAGCACCCTCTCGCCATCGCCGTAGTGGATGAGGCCCAAAACATCAAGAACCCCGATGCTGCCCAGACCAAAGCGGTCAAAAAACTCAGAACGCCCTTACGCATCGCAATGACGGGCACCCCCGTAGAAAACCGCCTCAGTGAATACTACTCTATTTTCGAGTTTATCAATCCTGGGCTTTTAGGCTCTCTCGCCGAATTCAAGCGTGAGTTTGCACAGCCCATTGAGCTAGAGCGCAACCACTACGTCCTCGAGCGTTTCCGCAAGCTCACCTCGCCCTTCCTGTTGCGCCGTGTTAAAACCGACAAGAACATCATCAGCGACCTGCCCGAAAAGATCGAGGCCAATCAATACTGTCTCCTCACCCCCGAGCAGGCTGGGCTTTACCAGAACACCGTAGAAGAATTGCTCCAGAAAATTGCCCAGGAAGACGAAAAAGACATCAAGCGCCAAGGGTTGGTGCTCAAGATGCTAACCGCCCTCAAGCAAATCTGCAATCACCCGGCCCAGTACCTCAAACAAAAGGAAGCCTCCCCAGCCCTGTCGGGCAAGTCACAGCGCCTGCTCGAGCTGTTGGAGGAGATCTTGGCCGCAGGCGAGAAGACCCTTATCTTCACCCAATACCGTGAAATGGGCGAACTGCTGGTGCCCATGCTCCGCGAAAGACTGGGCCTCGAGGTGCCCTTCCTTCATGGCGGCTGCACACGCGCTCAACGCGACCAAATGGTGGAGCAATTCCAAAAGCACCACGCCACGCGTATCCTGCTGCTCAGCCTTAAGGCGGGCGGCACGGGCCTGAACCTCACCGCAGCTACCAACGTTATCCACTACGACCTGTGGTGGAACCCGGCCGTTGAGGCCCAAGCCACCGACCGCGCCTACCGCATCGGGCAAGACCGAAATGTGCTGGTGCATCGCCTCATCACCCAAGGCACGCTCGAGGAAAAGATTGACAGCATGATCCAGCAAAAGAAAGAACTCGCCAACCTCACCGTAACAGTAGGCGAAAAGTGGCTTGGCGAACTGTCGAACGACGAACTACGCGAACTGGTGCAGCTGGGCTGATGCTACCTTGTCTATTGGCGAATCTCGACAATCTCCACCCGACGCTCGCGCGAGGCATCGGGGTGGTAAACAGAGTTGCGCTCGTCGCGTAAGTCGTCACTGATGCCGAGGCGGGCCTTTATCTCGCCAAAGCTAACCTCCGACACCTTGAGTTGCCCGTTAACTAAGAAGGGTTGGAAGGCTCCACCACCATAGGTGTCAAAGTAATTGCGCACGCTACTGACGCGGCGCTTGCCCAAGGCGAGGTTGTAGCCAGACTCGGCGCGCGGGCTGGTGTAGCCCTTGAGGACGATTTCCACCGTATCTCCCGCCTGCAGGCGCTCCAGCAGGAGGGCCGCTAACTGCTCTAAGCGCTCGTAGCCGCGGCGCACCTCGTTGTCAAAGAAATCGTCAATTTGCTGCTCAGCACTGTCTCGCTGAGGACCGCTGAGGCCGGCAGCGAAGCGCTCGCGAAACTCCGCCTGCCGCTCCAAGTAGGCTACGGCCGTCTCGGCGTAGTTTTTTCGCGTGATAGTGCGACGCGTTCGGCGGTCTGGCTCATCATTGTCGAAGTAAAGCGGCAACCCTACAAAGTCCGTTAGCTTGGGCGGCGCTGGTGGCGCCGATGGAGGCGAAAGCTGCTCAATAGGGATAATGGGCCTCTCTAAAGGCCGAGAAGGTATAGGAATAGGTTCAGCTGTCGAAGGTGCAGGCGTTGTGTCGGGCGGATGAAGGAATTGCACCGCAAAGAGGTCATTGCAACAGAATTTATTAGCCTCATCCAAGTACTGAGCGCCGGGGCGGTTGCTGCTCAGGTAACCTCTTTGACCATCTGGTGCAAGGATGAAATACAGGTCATTGTAGCTGGTATTCAGGCCTGAGCCGGCATTTTTCGGAGTATCCAGAGAGCCGTTGGCCTGTCGTCGGGTGTAAAAAATATCAAAGCCGCCAAAATTTTCAGCATAGCCGCTGGAGCTGAAGTACAGGGACTGGTCACGTTCATTGAAGAAGGGCGTAACCTCGTCATAAGGCGTATTGAGATTTTCCGCATTGCGCGGCGCTTCAAAAGGTGGCAACGGGAAAGGCTTTCGAGCATCTATCGGGATGTGGCAAGGGCAGAACCAATTGGTATCTAACGGGACATACCAAATATCGAGGCCACCCTTGCCGCCGGGGCGGTCGCTGGCAAACCACAAAAACAACTGCTCAGCCGTGGAGTCATAGGCCACGTGGGGCTGGGTGGTGGTGTAGTCCTTAAGATTAATGGGAGCGGGCAAGGCGATGGGAGCTGTCCAGCGGTTTCGGATGTCCTTGATGCTCAGCCAGAGGTTGCAGTGTATGTCCAAGGCGTTCCGGTTTTTGCACAGTGTAAAGAAGAGAAAGTGCCCCTCGCCAAAGAAAACTGAGTGAGCCACGTGAGCAGTATCCACCGTCGGGAAGGGACGGCCGGCTTCGCGAGCACGCCCATTTTTAACAGAGAACATCACGCGCGTCAGCTTCGTTTTGGGTGTGCTCCTGTCACCTCGCTTGTCGAATCGGTAGGAAGAGAAAAAAAGCGTGTCGCCCAAAAGGGCGGGGGCGAAATCGCTGTAGGGGCTGTTGATGTGTTTCCCTGCATTCTGGATGAGGACGGTATCTGGAGCTGGCGGTTGCTGGGCTGCCCACTCGCAAGCCCTCAAGCTCTGGCGAGCATATTCTGCCAGGTCTGATGTCGGGTTTTGTTCCAGAAAGCGTTCAAAATAACGGGCAGCATCGCCGTGTTTCCCTTGCTTGCGCAGCACCTCGCCCAAGCGCAGAGCCAATAGCGGATAATTCGCTTTGCGTTTTTCAGCAGCTTCCAGGTGGCGGTACCATTTTTCAGCCAGGGCATCGGCATGGATATGCCGGGCGCTTTCGGCGCTTTTCCACAGCAGGTTGCCATCGTCGGGCTTGCGGCTCAGGGCCGTTTGATAATACTGAAGGGCGGCACCAAAGTCCTTTTGGGCAAAGGCCTTGTCACCTGCGCGCTCATAGCTATGGCGCGACTGCCCCCAGCTGCTCAGCGGCCACAGGGCCACACACAACAGAGCCACTCGCCAGAGCGGCCATATACTTGCAAGGAAATACATCATGATCTGGAGAAAACAGCTTCTGGGAAAATGCCCAAAGGTCAGAATACCGGGCATGATTTGAATGCTTTCACGGGCGGTGCTGGCACTGGCTGGTACACCGCAACCATTTCCAGCCCGCCGCGCCCGCGTGTAGCTACCTGAAAGTCTGAGATGTTCCAGTCGTAACTGATACCGAAGGTCCAGTCGCCCCATTCGTATTGAATTGCCGGGATGATAGCATCGCCCAGTCGTATAGATGCAGTGAAGCGCAAGGCCGTTTCCTGAGGTTTCAGCCATAATCGAGCGCCACCGCCGGCCATTATCTCACGGGCGGTACCCATCTGCTGGGCGCCGCCCATGAACACCAAGTCCGTGCTGCCGCCCAGCGCCTGCGTCGCTTGCGCACTAAGCGACCAGCGCACCGGCAAGTGCAATGCACGGGCAGCATCGCGAAAGCCCACAGAAGGGCGGTTCAAGTGAAAGGCCCCTATACCCACTTGCGCTCCGCTGCGGTAGTCGGCCCCCAGCAGGCGCCAGCTCAGCCCTGCTCCCAACGATGGCACAAGACCAGAGGTGTGGCCAAAGGTCTCCCGCGACGGCAGCCCTGGGTCGTAGGCATCGCCCGTCCACTGGTTGCCAAACTTGAGGCGGCTGATGTCGAACTGCCGCTGGGCCAAAAGGGCACTGAAGCCCACGGCAACGTATTGCCGCTCGCCAAGGCGTTGACTTGCACTGAGCGAGAGGCCCAACTGCACCCAGGAGAGTATAGCATCTCCGGCTCGGTCGCCCTGAAGCAGCAGACCTGCAGCTATAGCCTGATGACCGCGCTGCCAAATCTTCCTGTCGGTGCCCAAGGCCACGGATTGATACAACACAGGTACGCTCGCCCATTGGCCGCGCGCCAGCCCCATGGCACGCCATTCACCCTCAAAAGCACCTGTCAGTGCTGGTGAATAGTGCATTGGATGAAGGTAAAATTGGGAAAAGTGCAGATCCTGTCCGCTAAGCAATCCCCAAGCCCAACAACAGAGCAATAGCGTAAACCAACGAGTTCGCATAAGCCATCGAGTGCGTTCTAAATCGCTCGAAGGTACGCCGCTTCTTCGTTTAGCCAAAACTGCGTCAACGCTACTCCTGCTCGCGATAGTCAAACTCCTCGTCAGGCGGCAGAAAACTGGGGTTCTCGCTGGCTCGGCCGCGGGCGTTTTGCTCTGCCAAGGTCAGTTTGTCGGTAGTGCTGGTAACCAACCATGTATCGCCCGATTTTCGCATCACCTGCACATGAAGGCCGAAGGTTTTGTCAAATAATTGCTCCACCTCAAAGGTGGGCATATCGGGCTGCAAGGTGATGAAGCCTGATTTAGGTTCAGGCATTAGGCTGTCTAAGGGCGTCTGCTCATCTTTTATCATGCTTTCCGCAGGAGATACCTTAAACACACCATGTGGTTTGGTAAAAAAGGTCAACCGCAAATAAGGGTATTCGCTCTGAAAGATCTTTTGAAGCTCGGCAATGGTAGTGTCTGGTGAAAGGTGCAGTTTCATAGAGTACGGTTTGTGTGTTAATGATAATGATGAGCCTTCGGCTACAGTCTTTCATATTTCAACCAAAGATAAGACAGCCGAAGGCTCAACCGTGATAAAAAGAGGCGGCTCAATTGCTGCGCACATCCACTACAATGCGCGAGGGGCGGTTGGCCAAGTCCCAAGCGGTGTAGAAGGCCAATTGCGCTCTTTTAGCCGCAGCCTCGTGGTTAATTTTGTCTGCCGTGTCGGTGGGTCGGTGGTAGTCGGCGTGCGTGCCGTTGAAGTAAAAGATAGCCGGGATACCGCGCTCTGCGAAGTTGTAGTGGTCGCTGCGCTCGTAGAATCGGTTGGGGTCTTTAGGGTCATTGTACTTGTAATCGAGGTCTAACTGAGTGTGTACTGCATTGGCGAACCCGTTGATCTCGTGTAGCTCCGTACTCAGGCGATTAGAGCCGATGACGTAAATGTAGTTTGGGTTATCGGCGTGGCGGTTATCCACTCGGCCTATCATATCTATGTTGATGTTGGCCACAGTGTTTTTAAGCGGGAAAAGCGGAAATTCGACGTAAAACTTGGAGCCGAGCAGGCCCTTTTCCTCACCGCTGACCAGCATGCACACCACACTGCGCTTAGGCCCTACGCCTGCGGCCTTAGCTTTGGCAAAGGCCTGTGCAATTTCGATGACACCGGCCGTACCAGAAGCATTGTCATCAGCACCGTTGTAAACAACCTCACCAGAAGCTCCTAAATGGTCGTAGTGGGCTGTGATGATGACATACTCCTTTTTCAGCACTGGGTCCGTGCCCTCAATGAAGCCAATGACGTTAGAACCTTCCAAAGTGCGCAAGTCTTTAGCCATGCGGACTTCGGTTCTCGTCTTGGCTTTTAATGGCTTGAAAGTAGCCACGTTGCGTTTCGCAGCATCGGTTATTTCCGAGGCCTTCTTCCCAAAAATGGCCTGGGCCACAGCCGGAGATATGAGCATAGAGTTGACCATGCCCTTGTAGAGCAGCTCTGCATTTGCCGAGGTGGGCGTCCATCCGCCAGCAGCGGCCAAACGGCGATTGTTGCGGACGGTTTCGGAAAGATTAGGGTCAATGATGAAAACGAACGCGGCGCCCTTTTGGGCAGCGAGCTTGACCTTGCGCGTCCAGTCGAGTGTCCAGGTAGTGCGAGCCTCAGCGCCGGTAAGCAAAGAGCGGCCCTGGGCATCGGTGGGTTCGCCATCATAAAATACCACCACCTTGCCGCGCACGTCGCTATTGGCATAGTGGTTTACCTTGCCATCTTCGATACCATAACCCACAAAAACGACTTCCCTGATTTTGAGGAACGGCAAGTCTGCGTTGTATGCCGGGTAAGCCAGGTAATCGCGCCGAGAAGTGAAGGTGTTACCCTCCACGCTAAGGCTGAGCTCAGACCAACCCTCGCGCTTGAGGAGGATATACTGAAAATAGGTATTGCGGTCACCCGCCGGAGGCAAGCCCATAGCCTTGAATTGGCTAGCGATAAAATCAGCGGCCATTCGCTGCCCTTCCGTGCCGGTTTCACGGCCTTGCATCGCATCAGAGGCCAGAGTGTCAATGAGGAACTTCATATCCCCCGGAGTAATAGTATTTCCGAAGGGGCGGCCGTCGGGCAATTGGTAATAGCGCGGGCGCAGCGAAAGGCGCGTAGTGATAGTATCGTCATAGGTGGGTTGGGCAGAGGCATACAGTCCTATACACAACAGCAGAGGAATAGAAAATAGAAATCTCATAGTTAGGGACAAGGGTGATGATTAATTATGGGCAAGCGATTTTTTCAATGCGGCGCTCGTGTCTTCCTCCGTCGAAAGGCGTTTGGAGAAAAACACGCACCATAGCTTGGGCCAGTATTTCTGGAACGAAGCGAGCCGGCAGAGCGATCATGTTAGCGTTATTGTGCCGACGAGCAAGGGCTGCGATTTCTTCCGTCCAGCACAGCGCACACCGGATGCCAGCGTGTTTGTTGGCCGCCATAGCCACTCCATTGCCGCTGCCACATAGTACAACGCCGTAGTCGGCCTGGCCAGACTCCACAGCCCTCGCCACAGCGTGGGCGAAGTCAGGGTAATCTACAGACTCCACCGAGTGTGTGCCGAAGTCTTGCACCATATGCCCCAAGCGCTGGAGCATAGCAACGAGACCGTCCTTGTAAGGATAGCCGGCGTGATCACAGCCAATGGCAATTCTCATAATGCGTCAGGTGTTTGTGAGCCTCAAAGGTACGGCGTGCTTGCAGGGCATTTTTTAACACCTGCGAGCAAATCGCCCAACGCTACCAACAACAGGGCGAACGTACCTTTGAGGCGTACTTGATAACCCGCTACCGCCATGCGATTTTTCTCGCCTTTTCTGCTGCTTTTATCGTCTTTTCCCCTCCTCGGCCAGGGCCACGCCCCCCTGACGGAGCGCATTTCTCCCATCGTTCAGAAAGCGATGCAACAAGGCAGGCCCTGCGATGTGATGGTCATCCTGTCGCAAAAGGCTGACCTCTCCGGCGCCGCCCATCTCCGAGGAAAGGCAGAAAAAGGGCACTATGTGTACCGGCAATTAGTGGAAACCGCCGAAACCACTCAAGGGCGCGTACGAGCGCTGTTGCGTCTGCGCCATGCTGATTTCCAATCGTTGTACATCGTGAATGCCCTTGCTGTGCGAGACGCAGCACCCGCCTTGATAGACGAGCTACTAACCCTGCCCGAAGTGGCGTATATTGCTCCTGACCCCGAAGTGGCTTTCGAGACACCTGAAACCAACAACCGCCTACCTAGCAACAGCCGAACAGGCGTAGAGTGGGGGGTTACTATGATACAAGCGCCCGAAGTATGGGCTTTGGGCTACATGGGCCAAGGCGTTACGGTGGGTGGTGCCGACACTGGTTACGAATGGTGGCACCCGGCTATTCGAAACCAATATCGAGGCTATGACCCCGCCACGGGCAACGTTGACCACAACTACCACTGGCACGATGCAATCCACGAGATTAGCCCACTGAGTGGCGACAGCATCCCCGACCCGGCCAACAACCCCTGTGGCGTGAATGTGCCCTACCCCTGCGACGACCACAACCACGGCACCCATACCATGGGCACCATGGTGGGCGATGACGGCCAAGGCAACCAAATAGGCGTGGCCCCAAGCGCCCGATGGGTCGCCTGCCGAAATATGGAGCGCGGCAATGGGCACCCCTCCACTTACTTGGAATGCTTCGAATGGTTTTTGGCGCCTACTGACCTGCAAGGCCAGAACCCCAAACCCGACCTGGCTCCCCACGTCATCAACAACTCCTGGTACTGCTCCGAGTCAGAAGGCTGCACTGACTTGGCCATCAACGACTTGTTGCGGCAAGCCATCGTGGCGCTCCGGGCGGCCGGCATTGTCGTAGTCGTTAGCAACGGCAACTCTGGCTCTCGAGGATGTGCCAGCACCTTCGGCCCACCCGCCTATTTTGAGGAGAGCTTTAGCGTAGGGGCTACTGCCGATAATGACTCTATCACGGGCTTCAGCAGCCGCGGGCCAGTGCTCATAGACGGCAGCGGACGCCTCAAACCCAACGTAGTGGCTCCGGGTGCCGCCGTGCGCTCCTGCGTGCGCAATGGTGGATACGCGCACTTCTGGGGCACCAGTATGGCTGGCCCGCACGTGGCCGGTCTGGTGGCCCTCATCCTGTCGGCCCGCCCCGACTTGGCTGGTCAAGTGGAACTCATCGAAGACATCATCGAGCAGACCGCCGTGCCCAAGTTCGGATGGGAAGACTGCGCCGACAGCAGCGGGCTGGCTTATCCCAATAACACCTACGGCTATGGGCGCGTCAATGCTCTGAATGCAGTACTTAAAGCATTGAGTATTACCACCACGCTCGAGGTACCGGTCTCCTCACCCTTAGACATAACGCTGCTGCAAAACCCAACGCGAGAAACTGCTCAGTTCATCGTGCGCAATGCACGCGGCGAAGTAATGCTCGCCCTGCATAGCCCCGACGGCCGCCTAATCACCACCTTGAGGCAAGTACTCGGTGAGGAAGACACCTTGCTCACCCTGCCCACAAGCCATCTGCCACCTGGGCTTTACTTCTGGCGAGCACAGGCAGGCACTGCTGTACAAAGTGGCAAGTGTGTGCTTCGGCCATAACGGCCCGAAGGCTATACCGTAATGACCCTAAGTGGCCCCCAACGCAACAGCATCTCTAAGATTAGGAGGCAAAAGGCTATAGCCAATAGCCAAAAGAACATCTCTGTGCGGTGTACGAGTGTGATGCGCTCAACGGTTGCAGTTTCCAAGCCGTCCAACTCACGTTGAATGGCGTCCAGCCTTGTGGCTTCGCTGGCCTGAAGAAAACGCCCATCTGTGATGGTAGCAATGTGCTGCAGTAGTGCAGTGTCCAACGCCATGTTTCGCTGGGCAAAGTCATAGCTACCATCGGGGCGGCGGCGGGTGGGTGAAAGCACCAGCCCATTCCGTCCGAGGCCGATGGAGTAAATGCGCACACCCAAGGTTCGGGCCATCTGGGCCGCCTGCAGGGGGCCGATGGCACCACTGTTATTTTCGGCGTCCGTTAGCAACAGAATAGCCTTACCCACATTGAGGGGGCTATTGCTCAAGTGGTGCAAAGCTGTGGCTATGCCCATGCCTATAGCAGTGCCTTCGGGCAGCCGGCCCACTTGGGCGTTGGCCAAAAAGGCCTGCAACAGGCGGTGGTCTAATGTTAGGGGGCAATGAGCAAAGGCGCCCCCAGCAAACAGCACTAGACCGATGCGGTCGTGCGGGCGGTTGGTTATCCACGTTGCGGCTAATGCCTTAGCGGCGCCGATGCGGTCGGGCGACAAGTCTTTGGATAACATGCTGTGCGAGACGTCTAAGACCACAAACAAATCGCGCGACTGCACTTGTTGGCGCTCCTCATAGTCCAACCATTGAGGTCGTGCCATAGCCAACACCAACAGGGCCAACACTATCCAGCGCACGTACTGAATGCTGCCGCGCGCATACACCACCCATGTCTTCACACCTTTCATGGCCTCCTGCCGAGATACTTGCAATGCCACATGTCGTTTGCGCTCCGCCCAGCGATACAGGTAGATTAAGGGCGGCAAGACCAGCAGCAATAGTAGCCAAAGAGGCTCCTCGAAGGATACAGGTAGGTTCATAGACTTACGCAGCGGGCAAAGGTAAGTTGGAGGATGATGGATGTACTCGATAATAAATGAATAAGCAGGTAGAATGGAACTGCCACCAAAGGTTACTTTTGAAAGGGTACACATTTTCCGATGCCGCCGCCTGCATCTCCCTCACCGAGGCCGTTTTTTTGGGAAAAACGGCTCCAGTGCTTCGGCTTGGCCTTTTCGCGCACCTGCACCTGCGCAGCTCCGGCTTGGGCCTGGCATGTGCCCGTCTCGCCCTAGGGTCTTAAACGGCATGAGCGGCATCGGAGAAGCGCCGTGCTTGCTGGCGCGGAGGCGGTAGGTCGCTGTTTCGCCATTATTAAGGCCCGAAAGCGGGACGTAGGCATGCTTAAGGCCGAAGAGAAGAGGAAAAGGTAAAACTTGCGCCCGAAAGGTGCATACCTTACGACAGCCCATTTTTTCCCAAAAAAATGGAGGTGAAAGGCAGAAAAAGCACTAACGGCAGGGAAGTCAGGAAGCTGCTGGCGTCTGCTTCTTGACGCCCACAAAAAGGAAATAGCGCCATAGGCCGGCGTACGCAGGGCGTACTTCGCAGGTTTGGGTGTCAAAATGCTGCTGCAGCACGGGGAGGAGATGGCCTTCCATGCGCACGTGGTTGAGGGACATCCAATGGCGAAACCAGGGTGCAGGGGTGTCATAGAAGTCCACCACAGCGATGAGGCCTCCGGGCTTGAGGTCTTGGGCTGCTTGCTCAATAGCGCCCTCGTAGCCGGGGTTGAACATGGTGAGGGAATAGGAGAAAATAATGGCATCTACAGGTTGCCTGAGATGGCCGAGGCCTTTACCGTAGGCTCGCTCTATTAGGAAGACGCGTTGGATGTAGGGTTTGAGGAAGCGGAAGGCCTTGTCGAGCATGTGGCGTGATACATCCAGGCCAATGAGTTGCCAATTGGGGTGTCGGCGGGCCAAATACTTGAGGTTAAAACCGGTACCGCATCCAATTTCGGCGAGGGTGAGGGTCTCTTCTTGAGGCAACAGACCCAGGAGGCGGCGGCGGCCAAAGAGGAAAAGCCAGCGCGTAGCGTCGTAGATGGCGGCATGCCAGCGGTAGTAGCGCTGCATTGTCTGGGGCTGGGAGACGAACTTTTCCGATAGGCTCATTATGCGCAGATTTGACCCACCCAGGTGCTGGCATAAGTGCCTACGCGGTCTCGGTCATGTGCTCGCTGGGCAGCATGGGTATCGAAGGCGATGCGCTCCTGGGCAAAAGGCGGGATGAAAGTTATTTCTCGGGCAGCAGAACGCAACAGGACGCGCGCGCCTGGGGCTGCATTGGCCAAGATGAGTTGCCACTCTTCTGCTAAGGCAAAGTGAAGGGCAGGGTCCTGGGCCATCCAATCCTGATGGTCGAGCAGCACGAAGTGGGTATATTGACCCGGATGTTGACGCAAGAACTGGCTCAGGGTGGACGTGTATGTGCGCACTTTCGTGCTACGGTGTTTCAAGATGTCGAAATATTCGGGGCGCAGGTAGTTAGGGCAGCAATCGGCAACGTAGTAGCCGTAGAAATATAGCTTCCAAAAATAGTTGTCCTGAATGGGCAGATGGCGCAGCACCTTGCGCAAGCACTCTGCAAAATATCCCGCCATGCCATTGGGATAGTTCTGAGCAGCCATAATCTGCTGGCTTTTAGGCACGCCAAGCATACTTTGGAAGAGGTGTTGCCTGAGCATCCATGTTAACAGAGGAGTGAAGAATTTCGGCTCGAGTTGGTCATAATGGTATGCCTGTTCTTCTAGGGTTTGAGCGCTAAATAGCCTCTCTGCTGCTGCCCAGGCGGAGGAATGAGCACGCAACCACTGCTGTACCAGCCACGCCACAGTGCCGCCACTGCCGTGCCAATAAAAGGAGCGGCGCAGGCCGCGGCCAGAGAAGGCATGGAGGAAATTCGGCCACCACTGACGCGCAAAGCCATCGGGCAAGCGGGGCAGTACACACTCGTGAAACACCGTGTGTGCATCAGGATGCCAGCCTTGGCCAAAAAAGCGAAAAAGGGTAGCGTGATCAGCGCCATGCAGCAGGGCTATCTTGAACTGTAAAAGCGCATTCTGGCGGGGGTTGACGTCCACGCAATAAATGGCTTCGACGTCGTCGAGCAGGTAGTCCAGTGCATTGCAACCTGCGCTTGTAAGCATCACCACGCGGCTGTCAGGTTGAAAGCGCAGCAGCTGACGGTCACAACGCGGGTCTTCCCAACAGGTGTTGTACACCAAGTGATTGGTGTGTATTTGGCGAAAAATGTGCTTGTTGAGTGTATGCAGCAGTCCCATGGTCATACTCCAGACAGCGGCAAAAGTAGCCGGCTGCCCGCGTGGCGTTGGCTGCTGGTCCGTTATGTTTTGGTTAAGGAGAAACACCGGGCGGGTCCGACGCCGCTCGCAACGCTCTGGCCCTGAGGCGCAGCGATTGTACCCTTCGGAAGTTGTCTTCTTCGATGCTGAAGGCCATATCAAAAGGCTGGTGGCGCAAGAGGGCAAAGTGCTCCGCCAAGCCGAAACCCACGCCGCTGAATACAGGGCCATCGCCTTGCCGGATGTGAAACTGGACGTGCCCTTGCTGTAAAAGGCGACTATGACCGGTATCGCGCACATTTGCAGCCCAAAAGATAGGGGTCATGTTGGCCGGCCCGAAGGGTGCAAATTGCTTGAGAAGGCTCCAGAATTGAGGAGTGATGTCGGCAAGGTTAATTTGGCCAACCAGCTGGAGCACGGGGCGTTCGGCCGCTGAGGGAAGTAGCTGGCGCGCCACTTCCTCGAAACGCTCTGCGAAGGCAGGGACATTTTCCAGAGGCAGCTGCACGCCCGCCGCATGGGCATGGCCGCCAAAAGCAGCGAGGAGCGCCCGGCAATGCTGGAGCGCTTCGTGGAGCGGAAAGCCAGGCACCGACCGCCCAGAACCTACCGCCAAGACTTCTTTTTGGGTGAGAACAATGGCTGGCTTGTGGAAATGCTCCACCATGCGGCTAGCTACAATGCCCACTACGCCAATGGGGATAGCAGGGTCAAAGAGGACAATACTCTTGCGTTGCTCGGCCTCAGCTTGTGCCTGTAACTGCTTTAGGGCGGCTTGAGTAGCAGCGCGTTCGGTTGTCTGTCGCCGACGGTTGAACATGACCAAGCGCGCTGCCTGTTCAGTAGCGCTTCTTTTTTCTGCGGCCAATAGCAAGCGCACGGCCTCTCGAGCATCGGCCATACGGCCGGCAGCATTGATAAGAGGCCCTACTCCAAAGACGAGGTCGCGTACGCTGAGTGGCGCGTGGCTCTTACTCGCCTGCACCAGCGCCCACACACCGGTGCGCGGGTGCCGCTCGATGCGCTTGAGACCACAGGCAACCAAGACGCGATTTTCCCCTACCAGCGGCACCAAGTCACAGCAAGTACTGAGGGCCACCAAGTCAAGAAGGTCTTCCAGTTCCTCGAGGGGTACTCCATGCGCAAGGGCAAACGCCTGAGCGAGCTTGAACGCCACACCGCAACCACTCAAGTGCTTGTTGGGATAGGTACAGTCGGGTCGGCGCGGGTTGAGTACCGCCAAAGCCGGCGGCATCTCACCTTCGGGCAAATGATGGTCGCACACAATGACATCTATGCCCGCTGCCTTGGCAGCGGTTATGGCCGCGTGGGCCTGAATGCCACAGTCAATAGTAATGATGAGCGACGCGCCCTGCTGCTGGGCATAAGCAATGCCCTCCATGCTGACGCCGTAGCCTTCGCGCTCGCGGTCGGGCAGGTAATAGTCCAATGCAGCGTGTATGCGCGACAGGAAGCTGTACAGCATTGCGACGCCCGTTGTGCCATCCACATCATAGTCGCCATAGAGCAAGATGCGCTCGCCGCGCTTTACGGCCTGGTTAAGGCGCTCCACTGCGCGTAGCATGTCTTGCAGGGAAAAAGGGTCGTGCAGTTGCTCCAATGAGGGCGTAAAGAAGTGTTGGGCTTCTTCTGGGCTGGAGATACCTCGCTGGACCAATACCCTGCAGAGCACGTAGGGCATGCCCAACGCTTGCTGCAGTTGTCGTACGGCATTTTCGTCGGTGTGGATGGGTTCCCAGCGAGGTTCTACCATGGCAAAAGTGGAGCAAAAAAGGCCCTACACTCGCCAAAGGTAACAACTATTTAATGACACGCACCTTCATCCGAACGTCCTTTTTCGGGCGGTCGGCAGGGCCAGTCTCCACGGCAGCAATTTTGTCAATGACCTCTATGCCCTCAATGACGCGACCAAAGACAGTGTACTCGCGGTCGAGGTGTGGCGTACCGCCGAATTTCCGATAAGCCTCGCGTTGCTCGGGCGTATAACGAAAGCTGCGCATCATCTCAATCTGGTTGAGCTGACCTTCCTCTACAGGAGCACCCTGAACGATGTAAAACTGAGAGCCGCTCGATTCTTTCTTGGGGTTATTGGTACGTGCGGCGGCAATGGCGCCCTTGATGTGCACCAGCGAGTCCACAAACTCTGCAGGTATTTGATAACCCGGCCCACCCATGCCGAGCATCTGGCCCGGAGCCGCATTACGGGACTGTGGGTCGCCGCCCTGGATCATGAAGCCCTTAATGACGCGATGAAACAGCAGACTATCGTAAAAGCCCTCTTCGGCCAATTTAAGAAAATTGTCGCGGTGCTTGGGCGTGCTGTTGAACAGCTCCGCCAGCATGGTACCGTATTCGGTCTCAATCTCGATGAGACAGCGCTCTGGGGCCTTGATCTGGACGATTTTTTCCATGCTTTTGCTCTTTTTGCCTCGGCGGGCGGTGAGTTTAACCTTGTAGTTGCCTGATTGCTTATACACATGGACGGGATTGGCCTCGCTCGAAGCCGTGCCGTCGCCAAAATCCCACTCATAAGCCTCGGCTTGAAGGGACTTATTTTCAAAGGTTACCTTGGCAGGTGCCGACAGACCTTCGGGGAAGGCAAAGTCAGCCGTGAGTTTTTTCTTTTGAGCTGATAGGGGTACTACAGCCCAAAAGGCTAATAGAGCGAACAAGACAGTTTTTCTCATGAGTGCATCTTTTATTGAAATGGCGATTTTTTTGGTGAAAAAATGCTGGTAATAAGTCAACGCGGCCCGGGTGGGCAATGGGTTTTCAGGAAATTGGTAAAGAGTGTGGCTAAATGCCGCGATGTGCCTTCCCCTTCTGAAATACTGTGAGAGCGATTAGGATAGGGCATAAACTGGAATTGCTTGTTGTACTTGATCAACTCGTTGATGAGAATTTCAGCATTTTGATAGTGGACATTATCGTCGGCAGTACCATGGATGTACAACAGGTTTCCGCGCAAGTTTTTGGCATGGGTAACAGGCGAGCCAGCCAAGAAGTCCTCCAGATTTTCCTGGGGTAGGCCCATGTATCGCTCCTGGTAGATGTTGTCGTAAGTAAGCTGGTTAGTGATGGCTGCCACGGCAATGCCGGTATGGTAGATGTCAGGGTATTGGAATAGGAGGTTGAGGGTGGCCCCACCGCCACCGCTCCAACCGTGAACAGCTACGCGCGTAGTATCAATCCAAGGCCAGCGCTCGAACATGGCGCGCGCGCCCATGGCTTGGTCGCGGATGTTGACAATTCCAATCTTTCGATAGATAGCCTTTCGCCAAGCACGCCCCTTGGGTGTGGGAGTGCCGCGGCCGTCCAAAGAAGCGTAGATGTAGCCGTCCTTGCTCATGTCTCCAATATACAGGCGGTTGCGCCCTACGCCATAGCGGTCGCGTACGGTAGCGCCTGCCGGCTCAGTATAGACGTAGAAGACAATAGGATACCGCTTAGTCGAGTCAAAATTGGCAGGCTTGATTAGCCAGCCATCCATGGTAACACCATCCTCAGTAGTTACCTGGAAGAACATCATGTTCTTATCGGCCGGTGGCTTGATTTCTAATGGAATAGCCTCTTTCGGGTCAAGCGATTTGTGGTCAGGAAGGGTTATCCATTCCTGCGCGCGCGGGGTGTAATGGTTAGAAAAGGTGTGCAGCGCGTAGCGCGCATTGGGAGAGATGGCATATTGGTGCGTGCCCTCCTGTCCTTTGGGCGAGAGGCGCTCTGGGCGGCTTCTTCCATCCATGCGGATGCGATACAGGTACTCCTGGGTAGCATTGTCGGGAGAAGCCGTGAAATAGAGGTATCCACTGCGCTCGTCTATGCGCACGATACGGATAATGTCGTAGTCTCCGGGCGTGAGCAGCATTTCCGATTTGCCATCTCGCGATACGCGATAAACATGTCGCCAGCCATCTTTTTCAGAGACCCACAAAAAAGAGCGCCCGTTTTCGAGCCAGTCCCAATATCCTTTTTCGCCCTCAGCCTTAAGGTCAATCCAGGCATCGTCGGTTTCGGTGTAGATAACCTCGGCCTTGCCTGTAGCGACGGAGCACAGCAACAATTGGCTGACATTCTGCTTTCGGTTCAATTGCTGGAGCAATAGCTCCGTAGCATTGGCCGCCCATTCCATGCGAGGCACATAAGTATTGGCCGGATCGCCAGGTATGTCTATCCAGCGCGTTTGCGCCGTGCTAATATCCACTACTCCAATGCGATAAGGCGAAGGTGGCTCTCCTACTTTAGGGTACTCCACTGGGACGATGATGGAATAAATGGAGTCTATGTTGTTAATCATATAGAAATCGCGCACCCGATTTGCATCTATTTGCCAGTAAGCAATTTGTTTGCTGTCTGGGCTCCAACGGAAACCATCACGGCAATCGAACTCCTCTTCATAGACCCAGTCAAACGTACCGTTAATCAGCTTACAGCGTTCATCGCTTTGGGTCAGCTGCCTTACCTGGCCGGTATTCAAATCTTCCACGTAGATATTTCGCTCGCTCACGTAGGCAACCTTCTGACCATCGGGCGAAAACTTGGCAAACATGAGCGAGGAAGTGGGCCGCTCCTGCCCCAACTGGCGCAGAGCACCGCTCTTCAGATCGAGCACCCAGTAGTCGCCGCGCGTATCGTAGCGCCACACGCGCTTAGTGTTAGTGTACAGCAATATGCGGTTGCCGTCTGCCGAAAAGAAAAAGTCCCGCACAGGCATAGGCACCAAAGCCCCCGGCGGCGTGAGCAGTTGAGCAGACACAACCACTTCCTTTTTGCGCTCGGGCAGAGTAATTTTTACAATCTGACCGGGTTCCGGCTCATACTCCCAGTAGCTATCGCCAGCTGGCGTCCAGTAAACATCCTGTGCCAACACCACACTCCACCAAGCCCAACAAACCAACAAGACAAGTATCCTGCGCATAAAATTGAAACGGTTGATGAAAGAAAGTGCTCATTGCTTCAAGGCCGGGCAAAGATACCTTCGGCGGCCAATAGGCCAAGAGCTGCACCATGTTACTCCCGTCCGTATCTGCCCAGCAAGGCCTCCTCAAGATTTTCCAAACAGTCAAAAAACGATGCGCTTAAGCAGATTTTTTCTAAACAAATTCACCGTCGCCCTGTTACATTTGCCGCCTAAAAGGGCGGAGTAAAATCAATCTAAATTCAGACGACTGCCAGATAAGAGTTATGGACAAGCGCAAACTTATTTACTTGGACAACAACGCCACTACACCCTGCGACCCGCGGGTGGTAGAAGCTATGCTACCGTATTTCTTTGAAAAGCCAGGCAATGCCGCCAGCCGAAGCCATCCTTTTGGCTGGGAAGCCGAAGAAGCGGTGGATTATGCACGCGAACAAGTCGCACAGTTGATCGGTGCCGAAGACAAAGAGATCATCTTTACCTCAGGCGCCACCGAGAGCAATAACCTGGCGCTCAAGGGGGTGTACGAAATGTATTCGCGCAAAGGCAACCACATCATCACCGTAGAGACAGAGCACAAGGCCATCTTGGACACCTGCCGCCACCTGGAAAAAATGGGCGCAGAGGTTACATACCTGAAGGTAAATTCAGAAGGCCTAATTAACCTGGCTGACCTGGAAGCGGCCATTCGCCCCACGACAATCCTGGTCAGCGTGATGTGGGCCAACAACGAGACGGGCGTCATTCAGCCTATGCGCGAGATTGGCCTCATCTGCGAAAAACACGGCGTGCTTTTCCACAGCGATGCCACACAAGCCGTAGGCAAGATACCTACCTTCCCCCGTCAGATGGGCATACACTTGATGTCTTTCACGGCACACAAGATGTATGGGCCAAAAGGTGTAGGCGCCCTGTATGTAAGCCGCAAAAATCCGCGCGTCAAAGTAACGGCGCAGATGGACGGCGGTGGCCACGAGCGCGGTATGCGCTCTGGCACCCTAAATGTGCCCGGCATCGTAGGCTTCGGCAAGGCCGCCGAAATTGCTCGCTTAGAAATGGCTGAAGATGCCGAACGGTTGCGCCGCCTGCGCGATAAACTGGAGAATGCTCTACTTCAATTGGAAGAAACCCAAGTCAACGGCACGCGCGAAAGTCGCATGCCACACGTAACCAATATTTCCTTCAAGCATGTGGAAGGAGAAGGCCTCATGATGACCTTCAACCAGCACATTGCTGTATCCTCTGGTTCTGCTTGCACCTCGGCCTCTCTGGAGCCTTCCTACGTCTTAGTGGCTATGGGCCTAGGCGACGACTTGGCACATTCCTCCATCCGCTTCTCTTTGGGGCGCTTCACTACTGAGGAAGACATTGATTTCGCCATTGAGGCCGTAACCAAGGGCGTCAATCACATGCGCGAGATCAGCCCCATCTGGGAAATGTACAAGGAAGGCGTTGACCTCAGCAAAATCGAATGGGCAGCCCATTAAAAAATCTCTTCAATATGCCGATACAAAGTCAGCCAGATCCTATCTCCGCGCTACTGTACCGCATCTATTACTTTGTGCGCGGCTTGCTGTACCGCATCGGCAGAAAAAAGAACTCCTGACTCAACTTCACTTCCACCCTGTCTTTTAAAAAACATCCTGTGCTATGGCATACAGCAGTAAAGTTCTCGACCACTTCCAAAACCCGCGTAACGTCGGAGTATTGGACAAGAATAAAAAAAATGTGGGCACTGGCCTGGTTGGAGCACCCGAGTGCGGCGACGTCATGCGCCTGCAAATCGAGGTAGATGAGGAAACAGGTGTCATCCGCGACGCCAAATTCAAAACCTTTGGTTGCGGCTCGGCCATTGCCTCCTCTTCACTGGCTACCGAATGGCTTAAGGGCAAAACCAT